>Ga0224557_1002246_pt1 | contig 16866 bp, 15 predicted proteins | sample 714S31014metaG_FD_180677 | JGI IMG/M metagenome (GOLD analysis project Ga0224557, IMG submission 180677) | Peat soil microbial communities from Stordalen Mire, Sweden - 717 S3 10-14 | ecosystem: Environmental > Terrestrial > Soil > Wetlands > Peat | place: Sweden: Norrbotten County, Stordalen...
GCCGGCGTCCAAAACCGACGTCAAAGCCGAGAGTAAACCCACAGCCGAGGCTGATCCGAAACCGGAAGTTAAAGCCGCAGCCAAACCGGAAGTCAAGGTTGAGCCAAAACCAGAAGCCCCAAAGCCCGAAGAAAAGCCCGCGACGAAACCAGAAGTTAAAGCTGAACCCAAGCCCGAACCTGCGCCGGAGTCTAAAACTGAAGCCAAGCCCGAGAGTAAAACTAAAGCCGAGTCCGAATCGCAACCGGAAGTTAAACCAGAAGTTAAACCAGAAGTTGAAACTGCGCCCAAGTCAGAACCCAAATCCGCACCTGAACCTGAAGTAGCCAAGCCCGCAATCAAGAGCGCATGAACGCGGCACCTGAAAATTTGCAGAGTGTCTTCGACCGCACGTTTGCTGGAATCAGCCAGGGGCTGGGAGCCTTCACGCCGCAATTTACGCCGCGCGAAGTCGGCACGGTCATCAGCGTCGCCACCGGCATCGCCAAGGTCTCTGGTCTGCCCAGCGTCGGCTTTGAAGAATTGGTAAAATTTCCTGGCGATGTTCTCGGGATCGCGTTCAACGTGGATGAGGACGAAATCGGTGTCGTGCTGCTTGGCGAGTATCAAGATTTGCACGCCGGCGACGAAGTTGAACGCACCGGACGCGTCATGGACGTGGCGGTGGGTGACGAGTTACTCGGGCGGGTCATTGATCCGCTCGGCCGTCCGCTTGATGGCAATGGCCCATTGGCTTCCAACCAGCGGATGCCCATCGAACGTCCAGCTGCGGCCATCATGGATCGTGCGCCGGTCTCAGTCCCGCTTCAGACAGGCCTGATGGTCATTGATGCGCTGATTCCCATCGGCCGCGGCCAGCGTGAATTGATTTTGGGAGACCGGCAGACAGGCAAAACCGCCATTGCCCTCGACAGCATTTTGAACCAGCGCGGCAAAAATGTGATTTGCGTTTATTGCGCCATCGGCCAGCGCGCTTCCGCCGTCGCGAAAGTCGTGGCGAACCTCCGCGAAAAGGGCGCGATGGATTACACCGTGATTGTGGTCGCCGAAGGCAACGACGCGCCAGGTCTGACTTATATCACACCTTACGCCGCGACGAGCATCGCAGAATATTTCATGGAAAAAGGCCGCGATGTGCTGATTGTTTACGATAATCTGACGCAACACGCGGAAGCCTATCGCGAGTTGTCCCTCCTGCTGCGACGTCCGCCCGGTCGCGAAGCTTTTCCCGGCGACATTTTTTATATTCATTCGCGGATGCTGGAGCGGGCCACACATTTGTGCAAGGAACGCGGGGGCGGATCGCTCACCGCGCTGCCGATCATCGAGACCGAAGCGCAGGACATTTCCGCTTACATTCCGACCAACCTGATTTCCATCACGGATGGGCAAATTTATCTTTCGCCGTCGCTCTTTGAACTGGGCGTGCTGCCGGCCGTGGATGTCGGCAAATCCGTTTCGCGGGTGGGCGGCGAGGCGCAATGGGCGGCGTATCGCGCCGTCGCGGGCGATCTCAAACTCGCCTACGCGCAGTTCGAGGAGCTGGAAACGTTTGCGCGTTTCGGTGCGCGGCTAGACGACGACACGCGCAAAATCATCGAGCATGGCCGGCGCATCCGCGCGTGCCTGAAGCAGCCGGAATTTTCGCCCGTGTCCGTGCCCGCGCAAATCACCGTGCTGCTGGCGTTGACCGCGAACCTGTTTGATCCCGTGCCGCTGGAAAAAATGATCGATGCCGGACACGCCGTGCGCGAGGCGGCGAATACGATTCCCGCAGAGGTCAGCGGGCGATTTGAAACCGCTGCAAAATTAAGCGACGAGGATAAAAATGCGGTTGTGGAGATCGCACGCAAAGCACTTGTTCCGTTTCTGCCCAAACCGGAACCGAAACCCGAAGTGAAACCGACTGCCAAGGTTGAAACTAACCGAGAGGATAAAACCGAAAACAAGCCGAAGCCGGACGACAAAGCCAAGCCTGAAATTAAAGCCGAAACGAAACCTAAAGTTGAATCAACGCCGCCAGACGAAGTTAAACCGTCGGCAAAAGTTGAATCCAAGGAGAAGCCATGAGCGACACCACGGCGAGCTTGACCCGTAAGATCAGCAGTGCCGGCGATCTGCAATCAGTGGTTCGCACGATGAAGGCTTTGGCGGCTTCGAGCATCGGGCAATATGACAAGTCGGTTCGTGCGCTGGGTGATTATTATCGCACGGTGGAACTCGGACTGGGTGCGTGCTTTAGGGAAAGCAAACCAGCACCTCCGGTCGTAAAACGGAAGGGACAAACCGACGCCGGTGCGATTGGTGCGGTCGTGTTCGGTTCTGATCAGGGATTGGTTGGCCAGTTTAATGATGTGGTGGCGGATTATGCGGTCAAGACGATTGCCGCATTGCCTGGTAAACCAGAAATTTGGGCGGTCGGCGAGCGCGTTCACGCGCGACTGGCCGATGCAGGCGTGCCTCTGATGGGGCTGTTTTCCGTGCCGAATTCCGTGCAGGCCATCACACCGCTCGTCGGGCAAATTCAAATCGAAAGCGAAGCGCGTCGGGCCAAAGGCGAATATGCCCGACTCTACATTTTTCACAACCGACCGAAATCTGGCGCGCTTTACGAACCCGTCGGTCAGCGGTTATTGCCGCTCGACGCACCATGGCAGCAAGGTCTGGCCAAAGTTCCCTGGCCGACAAAAATGCTGCCCGAAGTCATGTGCAGCGACACCGTAACTCTGCGCGCGCTCATCCGTGAATATCTTTTCATATCACTTTTTCGGGCGTGCGCTGAATCCCTTGCAAGCGAGAACGCCAGCCGTCTGGCCGCGATGGAACGCGCCGATAAGAACATAGACGAATTGTTGGAGACACTTCACGGCACTTTCCATCGTATCCGTCAGGCGGGCATTGACGAGGAACTATTCGACGTAATTTCCGGCTTCGAGGCGCTGTCAAAAGGAAAAGCACGTTGAAGCGCGGAACTAACGAGGAATGTTAAATCATGAAAATCAATTCAAACGATTTCCAAGTAAAGCCAGGAAAGAAGATCGATCTGAGCAAATGGCCGACGCGGGTGAAGCCAGTTTGCAAATCCGAAAAGAAGTATCAGAAACTGTTGAGGGTGCATGTTGCGGAATTGAGTTCACTACAGAATCTGCACTATGCGTCTAATAAATCTGCGTTGCTGTTGATTTTTCAGGGGATGGATGCTGCCGGCAAGGATGGGGCCATCCGGCATGTCATGTCCGGGGTAAATCCGCAAGGGTGCGAGGTTTTCAGTTTCAAACAGCCAACCGCCGAAGAGCTGGAGCATGATTTTCTCTGGCGCACGACTTGCCGTCTGCCAGAACGTGGCCGGATCGGCATCTTCAACCGTTCCTATTACGAGGAAGTGCTGGTGGTCAGGGTGCATCCAGAGTTGCTCTTGAATCAGGGATTAGCTGAACAGTTGTTCGATGGGAAAAGTTTTTGGAAAGAAAGGTATCGCTCCATCCTGGATTTGGAGCGGCATCTGCACCTTAATGGCACGAAGATCATCAAGTTTTTCTTGCACTTATCGAAGGACGAGCAAAGAAAGCGCTTCCTTGAACGGATTGATGAACCTGACAAGAACTGGAAGTTCAGTCTCGCGGATATTCGTGAGCGCAAATTTTGGCAGCACTACATGAAGGCCTATGAGAATTGCCTAGAGGCGACCAGCACAGTTGCCGCGCCTTGGTTCATAGTTCCGGCCGATGATAAAGAGGAGTCCCGGTTGATCGTTTCCCAAATTGTCCTTGATGTCTTCAACAGCCTGAAAATGGCCTATCCCAAAACCAGCGCGAAACGCTGGCGGGAATTGAAATCAATCCGTAAACAACTTTGAAAGAAAAATCATAGGCATCACCTAAATAATTTCTTATTATTGGCGCTTGGCCAAAAAAACGGCCTCCGATTTCTCGGAAACCGAGATCGGTTAGCTGTAAAAATATCCGTTATGCCGAGCTCGGCATAATGGGTATTTCTTTTAGCTCCGGGTAATGCCGAGTTCACGGGGTGATTCTTCAGAACGCTGAAGAACCACCCCTTTTTATTTCTTCGACTCGGCATTATCAGAGGCTTTGCAGGAATGCCATCAGTTGATCGGGCGGACGGTATCGGGGAGGCCGTCCGTAGAACGGCTCGGTCTTGGCGAGCGCCTTTTCTTTGAGTTCGAGGCTGGCGTGGAGATAAATCTGGGTCGTATCCATTCGTTCATGTCCGAGCCACAGCGAGATGACGGAGCGATCAACGCCGCATTGCAACAAGTCCATGGCGGTGCTGTGTCGCAACACGTGTGGCGAGACGCGCTTGGATTTCAAAGACGGACAGTGTTGACGTGCCGTAGCCACATGCTTGGCGAGCACGTATTGAACTCCGTCCCGGCTCAACGGTTTGCCACGCATGTTGGGAAAGAGCGGAGTGTCGGGCTGGGCGTTTCGCTCACACAGCCACGCACGGAGCATTGTGACCGTATCCTTGCGCAAGGGAACGCAGCGGGATTTTCGGCCTTTTCCGGTGCAACGCACATGAGGGCCACTATCCAAGGCGACGTCCTGACAACGCAGGCCGATGATCTCCGAAAGGCGCAGTCCTGTTTGCAACGCCAACAGGAGCAACATGTGATCGCGACGGCCCAACCAGGTCTGCTGATTCGGCGCGGCCAGCAATGCTTCAGCTTCTGTCCGCGTGAGGAAGTCGATTGGTCTTTTGATGTGTCGCTTGCTCTTGATTGCCAGGACACGTTGGGCCAGTGCGCCGAGAGCGGGTTCTTGCAGGGCGACATAATGAAAGAAGGAATGGACGGCAGCCAAACGCACATTGCGACTGCGTGCGCCCACGCCACGGTCTTTTTCCAGATGATCAAGAAAGCGGCACACAAAGGAGGCATCCAAGTCCTGCATGGCCAATGCAGTTGGAGGCTTTTTCAGATGCCGATGGGCAAAGCCGATCAGGAGGCGGAACGTATCCCGATAGTTTGCGATGGTATGCGGACTGGCGTTGCACTCGTGCATCAGCCGCTGCGTGAAGTAGGCTTGCAGCAGTTCGGAGAAGGTGGCTTGCGTTTTCATCGTCCGGCCTCCTTCGGTTGCAGGCGTTGCGTGGCAAGTTGCAACAGTTCCGGCACCGCCGAGAGATACCAATACGTGTCGCGAACATGAACGTGGCCGAGATACGTGCTCAACTCCGGCAAGCGCGCCTCGACATCCGTGTCGGTGCGATACCACTGAAGCATCGTCTGGATCGCGAAGTGATGCCGCAGGTCATGCACGCGCGGGCCGCGTTGGTCGCCGGGTTTGCGCAGGCCGGTTTGACAGGCCACCAACAGGAACCAGCGATTGACGGAGTCATAGCCCAGCCGGCCGCCGCCGTCCCAGACAAAGAAGGCCGGATTTCTCCGCTGCGGATAAATGGTGTCGCGGATCGAAGCGTAACGTCGGAGGGCTGCGATGGTCGAGGCGTGGAGCGGTGCCAATCGAGTCTTGTTCCCCTTCGCCAAGCGGATGGTCAACTGCCCGCGATCCCAATCAACATCGCCACAGTCCAGCTTCAGAGCCTCACTCACGCGCATGCCCGTTGTTGCCAGGAGACCCAACAGCGTCCCCAACGTTGGGCCTTTGATCGGATTGGAAGGAGCGATTTGATGCGCCACCTCAACCAATCTGCGGACATCCTCATTGCGATAAAGCTGCGGCGGTCGCCGGCGAATGTGATATGGCAGAAGCTTTGGCGAAGGCACTTCGGTGCGCGGATCAACCGTGCTCAGGTATTCAGCGAAGCGCCGCACCGTGGCCAGACGGCTACCACTTTGCTCCCGTTTGGCGTTCGGCGGCCGGGTAGCCCATTGCAACGCAAGCTTGGTGGTAACGAACCGTGATCGTTTCGCCTCTGCAAAACGAATGAAGCTACGAAGCAACATCTCCGCGCTGTCCAGCTTGAACCCCAGACCCCGCCGGAGCTTCAGGTAATTGGTGAGATGAACACGCAGGTGATTCATTGGACACCTCCCGGCCACGGTTGCGCCAAGGCACGCAGCGCATTCACATCCACTTTTGCGTAAATCTCAGTGGACGACATTTGCTGATGCCGCAGCACCTGGCCGATTTGAGCAAGGGAAGCTCCGCTCCGCAGGAGGTTTGTGGCCAGCGAATGGCGCAGCAGATGTGCGCCATGATTTAGCGGATTCAGTCCGGCGCGCGCCAATGCCCGATTCACAACGCCGCTCACGGCATTGGGCGGACTGCTGAAGCCCGCATACGGTGCCTTGCAGTGGACGAACACACGACGCGTTGAGCAACGAGGGCGTCCCCTTTTCAGATAATCCGCCACGGCTTTGCCGACCTCCTGAAGCAGCGGCATCCGGTCCACACGGTTGCCTTTGCCCCGGATTACCAACTCTCCGTTCTCCCAGCTAATGTCGTCCAACTCAAGGTTGGCCACCTCACTGGCGCGCAAACCAAGCCGGGCCAAGAGCACCAAAACGGCATAGTCGCGCCGCCCAACATTCTGTCGACGGTCGCAAGATCGCAGCAACTTCTCCACTTCTGCCGCCTCCAAATAACGGGGCAGTTCTGACAAGCGCCCACCCGCTGTGGCGGGGATGGCCGCCGCCAGATTGGTGGCTGTCTTGCCTTCCTGAAACAGGTAATTCAAAAAACTCCGCAGCACGGAGGTCATCAGTTGAGCAGAGCGGCGACCACGGATGCCGGAGTCTTTCAAAATAAAATCGCTTACATCCTTCGTGTGCAGTTCCTTCAATCGGATTTTTCCATCCCGAAACCGATGCCACAAAAACCGTCTGGCTACGGTCAGATATTGCCCGACACTGCCCGACATGAAGCTGCGTTCCTGTCGCAGATATTGTCCGTATGCTCGCTCCATCACATCAATCGGAGTCAGTGGCACAGGTGTCGGCGGCGGGATAACGTCCAATTGACGCAGGTGTTGGAGTAAAAGCGCCGGCGTGCATTTGTCGCCGCTGTGATAAACGTAATGTCGCCAGCGCCAGCCAAGGAACTTCGCCACGCGTCGTTCGTTGAGGTCTTTTAGTGGAAGCTTTGTTTGAACCATCCATTGGCTCAGAGCAGCGACCAACCGAAGTTTGTTCCAGCCGGTCACACGGCAGTAACGCTGTTGCGCCAACAACGCAGCAAAGCTGGCGAGGTGTGGCGCAAGTGGGCCTGCTTCCAATGGCCGCAGGTTTTGGACATGGAGACGAAACGGCTTAATCATATATGCATTCCTTTTGGTTGTGGTTTGAACCATGAGGAATGACGTCCCGTTAATGCCGAGTCGAAGAAATAAAAAGGGGTGGTTCTTCAGCGTTCTGAAGAATCACCCCGTGAACTCGGCATTACCCGGAGCTAAAAGAAATAGCCCAGACTGCGAAGACTGGTATGGTTGGGATTTCCGATTACAATGTGATCGAGGACTTCGATTTTTAGAAGTTGACCGGCTCGAATGAGGTCGCGGGTGATGTTTATATCCGCCTGTGAAGGAGTTGATTCGCCGCTCGGGTGATTGTGCGCAATGATGATTGCAGCAGCACTTGCCATAATGGCTAACCGGAAGACTTCACGGGGATGACAGAGAATCGTATCCATCGTCCCAATGGACACCAGATAGTGGCCTTTGATGCGCCGACGTGTGTTGAGGATAAATACCACCAAACATTCACATTCAGAATTGAAGTAAGGATGACTGGCGATATGCGTATTCCAATAGGCGGCCGCCTGCTCTGGTGTTTCACAGTGTTGCATGGTGTCGGGTGTGGGACATTCCCGTAGTGAAACGATTTTCCATTCCTGCGGTTGAGCCGGGAATCTTACCGGCTTGATGACTTGGTTGACTGGCTGCGGAGCGGTTGCGGGGAATCCAGTGGAGATGAGGTTTTCTGTTGTGTTCATGTTTTGCGTTTTGTTCTGAAGGAGCGGGACTGCTCTCTTCACCCGCCCGGAGAGAGCAGCCCCGCTCCTGACAAAACGCACCCGTCTGCACCCGCGCCGCCCGGGCAGCGGAGCATCAGCAACTGAGTGACGGCGGGCGCAAAGATGTTGCGGCCGCCGGCGCGATGTTGCGCGGAGCAACCAGAGGCGCGGGTGCAGACGGGATGAACACGGCGGAAACCGCATCGGCGGATGCCTGATAAGTGACCAGCGAATCGGCATTCCGATTCTGCACCGATTTTCAAAACACTTTTGGGCGTGTTAAAAAATTAAACCCTGTTTTTTAACGGCAGAATGGCCTTATTTCAGAATCTCTCCTGTTTCAAATGTAAGTCGGATGAGCCGGTGGGTTTAGCGAAAACGAAATTGAAAGACGGTCGGTGCTGCTGGACGGAGCAGCGGGCGGAACGAGCGTATAGTCGTCTCCACCACGCGCGACTGGAGGCGGCACGGACCGGCCCATGAAACAAACCGTCGCGGCGCGTGCGTTGGGTTGGCGGAGCGAAGTGAGCGCAGTCAACCGCACGCACGGGCCAGCGCGGCGTAAATGTGGCGATGAATCAATCGAATTTGTGATGTTTTTAGTGCCAGTGAAAGTGCCAGTGAATGGGTGATGAATGAGTAATTGGTGAGTAGTTGATTGGTATTGGGTGCGTAATCGCTGGTGCTTGACAAACATGCAGAAATACCTGATTCTATTGGCGTTCGTTAGTTATGAGGCTGTTCGCCTCTGGTGGTGGGGTGGTAATTGCGGAGTAGTGGATTTTGAAAAAATCTCCTGACCCCGTTCGATTCCGACCTCCGCCTCCATAATTGGGCGAATTGATGTTTTTTTGCTGGGGAAAGAGCGATGAAAGCGGCTAATTTTCGCAAGCCGAATGCGGGATCCATTTCGATTCAGCCGAACCATTCGTAAGTTCTTAATTTATTGCTGGCCTTGACACCATTATTCGAAGCTCAAAAATTGGCGGACAAAAACTTCACGCCAGCATTGACCAGCCCACAGCCTTGGCATGAATCTGAAGTTGCGGACGCAACTCGGGTCGGGTCGCGTAGAGGAGTTGCCAGTGACGCCGCTTGAGCGGCCGCCACAAACTGGGATAAAGATTCCAGTTCAGCAGGGCCAGTAGATTGGACTGCGGGTTTGTCAAGACCTTCGGCGGCCAGTCCGTTCCTTCGGAAAACTGGATCAGCAGACAGCCGTCAACTTCCTTGAGATCATAGAAATCCTGGCGGGCATTTAATTTGAGCAGTGTCGGCAAACCGCGCAGCCAGCAGGCGGGTATAGTTTTCAATCCCGGCAGCGGTTTTCCCGCATTCTCCCGGAACAGCCGGTTTGCTTCCCACATCAACACCTGCCGTTTGGTTTTGGGCGCGCACAACTGGACAGTCGCGCGCCAGATTTCCACCGACATGAGCTGGGGTGCCTCAAACTTTGCCATCATTTGAACCACGCCGGCCACGGAAGCGGCGGGAGGAAGCGCCGGCTGTTGCCCGGCGATTTCCGCCAGCACCTGTGCCAGTGGATCCGGCGGCTTCACCGCCGGCGGCGGCGGATCAACCTTCACAAACCGGGGCACCAGCCACACCGGCTGCAACGGATGCACACCATTGGCCAGCGATACATAAGCCTGAAACGCCTGCAACCGGGCCAGCGCACCCGGCGGACAAACCGGCACAATTTGACGCCCGATCAAACTGGGAATCAGTTCCAGCAGATCACTGTCGGAAGAAAACGATTTTCTTCGCTCGATGATTTCGCGCTGGCCCATGATCATGGCCATCAACAAATCGACCTCCGGCTCGTGCGATTGCATGGCCAGGATATTTTGGAACCCGGCGACCAATGCCTGCCGGAAGCGTGAACCCACCATCTGGTCCAATGCCAGAAACCCCTGCGTGGCCGCGATGACGAACGCGCCCCGTGAACGCAGTGTCTGAAGATTCTCCAAATCGTCAAATCCGACCGCCAGCGGGTATTCATCCATGACCAGTCCGCACAATGGCCCCGCCAGGCGGCGTTGTGCGCACTGATAGAAATCATTTTTTACCAGCCGGAAGATCAGCCGGGTCAGGGCCGGTTCGGTGAGGGCGTTGAGGGAAACGATGACAACGCCGCCTTGGTTGACAACCAGCTCGGGTTGGAAAACAGGACGGCCATTGTTGGCAAACAACAATCCGGCGCGGCTGCTCAAGAGCGGGTTCAGGACGGTCAGCAGGATGGATTGAACAATGCTCCGGGTCCGCGAATCCAGTTTCTGCCACAATGTCACCGCATCAAGGGACTGCTTGATTTTTTGGGTGATGGCAGCGGGCAGACGACTGACAGCCGCCACGGATTGGGCGTGCTGAACCAGTTCGTTGACCGGGGCCGGGTCGGCCTCGCTCCCAAAGAACCACACCCGCATGAACTCAATGGCCGGATCGAAGGCGATTGGAGTTCCCTTCACCACCAGTAAGGACAAGGCGGCTTCAAGCATGGTTGCGCACATGTTGTCCCAGTAGGCATTGTCGCCGCCCAACGGGCCGGCACCCAAAACCAGGCGCTGGGCCATGGCCGCGACGTCATCGAGCGTGCATAATGGAGAAAACAGATCGTAACCCAGGACGCCGCCGGGAGTCAGGACTTGAACCGAACGCCGGGCTTCCGCCGCCAGTTTTTGTATTCGCAAGACGGTGTCATCCTGTTTGCCATCCAGGATGAGCAAGCCGACGGGCTGGCCGCCAACCCGCGCTGACAGCAACTGACCGAGCATGACATTGAGGATTGAGGTCTTGCCCGCGCCCGTGCCGCCGATCAACAACAAGTGCCGCAGCAAGGTGGGCGCATCCAGTTCCAGTCGCAATCCCGCTGGTTCATAACAGTCCAGCCGCACCAAGAGGGTCTCGTCGTCGAAGAAGGATGAATTCATGTTGATGTGTTTGGCGAAGTATTAAAATGTCCGGCGAAACTGTTGCTGGAACAGCGCCGCCGGATTGCACTGTCTGCCGGATCAAAAGGGCACGGCTTGTTTCACCGCTTCGGGCAATTCCAGGGGTTTGGGTGGTCCCACATGGTGCGGGATGAAATGCACTGCGTCGCAGACGAGGGCCAGTTGGGTTCTGGGTTGCCCGTCCTTTTCCCATTTTTCCGTTCGCAGCCGCCCCATCACCACGACCTGATCACCCTTTTTGTGTTGTCCCGCGGATTCAGCCCAGCCGCCAAAGACTTTGCACGGCACGAAGGCCGTCTCGGTTTGCAGAACGCCGTTCTTGTCCTTGCACTGGCGGTTGCTGGCGAGGACGAAGTGACCCAGGCATCCGCCCGAGGCGCTGCGGTTGAGGACCGGGTCATGGACCAGGCGGCCCGTGAGTGTGATGGTGTTGATGTCTCTCATATTGGTTGTTCCTTTTGGTTGTCCGCCGGTTCATCCGGCGTTGATTTCAGATTTTTTGTTTGGCGTGATTTTGAATTCTTCACCCAGCCGGCGGCAGGCGTCACGGATCGAACGCCGCAGTTCCTGCCTCTGCCGCCGGGTTCCGGCCGGTTGCACAAAGCGCGGAAACTGCTCCCGCCAATGAAGCAATTCCGGAAGTTGCGAGGCGGGGATTCCGTGGGAAAGTTCCCAATAGAGTTTCCGGCGAAACTTGGCCAGGGCCTGCCCCTCGCTCCGGCCTTGCCGCAGTTGCGCAATGGAATCAATGAGCGAGCGGATGATGCCTTTCAGCTGAAACTTGAACGCCATCGGGCTGGACAGGTCGTCCGGACGCGGCCGCCGGTATTTGGCCGTCAACAGGGCTGCTTGCACAAACGCCAGTCCAGACATGGTCTGAATATCCAGGCGATGCAGATAAAACGAGGCGTGAGCCGCCAGCGCCTCAAGCTCCGCATCGCTGGTTTCACGGATGTAATGGTTGAGCAGTTCTGATTGGCTCGGGGGACGGATTTGGACTGCGTTGTTTGAGAGCAGGCATGTATCATTCATGCCTTTATGTTTGACGCGTTTTGATCCGGCAGAGGCCGGGTCGGGGAGGTTCAGGATTTTCGGCCCCCAATGGATTTTATATTCCACCAGATCAGATAAATGCCCAGGGCAATCAAGGCCACGCCGGACATGATGGCCGCGCAGAGCAGGCAAATGCGCGCCGCCTGCCAGAGTTTGCGGGATTGCAGCATCATTGCGGCAAGGCCCGGGCAGAGCCACGGAAGAATTCCGCAGCTGCAAAAAACGATGATCAAAATGCGATGGTTTTCGGTCACGAATTCATGTTTGGCGCGTTACCGTCCGGCGGTGGTTTTCCAGTCACAATCCAGCTTGACAAACGGTAGCGTTTTGCTACCTTTTGACCATGAGTCAGCCAGTCAAAGTTTCGGATGCGCTGCTGCTGGACGCCCGGTTGGCCGGCGGCATTGTGGAACGGTCCATCGCCGGGCAGATCGAATTTTGGGCCAAAATCGGACGTGCCCTTGAGCCGCTGTTGCGCGGGGATCATGCGCTGGCGCTTTGCCGGGCCGGCCGCGTCAAGCCGCTCTCCGACTGTCTTGAGTCGGTGGATTCCGCGGCGGGCCGGCAGCGGGTGTTTGAACATTTGCAGACCATTCCCTATCCCCATTACGAAGCCGCATCCGGATCGCCGGGCTGGCTGGTGCGAATTGAAGCCAACGGAAAACGCGCGGTGGGACGGTTCGTCAACCGGCAGTTCCAACCCATCAAGCATTCCGCAAAGAAAAAAACAAGGCTGGCTTTAGCACACGCCCAAACGTGAAAAAGCTCCCGACGAAAGCATCCCCTTCGTGGAACATTCCCGATTTGGACAAGCGCCCGGTGATCGTCGTCCTGGCGGGGCCGAATGGGGCGGGGAAAACGACGTTTTACGAAGCGCATCTGAAAGCCAGCGGCCTGCGTTTTCTCAATGCTGACATCCTGGCTGGCGAATTGGGGATGGAGGCGTATCCGGCGGCTGAAGTCGCCACCCGATTGAGGCGGGAATTTGTAAGCCAGAGGGAGAGCTTCATTTTTGAAACGGTCTTCTCCGATCCGGCGGGGGACAAGCTGGGCTTTTTGAAGCGGGCGGTTCAACAGGGTTACAACGTGGTGATGTGCTTTATCGGCATCGCCGGCGCCGGCCGCTCCGAAGAGCGGGTTGCCATGCGCGTCAGCCAGGGTGGCCATGATGTGCCGGGCGATAAACTGACCGCGCGGTTTCCGCGCACCATGGGCAATCTCAAACAGGCCATCCGGGAGCTTCCCTGCGTTTTCGTTTTTGACAACGACGACTTGCCAACGCCATTCCGTCTGGCGGCGGTGTTTCAAAATGGGCAGCGGAAGTTTCTGGTGAAACCGGTTCCAGACTGGCTGGAACCGGTGCTTTGAAAAAGGCTGTCCTGTATGCTGCGCAAGGCGGGTGCGGGTTGCCAGAGTTTTCGGGAATGCAGCATCATTGCGGCAAGGCCCAGGCAGAACCACAGTAGAATTCCGCAGCCACTGAACAAGGCGACAACCATTTGGTTGTGCCGCCGGAGGGGCGGCGGTTTTTCACTCATGGATTTGTGTTGGTGCGTTACTGGCCGGAATCAGGTTCAATTAAAACCTGCCCTGCTGATGTTTCCATGATCCCGTTTCTCAAGCTTGACACGCAGCTTTTGCAAGACCTCCTGCTGAATCTGACGGATGCGCTCGCGGGTGACGCCTAAACGGTTCCCGACGGCTTCCAATGATTTCGGCTCGCCGTCATCCAGCCCGAAGCGCATCGTCAGAATTTTTCTTTCCCGCACTTTCAACGTGCCGAGAACCTCGCGGACCAACGCCATGTCGGTGGCTTTGACGAGCCGATCGAAGGGCGCGGCGGCGTTGACATCAGCAACCACTTCCGAAACCGGGGTTGCATCGTTGTCCCCGATGGGCCCATCCAGCGACACCGGCACCCGCGCCGCTTCGCGGTATTGCCGGACACGACGCGCATCCAGTCCCAGGTCGGCGGCAATCTCCTCGTCGGTCGGTTCCCGGCCCAGCATTCCGCGCAACCCCGCCTCGGTTTTCCGAATGTGGGCCAGCCGGTCCACGACATGGACTGGCAGCCGGATGGTCTTCGACTGATTCGCCAGCGCCCGCTTGATGGACTGCTTGATCCACCACGAGGCATAAGTCGAGAGCTTCGCCCCTTTTTCCGGGTCAAAGCGTTTCACTCCTTTCATCAGGCCGAGGTTGCCTTCGTTAATGAGGTCCAGGAGCGGCAGGCCGATCCACTCATACTCGCGGGCGATCTTCACCACCAGCCGCAGGTTGGCGTTGATCATCCGCTCGCGCGCCTGTCTGTCGCCGCGCTTGATGCGCCTGGCAAGCGCAATTTCCTCCTCCGGCGTCAGCAGCTTCACCTGGCCGATTTCACGAAGATATAGTTGCAAGCAGTCGCCGTGCAGCGATTCCCTTGGCGGCGCTTCAGTTCCAGCGGATGCCGATGCCGCCAGTGGAGTTGTGCGACGAGTTTGCGCCGGTCGTTTTGCGAGCCGTCGTTTCAAACGCGGCTCAACCAACCGGTGGCGCGGCGGAGCCAACTTCTTTGTCCTGGATCTGTGGATTTGTTTGCGTGCGGCTTTCATGTGGACCCTTGATTGGACCGGTCAGCCCAGGAACATGAATTTATCCTCGTCCACGTCCTGGTGGTGATTATCGATGCGCGCCTGGATCAGTTTGCGGATTCCCTGGATGCTGCGAACCAGCGGAAATTTCCCCAGCATCTTCAGGGTGTCGGCGATGACTAGTTCCCGGTTGGGAGTGTCTTCGGCGATCAGGTTGTTGACGATGCCCTGCACTTGGCGGCGGGTTTGTTCGTGCCGCAGGCTGACGGACTGGTCGTAACTCGCCAGCAACGCCGGCAGGTTTTCCTTGCGGGTCAGTTTGACCGCCAGATCAACCGCCGCATCTTCGGTGAGACCGGCATTTTCTCCAGCGAGGAGCTCGCGAAAGACGGCTCCCGAGAGCCGGTTGTAGGTAAGGCTTTTATCCCAGTTCAGGGCGAGCACCTCGCGGAACAGGACCACGAGGCGGTCACGGAGCGTTTGCGGCAGTTTTTTGTTCATGATTTTTTGTTTGATGCGTTATTCTTAAAATGGGTTCAGCTGGCTGACGATGCGGCCGGTGGTGTCCAGTTCCGTCCAGCCCGGATGCAGGTCCGGCCAGACCGAGGCCGGCCTGGTCGGGCGCTGGAACAAATGCGAGTCAAACTGCAACTGCGGCCGCATTTGATGCAACGCCAGGCCGTCCATTGACAGTGCGCCCTCCAGATCGGATCCCTTGCGAAAAGCGATGTCATTCCACAGATTGAGGACACCCATCATCCAATCGAGTTGCTGCAAGTAATAGCTGCGCATGAATACCGGACCGAGCGCCTGCTCGGATTCGGACAGCTGATTGGAAATGCGGAGATTGCCGCCCAGCCAGTTGCATGTCAGATGCGTCGCCAGGGGATACGCCTGAAACTTGGGGTCCCTGGCAATCCACCTGACCAGCCGCATGAAGTTGCTGTGGTAAGGTTCGACCCGCTGATAATAATTAAACCCGCGAATGGCGGCGTGCCGGGTCTTGAGCGTGTATCGGGTCAGATCCCCCGGCCGCGCCAGTTCCATCCGCCAATGGGTCAACACGAGCGCAAAGACCATGGACTGCATCTCGATGGGCAGTTGGAACGGCAAACCATCATGCGTCACCGTGCCCCGGGCCAGACAATGACGGAACGCAAAAGTTTCCCGGTCACAGGCCAATTCGTCTTTGAGTTTGGCGTCCAGGGTGGCATAAACGTAATTTTGGGATTCGCGGGCGTGAACGGTTCGGCCGTCGGGCAGGGTCATCGCGCCCGAAACGGCATCATAAAGCATCGCCTCATCCATCGGCGTCTTCAGGCGTTTGAATGGGTAGCCCCAGTAGTTGTCTGAAGTTTCAAACCGGATCATCGAACCGTTGGGCTTGGTAAACTCGTCGAGCATGGGAAAATTGACGCCGCCGGTCAGCGGCAGGATGTCCGCAAAGATCGGCGCCGGCAGGTGCGCCATGCCCGACAATCTGGCGTCCGGATAGAGGTATTCCGCCGGGAACAGTTGCGCCGGCCCGTGGCTTCTGGCCAGAGCCGACAGATAATTGAAGGCTTTGTCCAGGGTGACGTGAGGCGTCAGGCTGGGGCCGACCTGGGGCGTGACAAACACGATGGTGGTGTGAACGCCTTGAAGCACCCTGGGTTTGATGGCATGCCACAGGTCATGGTTGTAGCGCAGAAGCCGGGCGTTGATGGCCATGCCGCGCGCTGGTGTTGCCGACTGAAACCATGGAGACCTGGCCAGGTCGGCGTATTCGACCGGCAATTTGTGCAGATACGGCAGTTGTTCCCGGTAACAAATCTTGGGGTTGTATTTCCAGCTCTTCAAACCGTCGATGCCAAATCCCCGGCCAATGCTGGCCGGGAAACATTTTTTGATCTCCCAGCCCTGCGGCATTTCAACGTTGGTGAGGCTGCGCGCCCGTTCGCGGGGGACGGCGCAATTCAGCACGTGGCCGTTGTGATCCGGTGTTTGCAGGAATCGCTCAAACACCTTTTGGTTGGCTTCATGCCGCGGCAGCACCGTAGCTTTCCATGTTTCTTCCAGACTCGGCTCTTGGTTTTGGTTGTTGTTCATAATTTTTGTCATCTGCTTTGTTTTGCGCGCAGCGCAAAAAGATATCCGTGGCATTTAGAGCGGTTGACGCTATACGGCAAAGTATCCAACATCTTGGCAAAGGATCGGGCCACCATGATCGCGTAACCATTTCAGCCGGGTGGATTGCTGGCCACCCGTTCGAGGTAGCGAAAGAAGTCGCCAACATGAAACAGGGTCTTGCCCCGGCGGGTGCCGGGCTTGCGCAGTTGCGCCACGCGAACATGCGGCCGGGCACCGCCGCCC
>Ga0224557_1002249_pt1 | contig 16846 bp, 16 predicted proteins | sample 714S31014metaG_FD_180677 | JGI IMG/M metagenome (GOLD analysis project Ga0224557, IMG submission 180677) | Peat soil microbial communities from Stordalen Mire, Sweden - 717 S3 10-14 | ecosystem: Environmental > Terrestrial > Soil > Wetlands > Peat | place: Sweden: Norrbotten County, Stordalen...
GCTCTGACGGCTGTGGGCAATACTCCGACTTGCTCGCTGAGTTCCCTCACCACCAGTCCCCATATTCTGCCGTAATAATACGGTTTTGATTCAAAGGCTCGAAGCGTAAGGCTTCGGGCCTTTTTTAAACCCAAGCAAGCTGATTCTCAAGATAACCGCCTGTTTTTCGCTTGGATTTTGGCATCGGTACTGCTATTTCATAATATTAAATTGCGGTCGCAATGGGCAATTAGTGAACGCAAACGTAATCATTATATTATAACTCGCCCGTTGTGTGGTTCACGCCGCATAAACGAAAGAAAATATAGTATGAAAACCTCCAAAGCTCCGCTCTTGGCGGGCTTCACGCTGGTGGAAATCATGATTGTCGTGGCCATCATAGGCGTCCTCGCGGCAATTGCCCTTCCCAGCTTCTTGCACGCCCGCACCGTTTCGCAAGCTAACGCCTGCATCAACAATCTGCGACAAATTGAAACCGCAGTCCAACAGGTCGCGATCGAAAATGGATTGCATGTCGGGGACACGGTCAATTATCCCGACGATATCACACCCTTCATCAAATTGAATAACGAAGGGTCAATTCCCCCCTGCCCTGCGGGTGGCGTTTACAGTCTGCAGACTGTGGGCACGATTCCGCAGGCTATTTGTTCACTCAGCACAACGGTTAACCCCCCTCATATCTTGCAGTAACAAAACTGCCCGGCTTCAAAAAGGCACAGGGAATACCCTGTGCCTTTCGTTTTTAATCCGGTGGCGGTTGACTTCGAGAATCGTTTAGGTTAGGAGAAAGACCGGAATTTGCCGGTCATTCAAGTCGGGCATGAGCATCATTCTAAAAACGGAAAAATTACGCGTCGAATTCACCAGCCATGAGTTCCGGCAGACAACCAAGATCGCGCTGGACAGTCTCGATTTGGAGGTGAACACCGGCGAAGTTTTCGGCTTTCTCGGGCCGAACGGCGCGGGTAAAACCACGGCCATCAACGTCCTGCTCGGCTTCGTGCCGCCGACCCGTGGCGCGGCGTATCTTTTTGGCATTGACGTGCGCCAGCCCATTGCGCGCCAGCGCATCGGCTATTTGCCGGAGATGACGTATTACTACAAGTTTCTCACTGCCGAGGAGTTGCTCCGGTTTTACGCGCGCATCTTTGGCCTGCCGCGAACGGAAGCGGACAAGCGCATTGACCAACTGCTCAAGCTCGTTGAACTGGAACCGGCGCGCAAACGTCCCATCAAATCCTATTCCAAAGGAATGCAGCAGCGCGTCGGCCTCGCGCAGGCGCTCATCAACAATCCTGATTTGTTGATTCTCGACGAACCGACCAGCGGCCTCGACCCGCTGGGCCGCATGCAAGTCCGCGAAATCATTCAACGTCTGAAAAATGAGGGCAAGACGGTGTTCTTTTCATCGCATGAGTTGGGCGAAGTGGAAACCGTTTGTGACCGCGTGGCCATCATCAACCAGGGCGAACTCAAGGCGTCGGGGCGCGTCAGCGATCTCGTCGCCCAACACCATGGCAATTTGGAAAAAGCCTTTCTGGACATTATCGGCTATCAAACACAATCCGCGTCATGAACACGATTTGGGCATTGGCTGGCGTCGTCATCAAAGAGCTATATCGCCGCAAGGACTTTTACGTCCTGTTTGTCCTCACGGCGCTCATCACCATCGCCGCCGGCATGGTCAATTTCTTTAACGACCCGAAAATCGTGCGCTACGTCAAAGACATTTGCATGTTGCTGATCTGGGTTTCGGCGTTGCTTATCGCCATCGTGACCACGGCACGGCAGATTCCCGCCGAGCGCGAAAGCCGCACCATCTTCCCGCTGCTGGCCAAGCCGGTCACGCGCTGGCAATTCATTCTCGGAAAATTTCTCGGCTGCTGGCTGGCCACCGGCATGGCGCTGCTCGTCTTCTACGTTTTCTTCGCCATCATCACGGGTTCGCGCGAACAATATTGGCCGTGGCTGACTTATCTGCAAGCCATCTGGCTGCAATGGGCCATGCTCGCCGTGGTCATCGCCCTGTCGTTGTGCGGCTCGATTATTTCCGCCGCGCCGTCGTCCACCACCACAATTTGTTTCATCGCCGTTGCCGGCATTTTGCTGGTCGGAGGCCATTTGAACACGGTGGCGCTCCACCAAGCACAGCCCTTGCAAACCATCTTTTACACGATTTATTTTCTGATTCCGCACCTGGAATGGTTCGATATCCGCGACCGGGTGGTTTATGACTGGGGTCTGTTGAACTGGCTGGATTGCGTGCGGGCGACGCTTTACGCAGCGGCTTACACCGGACTGTTTTTGCTGCTCACCTGGCTTGGTTTCCGACGCAAAAGTTTGAACACGTGATGAAGGCGTCCCCATATCTGGTTCTGGCCCTGGTGCTGACGGTTTGCTTCACACTGGCGACCGGCATTGAACCGCGCGCCAGCACGTGGAGCGACCGTGCCAAATCAAACAATGTTTTCAGCATGCTGTTCGGCGACGGGCGGCGGCTGTTCGCGAACCAATTCTTCACCATGGCGGACGTTTATTTTCACAGCGGCTATTACCCGTCCGTTTTCGACCTGCGCGAGGAAGGCCAAAAGGAAATCGTTGCCGAAAGCCACGGCCATACCGACAGCCCGGAGGACGAAATAAAGGAGGATTTTCTCGGCAAACCAAAGGATTGGATTGACCGGTTTGGCCGCCATTTCCGCATCACCAAGCACACCCATCTGGAAAGCGGCAACGAACGTGAAATCTTGCCCTGGCTGCGGCTGGCGGCGGACATGGACCCGCAAAAGATTGAAACCTACACCGTCGGTTCATTCTTTATGCGCACACACCTCAACCGGCCGCGGGAAGCCGAAGCGTTTCTGCGCGAAGGATTGCGAAACAATCCCGGCAGCTACGAGATTTTGTCCGAGTTGGGCCGGCTTTACGACGAAAATGATCACGACACCGGTCGCGCGCGGGACGTCTGGCAGCTGGCTTTGCATAAATGGGCCAAAAATCCTGAAGCCGTAAAAGACGACAAGCTCGCCTTTGAGGAAATCACCGTTCACCTCGCCCAACTCGAACGGGGAGCCGGCAACTGGCCGCAGGCCATCCATTGGTTTCAAGCCGCCCAAAAAGTTGCGCCGGACCCGAACGCGCTGCAACAGCGGATTGACGAAATCAAAAAGACAATGGCGGCACAAACAAATGCTCCGGCGGCTGTCCCTCACTAACCGTGCAATGGGGTGTCTTGGTTGGGTGGTGACGGCCTGTAGTGCGGCCAAACGCCGGAGCAGCGGCACATCCGTCAATCAGATCAATGACCCGCTGACTCTGAGATTGCGCTTTGTTTTTCGCGCGCCGCTCTGGTTTAATCGGCGCCATGAAAGCCCGGCAGGCAAAAATCTCGCGCAACACCAAAGAAACCCGCATCACCGTCACTTTGAATATTGACGGCCAGGGAAAATCCTCGGTCAAAACCGGCATCCCGTTCTTCGACCACATGCTCACGCTCTTCGCGAAGCACGCAACGGTGAATTTGCAGTTGCGCTGCCGCGGCGATTTGGAGGTGGACGCCCATCACACGGTCGAGGATTGCGGCATCGCGCTCGGCCAGGCGTTTGTGCAGGCGCTGGGCGACAAACGGGGCATCCGACGTTACGGTGCGGGGTTTCATCCCCAAAACCCGTTCACGGGCCTTCGCCAAGGCGGAACGTCGGCAGAGACGGCGGTGGACGAGGCTACGGCCCCGCTGGCCGGCGAAGCCTATGTGCCCATGGATGAATGTCTCGCCCGTTGCGTCATTGATTTTGGCGGCCGCCCGCATCTGGTCTGGCGCGGACTGAACGAATTTGCCCAGAAACGCGTCGCGAAGTCCGAAAAATTCCAGGACCCGTCGAGCGCGTTTCGCTTTGGCCTCGCCCGCGAATTTTTCCAGGGCTTCGCCAACGAAGCCCGCTGTAACCTGCACCTGGAATTGCTCTACGGTGACGAGCCGCATCACATCGTCGAGGCGCTGTTCAAGGCCTTTGCGCGCGCGACGGACGCGGCGTGCCGGCGCGACCCGCGCATCGCCGGCAAATTGCCGAGCACGAAGGGAAAATTGTAAATTGATTCCGCTGGGTTAAATTCAAAGGTATGACTGCCGAGGCTGCATCAAACAAACAGATTGAACGCTACCGCCAGATGACCGGCGAGCAGCGATTGGGGATTGCTTTGGAATTGCACGAAATGTCATGCAATATCGCCCGCGAAGGAATTCGCCGGCAAAATCCTAACGCTGACGCTGCTGAAGTTGAACGTCTCCTTCGTCATCGGATTGAACTTGTCCGTGCCGCATGAATGAACAGGAATTGCTCACGGATTGTTTGCGCCGGTTGAACCGGAGCGGGGTGACCTACTATCTCACCGGTTCGATGGCCAGCAACTACTGGGGCATCCCGCGCACCACGCATGATCTGGATTTTGTCGTGCAACTGCCGGCATCCGCCATCACCGCCATCGTGCAGGCATTCAGCGGCGATTTTTACATTGAAGAATCCGCCGTGCGCGCCGCGTATCAGCCGCCGCACCAGTTCAACGCCATTGACACCCGTTCCGCGTTGAAGGTGGATTTCTGGCTGCCCAAGCCCGAACCGTTCGACCGGGAGATGCTTCGCCGTCGCGTGCGCGTTACCCTCTTCGGTGAACCGTCGTGGATTGCCACGGCTGAAGATGTCATTTTGCACAAGCTGATTTGGAATCGCATCACGCCTTCCGGGCGGCAACTCGGCGACGCCGCCGGCGTGGTGGCCGTGCAAGCCGAAGCGCTGGATAAAAATTACCTGAAGCAATGGGCGCAGGAACTCAAACTGGTTGACGGACTGGAAAAACTATTAAGCGGAGAGATCAAACCCAAACAAACATGAAACCCATCGGCTTTGCCCGCGCCATGGACACGGCGTGCCAGCGCGACCCGCGCATTGCCGGCAATTGCCGAGCACCAAGGGAAAACTTTGATTTGCAGCCTTTGCTGGAACGAATGGCGGGATCATAAACGGCATAAAATGCTGGACAGCAATTTCAGCCCTAATTACGGTCGTTTTATGAAAACGGATAGGCTGCACAACGCTGCGTCCATTATCTGTTAGGCGGCACAGACATTATGACCACACCACGTTACTTTATCGCTTTGGGAGCAGTCGCACTATTCGTCGGCTGTGCTTCTCACATCGCCAAGACCGAAGCTATATCGGGAGGCGACTATTTATTACAGTTGCACCAGATGGGTCGCCTTCCCGGCGATTCCAAAGATGACCACGGGAAGATTACCTGCTATTTGTCACCGTCAGACTTGCAAGAGGTGACGTATCCGCTTTCACGGACATTTCGAGTCGTCAAGACAGGAGGCACATCCACGAATAATTACACGGTTGTTCGGCTTACGAAGGATTCCTCATGGCAGTTGGCACGAGCTTGGCAGACCGATTCAGCAGGTCGGATCATTGAGGAGTGGCCTGTCAAGTGAGCACGATGCCGCCTAATATGAGGATAGGCTGCAAAGTTCCAAGCCTTCGCGCGAAATAAAAACGTCTCGCAGTTTCCCGCGAGGCGTTTTTTGATTTTTAGTTGTAGTCGAACCTGCGGCTCGACAACATCGGCGCACAGCACCGACGCTACACATTCACGAACCGACGCTGGCCAGTTCCTCGTTGTTCTCCACGTTCACAATCTTGAACTGTTCGGCATGCATGCCGGTGTCGGCCCGGAATGACCACTGACCAAGTAGCCACCGACGTCAGTCGGCGCATTCATCTGTAAAATTAGCGCGGACTGACGTCCACGGCTACGTCATCGTTTGAACGAAATAATAACGCCCCACAGTTTCCCGTGAGGCGTTTTGTGTTTTTAGAATTTCTTCAAGAACCGACGCTGGCCAGTTCCTCGTTATTTTCCACGTTCACAATCTTGAACTGTTCGGCATGCATGCCGGCGTCGGCCCGGAAGGACAACTTGCCGAAGTAGCGTTTTTCCATCTCGATGAGAAGTTTTTCATCCTCGGTGCGGAGCCGTTCGAGCACGGTCGGGTTCACCACGATGCGCAGTTGGAAATCCGACTCGTCGCGCTCGCGCTTTTTTAAAATCTCCTGCAGCTTGCGCTGGATTTCCACGCTCATCGTCAGCGTGCTTTTCACCTTGCCGCGGCCTTTGCAATACGGGCAATCGTCATACACCGCCGAACGCACGCTTTCGGTGTGGCGCTGGCGCGTCATTTCCATCAAGCCAAGCTGCGAAATGGGCAGGATGTGGGTCTTGGCCTTGTCGCGGCGCAGACCTTCCTTGACGCGCTGATACACGGACTGCTGGTCGCGGCGCGACTTCATGTCAATGAAATCGAGCACGATGAGTCCGCCCATGTTGCGCAGCCGGAGCTGGCGGCAAATTTCCTCGGCGGCTTCGAGGTTCACCTTCAGGATTGTGGTGTCCTGGTCGCGGCTGCCCTTGTGCCGGCCGGTGTTCACGTCAATCGCCACCAGCGCCTCCGTTTCGTCAATGACGATGTAGCCGCCGCTCTTCAAATGCACCTGGCGCGAGAAGGCGTTCTCCAGTTGCTTGCTGATGTTGAACCGGTCAAAAATCGGCTGGGCGTCGGTGTACAGCTTTACTTTGTCGGCCGAGCGCCGTGAAATCCGGGAAACCATCTCCCGCATCCGGTCGTGGGCTTTTTGATTGTCCACGACAATGCGTTCGACGTCTTCGGTCAAAAAGTCGCGCACGGTGCGCTCAATCAAATCCGGTTCCTGGAAAACGCAGGTCGCCGGCGGCTGGTTCTTCATGCGCTCCTGCACGCCGTGCCACTCTTCGAGCAGCAACGCGAGGTCCCGGACGAAATAACGTTTCTGCTGGTCTTCGCCGGCGGTGCGCATGATGACGCCCATGCCATCGGGAATCGCCAGTTCACGCAGGATTTTTTTCAGCCGCTTGCGTTCCTCCTGGTTTTCAATTTTGCGCGAAATGCCGCTTTGATCCGCATTCGGCAGCAGCACCAGATAACGTCCCGGCAAAACCAGGTTGGTCGTGATGCGCGGGCCTTTCGTGCTGATCGGACCTTTCGTGACTTGCACGATGATTTCACTGCCCGGCGGATAAAGCCGCGGGATGTCCTTTTGCGTGATCTTGGGCCGGGCCGGCCGGCGGTCACGCCCGGCGGGACGTTCGACGATTTCCACGCCACTATCGAACTGGTTTGGCACGATGTCCCAGTAATGCAGGAACGCATTTTTCTCGAAGCCGATGTCCACGAACGCGGCCTTGAGGCCGTCTTCGAGGTTGCGCACCTTGCCCTTGAAAATGCTGCCGACGAGACGTTCCTCCGTGGTGCGTTCGATGTTGAATTCCTCCAACCGTCCGTCTTCGAGCACGGCGACGCGCGTTTCGAGCGTCTCGGCGTTGATGATGACTTCCTTGTGAGTTTTCTTCTCCGGCCGGATGAGCCGCTGAACCTTCTTCACGAGGGTGGTCGCGGCGAATTTGATGGTGTCCAAAATGCCTTTGGGCTGTTCCGCCACGGGCACCGGCGTGAAGGGTTTTTCCTCCTCCACCCGGGCCGGAGTTGCGGGCTTGGGCTCGCGGAAATCTTTTTTGTCCGCGCCGGAATCCGGCGTTGGGGTTTCCGGCGCTCCCTGGGGCGGCAGGCCGGCGGCGATGTTTTCGGCGCGCTCGATTTCGTTCGTGTGCCGTTTTTCAAACACATGCTCGGCGCCGCCCTGCTCCGTCACCACGTCGGCGCGGGCCTGGACGGCTTCGCGGTCGGGTTTTTGCTGGGTTGGGCCGAAGCCGCCTTTGGGGCGGAAACGCATTCCGCGGCGCCGCCGTGAAAAATTGTTATTGCTCATAGTCAGTATCCTTTTCGATGGATGTATATGTTTTGCATCAAGCCCAGTGCGATCAACGAGCACAACACTGAAGACCCGCCGTAGGAAAGCAGCGGCAGTGGGACGCCCGTCACGGGCATGATGCGAATGTTCATGCCGATATTGATGAAGACGTGGCTGAAGATGAGCGTCACGACGCCCACCACCACGAGTTTGCCCAGGCGGTCGCGCGCCTGGCCGGCGATTCTCAATCCCGTGAAGAGAATCACTGCATACAGCGCGATCACCATCACGCTGCCGACGAATCCTTCCTCCTCGGCAATCACGGAGAAAATGAAGTCGTTATGAGCCACTGCTCGCGGCAAATATCCGAGGGCATTCTGGGTGCCCTGCCGCCAGCCCTTGCCCGCCAGCCCTCCGGAGCCGACGGAAATCAACGCCTGCCGGACATTATATTCATCGTCCAGTTGTTGTTGCCGCAGGCGTTGCAACTCCGCCGGTGTGGAATTCGGCGGGGCAAAATGGGTGTAATCCCGTCCAAAATAAACCAGCAGCCGGTCGCGCTGATACGGCTGCATCGAAATCTGCCACCGGCCCGGCGGCATGAACAGCACGTCCAGCAAAAACAGGACGGCCAGCAAGCCAACCGCGCCGACCAGTTGCAGCAGATATTCCTTGGGCGTGCCGGCAACGAACATCATCACCAAACCCGTTGGCAATAATACGAGCGCCGAACCCAAATCCGGTTCCTTCAAAATCAGCGCGAACGGCAGCAACAAAAGCCCGATGCCTCTCCAGAAAATTGCCGGATGCTGCAATTCATCCTCCGGCCGGCCCAAGAAATGCGCCATCGCCAGAATGAACGCGAGTTTGGCAAATTCACTTGGTTGAAATTGGAAAAATCCCAGATCAATCCACCGCCGCGCGCCAAAACGCATCGAGCCGATGTGCGGAATCATCACGGCGACCAGGCAAAAGATTGTCACCCAATACGCCACAAACGACCAGCGCGACAGCGAGTGATAGTCCACCAGACATAACGCCGTGCCCGCGCCGATGCCGAGCGCATACCAGACGATCTGCCGCACCCAGCTTTGGTCATACCACGGCAGTGTCGCCGCCGTTGCATTCGCCATCGTGGCGCTGTAAACGAACGCCGTGCCAATCAACATCAACCCGGCCAGCACGGCCAGTTGCAACCGGTCGATCTTTGCGTGCGGTTCGTTGAAGGAAGCGTTGATCATTTTAATTTGCCTGCTCCCCGCGCCGCAGCGCGGCCAAAGCGGGCTCGTTTGACTTTTCGCTTTTCAAAATCGCCTCGTAAATATCATGCGCAATCGGCGCACAAACGCTTCCGCCGGAACCGCGGTTTTCCGACTGAACCATGACGATGACCGCGTAACGCGGATTTTCATAAGGTGCGAACGACGCGAACCAATAATCCCAGTGGGTCAATTGGCCGTGCTCATTCTTGACCTGCGCCGTGCCGGTCTTGCCGCAAACGCGCAGCCCGGGCAACGCGGCGGCACGGCCCGTGCCTTCCACGTCCTCGGTTTCGGCCAGCATTGCGTCATGCACTATTTTCAAGCTGCGCGGACGCACCCCCAGGGTGTCACGCACGACACCGGAAGGAAAAATGGTTGGCGCTTCGCCGCTTGCCGGGTCTTGCGGCTCGATGCGCTCGACAAAGCGCGGCCACAAAACTTTTCCGCCATTGGCAATGGCTGAATAAACGATGGCCATCTGCATCGGCGTGATCGCCATTTCACCCTGGCCGAAACAAATATTCGCGGAATCGCCGTCAAACCAATCTTTGGAGCGAATCCGTTTTTCCGTCGGAAAAGATCCTGACGATTCCTGCCGCGTCGGCAAATTCATGCGCTGGCCCAGATGAAATTTTTCGGCGAGTTGAACGATTTTTTGGATTCCGGTCCGCATGCCGACCGTGATGAAATACGCGTTGCTCGAACGTACGATGGCGCGGCGAAAATTGTAGTCGCCCGGCGGCACGGTGTCTTGAAATGATTGTGCGCCGACCATGACATAGCCGTGGCTCGGATCTTTCGGCGATGGCGCGACGTAAATCGTCGCGTTGGGATCCAGCCCGTTTTCCAGCGCGGCAATGCCGGTGACGGGCTTGAAAATCGAGCCGGGCGCGTAGTTTTCATACGTCACGCGGTTGATTTCCGGGCGCAGTTTGGTGTCGTTCAGGCGCGCCTTGTCGTTGGCGGCATAATCCGGATTGATTGGCGGCGAGGAAACCATCGCCAGCACGTCGCCCGTTCGCACGTCCATCACGACGATCGCCGCACGCGCATCCGCGCCCTGATGCGCCGCGAGCGAGAGTTCCGCCGCCTGCTGAACATCAAGGTCAATCGTCAGCACAACATTGTCGCCCGGCTCCGCCTGACTCCCCACGTTTTCGGTCTGCCGATAACCGAGATTGTTGACGAGCACGGCCACCACGCCCGGGTGCCCGCGCAATTGCGCGTCGAAGCCGTACTCGACACCAACCTGGCCGCGATAATCCGGCATATAGTAATTGAACGGATAGGCCTCTTCACCTTCTTTGGAACTATCGTCCCGCAACACATAACCGAGCAAATGTGCTGCCGTCGTCCCGTACGGATAACTGCGGGTGGGCTGCAAATCCAAAACCACACCCAGGCCGCCGGGATATTGCTCCTCAAAACGCGCGATTTGCGTCTCATTGAGATTGGGCAGCAAAGGATACGGCAACGCGAGCCGCGTATCGTAGTGGCGTTTGAACGTCGCCGGATCGAGCACCAGTGGCTGGCCGAGCCGCTGGCCGACCTGTTCCACCACGCTGTCCGCCACTTGAAAACGCGTTTGGTCGCGAAGCTGTTTCAATTGATCGGTCGCGAGTGAGAATTGCTTTCGTTCGGCCTTGGTCAGCGAACGGCCAAGTATTTTCTCCTGCGCGGCGATGCGCTGTTTCTGGCCGGCACGCGCCTGCGCGAGGGCCGCACCGTAAGCGGCGTCGAATTGCCGGCGTAAATCATCAAGGTAAAGGCTGAGGCTGTAGCGCGGACGATTTTCAGCCAGCACCCGGCCGTTGCGGTCGAGAATTTTTCCGCGCACGGCGGGGATGCGGACGGTGCGATAGGACTGCGTTTCCAAATGGCTTTCATATTTGCGCGCGGAAACGACCTGCACCCACCACAGACCGGCCAGCAAAATAAACAGGCCGCCCGCCAGCGCCACCGCCAGGAGGCGGAGCTGCGGATCGTTCTTTTTCAGTTCGTCAAAAATCAGCATGGCACGTGGTCCGTAGTCCACAGTCCGTAGTCCACCGCCAAAACGCCGCGGCGCTGGCAACCGTAGGACTGTGGACTGTGGACTGGAAACTGTGGACTCATATTCTTCCCCGACGGATTTCCCGGTCGGGACGGAAACCGGGTTCAATTCTCGGCTGATAGCCGAGTGAGCGGTCGCACCAATTGAACAGCGCGAAAACAAATGGCGTCGCCGCCGCGCCACCCGCGGTCATCACCAGCCATTGCCAGATCGAACCCCAGCCCAGCAGGGGTTGTTTCCCGGCGGTCAACAAAAGCAAAATGGACAGCACCGGCACGATGGCGCTGGCCGTGGTGCCAAGGACAAATTGCGCGAACGCCAGCTCGCGCAAAATCAGGTCGCGCCGGAAGGAAATCAGGAACCCAACGGCAAAGAGCGGCAGGATGCTGATCCCGAGCGGATTGGCGGACAGCGCGTCGAACCATAAACCGCCCAGCACGGCGAGCAACGAGACCGTTGCGATGTCCGCGGTCAACGCCGCATACACCATCAGCACCGGCAGCAAATCCACCTGCGCGCCGAGCCAGTGGTGCAGGACGGGAAGCGTTGCTTCGCCAAACACCGCGAGAAACGCGGCGACCAGAATCAGGATGGTGCGGAATGGATTCATGGAGCAAATAACCTTGAACCTTGAACCTGACCGGTTTCTGGCGGCATCCCGCTCAAGGTTCGAGGTTCGGTGTTCAATGTTCGATGTTCTGGTTTTTTCATGGAAACAGCACCCAGACTTGTTCGAGCGCGCCGAGATTCGCCGAAAGTTTCACGCGCGCCTCGGTGTAAAGGCCGAATTCAACCGGGCGCGAATCCACCACCTGGCCGACGGGAATGCCTTTGGGAAAAACGCCGCCGAGGCCGCTGGTAAAGACGTTCTGGCCGGGTTTCAAACTGGCGCTGCCGGAAAGATAGGTCAAATCCACGAGCGAAGTATCCAGCGGGCCGCTCGCGTTGACGATGCCCGTGTCGTGCGCCGGATTTTCAACGAGCGCGGAGACGTGGCAATTCGGGTCGCCGATCAAAACAACTTGCGAGCGCGTAAGACCGACGGATGAGACGCGGCCGACCAGACCTTCGGCGGTGAGCACGGGCAAATTTTCCCGAAGCCCGTCGCGACTGCCGAGATCAATCTGCACGGTGCGCCACCAATTGGCCGGGTCACGCATGACGACGTTGGCAAGTTTGAGTTTCCACGGCGCCTGCTGCTGCCAGCCGAACAGCGAACGGAGCTGGTCGTTTTCGCGCGCGATGGCGGCCGTCTGCACTGCCAGGGCCTTGTACTGATCATTCTCACGGCGGAGCCGGTCAATTTGTTGAAGCAATTCACGCCGGGGCAGGACGCTGTCGGCCAAATCGGCAGGGAGTTGCTGGGTGGTGTTGGCCAGCCCGAACAGCGGCAAAAACAAACTGCCGATGGTGAGCTTGAGATGGGCGGTCACGCGCGGCGGCAGGCTGAGAATCAGCAGTGCCAGCAGCGTCACCGCGCCAAGCGCGAGATAATTTTTTTTCCTAAACATCCTGCTACTCCCGGCAAACGTGTCGGGGCGCGCAGGCGAACGCGCGGGCCTTGGCCGCGCAAAGGCGGGAAATCAATATTTGGCGTTGGTCGCGACGCGCTTGAGGAATTCAATTTCCTGCAAGACGCGGCCGGTGCCTTCGGCAACGGCGCTCATGGGGTCGTCCGCCAGGTGGACCGGCAGGCCGGTTTCCTCGGCCACCAGCCGGTCTATGCCGCGCAACAGCGAGCCGCCGCCAGCCATGACCAGGCCGCGATCCACAAGGTCGGCGGCGAGTTCGGGCGGACAGCGTTCCAGCGTGAGGCGGACGGACTCCAAAATGCTCGACAGCGGTTCTTGCAACGCTTCGCGAATTTCCTCGGAACGAATGGTTAAGGTTTTGGGCAGGCCGGAACCCAGGTCACGGCCTTTGACATCCATGGTCAATTCCTGTTCCAACGGAAACGCGGAGCCGATGCGTATCTTGATTTCTTCCGCGGTGCGTTCACCTATCAACATATTGTAGGCGCGTTTCATGTGCGCAGTGATCGTTTCGTCAAATTCGTCTCCGCCCACCCGCAGGCTGCGGCAGAAGACGATGCCGGCGAGGGAGATGATTGCGATTTCACAAGTCCCGCCGCCGATGTCCACGATCATGTTGCCCGCCGGCTCATGCACCGGCAAACCGACGCCGATGGCGGAGGCCATCGGTTGCTCAATCAAATACACCTCCCGCGCGCCGGCGTGGGTGGCGGAATCTTTGACGGCCCGTTTTTCCACTTCCGTGATGCCCGAAGGCACTGCGACCACGACTCGTGGCGCAATCAATTTGCGATGGTGGACCTTTTGGATGAAGTGGCGGAGCATGGCCTCGGTGATTTCGAAGTCGGCGATCACGCCGTCCTTCATGGGCCGGATGGCCACGATGTTGCCGGGCGTGCGGCCCAGCATTCGTTTGGCTTCCGCACCGACGGCCAGCACGTTGGTCGTGCCCGCCTGAATCGCCACAACCGAAGGTTCGCGCAGGACGATTCCACGGTCCCGCACATAGACGAGGGAGTTGGCTGTGCCCAGGTCTATTCCAATATCATTGGAAAACAGGCTTTTGAATTGCGCAAACATGAATTTGCCTAACGCCGCACAGTTAATCCGCTTGGCTGGAAAACGTCAAGCGGTGAATAACTTTTTAATGGCGCGCGCCGAAAATGCCAATAAACACCGAAAAACGTTCCCGTTTGACTCGTCAGCGGACGTGGCACAGGTGGCGGCCAAGGTATTGAGCAGTGCAAATCGAGTGATTTCCCGCAGGTTGACGGACATAAAAACGCTGCGCACGTGGGAGTTCGCGGATTCGGAAACCGCCGAAGATTCCGCTTTCATCGGATGCTTCCCGAGTTTCGGGCCTTTTCGCACAACTCCGGAATTTTGCCAAATCTAAAATCAATTCTGGCCTGCTTCGCCGCCGCCCGACTTCACGTTGTCAGATCAGCCCGTCTTCGGCTGGCGCGCTACGACGCGGCAGCCCTCGCTTTTCGCCGCGTTGCAAGGGAAATTTAGCTGGCTTGCCGGGTCGTAGCTTGGAGCGCATTTCTCCTGTCGGTTGATTGGCCCGCCTACGCACCTTGTGCTTCGGCGCGGCAGTCTTCACTTTACGCTACGCTCCAAGCGAAGACTGGTGTCTCTGTTTAACTCCGCTCGAACTTTCTTTCAAGGACAGGCTAGCACTTCAACGCCTGGAGGCAATGGGAATTGAACTGTCCTTGACGAAAATCCTGAGATTTAACCCCTCCACACCCCCCTCCACACTACTGGAGGGGTACTGATTTGAATCCGTCCTTTGTTCACACGGACTTTTAGCGTTTTCCGCGTCTCCCTCCACCCCCGACTTCGGTCGGTTTTTCCGCTCACGCGGCTGACGGGCTGCGCGTGGCCTAGCGGCCATGCTCGCCCAAAACCTCCCTCGTCGCTGACGCGACAAACGGGTTCACACACGGACGGTTTTTACGTCTAAAGGACAGCCAGATGTCCTTTATAGTATAACACGGGTTTGGACGGGTTAAACGGGTTGGCGCGGGGGCGTGAACGCGCCCCCTTGCGACGAGTTGCGCCACGATGGCGCGGCCAAAGACTTGAGAGCTTTCGGCGACTGTCGGGGATGTCCGCCTCCGCCCCCTTAATCCCCCTCCGGCTGGACACACCCGCCCGTCTTGAAACATCCCAAGACTTTGGCCTGTGGAATGAGCGGGCGAGCCAGCACGGGACTGCTCTTTCTCGGAATCCCGTGCCCACTCGCAAAAAACCGCTCATACGGGTTTTGACGGGTTGCGAGGACGAATTCCGGCTTTCAGCCGGACGGGTTTGCCCGTTAGCCGCTTGCGCGGCATTCGTCGCTCTTCATGGTAGAATGACGGACTAGAACTTCGTTCCAAACAAAACCACCCGCAACCCTTCAAAAAAGAAAGGATACAAGTGAACACAACGTATGGAAATACGCCCCATGCTCCGACTGGGAGCGGCAGGCTCAAAGACCAACCCGCCGGTGAAAGGCCACGCGAACGGCTCATCGAATGCGGGGCGCAAGCATTGAGTCCCGCCGAACTGGTTGCCATTCTGGTGCGAACCGGACTGCGCGGCACAAACGCCCTCGACATCGGCAAACAGTTGGTTTGCAAATTCGGCTCGCTTGGCGCGATGGCACGGGCGTCAGTGGACGACTTGCAGTGCATCCGGGGAATCGGCCGGGACAAGGCCGTCACCCTCGTTGCCGCATTCACGCTCGGAAGCAAGATCGCGGAGGAATTGCAGCGTGAATCGCCCGTACTCGACAACCCCGAAGCCATCGCCGGACTTTTGCGCGAGCAGAACCGTCTGAAGCAGGTCGAGACGTTCCAGATATTGATGTTGAACACGCGACGCAGACTCATCCGCGTCGAGCAGGTGTCGCAAGGCTTGCTCGATACGATTCTTGTGCATCCACGCGAGGTGTTCCAATCGGCCATTTCAGCCCGCGCCGCCGCCATCGTTTTGGTTCACAATCACCCGAGCGGCGACCCGACGCCGAGCGAGGCCGACATCAAGGTGACGCGCGATCTCATCCGGGCAGGCCAGCTTCTGAAAATCGAAGTGCTCGACCATGTCATTCTAGGTCGCGCGACCGTGGAAAGGCCGAAGGATTTTTCGTCCTTACGGGAGCTTGGTTATTTTTATCAATGACCCAAGCATCAAAACAACGAGGCGGTTCCCTTTTCAGGGAATCGCCTTTTTTATTTGCCGCTGTCGCGGCCAAGTGTTCAGAAACCTGCCCCCGCTCGCTGATCCGCCCTGACTGGTTTTAATGGGTTTGACTGATTTCGGCCAAAGCCGGAACGGATAAGGAAAAAGCGTCAGCCGGAGCCGACGCCTTTTTTGAAATTTGTTCCCGATTATTTGATCGGGGTAAGGTTGAAATTGTCGTCACTTTCGCCAACGGCAGTGTAAAACCCGTTTGTATCGGCTGTCACCGAAGTGTGGAATTCAATCGGGACTGTTTTGTCGTTTTCCTCATCGTGCAAAATAACGACCGTACTTTTTTCACTAATCGGCGTAACATTCAGGACGCGATAATGGTTGCCGTGATTAAGTGAACACGGGCGGCCGAAAAGCCCATGATTACGAAATTCACCCCAAGTTGCGAGCACTGCCATGACAGCACACATGGTGCAGAATGACACCCGATACCATTTTCGGTTATCTACGGCGCACCACGCGACCAGCAAAATTCCCATTACAGGAAGTGCAAAAATAAAGAACATAAATAATTCCTCCGAACCATCCCCAGCAATGGTGATTGTTTGTTGTGGGTAGGCTAAACACGGAGAGTGTCGCCATAGCCCGGAAATGCCGAGAATTCAGCACCTTTGGGCTATGGCGAACGGAGGAAGATTTGTCGAAGACCAATCCTTTATCTGTGCGTATTGTAGCATAAACGATACTAATCTGTCAATACCACCACACTGATTTACAGTCTGGGGCTTAACAGGGCCATTTTCGATCCGCTATCACGGCAACGAGGTATTCGGCTACGCCGCATGCATAGTTACCTGAACGACTACCGCACCAAGCGGATCATCGTTGATCGGAAGCGCGCCGAACTCGTGAAAACAGTGTTTGAACGTTATGCCACTGGCACGGTAACGCTTGATGATTTGCGCCACTTTTTCGCCA
>Ga0224557_1002252_pt1 | contig 16832 bp, 13 predicted proteins | sample 714S31014metaG_FD_180677 | JGI IMG/M metagenome (GOLD analysis project Ga0224557, IMG submission 180677) | Peat soil microbial communities from Stordalen Mire, Sweden - 717 S3 10-14 | ecosystem: Environmental > Terrestrial > Soil > Wetlands > Peat | place: Sweden: Norrbotten County, Stordalen...
CATCGCGATCTGTGGGCCTTGGAAGCCATCCTCAATCCTGCGCAGCCTGCTTCCAAGAAGGTCGCTGCGTAGTAACATCAACCTAACCGCCGCCTGCCACTTTCAACTACGCGCGGGACATGCTCGGGGAACCTGGATCTCGCACGTTCTTTCATGATTGGTGTTCGACCACCGGCACTGGAATTGGAGAATGATCGGTATGACGACGACGGCGTTCGACGTGCATCGAGGCAAGTCATCCTCCATGCATCCCTGAATACCAGATTAGGTCTTCCATTTGAAGCTGGAAAGACACTTAAATCAGTATTGCTCCAGGTGTATCAGAACCGGTTAGAAACCCTTGGTAGGATCCTCGGTGATGGACTTTCCGCCCATAAGCAAGAGGTCGATCCTTTGCGGGAATTTGGGGAATTTCTCGACTTCCTACAGCGTGCAGAAGGTGAGGGTCCACACGATTTTGAAAGGGGGCGCATCACGAGAACAATGACGGATGCAATCATCGCGATGGTCGATGCCTCCGCATCCTTTGGGCGAGATATGCTTCGGGCTTTCTCAGAATTGATGGATGCGCGACTAGAGACGAATCCCGTTCGATTAGGCATTACCTCTGTCAGACGTGCCTATGCAACAGCAATGTTTAGATATGACCGAGACGTTGAATCAGCACTGAAGCGCATCGCGTATGAGCCAGGTTTGGAGGGGACGCCTGCCGATCACTTTAGCGAAGCTGCATTGACTGCGCAAGTGATGGTTTCAATTGGATTGCCAGACAACGCTCGTCGTGTCTTAGAGCAGATGCACAGCGACGGTGTTGGTTACCAGCGGCCCGCAAAGAAGGATCCACAATATCTGCTTTGGGAGGATTTCTTTCAGCGAGCCAATCACGAGGACCCCACGAATCGCCCGGAACGTGTCAAATTCTTCGGTCGGCTTCTAGGGGGAATGGCGAATACCGAGGGAGAGGGAGCTGCAAATCGTCTCACAACGATTTTTCTTGAGGAAGCAGTTCAAACTGGTTCAATGTTAGCTGCGAGCGCGGCTGATTTATTGGAAGAATGCGACCTCTCAACATGGGCAGACACCGTGGGCGCGTTTGCAACTGGCCTATCAAAGGGAACGCCAGATCTCACCGAAGTGTCAGCGGCTATCTTCGGACGCTTAAGCATTCCGTTTAACAGCGAAGTTGACAAGGATCAACTTGCGGATCTCATTCGCAAGGCACCAGCTGGGCAGATCGCGTCGGTTGTTCGGATTTTGGTAACGGCCCTTGAAACAGACGCTCCATTAGATTGCAGGATACTGGCAGTTGAGAAGGTGATCGAAACAGCGGCAGAGCGTGGCATCAAATACGGTACGGATTCTCTGCAACGCTGGCGCGCCGAGCTACCAGCTCCAAGATCAGGAAACAGCCCAGAAGATCCATTCTTCAATCTGAGAACTCTGGACGAAGTAGCGAATCTCCTTGAAAGCACCCGCGAATCTTCCAATAGATACGGCGCACGCTCTGCGTTTCGTAAAGCAGCTCCACACTGCAAGTATTCCTTAGCAAAGTCTCTCTTCGATAAAGAAGAGGAGTTGAACACAGATGAGCGCGTTATCGAGACTATGGCCCAGCTCGCAATTGCCAACCGCAAACAAGACGACGCGGAGGCTCTTTTGTCTTCCTTGAGAGGACTGGCCGACGCCCGTGGATCATGGGGAGAATATTTTAGTGGCCAGGCCAAGCGGCGATATTTTCAATTGCGCGTTGATTTAGGTCATAAACAGGCCCGCGAAGATGCCTTTGACGCATTTGTCGAAGATCTAGGTAATGGGCGGGTATCCCCGGAATACCTCCTGCCAGAACTCGGTCTGCTTTTTGAGTTGATATCTCCAACGATTACTTGGGCGCAGGCCTGGAACACGCTTGCATCGCATCTGGCTCAATTTCGCGAATACAAACGCGGCAACGAGATGGCACTTCGGAAGGACATCCCTTCCGGGCCGGAGCAAAGTGTCGCTGACATCTTATTCAGAGCTTTTGAAACTACTTCTGTGCCACTGACCCGAATGGCGCGAAGTTCTGCAATTGAAATAGCCAACTATCACAATGGAGTATCTGTTATTGAGGCTCTGCTTACACGTCTTTGGAGGCGAGGAGGACACTCTGCACTGGAGGCCTCTCAAATTGCCTGGGAGTGCCGATCTGTAGCACTACTTAAAGGTGCGATTGAGCGCCTTATTCCAGCAATGGCAGAAAGCGACGATATCGCGATCCAACGGACGGCCATGGCGCTTGCCCATAAATGGAATCTAGGTGTATCAGGAAAACTGGGTGATCTACCAGAGATTTACAGTTTGACGCTGCCCCACGATGCCAATTCCGAAACATTTGACCCTCCTTCGGGCATGTCTCTCAGTTCGGCTGGGCTATATTCCGAGGACCTCTTATCATGGACATGGGTACTGCAACTCCCTCTAAGAATTGCCAGCAGCGCCTCAGGACTGGATTTGCTGAATATCCGTCATCGCGCAGCCCAATTGATGAGCAGGGCTGGAGGGACTGACGAGTTTGGCACTGAAGCCGTGGAGCGACAGATGGCTAAGCTGCGCAGACTGTCCCTACATACCTCTTATCGCAAGCTCATGAACTCGACTGCATTCCAGGCAATGCGCGAAGTTGTGGGCGAGCTCGTTGCCGCAGAGTCTATCGATCCCAGAGCGGTTCCGGTTCTATCTTTGCGATGTGGAGGCTTTTCGCCAATCGTTCGATCCAAATCGCCAACAATTCGGCCTGTGGGTATTCCCGCGCCCGATCTGCCTGAGATATTCGGCTCTCCAAGCAAAACGAACTGGACAGAAGGTGTTGATGCAGATCTTGTCCGGCCAAAGGTGAAAGGATTTTTGGTTCTGGCGGCTACAGCTACTCACAAGCAACGCCTCCGCGATGAGACTTGGCGAATTGAGCAATACTTTGGTCCAGCGACAAAATTCGGAGGTAAAGACCTTTGTCACCACGTTCAACACCTTCCTGAGGTGGTTTTGACAAACGTGATCGAGGTGCGATTCGATGTTCCCAGCATTGGAGGCGTGGCCCGACCAGAGCCTGATATGCCGGGATCAATCGACTGGGAAACTTTCATGCTCTGCCCAGTAATCGCATCTCGACTTGGATGGAAGCCAGTTGCCGGTGATGCTTTCACATTTAGAAATGCTGAGCAAGAGGTAGTTGCATTCACGATGCATTGGAGAGACGGAGGAATCGATTCACGGGAAGGTGATACGTCCAAGCACCGGTATGGATTTGCGTTACTAATTCGAGAGGACCAACTTCCGATATTCAGCCCATTCTTAGCGGAGGAATACGAAGTACGTGCGTGGCGAAGGTTTAAGAAATCTCAAGAAGATGAAGAGACAATCCGAAGCGCCTATCGTCGGGCGGCCCCGCCGTCATTTTCGACCAGTCTATCGGCCATTTGAAATTCAAGAATCGGTCGATTGCAAAGAGGAGATTGTGTTGGACCTAGGAAAATTACGGCTGGGACAGGTGCACTTGTAACCTGCATCGGTCTCTGAGACGACCACGCGGTAAGGCGTTGAGCCCGACCCTTGACATCCCACCCAAGATCAGCCCCACACGGTTCGAGGCCATCTACGCTCCAACATCCGAGCAATTGATGTTCTCAGAGACTGGGTCAAAGCTACTTGATTCTCAGGTGCCATCCTCGCCGCAACTCTGCCCCTGGAACCTGTTCCTCATGCAGGATGGATGTCTTGATCGAATCCGTGTCCGGCCTTGATTCTTCTACTGTGCTCGTGAGCATTTTGCCAAGCTCGTCGGGAAGATTCGCAAGAAGCGTTTCCCAGAGGACACCGCCGATACGGGCATTGATCCTGCGAAAGGCGGCTGGTAGTGCAGCCTCATCGGTGATCCGCACCGAGTCCTGGCTGTTCTTCTGGGCGCGCAGGGTGAATTCACGTCCTTCGATCGCTTTGAGGTCGCGGCTCATCAGATAGTAGAGAACCATGTTCTTCGTTCGCTCGACCTTGCCGGCCGCGGCTCGCGCCCGGTCACCGAGACGTGCAGCCTCGGCGCGGCAAAACTGCTCACGCGCCTCCATCCGGCGCAGGAAACGCCCGATCCGGTCCACCTTCTCGCCGTGGGCCGAGCAGAATTGTTGGAAGCGGGCGACGAGTTCCCCGGATGGTTCGCCGCCCTGTGCGGCCTGCTCCTCGATCTCATCAAGAAGGCTATCCAATTCCACGTCGATCTCAAAAAGCGAATTTGTTGCTGCAATCGTTGACATGGTTCATTTCCTCATTGGAGTTGTGGCCTGCCAGCAGCATCAGGCAGCAATTCGTTCCTGAGCGGCAACTGCTCTGGCGGCTTGGTAGGCAATCGCATCGGCACGGGTTTGGATTGGATGGCCGCTGTGCCCTTTGACCCATAGCCAACGAATAGTTCGATCCGCATTCAGCATGAGCAACTCGCGCCACAGTTCCTGGTGTTGCAGGTCAAAGCCACGGCTGTTGCGCCATCCGTAACGTCTCCAGCGGAAGACGCGGAAGCGCATTCCGTGGATCAACAGTTCCGAGTCCGAGCGCAACTCGATTCGGGCGCCGGATGGCGTCAGGCGTAGCGCTTCGACCGCGGCGCGCAGTTCCATTTCAGAGACGGTCGACCACGGAACCGATCCGGCGATCTCCTGCCGTCTTGTCCCGTGGATCACGATAGCTGCCCAGCCGGCAGGGCCCGGGTTGCCAATGGCCGAGCCATCGGTAAAGATGAAGAATTGCTTGTTCATGGGATGCTCCGTAGCGCGTTACTACCAATGAGCCAGGCATTGGCTACGCCGCGTGCATGGGAATGACGCTACCAAAGGGCGCCTGACGGCCTCCGTTCGAGGCCCAGAGGACGGGATAGTCTGGTGCGGAGTCTGGAAATGTCCCATAGAGATCGGTCAGAAAGACCATCGTCTGGGGGCGGACTCCGTGCTCATTGAGCCAGTCGAAGCAAGGGCCAAATTCAGTGCCTCCTCCGCCGACTGGGTCGAGGTGAAGCATCTCGCCGGCCACGTAGGTATCGACCTTGTGAACCTCGGCGTCGAAGTAGAGAACATGCACACGCTCCGGCCGCTGGCCTTCAATGATGGAACGAATCTCCGCCTCGAAGAGCCGCAGCTGCCGCGCATTGACTGATCCCGAGCAATCGACGGCGATCGCGATTTCACCCGCGCCCTCGCGCACAACGCCGGGCAGATAGAGACCGGACCAGATGTGACGGCGGTTGGGCCGCATCCAACTCGAATCGGCCGGGATAGTATCGGACCAGAGACGGCGCAACAGTTCCCGCCAATCGACCTGGGCTTCCGCCGCGCCTTCAAGAGTTCGCTTGAGGCCGGCGGGAACCTTGCCAGCCTGCTGGGCGACGGTCGCCGCCTGGTTGACGGCAATCTCCCAATCGCGCTGTTGTTCCTCGATGCTTGGCGCTTCGTCGCCAGCCTCTGGCGCGTCGATCACCTGGCCGATGCCGCCCTGGCTTTCCGGAACGGGCGGTGTCCCGCTTTCATTCTTGCCACCTGCCGAATCGTTCGATTCAGAGCCCGCATTCTGCTCCGATTCACTTTGGCCATCGGACTGTGGTTGCGCTTCGGCCTCGCGCAGGTTGTAAATCTGCTCGGCGCTCATGCCGCGAAAGCGTGGATCGACGAGCACATCGCCCGGCAGACTGAGGCCGGCATCGAGCAGCAGCGGGTTGATCGCATAGTCGCAGGCCTCGTTCCAGCGCCTGGGGTCGCGCTTGGCCCGCCGGGTGTGATGCTTGAGCGCTGGGTGCATGACCTCGTGAGCCAGCACCCCGGCCAGCGTCGCCGCATTCAGCGTATCGACGAACACAGGGTTGTAACGGAGTACAATCCCGTTGGTCGCCATCGTCGGAATCGAGTGATCTTCTTCGCTCTTCAGCCGGAACAAGAGCGAGCCAAAGAAGGGATGATCGAGCAAAAGCGCCGTGCGCACCTTGCGGATGCGCTCGGCCGCCGGATTTTCGTGAGCGATTTGAAGCATAAGTTAGCACTCCTGGAAGCATGAAATGGAATAGAGATGATGGATTTATTGGCAGGAAGCTGGCTAGAAATCCTCTGCTCAGAAGCGCCCGTGGGGAGATAGAATGCTGGACAGTGAAGTTTCGGCGAAGACGCCCTTTCCGGTCAACCAGCAGGAACGGCATTGGCCGTTCATATTGGCCACCCTGCATAGATCGCAGCCAGCGCAGTCGCCCTCGCAGGTAAATAACGACAGTGTTTTCGAATTCGACCGAAAGCGATCGTCATCAATAACGAAAACGCTGGCGTTCAGCTCGCGCCAAGGCCCACGCAGGCGCGGTCAAGGTACTTCTTGGTAGTCTTGATTCATGGGCAAAGAGTACCTGCGGTTGGACTCACAATTCAGTTCTGTCGCTGCGTTCTGGAAGCCGGAAACTCCAGACGAAGTGATGACTGGCACCCTCACAGTCAATGACGACGGAATTCGTTTCGTGACCTCTCCCGAGTACTTTCAAGGGGCGAAAGTGCCACGTCCAGACCCAAGCCAGTGGAACTCTGATTCAATTCACCGATCTGACGTTTTGCAAGGGTTCTTCGAGGGCGAAAATTGCACGCTGCTCAACCTGATGGAAGTCGAGCATCCGGGCTTAACATCGTACAAGGATGAACTGCAATCGGTGACATCTGCCGCCCACCGCGCATCCATATTGGTCAGCGGCATGCGAACCGGGGCAATGGACGATAAATGCCTGGATAGCGCCCGCTATACGTTCTCTTCGCTGTCGCAGTTCGTAAATACCCCCTTCATGGAAAAATGGGGCAAGGAGCTTATCACCATCGAGATTCAATCGGAGCCGAAGCCATTATTGGATTTTTCGGTGCTCGAATCGCATGTCCATGTCGAACTAAAGGCCTATCAAACCCTCACTACTGATGAAGAAAGAGAAGCAAGACTGATCACAACAGTGGCTGTAGTCGAGGTGATGCCCCCCGAAGCTGAATCTCTGTCGTGGTTCATGGATATCGGGAACCGATTGGAAAACCTATTTTCTCTTATGGCGGGCACATCACTTGCAATGGAGACCTTTTTTATTTACCGAAAAGACGAGAGTGGGGCAGTAATCAGGAAGCAGCATGCTCCTGTAGAGAAATATAAGATGCTTGATTCACTGCGTCACTCGAATTCGCAACTGGCGCACGCGATCTCGACATGGCTTAGCGAATCGGAAGGCTTCAGGGAGATTGAAAACCTGCTGCTCGGCGTGTTGCGTAAGGGAAAACTCTTTCTAGAAACGGAATTTCTGTCATTGGCCCAAGCACTTGAAGGTTTCCATCGCGCGACCGGAGGCGATGAGTCGAAAATGGACAAGGTCTCATTCAAGGTGCTTCGTGGAAAGATAGAGAAGTTTCTTGAAGAGCAAAAGGTTGATGATGAGACCGCGAAGAAAGTGAACGCAGCGGTCGCTTACTGCAACCAGACATCGTTCAGGTCAAGATTGAAGGAGCTTTGCAGCCGCATTAGCCAATCCACGCTTGGCGAGATGAAGATCGATCCTGACGTATTCGCTGCGTCCGTAATGAATACGAGGAACTTTTTTACCCATGCTGGCGGATCATCTGATGAGAAAAAGGAACCGCTAAAAGGCAAAGAACTATTTTTACTCAGTCAGAAAATGCGAGCGTTGCTGCGGGGTGTGTTCGTGCTTCATCTTGGCTTCCCTGAGCCTCAGTTCAAGGAACTTATTGTTAGGGAAGCAACAAAGTGGAGATGACGGAATCGTTACTCCTCCGGTGAAGAGCTCGAATCGTTGCTCTTGGACTTAGGGCAACCATAAACTGGCCCTTCCGGCCAGTTTATGGTTTGATTGTGTTTCATGCCGCCGCAGGCGCCTCCATGTACGCCGACATATGGTCGAAGATGCCTTGGACCGAAGCGATGGTCTGCTCAGCCTGTTCGGCCTCACGGTTGCGAATCGCCTCATCCATGCGGGAGACAATCCCCGCTGCCTCGGTCGCCGTGACCACACGCAGCAACTCATGCTTCTTGAGATCGTGCGCCGTATAGGTGCAGAGCTTCTGGCGGGCTTCCTCTGCGAACCGGTTCAACTCTGGATCACCCGTGACATTGAGTCGCGGCAGCAGTTCCACCAGATCGAAGATGTTCGTCACCAGCGTCGCATGAAAGCGCGATTCCGGCTCATTCAGCCGGTCCACCATGTGCGAGACCACATCGCGCAGTCGGCTCCAAAGATCCTCGGTCCCGCGCACCAGCGACTGCCGAACATTCGAGTCGATCTCGCGGGCGACGCGCGCCTGTTCCTCGGCCGACATCTGCACGCGAAAGTCGTTGCCGGTGGGAATGGGCAGGACCTCGAGCTTGACGCCGAACTTGCGGCGCAGCTTCTCGGCCTTCGGGTAGTCCTCCTCGCGGAAGAGCCCATTTAACTCTGGCCGCACCTGCTCGATGTACTGCGGATAGATGGCAAGAAAAGCCTCGACGCCTTGCTCGAACTGGGCCTCGAACTCCCGCATCCGCGCGGTCAGATCGAAGTAGAGATTAGCCGGCAACAACCGGTAGCCCTCGTCGGTCCAGGGCAGCGTGATCTTGTAAAAATACTGGCGGACCTGGCCGGCGAGCGTGCGCAACTCGTCGAGCTTGTCGGCCCCGCGCAGCAGTTGCTTGTTGTAGCGGCCGGCGCTCATCGGAGCGCCGTTCCTTTCAGCCACGTCGCGGCTGACACCGCGGTCGTGTTTGACGGCCGTCCAGATGCTGATGTGGACGGCGGCGAGCATGGCGCGCTCTTGAATCATTGGACCACCTCCTGGTGCTCGATGCCGAAGCGGATGAACTCCGGCGTGTGCGTGATGGCGCGATCCCGCGCCGCCGCATCGCGCATGGCCATCACGCGCATCTCCGCGGGCATCCGGTCGAGATATTTGAGGCCGCGCGCGATGGAGCTATCGCTCATCACCCGGCCAAGCGCCGTCGAAATGGCGATCTGTGCCGATGGCTCCGTCGGCAGCGGAGCCGACTCGGGATTGAGCAGGATCTCGTCAATCGATGGCAATTGGCGGAAGAGGCGCAGAAAGGCCAGCAGTTCCGCCGATGCTGCTTGTCCCACGGTCCCGTCGAGCAATTGCGCCTCGAACTCTCCAGCGCAGGTTAGAAAAGCTGTGTTCTGCCTGCGCGCCACGCCGCAAAGAACATGGGAAGCCATCTCCCAGGAGCGCGGAGTGGGCCAGGCGTTGGCGTCCGAGGTTGTGTCGGCCGCGTGCAGCAGGTCCGGCTTGAAGCGCAGAAAGGCGATGATCTCCGGCCGCACGCCCGCGCCCACGGCCCACCTGCACCAGTCGCTCAGGTCGGCTTCGAGTTCGAGATGGACAAACCGGTTGCGCAGAGGCCGCGGCATCGCGAAATGCACACCACGCTCCGATGCCGGATTGCCGGCCGCGATGACGACCCACCCTTCGGGGAGCACGTATTCGCCCAGTTTGCGGTCGAGGACGAGCTGGTAGCATCCGGCCTGCGTCATCTGCGGCGCCGAGGTGAGCTCATCGAGAAACAGAATGCCTTTGCCGGCGGTGGGAAGGAACTTGGGTGGCACCCACTCGGTCTGGTCTGCCTTGATCCGCGGCAGTCCGCGCAGATCGACCGGATCGAGTTGAACGGCGCGGACATCAAGAAAATCGAAGTCGAGATCGTCCGCGACCTGCGCGACAATTTTCGATTTGCCGACGCCGCATGCGCCCCAGATATGCAGCGGCACACGTTCGCCAATCAGCGCATGAAGCGCCTCGTAAAGCTTGGATGGTTTCATTTGGATTTACCTCAGACGGAATACTGATTCAGATGTGGAGAAGGGCAGGTCGTCCGTCCCTTCCGGATGTGTTGAGTTGCTGTGGTGACCGCTTTGGGGCGGAACAGCGACGACGATATAAACTGATCCCTGAATGAACTCAACAAGGGATCAACATCTCGACACGCTTCAGGCCGCGTTCAATGTGGCCCGTAGGCGGCTCGTTATGACCGCAGCACAGCCGAGTCCGGGCATCATCACGCGAGCGGAAAACCTTACACTCACAAACTCTGAGATGTTTGGCTATATCCGAAAGAGGAATCGCGGTGGCAAAGCGTATCACGATTAACAAGTTCGTACTATTAGTTTTCCTCCTGACTGGATCGCCACTGATCGATGCACAAGATAAACCTGTGCCTGAAGCAAACGTTGAGGTAATGACCACCTCCGGTGCAAAAGCAATTGAAGATTCTCCACTATTGGTTGCCTCGCAGGAGAGAATGCCCGCCGCCCCGAGTGACAAGCCTAATTCGACTCAGCTATCGGGAACTGTCGTTGACACGTCTGGCGCGGTGATTGCCGGGGCTTCCGTGCAGGTTCGAAGCGCGGACGGTGCTCTGCAAAGAACGACACAATCGAACAGGAGCGGAGCCTTCACTATTCCTGGACTCGCGGCAGGTAACTATCGACTTGTCGTGTCGAATCCCGGTTTTGAAACCAAAGAAATCCCCGTCACGTTAGGGACAACAGGGGCACTGGCCCCGCTGCGCATCTCTCTGGCTGTGAGCGCCGTGAACACCACCATCAACGTACAGGGCCGGGAGGATGACCTGATCGGAATTGCCGAATCTGGCACCCAGGGAACGGTGGGCGCAACGGAGATTCAGGATCGTCCGATTCTTAGATCGGGAGAAGTTTTGGAGACGGTTCCCGGTCTCATCATCACGCAACACGCCGGCGGCGGCAAGGCCAACCAGTATTATCTTCGCGGTTTCAATCTCGACCATGGCACAGATTTCGCCATTTTCATCGATGATATGCCGCTGAATCTGCCGTCGCACGCGCACGGCGAAGGCTACTCGGACATGAACATCGTCATCCCGGAGTTTGTGAAGCGGGTGAATTTCGAGAAAGGCCCCTATTACGCTGACATCGGCAACTATGGCTCCGCTGGAGCGGCCCATGTGGAATATTTCAAGACGCTGCCCCAGAACTTCTTCAAGATGGAAAGCGGCATGTTTACCTATGGGCGGGCCGTTTTCGGCGCATCGCAAAAGCTCGGCCTTGGCAGTTTGCTTTACGGCGGAGAGGCGTATTACGACAACGGCCCATGGAAGCATCCGGATGCTGATGCCAAGTTCAACGGCCTCCTAACTGATAGCCAGGGCGGTGACTCCGCGGGTGTCAGCATCACGGCCCGCGCTTACCACGGGAAATGGCATTCGAGCGATCAAATCCCCGTGAGCGCCGTGCCTCTCGTTGGTTTATACGGCACACTGGACCCAACGGACGGCGGCCACAGCCAGCGTTATAGCTTGCAGGCTGACTGGCATCGCCAAGCTACAAATTCCGAGTCGAAGCTTGTGGCCTATGGATTCTATTACGATCTCGATTTGTTTTCGAATTTCACCTACTACCTGGTAGACCCCATCCGCGGCGACCAGTTTGAACAGCAGGATAGGCGCTGGGTGGCTGGGTTGGATGCACATCACACGACTATCAGCCAATGGTATGGCCGCAGGGTGGCAAATACCTTCGGCGTGCAGCTCCGCAACGATTGGATCAACAACGGCCTTTACGCGACGCAAAGTCGCGTGCGCATGGACAAAACCGATTACGACACTAGCGACCCTATTCCCCCGACTTTGCCCGCGACCAGGGAGCGGGATCACTTTACGGACACGATAGGTAGTTTTTTTGCGGAAAATACAATCCAGTGGGCAAACAAATTTCGCTCTGTCGTGGCCCTGCGCGGCGACGACGAAAAATTTGACGTCACCAGTCTGGCTTACTCAGCTGCGGTGAACGCGGCCAATTCCGGCTCGGCCACCAAGTTCCTGCCCAGCCCAAAAGCGAGTCTGATCTTCGGCCCGTGGGCCAATACTGAGTTCTATGTTCAGGGCGGTTTCAGTTTTCACTCGAACGACGGACGCGGCACAACGCAAACTGTGGAACCGATTTCTGCAGACGATCCTTACCCCAATACGCCCGCTTCGAAGATTCCCGCCCTTGTTCCAACCAAAGGTGGGGAAATCGGCGTGCGCACTGTGGCTGTCCCACATCTGCAAAGCACCCTTTCGCTCTGGTATCTCCACAGCGCTTCCGAACTGCAGCAGGATGGCGACACCGGAGGCACGACTGCTTCGGCACAGCCGAGCAACCGCTATGGCGTCGAATGGGCGAACTACTACACGCCTCGTGAACATCTGGCATTTGATTTCGATCTTGCGAATTCCAGAGCCCTGTTCGCCGCAATCGATGAAGATGATGCAGCGCCGAATAGTACGGGCGGCAAGCGTGTTCCCGAAGCCGTTGGGCTGGTGATTTCCTCGGGCGTCACATTGCACGATTGCCAAGGCTTTTCGACGAGTTTGCGGCTGCGCTACTTTGGTCCGCGCGATCTGACGTCCGACGGAATCTTTCGTTCCAACCAAACCGTGATGCTCAATGGTCAGGCCAGTTATCAAATCAAGAAGAAGTTGCACGTTTCGGCTGAATTCTTGAATCTGCTGGACCGCAACGATAGCGATATTGACTACGCCTATGAGTCGCGAATAACACCAACCGCTGCGTCCACATTCACACGCGTTGCCCACCCCGTAGAACCATTTCAGGTGCGCTTTGGGTTAGAAAGAAGCTTCTGATAGATTCGGATTGCGCGGAATTCTTAGTTTAGGTGAACAGGTTCCAGACGCATGGCTAGCTAACCGCATCCCTCTTGAAGAGAGGAATTGTAGCCGTCAGGCCGCGTCATCCAGTTCTTCGAACTCTTCGATTGGTTCGTCATCGTCTATTTCTGCAAATCCTGGGTCATCTTCCGGTTCGGCTGGCGCGGCGGTGAGAGTAGCCGCCGGTGTCGGCATATCGAAGAGGCTTGCAGGCTTCTGCGGTGCGGGCTTCGCTGGCTCGGCATGCTTGGCGGAGGGAGCATTCTGAGGAACTTCCGTTTTCGCCGGAACTGACCTCGTTGCAGTTTTCGATTTGGCCCGTGCCTCGGCCTGCACAGTCTTGGTGGCTGCGTCCATCTCGCTCTTTGCCTTTTCGAGAGCATTCTTCATCTGAAGGTGCGATGCCACAAAGCCAACCAGAGTGGCCGCGAGTTGTGTGTCCAACTCTTCGGCCGTGCCTGTGACGCTCAACGGCGTGGTGAGGGCGTCGTGATCTCCGTCCTTCATCTTCTTGGGAACGACATTGACACGAATCTGATCGTCGTCGAGCGCAGTCGCCGTCATGAGCACGGCGCGATTGCGCAGGATGGGAACAAGCTCTTTGAACATAGAGTTCCTCCTCGTTTATTGAGTAAAAGTTTTCGATTTCCCGGTGGGATTCAGCGAGTCGGCAGTTTTGCTTGCATCTTCCGGTTGCGAAGGCGGGTCTTCCGCCAGAGTTCAGGATCGACAGGCAGTGCGGTCATCTTGCACGTCGCAGCATTGAAGAAGCCGCCGTGGTGCTCGATCTTTCCGTAACGTAAGAGGCGCGCAAGCATCGCCAGAGCACTTGCGGCGAGCGTCTGATTGATAAACGGCTCCTGGCGTTCGAGAGCCTCGACTGCCGAGCAACTCGGAAGCGGGTCTTCGCCGGCCTCGGCGTCGATGATCTCCGGGTACAACTCATTGACAACGCGCAGCCTTTCCGCCGTGCGCCGGTTGCGCGCATTCCAAGGTTGGCCAAGAATGAACTGCCCGCTCGCCGCATTGTTGCCAAGATCGAGCCAATAGGCGGTGCGGTTGTTTGATTTGACGAGCGACCGCGCGATTGTGCCGCGCGCTGCGCGGCTGTCCACGCAGCCGATCAGGAAATCGATTGACGTGTCCTTAATTCTTTCGAAGGTTCGCTCGTCGAAATCTCTGGGCTCAGCCCGCCAGTGCATTCCCCAGAAGAGGTTGATGCGATTAACGAGCACAGTCGCCTTGTTCTGCCCGATGTCGGAGACCGAAAAAGGCTGGCGGATGCAGTTGGTTTCGGAAACCGTATCGGCATCCATCAGCAGAACATCAAGCCCTGCGAATCGCCCCCATACGCGCAGCGCCTGGTCGAGATACGGCAGGCCCATAACGATGGCACTCCCCGTGCCGCCGGCTCCGACGACGAGAATGCGAATCGGCCTGCGCGCATCGGCGCGGATGGAGAGTGCATGTTCAATGCGCATGATTGCCCTGCTCCCCGCGCACGAATTGGCCGAGCATCTGCGGTAACTGAATCAATGACTCGGTTGGGAAACGCCTGCGCTTGCCCTTGAGCGATTCCCAAAGACCCTCGAATCCGCCCTCGTGACGCGTGAGGCGGCCGACGTTTGCGTGCGTGAAGGCGCTTTCGTAGAAGCCGCGCTCCCAAGCCGGGATCGCTGCGACCGTTGCGCTCTCAGGCCGTCGCATCGTGCCGGTGCAGACGCGGCCGTCGTCCGAGAGATTCCAGAAAGGGGCCACGGCAAGAGTCGTCGTGGCTTGGGGCCGTTTGTTCACGGCAAGCGCCCGTACGCTCAACTCGCCGCTGGCTACCTTCCAAACCAGAGGGGGCTGCGGGAAGATGCGGCCGTTCAAATCAGAGGCCTTGCCTTCGGCGTTCTCGTAGAACATCTGGCGGCTTCGCGCCGGAGTCCACCAGACGATCATGCGATCCGCTTTGGCAAGAATGTTCGCCGGCAATACCTCTGCTTGGACGCTGCCGCCGAGTGAACGCATCAGAGATTCGACGAACGCAAGGGTGAGAGGTTGCGCCGGACCGAGCGTGGGTGGCCCGCTCTTTTGGACCAGAACGTCATGCCTGGTGATGAAACTCGATTGACGGTCGCGGTAGACGAGCAGAGCCTCACGCAGCTCGAAGCAGTGATTCTGACCGATCGAGAGATGGATCTGCATGGCGAGACTCCCTGGCATGGATTTCTTCTGCGAGTGCAAAGAGCTCCGCATTGATCCGAACAAATCGTTCAACGAGTCGCATCGCATTGCGCACTTCGTCTGGATTGGTTGGCGAGAAGATGGCGCAGAGCGCAGGCTCGGACGAGCATTCGAGCATCGACTGGCTCTCTTCGTCGAAACATGCCACGATGGCGTCGTGCTCTTTGAAACAAATGAGCAGGCATGGCAATGGCGGCTGGTCGTAGTGGCCCTCTTCGAGGCACTCCCTTGATTGCTTTAGGGGAAGCCGCGCCAGTTGCTCGATGCGACGCAACCGGCCGATCCAGTCTTTGAATTGTCCTTTGCGATGCCGCCGCAACAATGCCCGGTCATGCGCCTTGCCTTCGCGATAATCGCGCTTGAGCGTCTTTCGGATGCACTCGGGCAGAGCCTTCTCGACTTCCGGGAATTCGTACTGACCCTGGTTCTCCTCGTCGTCCTCGGCTGCGTATTCGTGCATCTGCTCTTCGTACATCAGTGCGTCGTCATGGTTATAGAGGCGCATGACCTTGTAGAGAGCGTGAGTCAACGTCCAGTAGAATGCCGCTCCCAGTCCTTCGGCTTCCGCTTCCATTGCTTCGATCGCAGGCCCTATCTTCAGATAGCCCGATCCTCCGCACTCGATTAGGACGGCAAGCCTTCCCGAGCCAAGTTGCGCGTCCTCGCCGTACCGATCCAGCGCGTCCGTGACCAGCAGGTGATACTCGACATTGCGCGTAAGGAGCTTGTCGCGCTCGTCGCCGATTCCACGCGTCATGGCGGATTGCGCAAATCGAATCGCACTGCCACCAGCCTGCTTCCAGGTATTCTGGTCACCCAGTCCCTCATGCACCAGCGCGGCGCACAACTGGAAGAGCAATTCCCGGTTGGTTTCGTGGGTGTAGTCGGCGCGAACGCCAACAAGGGACGGCAGTGCCTGGCTGAATGCGGGCGCCAACGTCATTACGCCAGCGGAGGGAGCAGTTCTGGTGGCGTCTGCAGCAGAGTCCTGTCTGTCCCGGCATAGCGTTGAGTGGCCTCTGCGATGGCGCTCGAAAGGTCGCATGATTCCTTGCATTGGAGATGCCTCGCCAGAATCCGGTTGGCCGCGGGAGGAGCCTCGGCGGCTTTGGCAATAAACAAAGCAGTGAGCTCTTCTCTCGTCATTGAGCGTCGTGCCACGGCTCACCCCTTCGAGCCGATGGCGCGGCTGAAGGAATAACGGAGCGTGGTTCCGGTATCCTCCGGTCCGGTCAATGCGGCGGTGGCGATTTCTGGATATGACGGCGTGAGCAGGTCGCGGATTTCCTCGGCCGTCATTTGCGGTGCGGGGTCTGGAATGCGCGTGCCGTTGAAAAAGAACTCGCGCGGCAGGGATTCCACTTTCAGAGTGGCCATATCGGTCGTCTCCTTGTCTGCCCTGATGGGCAGAAATGGTTGATACGGATTGTTTGCGGACTTCAGAACAGGCTGGCTTGAACTGGGATTCTTTCGATCGCAGGCGACGACGGTTCAGCCGTAGCTAAATCAGCGGCTATCGCGCCTACATCGTCCGTTCGATTGGCGGGAACACGATATTTGGTTTCGAGATGCCTGAGCGTCTCCATCTCGCTCGCGCGCTCCGCTTCGGCCACACGCAATTGATAGCGGGCCAGATAGTTGCGCTTGCGCACCTCCTGCTGAATGGCGCGCTCGACATCGGAGAAGGTGTACTCGGGATCGCCCCAGCACGGCCACTTGAGCGTCTTCTCAAGGAAGCGCAGCCGGTCACGGTCCGTTGTGAACCAGGTCTCGTAGAAGGTCGACCTATCCACGTGCGCAATATGCCCGAAGCACATCGACAGGCGGTGATAAAGGTCCTTGGTGAAATGCGCCTGCGCCCATTCGGACTCGATGAAGCGCAGAACGTGATTTCC
>Ga0224557_1002253_pt1 | contig 16817 bp, 19 predicted proteins | sample 714S31014metaG_FD_180677 | JGI IMG/M metagenome (GOLD analysis project Ga0224557, IMG submission 180677) | Peat soil microbial communities from Stordalen Mire, Sweden - 717 S3 10-14 | ecosystem: Environmental > Terrestrial > Soil > Wetlands > Peat | place: Sweden: Norrbotten County, Stordalen...
GATCCCCCTTAGCTCCACAGGTTTAACTGCAGGTCACGGGCTTAAATCGGGCTTAAATCGCGCACGGATTCAGCGGTAGCGTGGGCTAACAGTGTCTCGAAAATAGACGAAATACGAGGCTCTCAAAACTCTGTGTCGGAATCACCGTGACCGCCAACGGCCCCGTCGTGAATGTGTCGCAGTCAAGCTCATCGGGACGGGCGCTGCCGGTGGAGCCCGACGCCAACCCGGTAGGGGCTGTGCGCACCTGGCTGATCACCAGCTAAACCTCACGCCATGGCATCTAGCCCTCAGCCGCGCACCGCCATCGGCGCCCGATGAGGATCTTGCAACCGGGCGGTCACCATCAGTACCAGTAGCGTCTGCCGCCGATCCTGCGATCGCCAAACTGCCCCAACAAGAACAGGATAATGCCGACAATGAGCAGAATCCAACCTCCCCAGACACATATCGTCTCTACGTTGAGAGGCACCCCGGTTAGCTTAGGCAAAAGTAGGTAGCCGACCAAGATCAAGATGACACCTACGATAATCATGCTGCCTCCATATTCTGATAGACGCCGACACGTTGACGTGTCTTGGAAGATCGTATCCAGAATACGGACTCCAAGCGCGCTTCTTCTTCCATTTGTATTGCTTGCGAGTAGGTCACGGCTGTGACTTCTTGTGGAAGACGTCAATGACCTTCTCGCCGGCTTCCTTAAGCTTCTCGCCGGCCTCTTTAACCTTCTCGCCGGCGTCTTTGAGGTGAGCCTTCGTCTGTTCGCGCTGGCCCTCATGTTTAGTGCTCTTGTCGCCGGTAACCTTGCCGAGCGCTTCCTTGGCCTGACCGCCAAGATCTTGGATCTTGTTCTTCGCCTTGTCCGTATCGCTCATAGTGTGTCTGCTCCTTCTCTTTTTTGTGGGAATGGACGGAGGGGTAGCCCAAACCCCAGTGACTGCGAACGCTAATCGCCCTGGCGGTCGGCCGATAAGGGCGAAGGTCACAGAGGAGGGAGCCGATGGTCCCTGGGGGCCGGAGGCGCGGGATGCATAGCATCCGGCTGATGGCGCTCGATCCGGACGACAGGCGCAAGATGATTGGCACGTCGATAGGCGCAAGCTGATTCAGCACGTCGAGCAGCCGCTCTGTCCACGCGATGGACGGCGGCCGGCGTTTGCGTCACCGTGTCGGAGGACCGACGAACTCCGGCGCCAATCGAGAGGTCGTCCGTTTATCGGTGCCTGTTGTCCTCCGATGCAGGGGCCTTTGGCCCTAGGTTCACCCGCACCGCTGGGCAAATGCTGGGGGTAATGCGCGAAAGCGTGAAGCGTACGGCCACGGAGAGCGCAGGGATGATGTGCCTGATCAGAACTATGACGGCGGTCTTGGCCTAGCGCAACCCCCCGATAACAGTCAGATCTTGAGTCAGGCCGAGGCGATGCGGCTGGTAGCCAGCGTTGACTATGGCCGGGTGGTATTCACCTTGAAGGCACTGCCGGCCGTTCGCCCGGTTAACCATCTGGTGGACGATGGACGAATCATCATCCGCACCCGACTGACCACAGCAATCTCCACTGTCGCTACATCCGCCGACTCTGGTGTGGTGGTCGCCTATGAAGCAGACGATTTCGATTCTCAGAGCCAGTCCGGTTGGAGCGTTGTCGCTACCGGCTGGGCGCGCCGTGTCACCGATCCTGGCGAAGTCTCGCGCTATGAACGACTGCTGCATCCGTGGGTGAATCACGCAGACACTGTGCTTACCATCGATCCCGACGTCGTCACGGGAATCCGCATCATCGCCAGCAAGGGACCGAGGAACGGCTTTCTCACGCCGTGAGAGAACTTTCCCAGCGTGGGTGAACCTTCTCTTGGCGGCCTTGGACGAGCTACAAATCGAGGAATCCCAGGAACAACGGTCAAACCTGGCCGACGGCGCGTCCCGCAGCGCGTTTAACCGCTGGCGGCCAGTCGCCGTACACGCCGACGAGTTCGTCGCCGACCAGCCCCGCACGGTGTTGCCGGTCAGCCCGCGCCGCTATCTCAGCGCCGCGGCGCCGCGCTGCAACCGTCTGGTCGTCCCGGCGCGCCAGCCAGCCGTCTGTCGGGATTGACCGAATAGAGAGCGAACACTGCTTGGACTGCTTGGTGAACGTTTGACCAACAACAGGCAGATCGCCGCCCGGATATTTCTCGCCGAGACAACGGTGGAGAACCATGTATCGCGGTTGCTGATCAAACTCGGCATGGGGAGCCGGACCCAGGTAGTGGTGTTCGCATCGAAGTTAGACCAAAGGTCCGGCCAGCCAATTACGGGGACAGAAACGCCGCCGGATTGGCCAATAACGCCGACATTGTGCGTGAACCATGCTATTACCCGTTAATTCCGTTGGCGGCCAAGCAATCGGAAGGTCTTCCCCGTCGGTGCCTGCCAGGCCCAGTGGCCGATTTGCTGGTCAGCGCTGCTCTCCATCGACGATGAGTAATTAGCGCCCGACTATGTGATCTTGGGCGTCTGGCCCAAATGAGATTAAGCTGACTAAGAGCATTTTCGTGTTGATCGCTTCGTACACGTGGCCTTGTGCAACGCGCAAGCTGCCACAGGGCTGAGGTGTCGTGGAGGTTTCGGGTCGGGCGACCAGCGACGACAAGGGCTCGCCTTTTGCCGGCCTCGGCCAGCGTGGGCTGGTTAGCCGGATGCATGAGCAACTCGACGAGTTGCTGGTGGCGCGCGATCAAATGGAGCAATTGCTGCGCGTGATTGTCGAGATCGGTTCAGATCTCGATCTGGACGCAACGCTGCGTCGGATCATCCTCGCGGCCAGGAAATTGACCTCTGCCCCCTATGGCGCGGTGGCGGTACGTGATTCCGAGGGCAACCTGATCTCGTTTGTCCACGGCGGAATGGATGCTGACACGGTTGGGCGTATCGGGCATCTGCCGGTTGGCAAGGGGGTTTTGAGCGTGTCGCTCCTCGGTATGCCGGCTCTGCGTACAGATGATTTGACAGCGCACCCGGCTGCCGACGGGTTTCCCGAGCACCACCCTCCGATGCGTGCTTTTCTTGGGGTGCCGATCACCATCCGGGGGACGGTGTTCGGCAGCCTTTATCTGACCCACGACGAGCCAGGTCGGCTGTTCTCTGAATCCGATGAGGTCGCCGCTCGTGCGTTGGCGTTGGCGGCTGCGGTCGCCATCGATAATGCGCAACTATTCGAACGCGAGCGCATGTCGGTGAAGTGGATGGAGGCCAGCCGCGAGATCACTACAGCCCTGCTGTCCACCGCCGAGCCGCACCGGCACCCGCTGCAGTTGATCGCTGAACGTGCACGCGTCCTGACCAATGCTGAACAGGCGATCGTGCTCGTTCCGGTCGACGCCGACCTGCCTGATGCCGAAATCGACACCCTGGTGGTGTCTACCGCGGTGGGGGCTCATGCCTCTGAGGTGATCGGCGGGCGAGTTCCAGTGGACGGCTCCACCAGTGGCGCTGTTTTCCGGTCCGGCAAGCCGCTGATCACCGAGGCGTTGAGTTACCCGATTCAGGCATTCACCGATGTCGGGCAGCGCCCCGCGATCGTGATGCCGCTATGCGCCCACGATCAAGTCGCGGGGGTCATCGTGATCGCCCGCAGCGCGGAACGGCCACCTTTCGACGAGAGTTGCCTCGACCTGGTAAGCGATTTCGCCACTCACGCTGCGATAGCGCTCATGCTCGCGTCGGGCCGCGAGCATGCGCGCCAGCTGACCATTGTGGCCGAGCGTGAGCGCATCGCGCACGACTTGCATGATCACGTCATCCAAAGGTTGTTCGCTGCAGGCATGGATCTGCAGGGCACGGTCGCCCGGGTGCGCTCACCCGAGGTTTCCGGCCGGCTCAACCGCACTCTGGACGATCTTCAAACCATCATCGAGGAGATCCGCACCACCATCTTCCAGCTCAAATCGCGGTCGGGGAACGATGGCGGCTTCCGGCATCGGATTCAACGAGTAGTCGCCGACCTCACCGAAAATCGTGACGTTGTGACCACTGTGCGCATGCACGGACCGATGACCGCCAGTGGCGACGAACTCGCCGAACATGCCGAAGCGGTCACCGCGGAAGCTGTCAGCAACGCCCTTCGCCATTCCGGCGCGTCGCGACTGACCGTCGAGATCAGTGTCGCCGACATGTTCGTTCTCGACATTATCGACGACGGTTGCGGCATACCTGCCGACAATCCGCGCAACAGCGGCTTGGCCAATATGAAGTACCGCGCCGAACAATTTGGCGGCAGCTGCGAGATCACCTCACCGCCGGAGGGCGGTACGCGGGTCCACTGGACCGCTCCGCTGACCGATCACTAACGCGCGGTCGGGGTGTCGCCAGAGGCGGCGGTCGATTGTATGGCCGTGCCTTCTAGGCAGGGGACCAATGGCGCATGCCCGGGTTTAACGGCTCTGCCGAACCGCGCCGACCCCGAATAACGTCATGTGCGGGCAAACGCCATTGGTAGGCATTGAGAGGAATCATGACGATTGGGATTCCGGCGGGCAATTTCGTTGTGGCAGAGTACCTGCAGGAACTCGATGTGTCCGAGCACGCCGGCGCGCGCCTGGGCCAGAAGGGCCCCAAGATGGCGCCGAGGACCCCCGGGGACCATCGGCCCCCTAATCTGTGACTTTCGACTTTGTTGGCTGCCCGCAAGAAGCCATTAGCGTTCGCAGTTATTAGCGAATTGGACGCTAATAACATCATCCAGCGCATCCCAAAGGACAGAAACCATGATCATCGTTGGAATCATTCTGCTGCTCGTCGGCTACCTCGTATCTCTGCCCGTGCCATTCGACCAAATTGCCATCTTCGTTGGCTGGATCCTCGTCGTGGTCGGGGTCATCCTGGCGATCCTCGGCGGAACAGGTCGAGCAGTCGCTGGCAGACGCTACTGGTACTGATGGTGACCGCCCCGCCAAGTGGACGTGTCTGGGAATCGGTGTCGCACTGAATCAGTCAGCGGGGCTGGCGGTCACCGTTTATTCACCTCCGATGACCGGGACCCGATCGGAATTGCCCGGTACCCATCGGAGGTTCGAGATAGTCAAATCCGGTTGTTGCACAACGAGAAATGAGCAACAACCGGGACTATCAGGACCTGAGGTTTGGTAATCCGGAGCTATCGCCATGCCCCACGATGAAGACCCTTCTGGGAAAACGACGTCCTCCGCGGGACCGATGGCGGTGGGGAAGGGCCGCGCACCGATCTGGGAGCCGGATCCCGACTCAGTCGCCGATGCTGCGATCACTCGGTTCATCGGCTTGGTCGCCGCGACTTCGGGTCGCCGATTCGATGGTTATCAAGCCCTGTGCGGGCGATGTCGAGTTCGTCCTTCATCCACCCGACTCCCACGCCAACGTCAAGGCGGCCGTCGCTGAGCACGTCGAGCGTGGTCAGGAGCCGGGCCAGGTGCGTCGGCTCATAGTAGAACGTGCTGAGGGTGCTGGAGTTCACCGCACCCGGCTGGTCGCCGTCGCGGCGACCGTCCACAGCAGCACCGGATCGAGGTTACGGGTCATCTGCGGCGGGTAGGGCTGTTCTTTGCCCGGATAGGTGCTCTGCATATCAACCGGCGTGACCAGTCGATCGGAGACCCACAGCGTGTCGTAGCCAAGGTCCTCGAGTCCGCGGCAGAACGCGCTCAGACCAGCGGCGCTGCTGATAGCGGGCCCGACTGTGGGCAGTACGAAACCAAGCTTCATCAGGAGAATCCTCTCCAGGCAGCCGATCGTCGGCCGACATTGACATCTGGCATTTGCGCATCCTTTCGGGTAACCATCAACCACTATTTGGGGCGCACGGCGGCCCTGTGCGTTCACTGCTCGGGCCGGCGGCGGTGCGGCTCAGCCGGGAACCGTGGCGCCGAGGGCGAAGTCGTAGTTCCCCACCCCGTGGCGGGCGAGGCCCATCAGGACCAGGCCCGTTCCTTCCAGCCAGTGCGCCATGTTCAAGCCGCCGACGTCTAGCGGGCGCAGCTTGAGGCTCTCGATGAACGCCGCCACGCCCGCCTTGGCGCGCGTGTCGTCGCCGGCGATGAAGACGTCGAGCGGGCGGCCCTGGGCCAGGACAACACCGAAGACGGTGTTGAATGCCTTCACCACGCTGGCGCTGGCGGGGGCCGCCTTGGCGACGTCCTGCGCGATCGAGGTGCCATCGGGGATGGCGAGCCCGTCGGCCGCGGAATTGAAGGGGTTGCTGATGTCGACGATGACCTTGCCCGCGAGGGCGTTTCCGTACTGGGCGACGACCGGAACGACATTGGCGTATAGCAGGGCCACGATGACGATGTCCCCGGCCGGGACGGCGGCGAACTCGGCCGTCGTGGTGCTGCCGCCGAGAGCCTTGGCCAGGTCAGCGGCCTTGGACTGGTCGCGGCCGATGACCTCGACGGTGTTCCCGCCCGCTACCGCCAGCGTGCCGATGGTGCGGGCCATGTTCCCGGTGCCGATGATGCTGATGTTGCTCATGAGATGTCCTATCTTGAATGACGATCGAAAAGGTTGACTCCTCCACGCCATCCAGATTTATTGATTACTCAACCAATCGAGGAAGCGTGGCGGCGGATGGGACCAAAATGGCTGTGCCCTTGTGCCTCGCCTGGCGGGCCGGGCGCAGGGCACCGCGTTCGTCGTTACTCCATATCGGTGCGCAGTTCCCAGGGCTGCATGCCGAGTGCATCTGCAAGGTGCCTCTGCATCTGGACGCCGGACGGCAGCGGGCGCCACCATATGGTCACCTCGGCGATCTTGCCGTCCGCGTCGAGCAGGATGTAGTCCATTCCGTTGACCACGGTGTCTTCGATTTGCAGCCGGAAGTACGCGGCGTGGTGCGTCTCTCCGCTGAGGACTTCCTTGTAGGTGAGGTCGGCCGCCACCGCGCCGACCCCTCGCATGGCTTCCAGGACTGCCTCGCGGCCGGTGAGTGGCTCATCGCCGAGTGGGCCGTACATCACCACGTCCTCGGCGAGGATGCCGGAAAGAGCGTCTTTGTCTGCGCCGCCGTGCATGGAGTCGACGAAGGACTCCACGGTGTCGCGGTGCGGGGCGAAGGTGGTCATGGTTACTCCTTATGTCCTTTGTTGCTTGTGGTGTGTGAGACCTGGTCGATGCGCCCACCCGTTCGAGTCGGTGTGCCAGGTCATCAAGGTGAGATGAACGCGCCGAATGAGAATCAATTTCATCGATTCCCGCTAGCGCCATATTTAGTTGTTGTGATGGACCCTGAGCTGAGTGGCCGCAGGGTCGCGGCAACCTCGCTGCGGAGCCGGACCGCGAGGTCATCAGGCCCGGGGTGGTCGCCGAAACGGCGCGGCTATTCGATGACCCGAATAACCGGACGACCACAACGGATTACCGGAAATCGGAAGGCCGGTACTCTTCTGCGCTGGTGGCCGCGGTCCGGGGCGCGACGTTTTTGTCGGCATACATGCCGTCGTCGCTCACTAGATCACTGTGGTGCCGCCGTCGACCACCAGCTCCATGCCATTGACATAGCTCGAGTCGTCGGAGGCGAGGAACAACGCGGCCGACGCGATCTCCTCAGGGCGGCCCATCTCTCGCCGCGGGATCACGGACTCGAACTGCGCCTTCATCTCCTCGTCCATCACCTTCGCCAACATCGGCGAGCCGACCTGGCCGGGGGTCAGCACGTTCACCCGGATCTTCCTGTCCCTCAACTCGGACACCCACACCCGTGCGTAGGCGGGCAGCACGGCCTTGCTTCCCGCGTACACACTCCAATTGGGGTAGCCCCTGAGCGAAGCGTTTGACCCGGTCATGAAGATCGAGCCGCCATCGTTGAACAGCGGCAGCGCCTTCTGGACCGTGAACAGCGTGCCGCGCGCGTTCAGCCAGAAGGCGTCATGGAAGTCCTCCTCGGTGATCTCGCCGAGCCTGCTCTGCTTGCCCACCCCGGCGCTTGCCCACAACACGTCGATCGCGCCCTTTTCCTGCTTGACCGTGTCGAACAAACGGTCCAGATCGTCGAGGTCGGCCGAATCGCCCTGCACGCCGGTCACGTTCCGGCCGATCAGTTCGACGGCCTGGTCCAGCTCGTCCTTCCGTCGGCCCGTGATGAAGACGTGAGCTCCTTCGTCAACGAACAACTTGGCACCGGCCAGAGCCATACCACTTGTCGCGCCGGTGATCACCGCGACCTTGCCATCGAGTTTTCCCACGATCACTCCATTCATTCGATAATGCCGATGTTATATACACCGATCTGTGTCCTTAGCGTAGGGGAAGGTCGTACCGATCGCAAGCTATGCACACCGGTCGGTACCCAACTGGGCTACGCTGGGCGTATGACGGAGTTAGAGAAGGGGCCGCGAGGCCTGCGCCGCGGCAGGGGCGCACGAGAGCGCATCCTCAGCGCTTCACAACAACTGTTCCGCGATCAAGGCATCAACTGCACCGGCATGGACCAGCTCTGCGCGGTGGCCCAGGTGTCCAAGCGCACGTTTTACCAGCACTTCACCGGCAAGGACGAGCTGATCGCCGAACACCTACGCCGATTCGATCCCGACATCCTGCCCGAAGTGTTCGACCGCACCGACCTCACACCTCGCGAACGGCTCCTCGCCGCCTTCGACATTCACGCGCCCCTGTGCCCGTTCATCGCGGCGGCCGTCGAAATCCACGACCCGGGCCACCCGGCACGCCTACGCGCCCGCGACTACAAGAAAGCCTTTGCCGCGCGGCTCACCGAAACCGCGCGCGAGGCCGGCGCCACCAACCCCGAACAGCTCGGCGAACAACTGGCGCTACTCTTGGATGGCGCCTCGGCCCGCAACCGAGTCCTCAACACCGAAACCTTCGCCACCGCCGCCGCCATCGCCGCCGTCCTCATCGACAACGCCATCCCCGTCGCAGCGGCCTCGGCGGCGCCTTAATCGAGACTGCCCGGTCGCTTATCGGCTGTGGTGTGCAGTTCCCGGGTGAGAATGCGCGGCATCGGTAATGCCGGTCGTGGCTGTCACGGCTTTGTCACAACTCTGTGGCAACACGCAGGCATCCGGTGACATGTCCTGACACCATTACGGCAGGTCAGTGGACTCCCCCACACCTGCCGAAATCTCGGGAACACCCGCCCTGCGGACTGTAAATCCGACGACCAACGTCTCTGGAAAGCCTTACCTGATGAGCCTATGAAGTTGTTTCGTCAGTGGCTGCGCGAAGCAGTCGATGACGGCGTTGCCGAACCCCACGCCTTGTTTCGGCTTGAAAATTCTACCGGCTTCCACCTGATCGGTCTCGCACATGAACTCCACGACGACCGTTGCGCCGTCGACCTGCTTTGACCACCGGAACGAGTTTCTCAGGCTCGAAACGCGACTTTCTCAAGTTGTTCTCGAGCGTCCGGTATGCCTCGTCGCTCTCGTCGTCGACGGTCAGCCCGATGACGAGGTCGACGTCCGTCGTGCCGACATGCGGGCGTGCACCCTCGGGCAGGCTGCCGACGATGTAGCGAGGCGCCAGACCGCCGGCCAGGTAGACGCGGTTACCCCATGGGCCCACGTCGCCGAGTAGCGTGACGAGCGCGCGTTCGCAGCGGGCTGTCGTCTCTTCGTCGTAGGCGCTGTAGTGCTCTTTGCTCAAAATCCGATCACTTCCTGGCGAAGCCGGTCAGCCTGCTCCTTCCCGCGGCGCGGATCTCGTCGCAGGTCGTAATACAGCCGGAACGGATTGACGGTCCAGACGCCTTCCACCTTGTTACGGAACACAAGGGGCGCGTCGGCTGGCTCTTGCTTGAGCAGGATGTTGTGTCCCTCGAGAACGGACTCGGCACCTACCGTTTCAACGGCTAAGTCAAGATCGACGGCCTCGGTGATCCAAATGTCTACAACCGGAATCGATGTCACGAAAGGAGCCAGGCGCGCCGCGCCGGCAGGTCCGGTGACGGCGTGATCAAAGCCCGCATCGGTGAGTTGGTCGCTCAAGATGTGTGCGTGAGCGCGCGCGTCGCGCGCAAGGCGGTATGCGTGCACCTGTTTCACGCGGCGGTCCTGTAGCTCTTCTGCCAGCAGATCGAGCAGGGCGGTGGCGTTGGCGACAGGACGAACTCGCTTCGGACCGACGCCGTCAACGGTGATGAGGTCGTCTCGCTCGAGTCGCGAAAAGACGCGGTGGGCCAGGGCAGGCGATATCTCAGCGACGGCTGCTAGTTCGGTGACGTGCCACCACCGCTGGGTTCTCGCAAGAGAGCTTGGGTCGCGACCCCTGCCTTGCCGGTGAGCTTGACCGATGGATCGTCCTTGTCCTCGCGCTCGGGCCTGGCGGCATGCCCCTCGGTCCAAACGAAGAGCCCGGGTAGGTCAACTCGGACGTTGCCCTGAGCATCGATTAGGCCGATACCAGCATCCTGGAGAAGTCGACGCGCTTCCTCGGTCGACCTCCGGGCAACCGTCAGCAGGTGGACTTCTCGGGGGAGTCCTTCGGCAAACTTGATCAGCTGATGTGCGTTCGCAACGTTGATCGCGGCCTGCGCTTTCACTTCGATGACGTGGCGTACGCCGCCTGCGCGTACGACGACGTCGGCGCGGTGGCCGTCGCCTAATGCGACCTCTGTCGTCACTCCGGGAACATCCCACCCCCGGGGCAATGTCGGGATGGCTTTCGTTTGATCGGTGAACGTTGAGTACCGATCCATCGATCACGCGCCATCCGCGAATTTTTGATGCAGCGCCGCCCGTCGCTTGCCATCGCGCCACCTTGAGGGTGGTGAACGCCGTCAGCGGTCACTGTTAGTCACGACCAGGCTTAGGCCGGGGTGGGTTGCGTCGGGCACGGGCGCGGCCTACCGCTTCGTCGACCACGTGTTGGGCCACCTCGACTAGTTTGCGGTGCTCGGTCTGGCTGATCGTCCGCAGTTGCGCGAACGTGTCCTGGGCACTGCGCCCGGTACGTGCCCGGATCACACCGATCGCTTGGTCGATCACCGCCCGTGTTGTCAGCGCGGTCTGCAACTGGACGGAAAGAGCCTGGGCCTGAGCGAGGACCTGGGCGTTGTGCACGGCCACCGCGGCGGGTTTGGCGAACAGTTCTCCGAGTTCGGCGGCATGCTCATCGAAGACGTCCTTGTCGTGCGCATACACGTTGATCGCGCCGACCACCTGATCCGGCAGCAGCAGCGGCAGCGACAGCACGCTGTGCACACCCAATCTGCCCACGCGCGGACCGAACCGCGGCCACCGCCTGTCACCTCCCAGCGATCCCGACCGCACCGTGCGCTGTTCTAACGCCGCGGTGATACTGGGCCCCTCGTTGACGGTCACGTACTGGATATCGTCGATCGCGGCGACAAGCGGGGCGCTGGCTCCCAATGCCGCGACCACGTTGTGCCCCTTCTCGGGGTTGGTCTGCAGCAACGTCACCCCGGTGTCTTCTGCGCCCGGGATGGCGTGCACGGCGAACGTTGCGACTTGAGTCAGCAACTCATCGAGCCCCAGACTGCCCGCGACCAAGCTTGCGAGGTGATCTATCCCGGCCTGCAGGGCGGCAAAGTCGGCGCTGAGTTGCTCGGATGTCAGCGAACCGTGCCGAGAGTGGTGGTCGGTGGACTCGGTCATATTGCCAGCACCCGTGTGCTCATCAGCCTCGTCGCGGTCGTTCACTCCTGCCCGGTCCGCGGCGCGGACAATGCTGCGATTCAACTCATACGGTGCGGCGATGAGCTGGTCGGCGAAGTCGATGGCAGTCTCGACGATGGTCTTGCGTAGCGGTCGGACGGTCGCAGGAATCGCTTCATCGACTGATCTCCGGAACTTACGCAAAGCCTCACTCGCGGCATGTTGTCCGGCCTTGGCCGATTCGCGCACGTCGTCGGCCAGCTCGGCCACGGCGCCACGGACTTCTGACTCCGTGCTGGCCACGGTCTTCTTGGCGGTCTGCGTCATCGGGATCTCCCTGCTTCTGGGGCGTTTGCAATCGCTGAGGACGCTAATCGCCTCTAGGGCTCAGCTGTATGGGCGAAAGTCACGAAGTAGGGAGCCGATGGTCCGCTGGGGCTTCATCTTTCCCGTCGGCGGAGTCGTGCTCAAAATCTCTAGCACTGTTACTTCGCGTAACACGCCGACGCATATCCCCAGGAAACCAAGCGCCCGCGTAACGACACCGAATAACAGAAAGCGCAGTTCAAGGGCCATTTCCCCAGGTCGGTACGGGGTTCGAGTCCCCTTAGCTCCACCAGGGATAAACCATCGTGAACGCGCGTTATTCTTGGTTCCGGCGTTAGCTGTCCGCGTCGTCTGGGTCGATTTTTGATGACAACGAGCGGTTCGGGTGTCGCCACATTCGGGTATGGGGACATGGTCCGGCTTCCTGGCGGGATCACTTCCTGGATATTGATGTATTGCCCGCGGTTGCCGGGACGGGCGAATCCAGTCTGTCGAAAACTGAATCGCCTGGTTGTGCCGGAGGCTCGGGCTATTGGATTCCGACCAGCTGCCGCCGAGGGAATGAGCAACACCGCGATCGCGGACAAGCTCGACATCCACATCAGCAGCGCCCGGAAGTGGCGCACGCGGTTCGTGGCTCAGCGACTCGAGGGTCTGCTCGACGCGCCACGGCCCGGCCTTCCGTGCACGGTGGTCGACGAGCAGGTCGAAGCGGTGATCACCGCGACGCTAGAGAGCACCCCCCGGGATGCCACGCACTGGTCGACGCGGTCGTTGGCTGCCGAACTGGGGATGTCGCAATCGGCGGTTTCGCGGATCTGCCGGGCTTTCGGTCTGGCTCCGCACAAACAGGATTCGTGGAAACTGTCCAAAGACCCGCTGTTTGTCGAGCCTTGAGATTTTTCGGTCATCGGTGACCCGTAGCTGAACCAGGGGGTCTCTAGTCACTTCCAGGATTTGCTGCAGCCCCGCGCCCCGTGCCCCGCGCCCGTACCACTTTAACCAGCCCGGCTGACGCGGTTATGAGTCCGCTTATCGCACCAACAAGCCCCGCAATGCCTCCCATTACTGCGATAGGTTCGGCGAGTGGTACGGGTTCCGGCTCGGCTGCGCTGGACGTTGGCGCCGTCACGGTCACAGTGACCGGCTGCGGAGGCGTCCAGCCGGGCGGTGCTGAGCTGGGTGTTTCATTTGGTCCCTGTAGGGGTCCTCCACGTGCGGTGGGCGCCACCGTCGTGGACGCGCTGGGTGCCGCCGGCGGACTAGAACGGCGAAACCCGTGGCTGGCGAAAATTACTAGGAAGAGGATCACGGATAAGGCGATAAACCCAACCCCTACGGCAATCAATCGACGGCCGTCGCGGCGGCTGCTTGGCTGGGGTTGAGTCGATTGAGTGCGCGGCATGCAAATAAGGATGAACCTGGCCGGCAACCGCGGCAAGGATGTGAGTCAATCGGGTTATCTGGCTGGAACGGCATGGCTGTTATCTCGGTCGTTCCGAGCCCGCCGCGCTTGGTTGGTCAAATGCCAACCTCAGGTCTTGGCGGAACTGTCCTCGACGATCACTCAGGCCCTTCGGAGTTTACTGAGTGATCATCGAATCTGTCTAATGCTGTTGTGCTGCAACGCTGTACGCTTAGTTTCCCCCTTTGGTTTTGGGCATAGGCCCGTCGCGCCAGGGGCCATGGGCCACCGCTGACCCGGCAAAGGGGGGACGGTGCTGGCCGTCCGCGCACACAGAAAGGAAGAACGCACGGACTTGGTTCATACCGAGATTGTCTTGGACAGTTGCTTCCTTGACCGGACATCGGCCGCTATGACGTCATTGCCGAAACGAAAGCCGGCCTCACGCAGGGCAGCCTGAGCCGGTTTCGTAGAAGTCCATCAACATCAGACGTTGCGGTTGAGGGTTCGCCAAGCGAGGCAGAGTGCGCACGACTCGAATGGTTCACTCCGCGTTGAGAGTCGGCCGCCCCTGGGATGAAACTCGGCTAACGTTCGCCGTTTGCGACTTCAGCATAGGCGTGGCCATGAAGCGCTTGACCGAGTCGGAGCAAAAATCGAGGGTTGTTGACGTCACCGGCGTTTCTTGACGTGATCGCGGGAAGCGCGTCTTCGGTTTCGGGCTGGCTTGGCGGCTGCGATCACGGTGACGGCCAAAGCGATTGTTCCGACAACGATCAGGGGGTGCCACCACTGTGTACCCAGCCAGTAGACATGGGCGCAGATTAGGCCGGTACAGCCGGTAGAAGTCTTGTTTCCGAACAGCCATTCGCGTACGTCTTGCGTGGCCAGGGAAAGGACCGCGCCGACAAGACTTAGCGAGAGTAATGCGAAAAGCAGCCTGCTGGAGAGCTGCCAGGTTCCCAGGGCGATGAGATAACCGCCAGTCCCAGCCATGATCAGACCGGTGACTCCGAACAGTGGTGCGGATTGAATCGCGGCTGCGGCGCCCAGAACCAGGAGCACGGCGCCAGCGATGATGATCGACCTGGCAACGCCTTTGGTCAACGACACCACGCGATATGCACTGAGCGTCAGTGTTCGCAAAATAGTCAACGCTGGCTTGAGGGCAGCAGGCAGCTGTTGCACGGAGCCAGCCGCCCCGGATGCCGTCGCAGCGACTTTCGTGATGGTACGCGCCATCAAGGGTGAGCCCTTGTCGCTGCCAAACGTCTCGCCTGCTACTGGATCATCATTCAAGAGGGCGTATTTGGCGTCTCCTGGGCCAGCGGCCAACACCTTCTTGGCCCAGGTTCGCGAACTCGTCGGGCTCCAGTCCGGCTTTTGTCCCGGCTGCGGGTCGGTCACCGCGTTGGCCAGGACGTCTAATTCTTCGTCGAGGACTCGTTGCTGCCACGCTTGCGCCAACCACAGCGACGTCAAGGGAGTGCTGGATGGTATCGACTTGGACGGGTCGTCGAGGAACCCAAGCTCGTCGAGCAGCATGTCCTCCGTGAGATACTGGTCCGTCCCACCGCCGGCAGCCGACAGGCGGTAACCGGAACTCGGAAAGTCAGGCGCCCCAAGCATTTTCAATCTGCGAAGAAACCACTGCGCTCCGGTCTCGGGCCCGTTGACGCTTTTCTTGCGTTCGTTCACATGCGCCTGGACGGTCCGCCACACCCGTCGCGGGTCTAGCAGTACGTGGACGAGCCATCCTGTTCCGTCGAGTCGGCCCCACATCCAGTCGTTGGTTCGCCAGGACCGTTTGTAGAAGGCGCCGAAGTGGTGTAGCTGCATGCCGGTGAGCTTTTGCTGCGCTGTCTGCCAGTCAGGTGCGAGCAGGCTGCGCGTATCAGCGCTCACTTGCACAAGCTCCAGAGACTGCTCGATTTCTGCCTCGGCCGGAAGCATCGCCTGCTGTGTGGCGGCCAGATCGAATAACTTCGTCGCCACGGTCCGGGGGTTGTCTGCAGGCTTCAGATAGTCGAGGTACGTATTCAGCTGGCTGGCTGCAATATTGTCTTGTGCGAGCAGGGAATCCGCCTCGGCGCCAGCAGCGGACGAGGCGCTGGCGGCAAGTCGCTTCAAGGTCGGGTAGCCGTTCGCAAAGACCTCGCCGAGCCGGTCCCAGGCTTCCTCATTCGCCGCGGATTGTTCGAGATAGCCCGCAGCGAGAAGGCCGGCCGCGTCCCGGAGTGATCCTTGTCGGACCGCCGGGTTGGTGCACACCTTGCGAACGAGCTCACCGAGATCGAACGGTTTGCGCGGTTGACAAGCCCTGAAGATGCCGTCGATGAGCTTCGCCACGGCAGTGACGTCGAAGTCGGACTTCGCGAGCTGGTATGCCGCCTGGACGATAGGGATTGCAGATCCTTTTGCGAGGTCGCATGCTGGTTGGCCGTACAGAGCAAGATCGGCTGCACTCTCGGGGAGCGGCCGGTCGGGCGGTTGCGCCCAACTACTCAGGATCGACTCTGTGATCTGTTGCCGGCATACCGTCTCGGCGTTGCTACCGATGATGAGGTCGTCCTCCCAGTTTTTGGGAATGCGTTCGGTGGATGTGCTCGACGCTGGCGGCCAGGTGCTGAGCTGGCGGAGCAGAGCACTGGTGAGGGCTTGAGCCTGTCTGGTTGCCTCGCGCGTCCGGTAGTCCGTCAGCAAAGACGTGGTGAGAAGCCGCGATCCATCGGGCAGCATCGCCGCGAGCTCGGCAAGGCGCAGGCGGGTGTCGGTTCGCGCTTCCATGCGGTCCTGATGGGCCCGGATCGCTCGGAGGTCCGCCGCGATCGACTGTGTCGTGATCGCAGCCAGGTCGTTGAGGAGCCCGCCGACAAGGCCGAGTGGCTCATCGAGATTGTCCGACGGGGCCTCTTGCACCAGATCGGGCGCTGGCCCGGAAGACGGCACCACGAAGAGAAGCACCCGGCGAACCGACCGGGAAGCGGGGCGATCAAAGATCCGCTGGAGCAGCACGTCGATGGGCCGGTTGTCGAGAAGGCCGCCATCGGCAACCCAGTGCGCGCGGGTGATATTGGTAAAGGGCGCCATCGCCGGCCGAGCTGGCACGCCCCCCTTCCTGGCGGTTCCGGCTGTCCAGGGGATGAACGAGGGCTCGAAAGCGACGGGGAACGACGCCGAGCTGCGAGCGGCCAATGCCAACGCTGGGACTGTGCCATTTTCTGCGAGGTCGGTCTCGGTGAACGTGAACAGACCGCGCCGGTCGACGTCCTGTACGAGCGTGCCGAACGAGTCGGTGAACCTGCTGGTTTCTCCGGTGAGCAGGGTCGTCGTGATGTATAGCGTGGTGGAAGGGGTGCGAGCACCTCCCGGGAACGCCGCGGGCGGGAACGGCCCGGTCTCGAGCTTGGGAATCTGCTTCGCCAGCGCGGCGAACATGCGTTCGTCGCCGTATAACAGGGACGACGCACTCTTGTCCCTCGGGTCTCGCAGCAGGTCAGTCAAC
>Ga0224557_1002256_pt1 | contig 16805 bp, 20 predicted proteins | sample 714S31014metaG_FD_180677 | JGI IMG/M metagenome (GOLD analysis project Ga0224557, IMG submission 180677) | Peat soil microbial communities from Stordalen Mire, Sweden - 717 S3 10-14 | ecosystem: Environmental > Terrestrial > Soil > Wetlands > Peat | place: Sweden: Norrbotten County, Stordalen...
CCCAAAATCGGTCACATTCAAGCGGAATTCGCGGTCACATTCGCCCGGAATGACCGGTCACGTTCCTCCGGAACGGTCGGTCACGTTGCGCCGGAATCGCCGGTCAGATTGGTCCGGAATACTCACGGGGGCATCACTAGTGTTATACGATTGAATCACGCCATTACCATCTCCGTTGCCTAAAAAATAAAATCGCGACTGAAACCCAAACTGCGAGGCGTAGGGGTCGGGAATATCGCCCGGTAGGTAGCCATACTTGCTGCGAAACGTATTCACGGCCTGATTGTATTTTTCGATCTGGCTTATTTGTGCCCGCACGGCGGCAGCACTGATTAAATCACGCCCCACCAGTATTCCGCCCACTATCAAGCCAATGATAACGAGCACGATCGAAAGTTCGATGAGGGTAAAACCCACTTGCCCGCGCGTCGCATTTTCTTCCATGCTCCCGAATCTGGCAGAGATTGCTTAACGATTCGTTAAAGGTTTTGTGAAACCTGCCGCTGGTTTCGCTGTCGCCCTACCCCACTATCTCGCCGCCGCTACTTCCAAGCCACTTACATCCGTGCGCGCGGTTGCCATTTTCCGCCTTGGGAAAATCCGGCGCACATTTAAAGCAATAAGCATTTAAGCAATCCGTGCAGACAGACAAGTGTTCGAGCATGTACAGCTCGCCGCCCCTCTCTTAGATATTAGGAAGTTCGCGCTGATGCGCATGAAATATTTTGACAACACAGGGATTGTTTTGGAGCGCCTGAAGTCTCGCCTCCAGACCGTTATCCGCGTAAAGCAAACTGAACAACAGGAATTGAGACGCGACTGCGACCGCCAGCGCCAGACGCAGTAGTGATCGTTCCCGGATTGCCATCACTGAAACTTGAAGCTGAGCCAGCAATTCGCATAATTGCTGGCACTCTTGAGGGAGTAGGTTTCCGTCGCGCCCGCAACGCCGTTATTGTCGTAGCAGGTAGTGGTGTCACCAGGCGTTGCTTCCCCGTCTCCCGCGACGACGGGGCCGCCCGTGTTCGGATCGAGATCGCCGCTCCAGACCTCGATAGGCGGGGACACTCCCTGCTGTCTGTGCGAAGCCCATCCTGAGTTGATATTATTAGGGCTTGTATTGGAAACAAATGCGGCTATCGCCATCACACTGCCCGATTGCGGTAGCCCATCGTCCATTTTCTTATCGATCGCATAGGCCTGTGCTACCGTCAGGAATGTAACTTCGCTATCTATTTGGCCGGGATTACCGCCAGTGACGTTTGAAATGGCAAAATAATTATTGCCATCTCCCGACGCTCCATTTCCCGACCCAAATGCCGCCAATCCCTGCCACCCGCCGCTCCAGACATACACATGACCGCCGCTGATCTTGGTTTGGGGTAGATAGTTATCAATCGCCGTGCTGGTGATTTGTGTGGAAGGTATTGTCGAAGGGGTAGCGGTATTAAACGATCCGTCAATCAGTTTTTGCTGGCTTAAATCCACCCAGAACATTGCCTGTTCGCCCTGAAATACGTTTAAGCCCCAATTGTCGCCGGCAGCACCGTTCGCGCTATCTTCAATCACCCCGTTACCGTCTCCTTGCCCAGCCACCGTCCCGCGTTGCTGAAAACCAAACCTGCTTGCATCGGGGTCGGGAATATCGCCCGGCAGGTAGCCATACTTGCCGCGAAACGTATTCACGGCCTGCTGGTATTTCTCTATCTGGCTAATTTGCGAGCGCACGGCGGCGGCGCGAATCAAATCCTGTCCCACCAGAATCCCGCCCACAATGAGCCCGACGATAACGAGCACAATGGAAAGTTCGATGAGCGTGAAGCCTTCCATGTGCCTTGTGTTATCCACACTCAGTCTCCGCCCTGGATTTTAAAAATGAGCGAGCAGTTGACTCCTGCGCCGTTATTTATTTCCGTCGAATATTGTAAAGGTGTGTTCCCCGTATTACGGTTATCACTGCAGGAAAGGGCGCTTCCAGGGTCATTTCTGGTAATAACTTGGCCCAGATTATAGCCCACATTACCAGTCGTCGGGAATCCATCATCCATTTTCTGATCGATGCTATAAGCCTGCGAGACAGTTACGCCGGGATTGTTCGCGGGCAGATTATTACCAGGATCGGTGGGACTGATGGCACCTAACTCAAAATAATTGGCATTATTTTCAGTTAAAATACTTATGTAGTTACTGGCGGTGCCAAGTTTGGCTGCAGGAAAACAGGTTGCGGCATTCTGAGCCCAGATGTCGCTTGCGCACCCGGCATTGACACCGCTGAAGTTGCCCTCTATTAGATGCCCGCCAGCATTGCTGCTCAAGTCCAGCCAGAACTGCCCGGTTTCGTAGCTGCCTTGGCCGTATATATCGCCGCTCCCCGAATCTGTTCCTTCCAACAGCCCATCATTGGAAATCACTGCCGTCGTACCCGGCGCTAAATGAACTGGCAGGCCAAAACTGGCGGCGGTGGCCGGGTCCATATCACCCGGCACGGCTTGGAACTTACCGAAAAATGTATTCACGGCTGTGTTGAATTTCTCAATTTGGCTGATCTGGGCGCGCACAGCGGCGGCGCTAATAAGATCGCGCCCGACCAGTATACCGCCGACAATAAGTCCGATGATAACCAGCACAATCGAAAGCTCGATGAGCGTAAAACCCACTTGGCTGTGCGTCGCGTTTTCTCCCATGCTCTGAATCTGGCAGAGATTGCTTAACGATTCGTTAAGGGTTTTGTGAAACCTGCCGCTGGTTTCGCTGTCGCTAGCCCACGATCTCGCCCCCGCAATCACAGCGGCGGTTGCCGTTCCTGCCCTTGCCGTATCGTGGCGCGTAGTCGATGCAATAGAACGATCTGCGTCACTGGAACTTGAAGCTGAGCCAGCAATTCGCATAATTGCTGGCACTCTTGAGGGAGTAGGTTTCCGTCGCGCCCGCAACGCCGTTATTGTCGTAGCAGGTAGTGGTGTCACCAGGCGTTGCTTCCCCGTCTCCCGCGACGACGGGGCCGCCCGTGTTCGGATCGAGATCGCCGCTCCAGACCTCGATAGGCGGGGACACTCCCTGCTGTCTGTGCGAAGCCCATCCTGAGTTGATATTATTATTAGGTCAACCGGAACGAATCAAATGTACGGGAGCAGTAAGCAACAGAGGTGAATTCTTTATGGCGTCGATGATGTGTGCGTCTTAAGCAGGAAAACCGCTATTTACATCCTGATCGCGTGCATAAGGTAACGAGAATGCGGGCGTCCAGCGCGTCGATTTTCCCATCACCATTCAGGTCGCGCGGATCGTTCGGCGCCACTACCTTTGTATTCAATGCGGATTGAATGACCGCTAGATCGTCAAGATCGACGATACCATTGCCGGTGAGGTCGCCGCGAACGCCGCTTCCCTTGTCCACAATCACCGGGAATGTTATCGAGGCGCCACCCAAGCTAAAGGTCACGGTTGTAGATCCGCGTGATAACGCTGTTACCGAGACACCATTGACACTTGCCACCTGAGGATTTGCCACGGACGCTTGGAGTTGGTTCGAAGCGCTGACGTCGATGCCGGAGGGTCCATCCTGGCTTGCTTCCAAGGGAACAGTTTGAGTCAGTCCCGGAAACTTAAAGTGCAATGATGTGCGTTGCGACGATAGCGTTGCATCAGCTGAAACCTGCGGCTCGATGTGAATGGTGACACGCGCAGCGAATTTATCGGGTGTTGAAAGGTCAACGACCGAAACGGTTTGGTCACCTGCTGCTGGTATGTCCGTTGGAATCTTGAAAGTATGGACGTATGGACCTTCCTTAGTTACAACATCATTTTCGTCCAGATGTGGCTGTCCACCAAACCACAGAGTATCACCCGCCGGATTATTAACCTGTACGGTCACCGTGTCACCCGGATGGTACACCGTTCCGTTCGCGGGCCTGGAAATTGAAATTTGCGCGGCATTGCCCTGCGCTGGCAGCAGCGCCACGAGGCCGAGAAGAAATACCAGCCCTTGCATTCCCCACATTCCTTTATTGCGCTGGCACATAAAAGTCCGAATCCGTTAAGGTGTATTTAGCAAAATAACTACTTGGTTAGTGGCGTCAGTGTCAAGCAGCGTGAGAATTGGTGTGTCTGGGGTGTCTTGAGTGGGGCCGATAACTCCAAATCCCAGGAAAGCCATTCCGCCGGAGTGAACCAAACCTGTCGAATCTCCTTGCTCATTTCTCGGATCTAATAGGATAACCTCCGCTTTTGCGTTCGCGGCTCATGAGCTGCCTTCCCATCACTGGAACCTGAACGATAAGGCGCAGTTGACATTCAAGCCATTGTTAATTTCTAGCGAATAATGCTGAGGGTTGCCATTGACGCCCGGTGTGCCGCTGTTGCTGGTGCTATTATCGAAGCAGGTGGTTGGGTCGCCGGGGACAGGGGTGGTATAAGGACCGCCATTGATGCCATTATCGGGGTCATCTCCTTCTCCCGACCCAGCCCATGCATTCATCGTAAAAAAAGCTATTACGTTTCCTGACTGAGGCAATCCATCGTCAAGCTTTTTGTCAATATCATATGCCTGCCTAACTGTCAGGCTTTCCGTACCAATATTCTGACTTGAAATAATAAATAAGTGGGAGATTCCATAGTAATTCTGAGGATTCCAGCCGCTTGGAATGCTGGCTCCATCGCTATAGACGTAAACATAACTTCCCTGTCCTAGTTTCGCCGCTGGAAAATAACCAGCCAGAACAGCGTCTGCTCCGCTATTGATAACGTTAATATCAGTAGCATGTGCCAGGCTGAAAGAGCCGTCAATCAGATGCGCTGTGCTTAAATCAACCCAGAACATATTATTCTCGCCGTTGGCGAGAAGGCCATATGCGGCACCTCCGTTACTGTGCCCTTGCAACTGACCATTGCCATCTCCCTGGCCAGGTAATGTTCCTCTGGGTTGGAATCCGAATTGCGTCGCAGCCGGGTCAGGAATATCCCCCGGCAAGTAACCGTATTTGCCACGGAAAGTATTCACCGCAGTTTGGTACTTTTCAATTTGGCTGATTTGCGCCCGCACCGCTGCGGCGCTGATTAAGTCACGCCCCACCAACACGCCGCCGACGATAAGGCCGATGATGACCAGCACAATCGAAAGTTCGATGAGGGTGAATGCAGCTTGGCTATGCGTCCTTTTTTCTCTCATGCCCTTGAATCTGGCAGAGATTGCTTAACGATTCGTTAAGGGTTTTGTGCTGGCTACCCCGCAATCTCGCCGCCGCAGGAACAACTGCGGTTTCCGTTCCTGCCCTTGCCGTATCGTGGCGCGTAGTCGATGCAATAGAACGATCTGCGTCACTGGAACTTGAAGCTGAGCACGCAATTAACGTAGTGGGCGTTATTGACGACGGAATATTGCTCTACCGCCATTGTATCGCCGTTACTGTAACAAGTCTGGGAAGCGGTGGCGCCATTTTGGTCATCATAAGTAGCGCTATTCGCTGAGGGTGAGACAGGCGCATAACTTATCCCTCCACTACTGGAAGGAATAAAAGCAAAGTCACCCCAATTATTTTCGCACGGCACGCTGCACCCTGTAGTGGGCCCACCCGAAGCCCAAAACATACCAGTATCCATTGCCAAGACATTTCCAAATTGTGGTAATCCATCATCCATTTTTTTGTCTATCGCATAGGCTTGGGCAACGGTCATCAGGGGAACCGACCAACCACTGCCGGTTACACCCGATATAGCGAAGTAGTTAATACTATCGGGTTGACCGGCAAATGATTGCCAGCCACCACTCCATACATACACATAACCACTGCTGCCTATTTTTGACTGCGGGAGATAGTTGCCAATGGCCGAGCCAGTGGGGCCATTACCGCTAAATACCCCACTGGGCGTTGCTGTTGTAAAAGAGCCGTCGATTAGATTTGCATGGCTTAAATCTACCCAAAACATTCCCTCCTCACCCTGAAAAAGGTGTGAGGTCCCCCCAAACGTAGTTTCTAGCACGCCATTGCCATCACCTTGGCCTGCCAATAAACCACGCGTCTGAAACCCAAACTGGCCTGCAATTGGATTAGGAATATCGCCCGGCAGATAACCGTACTTTCCCTTGAAGGTATTCACTGCCTGCTGGTATTTTTCGATCTGGCTGATCTGTGCCCGGACAGCGGCAGCTGCAAGGAGGTCACGTCCTACCAGTACTCCGCCGACAATAAGGCCAATAATAACCAGCACGATCGAAAGCTCGATGAGCGTGAAGCCCTGTAGCCGGTGCTTGAGACCTTTTGCTCCCATACCCGAAACACTGGCATAGATTGCTTAACGATTCGTTAAAGGTTTTGCTGTCGCTACCCCACTATCTCTCCGCCGCAGTCGCAGCATCGGTTGCCGTTCACGTGATATGGAAAACGCCCCATGCAATCAATGCAGAAACCCGCTTTGCAATCGGTACATAGAGCAAGATTGTCGTACATCCACCGGGAAGTGCAGATTTCGCAATAGTCGCGCTCCTTCATTATCCGGTCTTTCCAATACACGTCCCTTGCAAGCTCCGCGTTCATGCTATCGACCGCGAAATCTAAAAACGTCTCGCTGATTTCCTCCTGCTTGCACTCATACTTTGCGCCGTCGCTATAAAGCCAACACTCCATGATGAGCAATGCCAGCACATCAGTTTCGAGCAGATCGGCGGGACGGCCAGCCTCATGCCAGCTGGCCGCCCGCTTTTCATAGCGCTGACGAACGCTCAAGGCCCCAGGCAGCGCGCCGCGTAGTCCGGCAGCGCAGCTATAATTTGCTGCGGCCGGGGAGACTCGGACGGGATACGCAGGCTTTGCATGACAATATGATGCTCCACCTTTACCTGTTTGGCACGTTGGGCGAGTAGCCGCAGTGTGAGATTGCGGGCCAGTACGAGCGCCCAGAACAGCAGGGCAAGCGAGGCGATGCCCCACAACATGCAGCAGATTTCGTAGGGTTTGGTCCATGACTCGTCAAGATGCTGACTCGCCCAGGCCACCGTTCCCATCCAGACGATACCCGCCATGAACACCGACGCGCGGCGGACGGGTGCCTTGCTGCCGTGCGGGAAAGCGCGCAGGCGCTTACGTGCTTTCCAGGCAATCCATGTCACGCTCAGGCAGCTCAGCAGCGCCAGGCCGTTCACCGTGCCCGCCTGCGCGAGCCACAGCAGCAGGTAGCCAGACAGCGCGGCAGCGCTGATGAGGCTGAAATTATTGCCCATCACGAACGTAAACAGAGTGGGTGGGTTTCTCATTGCTTGAACTCCGCCACCATGAAGTTGCGGCCTCCCCCGTGATGGAACGACGCGCCCGCCTTGAACCATACGGCCGTGACGATCCCGCCATTGCGCGGCCCGCCGGATTTTAGATTGCGTGCGAAGAACGCGGGCTCGATAATATTGTCCATCTGCTCGGACGTGCCCTGCGACCAGTTCTCGCTACTACCCGATGAGCTGCTCCTGCCATCGCTCCAGCCAGACGAAGTATTGCGGCCAGTGGTGTGGCTGGGGGAACCCCCGCCAAAGCTCATACTGCTTGAGTTTCCCATGGAAACGCTGGTGCCGGAGCTGGTGCCGAAAGAACTGTTGCTGCCGATGCCCCGGCTTTCGTTCTTGCGCTGGTGGATGTCCCGGCCGATCACCTTGGATACATACTCGTTGGTTTCATGGCAGGCGTTTTGATGGCATACCAGCGTCCCGAACTTCCCTATCAACCCTTGCGCGGCGGCCGTCTTGGTGTGGCCCATGCGCGCATAGAGCGTCGGTAGCGTCTGCGTGAGGAATACCGGGCAGGCGCGCGAGCCGCGGCAGGTAGACAGGAAGGCCTCGTCCTTCTCCGTCACGAAGTAATGGCACTCGTCCGCGTACAGGAACACCGGGCGCAGCTGGTGCTGTCTATCCAGCCCGTTGCGCGCCTCGATCGCGCGTTCCGCTGCGTGCAGGAATAGCTGCTGGCCTATAATCCCGTCTTCCTTCCACGTCATCACCGGCATACACATGATGATGATTGCCCCATGGAACATCATCTCCGGGACGATCGTGGTTTTTTCGCAGAAGCAGCGCTTCAGTCGCCCATGCCGGAAGCGGTCGAACTTGCTCGAAAGCGTGATGACGATATTGCCGCGTGTTTTTTCCGGGATGGCGGGAAACTGGTACAGCCAATACTGCATCAGCTCGCGCTGCTTTGCTTCTTCTACGGGCATGGCGGGACTATCCACCATGCGCTTGAGCGTGCGGCCCGCATAGGATTGTTCGATCCATTGCGGGTCCGCATACTGCTCGGCTTCCGTCGCGGCCGTCGTCACGAAATCGATGATGTTGGTCACCGTCACCTTGCCATAGGCGATGTAGATGGCAGGGACGACGTAATTAAGGTTCTGCCGGAGGGTATGCGTCCAGAACTCCTCGCCGGCGCCGGCGACGCCATTGCCGGCAGCATGGTCCGCCGACGCGCTCACGCCCATCAGGGTTTCCACGACGGTGCCCTGTCCGTCCAGGCCATGATAGGAAAACTCGTAATCAATGAAGCTATAGCCCTGTGTTTCATCGAACAGGATGACGGAGGCGGCACGGCCGTTTTCCTTGGCGGCTTTGATCCAGTCGCCTATTTCTTCAGGTTTAGCCACCATGACCAGGCCGCCCATGCCCGCGCGCAAATAGGCCTGGCGCACGGCATTGCCCGTGCCAGAAGTTTTGCCTGAACCGATTCCGCCCAGGGCCAGGATCCCCTGCACGGCGTCGCGGAGTGTGAAGCTGTCTTTAGGCGATAGTTTCAGCAACGGTGTATCGAGGTCACTTACGAATGCTGACATGGCTGTCTTCCTCCCCGGTGTTGTCTGCATCCGCATCCACGGTGCTGACATCAATGTCCGCGCGAACATCGAAGCGGAACGCCCATTCGAGGGCGAACGGGTTGCAGCAGGCCAGCTCGCCCGCTCCGGCCGGTGGCGATAGCTGCCACATCAGCAATTCTGTATCGTACGGTACAATCAGCATGAGGGTTTCTCCTTGCGCGCAGCCCTGGCCGCCTCTTCTGCTTCGCGCCGCTGATCGGCGGCCTCGGTCGCTTTGAAAATGCCCCGCACTTGCTGGGATAGTGAAAGGTCTTCTTGCTCGGCAATCGTTTTGAAGTCGCCGATGAGCTGTTTCAGGTTTGAGAAAATTGACATGACTATTTGCTCCCTTCGATGGTTGGATGCGGATCGGAGGCCGTGGGCTTTTCGAGAACGACCAGCCCGCCACTGCGCCATATGCGCCTTATGTCCTCCGCCGTGAGGCACCGGCTCGGTTTGCCGGAACCCGTAGCGCCAAGCACAAGGGTGATTGCTTCCGGTGATTTATCGCTCATGGTCGGGCTCCTGCGGTGTGCGCTCGTCGCGCTTGTCGTGGGCTGCCGCTTCCCGCGCGTATTCCTGGAACGAAGGCGTGGCGGATTTCTCCGCCACGGTAATTTCTACAGGTGCATGGGAATCTCCAAACGACTGCCCAAAAAAGGCTTGTTCCACAAGCTTTTCTCTCACATCGGAGATGCCCGCCCCAATCCCTTTGAGCATTTCATCGAACGTGCTATTGCCGCTCATGGCGCTACCGCTTCAGCGCGTTGCGCAGCAACGCCGCCGCAGCCCCTGGTGCCGCGATGATTGGCGTAATCGGTACGGGCGCGAACGTGAATAGGGCCAGAGTCAATCCTTTGGCGAGAGCGAGCGGATGATCGTCACCGCTACGGCGCTGCAACACGTAGCAGCAATACCCGAGAACGCAGCACGCGATCGCGCTGAACGGCAATAACGCGCCGAAGGAAATTAAATCGCCGCCAAAAAGCAATAAATCCGTGGCAATCGCCAGCGCCGCGACGGCTGGCGAGATCGAGATGATGCTCAAAAATCCCCGGTCGGGGTCCTGATGGACAATGGAAATCGGTTCCTCGGCCGCAGGCGGCCGGTAGCGTTCAAGGTCTTGCATGTAGGTTCACCGTCGTTACACCGTTCGGAATGAACGGCATATTCACGATACCGCTGCCCTCAGTTCTTATCGGGCCACGAAAGGTCATGACAAATAGGCCCGCTATGCCCGCGCATGCGCCTGTCGGTGGCTCAACGGCCCGTTCTGGATGCTTTTGGACAAGTGTGAGCGAGTCCCGATACCATAGAATGATGGATATGCCTCCCGAATTCGTGCCGTTAGAACACAAGGATTTACTCCGTCAATGGACAGAAACGGTGTACACGATGGAGGTACTAGCGCCTGCTCAATTGGCGCTGGATATGCGCAGATGGCTCAAACAGCAAGAGCCTAAGTGGGAAGACAGGCACATACTGAGCGAGTCGCTTCTAAAAAGGTTTCGCGATCCTGACGACAAAGCGACTGGAGCCCGGAGCGGCAAGAAACTACGAGGTCTTTGGCTTTTCCTTTGGGCGCACTACCGCAAGCACAAGCCAGGCGGCGCATCGGAAGACGGTAGCGAGCCCCCCGATGCGGCGCATCCAAAATTACTCAGCCTCACATTAGAGAAATTCTTTGAGCAACGCTCCCGCGATGCTCGTGACGAAAAATCTGAACGGCTACAGTCCGTACTCGCCGGGCGATACGTTCTGTACCAACAAGATTATGAAATGGCTGCAGGCAGTATGGCTCCCCATAAGCGCATTCGCGCCTCGCTCATTGAAATCGAACCGATCGATAATTATCTTCAGGTCAAGGAGACGCAGCATTTCGAAGCGCTCGATCGAGCGACACGTCACCAAGTTGATTGTGGGGTGCTGTATTCCTGCGGGCCCTTTGTTGTCGGGATTATGGCGGCGGAAACCCCGGCATCGTTTAAATGCATGGTGATAGACACGATTTTTCCGCGGCCCGAACATGGGAAGCCCGCTAGGGGATTTTTGGGGAAAGTGCTTATCGCTGCTTCCTTTGATAATGAGTCTCGTTGTCTTCCTTCCTCGAAGTTTGTCTGCATGCGTGCGGAGGGAGAGGAACAACACGGCCTCTACGAATATGAAGACATTGATCGCATGGTCATGTTCCACTTCACGACACCGAGTTTTCATCCGATGTATGAGTTTGTTTTTTAATGAGCTTATCGCGTGGCGGCAACTTGACCCATTTCTTTTTCGGCCGCGCGAAAAGCGATATTCAAGATCTCTCTATAGCGCTTTTCTGCATCTTCCGGTTTTACTTCGTTGTCGAAAGCAGGTGTCCCTGCTTGCTTGATGCGCGCCCTTAAATCCCTCAGGGTCTCTGGCAATCCATAGTCTTTATCCCCAACGATACCCGGCTTGGCGTCCAACACATAACCAAGCTCTTTGTGATTATTCTCCGGGTCCGTTACCGGTAGCATCAGGCCAGCAATGTCGCACAGGACATCCTGTTCGGATCGCTTGCGAAATCCGGACTTATCTAACTCGGCATGCACCGTTTGAAAGAAGGCATTCAAAGCCTTCGTAGTCAACGGAGTGTCTGCAACTTTCACCACGTAAAAATACTTGCCAGTTGTTATCGGTTGTGGAGTTGAACATACCAACCAATTCGGTATGGGCAAGACAAATGCGGCGCCGATGTTCCCCGACAGCTTTTATTGGACATGTCTCGAATGGCGGGGAGGATTGTGGCATGTCGGGGCGCCCTTCAACTGGACCAGCACGAACATGAGCTGTTGCGATCGGCTAAGACCAAATAAGACCGAAATGGATCGGGCAGTCTTATCGCCAACGAGATTGCTTTTTTTTGCGCGAGAAAAGCGCCGAGTGCCAGCAATGCGACCTGGGATAGAAACGTGCAGTTGATCGGGATAGCCACTAAATTCGCACTGGCCGTCGTAGCATTTATTCGGCCTAAAAACTGTTTAGGGGACTTGTCTATACGGAAATTTTCATCTACGGATAGTGGTGGTGGAAGGAGTCCACCACCTATAGGTAGTAGGTCCACGCAAGCAAGGAATGGCTAACCGTGCTCTTCATTAACCCGACATCGAGCGCCCAAGGTGCGAAGGATTATTTCACCCGGCAGCTATCGCCGTCCGACTACTACCTTCGCGATTCGCAGGAGCTCACCGGTCAATGGCACGGCCTCGGATCGGAACTGCTCGGCCTGTCCGGCGACGTCACTCGCGAGCAATTCTTTAACCTTTGCGATAACGTAAATCCAGCGACCGGCGAGCAGCTGACCGCTCGTACGAAAGATGGCCGTAGGATTTTGTACGATTTCACCTTCGACGCACCGAAATCGGTAAGTGTCGCCTACGAAGTGGGCGGTGATGAACGCATCCTTGACGCGTTTCGCGACTCCGTACGCGAGACGATGGCGGACATGGAACCCGCCATGAAGACGCGGGTTCGCAGCGATGGTGCGGACAATGACCGGAGTACCGGCAACATGGTTTGGGCGGAATTCGTCCATCGCACAACGCGTCCCGTGGATGGGGTTCCCGATCCACAGCTGCACTGTCACGCCGTTACATTCAACGCGACCTTTGACTCCGAGGAAGACCGGTGGAAGGCGGCACAATTCGGTGACCTCGTCCGCGACAAAGGTTATTACCAGGCGGCATTTCATACCCGACTCGCAGGCCATCTTCGGGAGCTTGGTTACGGGATCGAGCGCGACGGTAACAGTTTCGCGCTCGCGGGCATTGATCGATCAATGTCGGAGAAATTCTCACGCCGGACGGCAATCATCGAGGAAGAGGCGGCAAGGCTCGGCATAGAAGGCGCCAAGGCAAAGGGCGAGCTCGGTCGCAAGACGAGGGAGGCCAAGAATACGGAAGGCACTATCAGTGAATTACGGGCCGACTGGAATGGTCGGTTGAGCGAAGCAGAGCGCCAGGCCATTACCGACGCGAAGGCCGGTAAATCGACGACGACGGCGGATGCCGTACAGGGGATGGATTTCTCGCTCTCTCACAGTTTCGAGCGTGAATCTGTCGTGACCGAGAAGAAGTTGGTCACGCAGGCGCTTATTCAGAGCGTTGGCAATGCGTCGGTCGAACAGGTGTGGGGGCAAGCGCAGCGCGACGGAATCATTACCCGCGAGATTGACGGGCAGAAATACGCCACGACGCAGGAAGTGTACCGGGAAGAATTGGCAATGGTCGCCTTCGTGCGCGACGGCCGCGGACAACATCGCAAACTTGGCGGCTCCGCCATAAATACCCTCGATCCCGCCTTGAGTGATGAGCAGCGGGAGGCGGCGCTGGTCATCCTCAATTCCCGCGATACGGTGACGGAATTGCGTGGCGATGCCGGCACCGGCAAAACCCGCATGATGCAGGCAACGGTCAAGGCCATCGAGGAGGGCGGACAGGAAGTATTTGCGTTTGCGCCATCGGCCAAAGCCTCCCGAGGTGTGCTCCGCGAAGAGGGATTTTCGACCGCCGATACGGTCGCGAAGCTCCTTACGGATGAGCCGACCCGGCAGAAAGTCCGTGGGCATGTGCTGTGGATTGACGAGGCAGGTTTGCTCTCCACGCGCGATATGAAACGGGTGTTCGATCTGGCCCAGCGCGAAGGCTGCCGCGTCGTGTTGTCGGGCGATATCAAGCAGCACAGCGCTGTGGCCCGTGGTGATGCGCTCCGGCTTCTGGAACAGGAAGCCGGCATGAAGTTCGCCCAATTAAAGCAGGTGCGTCGCCAGATCCACGAGGGCTATCGCGATGCCGTGGTCGCCATCAGCAAAGGCGATGTCCGGGGCGCAGATGGGCGAACGGGACTGGAAGCCGGCCTTGAAACGCTCGACCGCATGGGCGCGGTAATCGAACAGAATGGCGAGGACCGCTACCGGCACATTGCCGCGGATTACGTTGCGGCTACGGCAGAGGCCGGACGCAACGGCAAGCCTAAAACCGCGATCGTGGTATCGCCGACGCATGCCGAAGGAAAGCACGTTTCCGAGGAGATACGTGAAGAGCTGAAACGTGCCGGGCGGCTCACCGGCCGGGAGCGTGAGTTCACCGTGTTAAAGCCGATTAGCCTTACCGAAGCGCAGCGCGGGGACGCAGGCAATTTCCGGGTCGGCGAGGTCGTCCAGTTCCAGCTGACGGCCAAGGGGTTCAAGCGCGGCGAGCGCCTGTCTGTGACGCAGGTAGATGCGCAGGGCGTGACGCTCGCGCGTGCGGATGGTACGGCGGCTACCCTACCCTTGCGGGAGTCGGCGAAGTATCAGGTATACCAGACGGAAAAGCTGGCGCTCGCGGCAGGTGACCGGCTGCGCATCACCATGAACGGATGGACCTGTGAGGCGAAGCGCGGGCCAAAACTGGCAAAGAGCCGCCTGAACAACGGCGACGCCTTCGAGGTCGCCGGCTTCACATCCCAAGGTGATATCAAACTCGCCAATGGCTTCGTGGTTCCCAAGGACTATGGCGGGCTGACGCAGGGCTACGTCGTCACTTCCCACGCCTCCCAGGGATCGACCGTCGATAAGGTCCTCATCGCGCTCGGCTCAGAGTCGCTTGCCGCCGCGGATCGCCAGCAGTTCTACGTCTCCGTTTCACGTGGACGCGAATCGGTTCGCATCTACACGGACGACAAGGAAGCGATGTTCTCCGGCGTCAAGCAGGACGCGGTACGCCTTTCGGCGAGCGAGCTCATCAAGGAGACAAAGGTCGAGGCGACACCCGCACAGAAAAGTCCTTTACAAGAGCTTACGACGCTGCAACGGATACAAAGATTCTATCGCGCGATGCGGGACCGCATTGCAGAGATCGGCTTGCATTGGGGAAACAGAGAGGAGTTAGCACGTGGGTGATCAAAAATTTGTCAGCGCAGTCGATAAGATTCTGGGTAAAAGCCCGCCACGTCACGAGCCGGAAGCAGGCGGCGAGCAATTCCGGGATGCGTTTGACGAGGTCCGCGCGCCTAAGGTGCGTGGTCGGGAAGGAATTACCCTGAATGTCCGTCTCGCCGATGGGCGCTGCGAGGGCTTCAGTTATGCCTACCTGGTGCGCGTGAAATACGTGCCCGGCGACACGTTGACGGTGCAGTTTGTCCAGACGGAGATTGTCATCCAGGGCCGTAAGCTAGGACCGTTATACCTCAGGCTGCTGGATCATCGCGTCGAGGCGGTTCAGGAAGGAACGGACACCGAAGAAGGGCTGAAGCCGGACGATGCCTCGCATATCGACAGCATATCCATCAACGACGGCGAGGAGAAAGCGGCATGAACGACGACTTGTTAAAAAAGCTTGCCGACGACGAGCTTGCACAACTTGTGCTCCATGCGCAGCGGGAAATCGCGCTGCGCACCCGCAAGCGCAAAGAGGACACCATTGCCAAAATAAAGGAGTTGGCAGGCGCTGCCGGCGTGTCCGTTTCCATAAAAGGTACGCGCGGGCGTCCGCCTACGCGTGAAGGCAATACCAAGCCGGTTCGGATGATCCGGGAGAAGTGAGTCCGACGTGTCGAACCTGCCCCCTTCCCTGTTGAAGCGCACGATGTTCATCGAGGAGTTGTCGGTGCTCATCGGAAAAGCTCCGACAACGATCCGGACCTGTGCCACTAACCGGAAGTTTCATCACCTCATCCCGCGGCCGTTCAAGATGCCGCATTCGAGGCGGCTTGTATGGTACGAGGAGGATGTGGTGGCGTGGCTTGAAGGATCTCAGACGGTTACTCCGGTCCTCGTGCGGCGCCGGGGGCGGCCGACGAAGCTGGAGCAAGTGCAGCGGGCGAGTATGAAGGCAGACGAAATCGGGAAATAGCGATATAAAAATCGCGCCTGCGGCGCGCTAGGTCCAAGGAGGCTCTGCCCCCTTGGAGAGCCCCCGGGATTTAACGCTTTAGTGCCGAAGCTGGGGGCGGTAGTGTGTAAGCGTAGTGAGAAGACTAATCGTTGCTGTGCGGGCGAGTTTGGTGCCCTGTCGTCGATTCAATCCGGCTATATACAATCATTGTCGGTGCGATCTACGTTACGCCTTAAACCTGCCAAGCGTCTTTCTATCCAGTGTGAGGTTTGAGCTGTTAGTTATCCCCACCGTAAGAATTCAAATTCTAAGTTCTAAATTCGTAGCTCAAATTGATGTGGTTGCTCAGAGGCTTGTGGGAGCTAACGTAACCTTTGGGGGGATTAACGCTACCTGATGGGGGCGCAACGTAACCTTTGGGGGGCGTAGCGTAACTTCTTGGGGTAATGATTGGCTGAAACGCTGGGCTCTCAACCATTGTAAACCGTGCAGGAAGCGACGAGCCGGTGTGTTCACGCTCTCTGGCAGCCATTCTCCGGCCGAAAATCCTATCGTAACTTTTCGGGGGCGGCGTGACGTATCGTAACTTTTGGGGGGAACGACATGGCGGATTCACTAGCTGCGTCGGATCTTCGCCGCGCAAATATGGATGCCAAGCGTGTTTGAGCGTGCTTGGCGGCCACGTTCCGCCGCAAACGCTATCGTAACTTTTTGGGGGAGCCTCCCCTATCGTAACTTTTGGGGGGGACCGCGACGACAGATTCGCCGGTTCTCGTTGCAGCTCAGCGGCGCAATCATCGGTCAGAGCCGATTTCCGCGCGAATCGCCATCGTAACTTTCTTTGAAATACTATTTATCGTAACTTTTGGGGGGAACGCAGAGTCAAAGATGTCGCAACCTGTAAAGCGGGTCTCAGAGTAGCTTCCAGCTTATCGTAACTTTTCGGGGGAGCTGTTACGAACGCGGGCATACGCGTGCGAAGTTGGATGAGCGCTTTACCGACGCAAAGCTAAAGAGCCGCATCGGGCTTATCGTAACTTTTGGGGGGAGGCGCGTAAGCACTCCAGCATCCCCGTTGGATGAGATAAGCGCCGGCGCCATGGGCATCGCCCAGGCGTGATCACCCCGTAGGGCTCG
>Ga0224557_1002258_pt1 | contig 16797 bp, 17 predicted proteins | sample 714S31014metaG_FD_180677 | JGI IMG/M metagenome (GOLD analysis project Ga0224557, IMG submission 180677) | Peat soil microbial communities from Stordalen Mire, Sweden - 717 S3 10-14 | ecosystem: Environmental > Terrestrial > Soil > Wetlands > Peat | place: Sweden: Norrbotten County, Stordalen...
GAGAGCCGCTCTAAACGGTTCGAGTATCTGAACACGTCTCGCCCTTACATCTTCTCGTATACGTTCCATAATTGCTTCTATTCGGCTTTTGGATTCGATATGATCCCCCGTTTCGTGGTCTCTGTACGCAGGATCGTAAACGATCGCGCCTGCTGGCATAATGATGAAAGGGCTTCGTAAGATTATTAACGTTATCTAACGACTGTCGCAGAAGCTGCGATGCCCGTTACCGGTCTGCAGTTAGGTTCATTTACTTGTACACCGCAATAATGAGTAGAAAATGAGTTCTCTCAAAGTCGAAGACTACATGACGCGCGAGGTGGTAACCGTTTCAGTCTCGGACACGGTCAAAGACGTCATAAGTCTTATAAAAAAGACAAAACACGACGGGTTTCCGGTGGTTAAAGACCACAAGATACTTGGCTACGTCTCATCACTCGACATCTTGCTTTGTGATCCTTCGGTCAAAGTTTCCGATATCATGTCAGTAGATTTAGTCGTTGCCCGTCGTGACATGGATTTGTTTGATGCCGCGCGGGTGTTGTTTAGATCAGACAGCAAGAAACTGCCCGTAATTGATGATGAGAGCAATGTAATTGGCATAATATCAAACACGGATGTCATTAGGTCGCAGATTGAACGGGCCACACCTGACAAGGTGTGGATGCTTATGCGCACACTACGAACGATTCACAAAGTCCAAGTCGAAGAGCACTTTGGCCGAGTGAGGATTGTCGACCTAGTCCCAACGCAGTCAAAGATATATGCGGATGAGCTTGAAGGCAGAAAATATGAGCTTGAGAAAGGTCTAGCTGAACCATTAATCGTCATCCAGAAGCGCAACAAGATCTTGCTGGTAGATGGCCATCACAGGGCAGTAGCAGCTAAGCGCTTAAAGCTGAAAGAGGTCGACGCTTACGTCATTACGATAGATCGAGATGTTTTTTTGGGGATGGAGCGAACGGCCGAGAACGTTGGACTAAAATCGCTGGCAGATATCCAGATCCTGGAGAGCGGCAGTCACCCTCTCATCGAAATTACGAAACGAAGCGGCTCGCGAAATGTGTGAGCTTCACGTAAGCATCACAGAGTCGAAGATCTCGCGCAGCACGTCGGCTCGCGTGATGACTCCCGTCGGCGAGCCGTTGTTCGTTACCAGCAGTCTGCCGACGTGATGTTTCTGGAGGAGACGTATGGCCTCATAAACGGGCCTATTATCTTCCACCGACAGTAAGTTTCGGCTCATGATATCTCCTGCGGAGCCGCGGTTTCCGAATGCAACGGCTTTCCCCAGATCCTTTAGCGTGACCACTCCTACCAGTTTTTCGCCCTGCTTTACCGGAGCCCCTTGAATATTGTGGTCGATTAGGGTCCTGGCAACTTCCTGAAGCGGCGCGTCGACATCGATCGTGACTAAAACATTCGAAGCATACTCACTCACCGGCGCTTTCGGGAGAGATATCATCTCAGAGACCAAAACGATGAGTTTGTTCTCCGCGTCGTTTCTGCCGCAAACCGTGCCTTTTATGGTTAGGTGATTCACGGAAGTCGGACCGAGCTTAAGAGTGTCGCCAATGGCGAACTCGCGCATGTTTCCAATTACCTTGATCGCTGCGCTGCATACGTCTGGATGTGCAACTGTCATAAAGTCGATTTCCTCAATGAGGACATCGCTTACTTCGACGCCATTTTTAATCAAAACAACGTGAGCTTCTTCCGCCATCGTGTCCAGTTCCAATTCCCGGTATGCGGCGCTCGTGGCCTTGTATCCGCCTTTAGGCCCTGGAACACCTTCAACAAGCTGAAGGGCTTTGAGCGATTGCATTTGATTTCGTATTGTGCCTGGATTTCGGCCAAGAATCTCGGCTATCTCTTCTCCTCTAATTGAGCGCGGCTTGCGACGATATAAGCTGATAAGAGTGCTCAATATCTCTTTTTGCACGGACGTGAGTTCCATATCTGCAATTAGTATGATTAATTATGAGATATAAGGTTTATTAGCTCGCGATGTCTAGGAGTAAGAAATGTTCAATATTCCGACTGTCCCCACTGCAGACGAGCTACTGGGAAAAGCATTCAGAAAGAGTGTCAGAGCAAGAGCAGGAAAATCGCCAGGGCGAACGGCAGAAAAGACGATGATTTTGACAGCGTCAAATATCCTTGCGGACAATCTTAGAGCAGTCGTGAGACGATTTCCGAACTTCAACGAGATCAGCGCGTTCTACGCCGAGACAATCGACATCGTCGTTGGACTGGATCAACTTAGAATATCACTGGCTTCAGTCACCTGGGCATCGACAAAAATCCATCAACTCTCTAGGGCCGCAATCGGGAAAATGGCTCGCGTGTCAGACGCAAAAGCGGTTAGGAAGCAGACGTTTGGGCGAACCGCTTCTATCATGAGAGAGATAGCGCCAGATCTCGATTTTTTGAATCGCGCCCGAAACACGATTAACGCGCTTCCCGCACTGGAAGATGCGCCAACTATACTAGTCGCGGGATATCCAAATGTTGGTAAGTCGAGTTTCGTCGCTTTTGTGACTAGCGCCAAACCCGAGATCGCACGTTACCCATTTACCACGAAGGGCATCATCGTCGGACACATACAGTACTGCGATCGACGTTATCAGATTGTCGATTTGCCCGGACTGCTCGACCGCCCCGTTTCAAAAAGAAACGCCATAGAACTTCAGGCGATTTCAGCTCTAAAAAACCTCGGGGACGCGGTATTGTTCATTGTTGATCCTTCGGGCACCTCTGGATATGAAGTGTCTGACCAACTAAACCTTCTGCGCGAGCTGAAATCTCTAGTCGGCCTTCCCGTCATAGTCGTAGCAAATAAGATGGACCTCGAGCCGACAGAACCAGTGAACGAAGCTTTCGGGGTCTCAACAATATCTGGCGAAGGAATTGCGGCGGTGCTTAAAGCTTCAATTGATCTAGCGAGTAGCGCACACCACGCCCCCTTGACAAAGCAGGTCGACGAAACTGCGTGACGCTAGAATGGCTTGACTCCCACAAGATAGCTTGCTACCAGCAATCCAGCGATTGCGCCTGAGTTTAAGAACGGCAAGCCCGCTTGCGGCTTTCCCTTAAGGACAAGCAACATCAGTCCCACATACCCCACGAGTGTGCCAATAGCCGCGCCTAAGGCAGGAACATTAATGAGCCCAAACATTGGGGCACTCAAGAACGTATTTGCAGATATTACCAAAACGGTCGGGATTACTGCATCGCCCAGCCCCATAAAAAACGCTTCGCGCTTCTCTAGTTTTTCTTCGCCGGTCGCTTCAGAAGCTTCCTGTGACCATTTCACGTGAGAATACCCCCTATTACGGGGGAGAACAAACAAGACCGGCAGGTTTAAATCGACGACACCCTCGGCGAGGCTAACCATATGTTTAGTCTCGTATACGGAGATAAAGTCGTAGATGGCGAGTGCTATTAGAAGTACCAGCGCAGGCAGGACCGCGAAAGAGATTCCAAATATTGCAGCCGCGCCAGCACCGATCAGGATCCCAACGAGATCGATCACGTACCATTCTGGATAATAGAATAGGAAAAAAGCGGTCACGGCCGTTGCCGCGATCGCGATGAGCCACCCACTGTCAAGATTAAGTAGGACTGACGAATAAACGAAGTAGAGTGTTGAGATGATTACGAGGCCAATGATAACTTGTAGCACCCACCGTTTGCCGAGCCTGATGATGAGGAGCAAAAATCCTGTGAACACCAAAATAAGCACAAGATAATAGAGCGGATTGAACACGGATTGTGGATTGTTGAACGCTTTGATGTCCGATGCTTGAAACGGGTTAGCCAATAGAAGCGCGATAACCTGGATTGCGATGATGAAGAGCACCATGGCAAACGGCGAAATGCGCTTCAGTATCTCATTCACGAAAAGAGCCCTCCCGAGCACCGACTGCTAAAAACTTGTTCCCCAAAATCAGCAAAATGTGGCCCCACTTCTACCGTGGCCGTATGCGCTTCTGATATATAGAGTTGCGCGCACAAGGCGCCCTCTTGGTTTTGGAACTTGAGGACGCGATAGAAGGATCCGTGAAGCGCGAGGAGGAAACTAATAAACGGCGGATAGAGACGACTGCTGCTTAATGTGAGGCGTTATCTTTCATTAGTCGGGTTCGGCAAAGTTTATCCTTACGTAGGTTTAATGTGGCAGTTCGCATAGCAATAAAAATGCACTGAGTTGATAGCATGGGGGTTCCCTTCGGAGATCTTCTTCCGCGGACCAAGATAGACCTTGAACATATCGACACTGTCGCCATTGACGCGTACAATGCGATATACCAGTTTTTAAGCATCATTCGGCAGAGGGACGGGACGCCCTTGATGGATAGTACTGGGGGAGTTACCTCTCACCTCTCGGGGCTGTTTTATCGAACCGCCAACATCATAGAAGCCGGAGTCCGCCCAGTCTACGTTTTTGACGGCAAACCGCCAGAAATGAAAAAGGATACCGTGATCAGGCGCAGGGAAACGCGCGAGCGCGCGACGCAAGAATGGGTACAGGCTCGAGCAGAGGGAAGAGCTGACGCTTTTAAATACGCTCAAGCGTCGGCTCGAATTGATAACCAAGTGCTTGAGAGCTCTATTGCCTTGCTACGTTACCTAGGAATCCCGGTAGTTCTTGCTCCGAGCGAAGGAGAAGCACAAGCCGCGTATATGACAATCAAAGGAGACGTCTCGTACACCGGATCTCAAGACGCGGACGCGCTGCTTTTTGGCACACCTCGGCTAGTCAGAAACCTCACCATAACCGGACGGCGCAAACTGCCGGGAAAGAATGTTTACGTGAGTATCAGTCCTGAATTATTCGAGCTCGACTTCATTCTCTCCTCTTTGGAACTTACTCGGGAGCAGCTCATTGAGGTCGGCATCCTTGTCGGCACCGATTACAACAAAGGCGTAAAAGGGATCGGACCAAAAAAAGCCCTCAGAATGATTAAAAGCGTTGGCATTGCAGAAGCGCTGGATAATCTCGGAGCGAGCATTGACTATGGTCCTATTAAACAATTCTTCCTCGAGCCTGACGTTACTGACGAATATAGTTTAGCGTGGACCCCGCCAAAAGAGCAAGAGCTTTTCAGTTTCCTTTGCGACGAGCACGGTTTTTCGCGAGATAGGGTTGAAAACACGTTAAAGAGGATCGCTACCGCTCAACAGGGTGCAGATCAGAGGTCACTCGCCCAGTGGCTGTGAAGGTAGCCCGTGCGCTTAGAAACGGAAACGATTCGCTCGGCCACTGTCACGCGCTTCACCAAACCCATATTCGCCGACAAGCAAGACGAAAGCAACGCCACCGTGCGCTTCCTTAGTTATCTCGTGGTTTTTGCAAACTAAGTATAATTCTTGAAGCTCTCTTCCCAACGGTATTACCATCCGACCTCCAGCTTTCAACTGTGCAAGCAACGGGGGCGGAATGTCAGGAGCCGAACAAGTCACAAGAATCCTGTCGAACGGAGCTTTTTCCGCGAACCCCAAAGACCCGTCGCCAGTGTGAACGACCACATTCGAAGGCACACGCTTCCTAGCTTCTAGCGCTAACTGCTCAAATCTTTCGATCGTGTAAACAATTCCGTCCCCCACAAGCTGCGCTAGCACAGCAGCGTGATAACCCGAACCGGTTCCTACCTCAAGTACATTCGACGACGGCTCAACGCTTAGGAGGTCACACATTATAGCAACCATATGGGGAGCAGAAATCGTCTGCCCGTTTCCAATTGGCAGCGGCTCATCGCGGTATGCATAATCGTGCGAGTTGTGAGGAACATAATCTTCGCGCTTGACCTTGCTCATTGCGCTTACTACTCGCTCACTTATACCTCGGCGCTTTAAGCTCTGCAGCAGCGATATTCGTTCCAGCTCCAAGGACCCTGTTTGCTTACCGCCTAAACTCCGACTTGCGAGCTCTGGGGTGGGCTGACCTGTATCGCTCATTTCCCCTCGACCCTTTGACATAGACCCTCCCAACGTCTTTCGCCTTTGCGCTTTGTCCCGCGCGGTCAAGAACAGGGCCCCCCCTGACCTTAACCCGCACAATTTTTCCGAGTTGTTCTTCGTGCCCAACGACGAATTCCTTTTCGCCGTCAAACGGCACTTTATGCGATCTTGTGATACCGCCTGTGTGAACTGCTATCTTAACGACTACCTTATCGATCTTTTGCGCCCAAACCGCTCTAATCGTCTCAGCTACAGCTTCAGTCGCTCGCACTCCGTCGCTAAGTTCAATGGCAGTGATCCGCACGGCGTCAATTGACCCATTTTCCACGATCATCTCGTCTCGCACCCGCAATCGCTCATCCACTCCCACCTCAAACCATCGCACGTATGATTGATCGTAGTCGCTCACGACGACCTTGAGCCTCGCCATCGGGGTGCGATCTGCTGGTTCAGCTTGATGCGTTGCCTGGCACAGCGTGCAGCGAACCACGAGTTTCTTACCGCTGTGCAGGACTTCGTGCAGCACTTTTTTATCTGGCGAGCACGAGTAGCATTCAAGGTTGATCTCTTGACTCATCGCCATCAACCAATACTTGCACAGAGGAGTATAAATACAGGATGATAAGCGACACCATCCGAGCCAAGGGCCATTGCAATATCACAGCCAGGCACAAAACGACCCTTCAAATCACCAAAGACGCAGATATCTCAAAAAGGGCAGATTGCATTGTCGGAGTTTTAGCCGACAAAGCTTTAAGCGATCTGACCAGCGAAGTCAAAGCTGCCTTGAAGACCAACGCAGCGAAAGTCAGCTTTGAGATACACGCAGGACACGCGAGCGAAGTTATCACGGGTTTCGGAAGCGCTCATTTAGCACAATCCGATGCGAACGACATGGTTGTCAGGAAGAGTGGGTTCACCTCAGGGCGCACGCTTATGGTCGGTGCAGACAAGGCAGCAGCGGATCTCGATCGCCGGTTTGTCGAAAAGTTGAAAAAGTCTGAGAACATAATTATAATTGTAAAAGTTGATTTTGAATAGCACCAATCGAGCGTGCAATTTGGATTCAGTGCAATTTTGCGATTCTTTGCCGATTATCAGCATATAGATAGGTTTAAATAGAAACGTAAAGAACTAGAGAGTGTTTACTGGTTTTTGTTTACTATTTGCTGAGGACGTAAAATGACTAATGTCGATCACTATAAAGGCACGACTACGATAGGTATAGTCTGCAAGGACGGTGTTGTACTCGCATCGGAAAGCCGCGTGACTATGGGCAACTTCATATCCAGCAAAGAAGGCAAGAAGATTTATCAGATTGATAATCTCGTCGGGATGACGATCGCTGGAGGCGTAGGCGATGCGCAGAGCCTTGTGCGTACCATAACTGTAGAGGCTAAATTATACAAGATGAGACAGGGCAAACCGATGACCGTCGGAGCAATAGCAACTTTGTTGTCAAACATTCTGAACGGCAACCGTTACTACCCGTATTTTGTGCAGCTTATGATAGGCGGCTTCGATAAGAACGCCTCGTCGCTGTATTCTTTGGACGCCGTAGGAGGTCAAATTGAAGAGCGCTTGGCTACTGCGCAGGGATCGGGATCTCCAATAGCATTTGGCGTCATGGAAGATCGATACAGCGAAAAAATCTCCGTCGACGAGGGTGTAGAGCTCGCTATCAGAGCGCTTTCGTCCGCAATGAAGAGGGATTCGGCGTCTGGCAACGACATGCGGATCGTGCAGATCACTGCAAAAGGATACGTCGAAGTAAACAAGGATGAGATAGACAAAAGAAAAGCCGCTCTAGCAACCTAACAATCTGTTTCTTGCCATCTTCTATTTTTCGTATTTTTTTTGTTTTTCTGGAAGTCACACAATGCCAGTTGAAGAAGCACTTACTGAGTTGACACAGCGTGTCAGAGAACGATTGCCTTCTAACATCAAGATTACCGAACTTGAGTTTGCAGGGCCCGAAGTCGTGATCTACACTGACGATCCTAGGGCGTTCGCAGACAACGGGGAGATAGTTAAAAAACTCGCCCGAGAACTGCGTAAGCGCATAGTAGTAAGGCCAGATCCCCGCGTTCTGGCAGACCCCGAGAAGTCAATAGAAGAAATAAGCGATATCGTGCCCGAAGAGGCTGGTATTACAAACCACTATTTTGACTTAGACACCGGTGAGATCGTTATTGAGGCGAAAAAACCGGGACTTGTAATCGGAAGGCACGGCGCCACACTCCGAGAGATTACAAAGCAGATAGGGTGGACGCCACGAGTGGTGCGAACCCCTCCAATCGAATCGGTTACTGTGAAGGAGATACGCCAGTACTTACGCTCTTTCAGCGACGAGCGCAAAGAGCTTCTTAAAGCGATGGGCCGAAAGATTCACAGGGAGATCACCTCGAAAGACCAATGGTTACGAGCGACTACTCTTGGCGGATGTCGTGAAGTCGGTAGAACCTCTTTTGTGCTCTCGACGCATGAATCGAGGATACTAGTCGACTGCGGTGTTAACGTAGGATCGGAAGATAATGCAACGCCCTATCTTTACGCGCCTGAAGTGAGCCCCCTCGACCAGATTGACGCAGTTGTAGTCACGCACGCACACCTCGATCACGCGGGCCTGGTTCCGCTCCTGTTCAAGTACGGATATGAAGGTCCGATATATTGCACGCCGCCAACGCGTGACCTCATGTCGCTTCTACAACTCGACTACATTGACGTGGCTGCCCGCGAAGGCCATAGGATCCCCTACGATTCAGCTAAGATACGCGAAGTCATAAAACACTCGATTGCATTGAACTATGGCGGAGTCACCGATATAGCCCCCGACGTACGACTGACGTTCCACAATGCGGGACACATCCTAGGGTCGTCGATAGCTCATTTTCACGTGGGTGAGGGGCTCTACAACGTCGCTTTCACTGGAGACTTCAAGTACGAACAAACTAGGTTGTTTGACGCAGCAGTTAATAGCTTTCCAAGGCTCGAGGCGTTGATAATGGAGGCGACCTACGGAGGACCGCACGACCAAACGCCGTCGAGACGAGAGGCTGAAAACAAGCTGTACTCTATCATACGCCAAACGCTGTCAAAGGGCGGCAAAGTACTCATACCGGCATTCGCAGTGGGACGAAGCCAAGAGGTCATGATCGTTCTCGAGGAAGGGATTCGCAAGAAGATAATTGACGAAATACCGGTGTACCTCGACGGCATGATCTGGGAGGCGACCGCTATTCATACGACGTATCCCGAGTACCTAAACAATGACTTGAGAAACATGATATTTCACGAGGGCATGAATCCATTTCTCTCAGACAGTTTCGTGCAAGTAGAGCAAAACATGCGCGACGACATTGTGCGCGGAGAGCCGTGTGTAATTCTTTCCACCTCAGGCATGCTCAACAGTGGCCCCGTAATGGAGTATCTGAAAGCGCTTGGACCACAGGAGAACAATACCTTAGTCTTTGTAGGGTATCAAGGAGAAGGGACGCTCGGGCGGCGCATACAGAAAGGGTGGAAAGAGCTACCTATGTCAAACAACGGCAAGACTACCACCATGCAAATGAACATGAATATCGAGACGGTTGATGGATTCTCTGGGCACTCAGACCGACAACAACTAATTGAATACGTTAAGCGGCTAAACCCTCGGCCGGAAAAGATCGTAACAAGCCACGGCGAGGAAAACAAGTGCATAGATTTGGCGAGCACCATATACAAGAAATTCAAGATTGAAACCAGAAGCCCAATGAATCTTGAAACAGTCCGATTTCTGTGACGCGTCAAGAAGTGTTATTGGCGCCACAAGACGTCGCCTGGCAGTAATCACACACATCCGTAAGCGGGCACTTCCAGTGCTGCGGCCCGCGCGCGACACATACTTCTCTGCCTAATCTAATTAGCGCTAGATGGGCGAACTTTCGTTTTCCAGGCGGTATTTCGTCTTCTAAAGCCATCTTAACTGCATCATAACCTCCTTTTTGCGGAGCCAGCCCGATGCGTCGCGACACTCTAAAAACGTGCGTGTCGACGGGGATGATTTCAAAATCGCGAGCAAAAAGAAGGACTACATCTGCTGTCTTTGGCCCAACGCCCGAGACTTTCTGGAGCCGTTCTCTCGCAGATTGATAGCTGCCACCGATGAAAGACCAGGTATCGCCTTCGTATTTTTCTAGTATTTCACGTGCCACCGCGCGTATGCTTCTCGCTTTCGTCTCGAACAATCCTGCCTGCTTAATTGCGCGCTCTATGTCTTGAACATCTGCCAAAGAGACGGCCTCAACTGTTTGATAGCTTGAAAAAAGACTCCAAAAAGCTGCTCGGGAATTCGCCGAAGAGGTATTCTGGGATAAAATCGTGTCGGCGATTAACCAAAAAGGTTCGTTTCGTTCTCGCCAGTAATCGTCGTCGAACTTAAGGTTGCCGAACAGCGACTCGAGTCGCTGTATGACAAGCTCCCCTTTCCTCGCACTACCCATTGTTATCTCGAGAATATGTCAGCAGATTGGCTTTAAATTACTTCTAAGCATCTACGGGGGCCTGCTAAAGCACTCGCCTTCGCACGACGGAGGTCGCGGGTTCGAATCCGGCCGCGTCCATTACATGATCGATTTTTTTGTTGACGATATTGGTAACAAAATGGGCGTTATTTCTAGTATCGTTCAGACGCGAAACTCAGCTCGCGGCAAGGGCGGCGTGGGCCCCGGTTCGCAGCCCGGTCTTACGACGCCTCCGTCTGGTGGCAATGATGATGATACGATCGACGCGGAGTTCGAGGTAAAGAGCTAAAAAGCGTCCGGCCGAAAAGGGTAACCACGCAACCACGAACCGTTCGGAGGAGGAACATGGTACTCCTCAATCCCCGTGTGCCTTATGGCTCTGTTATTGCAAATTGAAATAAGGGTGTGGTGCAGAATGTATAAGTGGCGAGAAGGGACAGAACTATGGCATTTCGATTCGACAAATTAACGCTGAAGGCACAAGAGGCTGTGGTGAGGGCGCAAGAACTCGCGACCGATCGAGGCAATGCGCAGATCGATCCGCTGCATCTATTGGCCGCGCTTGTAACTGAGAACTTTGGAATCGTCGGGTCGATCCTCGAGCGGATTGGAGTGAACCGGCAACAACTCGATTCGATCATACAAGCGGAGCTACGACATTTCGCCCAAGTCTCGGGCGGAGCGCCGCCACTAGGGAGCCAGGAGCTGAATCAAGTGCTCGAAGCGGCCCAACGCGAGGCCGATGGAATGAAAGATGAGTTCGTCTCGACCGAACATCTATTGCTGGCATTGGCGAAGATCGATTCCAAAGCAAAAGACATTCTGAAACTCAATGCCGTTACTGAGAAGGACCTGTTAAAGGTGTTGCAGGCGGTCCGCGGCAGTGCGCGTGTGACCGACCAGACACCGGAAGACAAGTTCCAAGCGTTGCAACGCTATGGCATCGATCTGGTGGATCGCGCCCGGCAGGGAAAACTCGATCCAGTGATCGGTCGGGACCAGGAAATCCGCCGGGTCATGCAAGTCCTCTCGCGCCGGACGAAGAACAATCCCGTTTTGATCGGCGAGCCGGGCGTGGGCAAGACGGCCATCGCGGAGGGGCTTGCCCTGCGAATCGCCGAGGCTGACGTGCCCGAGAGTTTGAAAAATCGGAGGCTGATCGCACTCGACATGGGCACGCTCGTAGCCGGCACAAAGTTCCGGGGCGAGTTTGAGGAGCGACTCAAGGCCGTGTTGCGCGAAGTGAACGACGCCGGCAACGTGATTCTGTTTATCGATGAGTTGCATACCGTGGTCGGCGCCGGTCGGGCCAAAGGTGGCAGCGACGCCGCGAACCTGTTGAAACCTGCCCTGGCCCGGGGCGAGCTGCGATGCATCGGCGCCACGACGCTGGATGAATATCGCAAATACATTGAAAAGGACGCTGCATTGGAGCGGCGATTCCAGCCGGTCACGATCGGTGAACCGTCCGTCGAGGACACAATCGCCATTTTGCGAGGTCTAAAACCTCGTTACGAGGCCCATCATAAGGGTGTGCGGATCAAAGATTCCGCCCTCGTGGCAGCGGCCAACCTTTCGTACCGCTATATCGCCGACCGGTTTCTGCCCGACAAAGCCATCGACCTTATGGACGAGGCCACCAGCCGGTTGGCGATGGAACTGGAAAGCGTACCCAGTGAGATCGATGTGGTGCAGCGGCGACTGGTGCAGTTTGAGCTGGCCGACCGCCAACTGGCCGACGAGACCGAGGAGCACGCGCAGCAACGTCGCGAGGAAGTCCAGGAAGAGATGACCGAGCTGCGCAAAAAGCTTGCTGACCTGCGCAAACAGTGGGAGCTTGAAAAGAGCGGGCTGGACAACGTGCAGGATATCCGTAAAAACTTGATTGACGCCCAGTTGCAGTATAATCAGTTAGCTGCATCGATTAAGGAGAAGCAATCGGCGGGCAGCATCGTTTCAGAGGCCGATTACCAGAAACTTTACGAGTTGGACCTGCAGCAGAAAAATCTGGCCGGCCAGTTGGACACGCTCGAGTCGAACGCCGACAAGAAACCAACCTACGGCGCACGCCGGCTCTTGCGCAAAGAGGTCGGTCCAGAGGAAATTGCCGAGGTCGTCAGTGCTTGGACGGGCATTCCCGTCTCGCGGATGATGGAGACTGAGCGGGCGAAGCTCTTAGTGCTCGAAGATCGCATCCACCAGCGGCTCGTCGGTCAGGACGAAGCGGTCGAGGCCGTGTCCAACGCCGTGCGGCGGAACCGGTCAGGCTTGCAGGACCCGAACCGACCGATCGGCTCGTTTATTTTCCTTGGACCGACCGGCGTCGGTAAGACCGAGTTGTGCAAGGCGCTGGCCGAGGTGATGTTCGACAGCGAAGACGCGATGATCCGCTTGGACATGAGCGAGTTCATGGAGCGGCACACCGTGAGTCGATTAATCGGCGCCCCGCCGGGCTACGTCGGCTACGAGGAAGGCGGCGCGTTGACCGAGGCGATTCGCCGACGGCCCTATTCCGTCATCCTTCTCGACGAAATCGAAAAGGCCCATCGCGACGTTTTTAACGTCCTGTTGCAGGTGTTGGACGATGGGCGGTTGAGCGATAATCGGGGTCACACGGTCGACTTCACCAACACGATCATCGTGATGACCAGCAACGTCGGCAGCCAAGTGATCCAGGAGATCGCCAAGGAGGGCGGCACCGAGGAGGAGATGCGCGACGCCGTGATGGAGACGCTGCAAACGCTTTTTCTGCCCGAGTTCCTCAACCGGGTCGACGAGATCATGATCTTCCACCCCTTACAAAAGGGGCAGATTCTCAAGATCGTCGAGCTTCAGGTCGCGCGGTTGCGGAAGCAGCTAACCGATAAGGGGATTGAATTGGACGTGACCGAGACGGCCCTGGACGAAATCGCGTCGGAAGGTTACGATTCGACCTATGGCGCCCGACCTTTGAAGCGGGTAATCCAGCAGCGGATCCAGAACCCGTTGGCCGTCGAGCTTCTTAAGCGGGAGTTCGAGGAAGGCAGCAGCGTGAAGATCGATTATCTTGGTGGCGATTTTACGTTTGAGCGGAACGATTAACACGTCACCGGTCAAATCCTTCGTGGCATATCTCTTTTTGCAAGAAGACAGAATTATCTGTTTGTTCGACAACTGCTCCCTGTTGTATGTTGGTCCCACCCCACCAGAATGTGGGCGGATAATGGTGCCCCATATATCGAATTAATCCACATGGGGCTAAAATTGGCTACAAATCAAAGGAAATCGAAAAAAGGAACAAAGAATCTACGAGATCTCTTCGTAACTATCTCAAAGCCCGACGTATCACTTGAAGATTGCGCGAAGTTCCAAAGAGCTGTTAAAAAAGAGGAATAAATCACCTTTATTCAACGATAGTTCACGAAGGCACCACAACGGCGTCCACAACCAAGTCATATTCTTCATCCTCATCAAGGTCGTGGATTCGCACCTTTTCCACCTCTGAACCCCCGGATACTTCCACAAGCTCTGCCTGTTTCAAATGTTTAATATCGGATCGTTTTACCTGAGTCTTTAATTCATCATTCACCGCAAGTTGTTCCAAGGGTGACAGTAAAATCACCCGACCTGTTACCTTCGTCAATTCGAGCGCAAATTCAACGCTGTTTTGATCAAATTCCACGACCAGCACGCGCTTGTCACGAAACTGCTCAGGATGCTCATAACCAGTGAATACACCTTTCCCCACGAATTCCGCAAGGCCTGTGACGTTCTTCACCTCACCGGCAGGGCAGGCGAAGCGTGTTTCACCGAGCTCTACAGGTCCTTTTTTCCCTTCCCGGAAGTTTTTGATCGCCTCGTGGAGCGCATCTGCGGCTAGGTTGGAGCAGTGCATCTTGATAGGGGGCAACCCTTCGAGCTCGTCAGCCACATTTTGTCTGGTTATCTTCATTGCTTCATCGAGGGTCTTCCCCTTTGCAATTTCGGTAATCATACTGCTCGTTGCGACTGCCGAACCACATCCGAACGTCTTAAACTTGATATCCTCGATCTTGCCGTCATCGTCGACTTTGATGTAGATGTCCATCAAATCCCCGCATACAGGGTTTCCGACCCGTCCCACGGCAACACCCTTGCCTTCGAGGGTACCGACATTCCGCGGATTCTTGAAGTGATCCAACACCTTCAGTGTATATTGTGTGCTCTTTGGCATTACATACCCACCTCTGTCTTTGTAAGTGGCGACATGTCACGGAGTCGTTTCACGACACCCGGCAGCGCTTCAAGGAATGTGTCGACGTCTGCTTCTCTCGTGAATCGTCCCATCGTGATTTCCAACGACCCGTGTGCCTCCTCGTGCAACAATCCCAGTGACATCAAGGTGTGACTCGGCTCGAGTGTCTGTGACGAACACGCGGACCCCGTTGAAACGGCGATGCCACGTTCTTTAAAAGAGAGTAATATCGATTCTCCTTCGATAAAATCGAACCGGAAATGGGCGTTGTTCGGAAGTCGGTTTGTCGGATGTCCATTGAGATACGATCGTGGTACGGTTTCGAATACCGTTTTGATGGCTTTATCTCTCAGCTGCCGCAACCGTTTGCTTTCCTCGGGCATATACTGTAAAGCCAGTTCTGCTGCCTTCGCGAAACCGACGATGGCAGCCACATCCTCAGTTCCTGAACGTAAGCCGCGCTCTTGGCCCCCACCGATGATCAGCGGATTGAGCAGAAATCCTTTCCGTACGTAGAGGGCACCAACACCCCGTGGGCCGTAAATGTCATTTGACGATAGCGTGAGCATATCTATGAAGTCCCGCTGCACGTCTATTGGTATTTGGCCTTCTGAAGCGACTGCATCGACGTGGAATACGATTTTTTTTTCACGGGCGATCTTTCCAATCGACATAACTGGCTGAATCGTTCCTATCTCGTTATTGGCGTGCTGGATTGAGATTAAGATCGTATCGGGTCTAATACGCTCTTCGAGTTTGTCGAGACGCACGGTGCCCGTGAAATCAACGGGGACAGTCGATACCTCGAAACCATTCTTTCTGAGATATTTGGCGATGTTGAGTATTGAAATGTGTTCAACCTCGCTAATAATCACATGTTTACCCTTCTGCTTGTTCCGCAACGCATACCCGATAATCGCAAGGTTGTTCGCTTCAGTCGCACCAGACGTGAAGATGATTTCCTCTGGTTCGCGAGCATTCACAAAATGTGCGATCGTCCTACGTGACGAATCAAGAGCTTCAGTAGACCAATCGCCCACCTCGTGCAACGACGACGCATTTCCAAACTTTTCGGCCATATATGGAGTCATTGCAGCAATGACTTCAGGATCAACCGGCTTAGCAGATTGATAGTCGAGGTACACGATTTCTTTTGCTATTAGAAATCACCTCCTAGAAAAAAAATAGTACACTAGTGCATCTTATTCTTTTCCTACGATAAACACCGCCAGAAAATAAAGAAAAAAAATTAGTACACTTTAAAACCACAGGCTGCCTTTTGCGTCGAGGACCAAATCATTTAGTGTTCCCGCACCCACGATTTTTACACCCTCGATGAGCTCGACTTTGTCCCAGCCAAGCATCTGCTTCGATGCCTCACATACGTACACTGTAATGCCCATTTGGAGTGTCTGATCGAGCATCTCTTTTATACTTGGGAATGACCCCAACTTTATCTTTTCAGCCGCTCCTGGTAGTAAAATGCGCAATCCTTGTCCTAGATAGTAAATCAAAGGTTCCAATTCCATTGCCTTCGCCGTTTGGGCAAGCACAAGTGGGGAATACTGGCGCTCGGGATTGTCGCTTGTCTGCACGTATAGCAACATCTTTTCATTTGTCATAATCATCTCACCTCTACTTTTTTTTCCTGATTAAGAAACGCAAAACTCCTTCATTGTTCTCGAATTTTACCAGTTCATGACCGGTCCGCTTCACAAACCGCGTGATATCTTCCTCCGCAGCTGGATCGTCTGCGATCACCTCAAGCACTTCACCAACTTTGATACTATCGATGCCCTCCCGTGTTTTAAACAGCGGGGCAGGACAGTATAATCCAATCATATCGAGACTTTTTGCGGGTAGTTGATCCGCCATGATCATCCATCTCCAGAAACTTACTAGGGGCGTTGTTGTATTAGAGAATACTCCTTCCACATTGAAATCGCGGTAATCTCTTTTGTAAACGAATGGCTAATGCATAACGTTGTCGCCTGATGTGCACGAGAGGCTACAGCTGCTGCTGGACTGCAGCCTCAGTATGCGCAGGTTTAGGTAGTCACTGCTGTCTGCTGGGAGGATCCTGGGAGACAGGTCCGTTCGTTTCCACCGACAACA
>Ga0224557_1002259_pt1 | contig 16796 bp, 14 predicted proteins | sample 714S31014metaG_FD_180677 | JGI IMG/M metagenome (GOLD analysis project Ga0224557, IMG submission 180677) | Peat soil microbial communities from Stordalen Mire, Sweden - 717 S3 10-14 | ecosystem: Environmental > Terrestrial > Soil > Wetlands > Peat | place: Sweden: Norrbotten County, Stordalen...
GGGTTTTGGCGTCGGCGGCGAACTTGTCGGCGAGAATGTGGTCTACAGGCAGCAGCAGATTGACGCCCTTGGCCTTGGCCTTGTCTAGTGCGGCCTTGGCGACGCCGACCTTGTCGGCTTCGATGAGCGACTTGCCGGTGGTCTGGCCGAGGGCGTTGAGGAAGGTATAGGCCATGCCTCCGCCGATGAGCAGCGTGTCAGCCTTGTCGAGCAGGTTGTCGACGACATCGATCTTGCCGGAGATCTTGGAGCCGCCGATGATGGCGACGAAGGGGTGGTCCGGATCGGTAAGGACCTTGCCAAGGAAGTTGAGTTCCTTCTCCATCAGCAGGCCGGCGGCGGATTGCTTGACGAAGTGGGTGATGCCTTCAGTGGAGGCGTGGGCGCGGTGGGCGCTGCCGAAGGCGTCGTTGACGTAAAGGTCGCAGAGCGCTGCGAGTTGAGCGGCGAAGGCGGGGTCATTGGCCTCCTCACCGGGATGGAAGCGGAGGTTTTCCAGCAGCAGCGTCTGTCCGGACTCGAGCTGGCTGGACAACTCCATGGCGATTTCGCCGACGCAGTTGGGAGAGAACGCAACGTTTTCCGAGACGTTGAGGACCTGCTCCAGCAACTGGCGCAGGCGGGCAACCAGGGGGCGGAGGCTCATCGACTCGACCGGCTTGCCCTTGGGGCGGCCGAGGTGGGAGCAGAGAATGACCTTGGCCTTGTGGCGCAGGGCGTACTCGATGGTGGGAAGGGTCTCGCGAATGCGGGTGTCGTCGGTGATCAGGCCGTCCTTCAGGGGGACGTTGAAGTCCACGCGGATGAGCACACGCTTGTGGGCCAGATCCAGATCGCGTATCGATAGCTTTGGCATATGGGTACAGCATAAGTGGTTTTGGTTGCGATGGGAACCTAAAGAAGAGAGATTTCCGCTGATCGGTGCGATCATCGCGCTCGAACGGACTATGGTTGCCTGGGATTGCCGGCCCGTCCTTTCCTGAATCCGCGCGGAGGAGCCGCGTCGCGCAGGCTGCCGGCAAACATCTATACTTGAGTATGGCAATTGCTCTGCCCACCACGCTTGGCGCGCTGCGCGCCAGCGAATTTACTCCCGAGCGGGTCGGCCGGTCGGTGAAAGACGAACTGCGCGAGAACCTGATCGCCCGGCTGCGCGCGAAGGCCGGACGAGACGACGATGGCGGCTCGCTGTTTCCCGGCATCGTCGGCTACGAGGATACGGTCGTGCCGCAACTGGTGAACGCGGTGCTCTCGCGGCACAACTTCATCCTGCTGGGCCTGCGCGGGCAGGCGAAGTCGCGCATTCTGCGCGCGTTGACCACCCTGCTCGATCCGCAGGCGCCCTACGTGGCCGGGTCGGAGGTGCGCGACAACCCGTACGCGCCGATCTCGAAGTTCGCGCGCGACCTGATCGCGAAGCTGGGCGACGCGACCCCGATTGCCTGGATGACGCCGGACGACCGCTACGTGGAAAAACTGGCGACGCCGGACGTGACGGTGGCCGACCTGGTGGGCGATATTGACCCGATCAAGGCAGCGCGCTCCAACCAGGACCTGGGCTCCGAGCTGACCATGCACTACGGGCTGCTGCCGCGCGCCAACCGCGGCATCTTCGCCATCAACGAGCTGCCCGACCTGGCGGGCAAAATCCAGGTGGCGCTGTTCAACATCATGCAGGAAGGCGACGTGCAGATTAAGGGCTACCCGGTGCGCCTTGCGCTGGACGTGGCCATCGTGTTCTCGGCGAACCCGGAGGACTATACGGCGCGCGGCAAGATCGTCACCCCGCTGAAGGACCGCATCGGCTCGGAGATCCGCACCCACTACCCGGAGAAGCTTGAGGAAGGCATCCGCATCACCGCGCAGGAGGCGTGGACGGCGCGCACGAGCAGGAACGGCAAGCCGGGCAAGGGCGGCGTCGAGATTCCGCATTACGTGCGCCAGGTGGTGGAGCAGATCGCGTTCTCCGCGCGCGAAGACAAGAAGGTGGACAAGCGCTCGGGCGTCTCGCAGCGGCTGCCCATCGCCACCATGGAGTTGGTGGTGTCGAACGCCGAACGGCGGGCGCTGCTGCACGGCGAGGACCTGGCGGTGGCGCGGGTGGGCGACATCTATGCTGCGCTGCCCGGCATCACGGGCAAGATTGAGCTGGAATACGAGGGCGAGATGCGCGGCGCTGACACGGTGGTGCGCGAGATTATCCGCAATGCCGTCATGCGCGTCTTCGACACATACTTTGCGGACACCAATACGCAGCAGATTGAGCAGTGGTTCAATCTGGGGGGCACGGTGCAACTGAGCGACGCACAGGCATCGGCCGGCTCGCTGCGGGAGCTCGTACAGATCCAGGGACTGATGGAGACGCTCGCGCCGCTGCAGGTTACGGCGAAGGCCAGGCCGGAGATCGCGGTGAGCGCGGCCGAGTTCCTGCTGGAAGGCATGTACGCGCACAAGCGGCTGAGCCGCGCCGAGGAGAGAGTATTCTCCGCGGGCGAAAAGAAATCGCGGATCGAGGAAGCGAACCGCTACGCGGAAAAGATTCGCGAACGCGAGACGGATCGCGAAGACTACGCCAAGAGCCGGACCCGGAGAGGCTTCAACTAGGGACCCGTCATGAAGCGCATCCGATACACCAAGTTCACCGGCGACCTGGCTTCCTCTATCGGCCTTGAGGACCTGATGCAGGCGCTGGCGGACTTTCTGCTGGATTCCGGCTTTCAGGACCCCTATGCGCAGTTCAGCGAGCTGAACAACCAGACGATGGAGAACCTGCGCGAGGCGATTCGCCAGGCGCTGGAGTCGGGCGAGCTATTCGACGAGGAATCGCAGCAGAAGTTCGACGAGCTCTCCGCCGACCAGGTAGACGAGCTGGTCGACCAGATCATCCAGAAGATGCAGGAGCAGAACTTCATCAACGCGGAAGAACCCGCGGAAGGTACGGGGCAGCAGGGCGTCGGAAACGGCAACGGTGAGGCGCGCTTCGAAGTGACGGACAAGAGCATGGACTTCCTGGGCTACAAGGCGCTGCGTGAGCTGCTGGGGCCGCTGGGGAAATCGAACATCGGTCGCCACGATACGCGCCACGAAGCGGCCGGCGTGGAGACCAATGGAAGCTCGAAGCTGTACGAGTTCGGCGACACGCTGAACCTGGACATCACGGCGACGCTGAGCTCAGTGTTCGCGCGCGAGGGGATTCGGACGGCGGTCGAGGGCGAGGAGAACGCGCCGCTGAACATTGAGTACAGCGACGTCCACGTGCACCAGTCGGACTACGAGTCGTCGTGCGCAACGGTGGTGCTGCTGGACTGCTCGCACTCGATGATTCTGTATGGCGAGGACCGCTTTACGCCGGCCAAGCGCGTGGCCATGGCGCTGTCACACCTGATCCGCACGCAGTTTCCCGGCGACACGCTGAACCTGGTGCTGTTCCACGATACGGCGGAAGAGATTCCGCTGAGCCAACTGCCCAGGGTGAAGGTAGGGCCGCACTACACCAACACGCGCGAGGGCCTGCGGCTGGCGCAGCGCATCCTGGCCAAGCAGAACAAGGACATGAAGCAGATCGTGATGATCACGGACGGCAAGCCCAGCGCGCTGACGCTGCCCGACGGGCGGATCTACAAGAACGCGTTCGGGCTGGATCCGCTGGTGATCGCGGAGACGCTGGAAGAGGTGAGCCGCTGTAAGCGGTCGGGCATCATGATCAACACGTTCATGCTGGCGTCGGACTTCTCGCTGGTGCAGTTTGTGCAGCAGGTGAGCGCGATGTGCCGGGGCAAGGCGTACTTCACCACTCCGCAGACGCTGGGGAATTACCTACTGATGGATTTTATGTCGCGGCGGATGAAGACAGTTCATTGAACTCGCATCCCAAGAATTAGTTTTGCGGTGGTTACGGTTTGGCCGACGTGACGCTGGGTGTGGTCCGCGCAGTGGACGAGAAGGCCGGCGACGGTGGTTGGCAGTTGGGCGCGGCCTACGGTGCGGGGTGCGTTGTGGTGGTCCGGCGAGAAGGCGCGAATGCGTGCGGCGGATATGTGCAGGGCGGTGCGGAACTCGGCGAGGACAGCGTCGCGCGTGGCGCCGCCGTCGAGCTCGGTGCGGAGCGCGGCTTTTTGCGTGGCGTCGAGCTGCGTGCCTTCGGCGTAGCTGAGCAGGCGATCGAGGCTGCGCGATGTGGCGGATGTGGAAGGCGACCGGTGGCAGGCCGTAGGGGCGCTCATTGAATTCGGCGTCGGTGAGGGCGGCACACCACTTGGCGATGTCTTCGTCGGCCAGCTCGAGCGCGTGGAGCACGGCGCGGATGACGGCGTCGCCTTCAGTGTGGGTTCCGCGGAGCCACGGTTCTTGTGTATCACTCATGGTTACAGTCCTTTCCCGGCGCGGAAGGCGCGCACTACTGCGGTTACATCCTGGTGCTGACGGTCGACGGCGTCGTTCATGGTTTGGACCTCTTCGGCGCTGACCTTGCCGGCCAGTTTATCCATTGCAATCTGGATTTCGGGATGGCGCTGGAGCGAGTCTTCGCGGACCAGCGGGACGGCCTGGTAGGGAGGAAAGAAGTGGAGGTCGTCCGCCAGCACCACGAGGCCGAGCGCGCGGATGGGGCCGTCGGTGGAGTTGCCGGCGACCATGTCGACCTGGTGGTTGGCGAGGGCGCGATAGAGCAGGCCGAGGTCCATGACGCGCGGAGGGCCGGCAAAGTGCAGGTTGTAGGCGGCGGAGAGACCGGGCAGGCCGTCGGGTCGCGACTCGAACTCGTAGCCGACGCCGAGGCGGAGTTGGAGGGCGACGCGGGCGGCGTCGGAGATGGTGCGGAGGTTGAGGCGGCGGGCGTCATCGGCGCGGACGACCATGGCGAAGGTGTCCTCGAAGCCGAGCGGCGGCTCGACGCGGACGTGGTAGCGCGAGGCGTAGAGCCCGCGGACGGTGGCGAGGACGTTGGCGGGGTCGCGTTGGCCGGGCGGCGGGAGGGGTTGCTTGAGGATGGCGGTGAGCGCGGTGCCGGTGTACTCGACGTAGGCGTCGATGCGGCCGCTGGCGAGCGCCTGCTGGCAGATGTAGCTGCCGGCGAGATAGAAGCGGCGGTCGACCCGCTTGGGGTGGCCCTCCTGCGCGTAGACGGATTCGATTTCCTGGGCGACGAGTTCGCCGAGGACGACCTGCTCGGTGAAGTTCTTGGCGCCGACGACGATGCGGGAGGAGCGGGGCGGCGCGCAGGAACAGAGCGCGAGCAGGATGAGGCTGCCTGCGGTCTTCGCAACTCGCTGGTGCAGCCAGACGTCCATACCTCTCATTTGAGGTAGTGTCGCCAGTCGAAGACGACACGCACACCGGTGGTCACAATGGTGTGCGCATCGGGGTTCGGTGCACCCGTGGGTGAGATGACTGAAACCGCGGTCGGTGTGTCGAAGCCTACGTAGGGCTGCAGCATAAGACCGGAACTCTGGTTGACAGAAAAATCGCGGAATAGGCGATATTCGAAAACGGGAAACTCTACTTGCAGGGAGTTGAGGCTTACCTGGGTAGTATTATTCGGCGGCACGCCTGGAGTGGGCAGCAGAAACGGGTGATCGCTGCCTTTGCGATAGATGCTTACGCCCACTTCGCGTCCGAGAACAAACTGCAGGCGGCCAGCGCGGGTTGCGATCCCAGCCTGCCAGGGGATGAGTCCTCCGTTGGCTGCTCCTACTAACATTTTTTGCAGCTTCGCCGGCGATGTGAAGGCAAGTATGGGCGCCGCGAGAGCGAGGTCGCCTGGGATCAGCCAGAAAGGCATCCGAAGCCTTGCGGTGATTGCGCCGCGGCCGGGGATGGTGGCTGCGCCGGTGGCATGGGTGTCATCCCGAACGCCGGCCTCGACGAAGATCAATCCGTCGCTGGAATCGTCGAGAATACCATCCAGACCCAAGCCTGCGCGGGCCGCTAACTCAAAACCAGAGGCGGCACTTGCGCCCGCCTCTTCAGGGCCAAAGCCATGGGTCAACACTGCCTCCCGGAACCCCGTCGACAAGCCGAAAAAGGCCCCAAGTTCGGTGCGGAAGCGAGGTAGCTCACCTGCGCCCGCGGCCAATGCAGGTACAGGTGTCTCGAGGAGAATGGGTACTAGCTGCTTGATGTCCGCGCGCGTGCCGGCGGCGGTAGGGAAGTGCGCTTCTTTACAGACATTGAAAGAATTCGGTTCACCGTAGTTTGGATCGTCGGAATCGGTCAGTTCGATCTTGCCGTCGAAGGAATCGATAAGTTGAGCCAAGCTATCGCGGACGGCGTTGGCGGCGCGATCGGCGTCAGCCGGCTTCATGAAAGCGTCGCCCAGGCCGACAAAATGCTCGCCGCTCCACGTGGTTAACGCAAGGCCGTGCTCACTATAAAAGTCGTGCGTCCCCTTGCGCAGGGTTGTTCTTCCCCAGTTCCCTGCGATGTGGCCTGCCGCGAAGCTGTCCTCGAGGAAGTGCAGCGCGAACGCTTCATCGGCGAGCGCCGCCCGGACTGCACTCGCGTGCGCTGCAGCGGGGACCAGCCCGCGGGAGACGCTACGCGCTCTGTCGAGCGCTCGCAGGTGATACCAAGCGTAGGTTGCCAGAGCATTGACTTCTGACTTTGGGCTAAGCGCGAGACGCACATAGGTCTCAGGATCCATGTTGATGTCGGGCCGCGCCAGCAGGAAGTGCGCGTTGTTGGAGCTCGCGCGCGTGACATACTCCGGGTCGGTACGCTCCAGTGCGAGATCGGAGTTGCGTACTGCGTTGGTCCGGTCACTGCGTCGCTTAGCGGCAGCGAGTTGCGCCTTCAGCCGGGCGCTGACTCGCTCTACGCCTAGAATCCAGGGGGCGCTGAGAGCCGTGCCGAGCATCTCCTGCGCCGAGCAGGAGTGGTCTCCCGAGATCGCAGCCCACGCTGCGAAGTCGACACAAGTTGTTTGCGCCGGATCGGAGGACTGTGCGCAGAGCCGCTGTTCGTGCCCGGTGCGAGCCTCTGACCAGAGCGCCTGCAGACGGGCTTGTCTGTCCGCGTCGAGCTTTTGCATTGCAAGGGCGGCAATGTCACGGTGTTCAGGAAATACCCATGCAGACGCCGGGAAGACTTGAAGCGAGACAAGGAAGAGGACCAGTGCCGATCTTAGAAAGTTTCGGGGAATCAATTGTCGAGCGAATGCCTCAATCAGCCTGCGGGTTGCAGGCTTCGGCAGGCTGGAGTCGCGACCTTTTGCACTCGCCGATCTCATCACGCGGGTACTCCAAGCCAACAGCACGTCGAGTTTATGGCGAGAGGAGATGGGGCACAAGCGCGCTACCCCCACAATGAAGAGTGAGCGTCGAAGGGTTCGGAACATTCATCACCTCTCAGCAATCGCTTGGTTTGACAAAGATTGTACGTCGAATGAGGCGGCTGGTGAGCTGAGAGACGGGTATAACGGTGCCCAAGTCAGCGGTTCCCGTAAAGTCAGAGGGTTGGCATTTTGGGGTGAGCGGGAGATCGGACCCCACCCATGACGATAAAGCTGTCATGAATGGGGCACCCTGGTTTGTGGGTGTGCCACCCGCCTGTAAGCTTCTATCGCGCTGCCGACTAATTTGCCGATGGCTTCTCCACCTTGTCAATCACCAGCACATCCGCCGGAGCCTTCACTGCCTCCGCCCTCAGCCCCAGCTGCTCCTGGATCGCCGTAAAGAAACCCGGCTGTGCATTCGGACTGTCCGCGGGCGGGGAAGTGTGGATACCGAAGACGCTCAGTTGAGACTCGTCCGGCGCCCATTGCAAAGTAAAGTCGAATCTGCCCGTCAGCCCTGTCTGATCCACCATGGGCTTGTCCAGGATCATCTGCATCTCACGCATGAAATCCGCCATCGACGCATTGGTAACCTCCAGCGTGATGAGTTGAGGCGTCAGGCGCGTAATCCTCGTGGACGACCCGCCGTTCGGGTCTCCCTGGCTCTTATCAATCTTCGGGCCGCCCTTTCCGGGCGTCAGCGCATAGACCGCGAGGTCCCTCTTCCCCCAGTGCACTTTGAGGCTGAAGCGGTCAACCAGCAGGTTGCGATACATCTCCAGCATCTGCGGCCAATTGGGCGTGCCCTCTATGTCCGGCACGCCGTCGATGTCGTACTTCTCGGTTCCGAGCCATGCCGGCGCGTCCACCAGCTGCTTTTCTTGTATGCCATAGGCAAGCAGAACGAGGTCCTTCAACGACTGGTTGGTATACATAATATGACGGCCTTGCGCAACCATTCCAACTGCACCGCGGCTCTCCGGATCGCTCGGCTTGATCGTCGCCGCCTCGAACACCGGATGCGCGTCCTTCGCCATCATCTTCGCGGACTGTGTGCCGGCCCCGTCCTGTGCCTGCGACGCCCTACTGCCAAGCACCGCCGCCGCTACCAGTACAACCGCAATCCCGCCTGAAAACGTCGTCCACGCCTGAACCGTGCATTTTCTCAACATGCTCACCTCGTCTGGAATACTACGCAACTCTGCCGCCTCGGGCTCCAACAATATTTCGAAGACTCAGACTCCCCAAAAGTCAGGCTTTCGGCAGTTCTATCATCCCTTCAAATTGACCCGCTGCTTGGCGGTTGAAATTTCGTCGAGGATGGCCTGCCCGGTGACGCTTCCGGCGCCGACTGATCGCCTGCGGGTTCATCGGCGGACCGCGACCTTGTGCTCGATCCAGCCGAGGGATGCGTCGGCGGCGAGGGCGAGGAGTGCGGCGGGGATGGCGCCGGCGAGGACGAGCGAGTTGTCCACGCTGGCGACGCCGCGGAAGATGAGTTCGCCGAGGCCTCCGGCGCCGATGGCTGCGGCGATGGTCGTGATGCCGACGCAGGTGACCGTGGCAGTGCGGAGACCGGCGAGGATGACACTGGCGGCGAGCGGCAACTCGACCTTGGTGAGGCGCTGCCAGGAGGTCATGCCGAGGGCGCGGGCGACGTCCTCGAGAGCGGGATCGACGCTGCGAATGCCGGCGTAGGTGTTGCGCAGGATGGGTAGCAGCGCGTAGCCGGTGAGGGCGAGGATGGCCAGGCGCGCGGCGTTCTCGCCCAGCCACGGGACGGGGAGCAATAGGCCGAAGAGGGCGAGCGAGGGGATGGTCTGGATAATGTTGGCCACGGCGATAACAGGCTTCGCGAGGCGTTCGCGGCGGGTGAGGAGAATGCCGAGCGGGAGGCCTATGGCTGCGGCGAGGAGCATCGCGGACAGCGTGAGCCAGAGGTGCTCGAAGGTGAGGCGGGCGATCTCGTAGCCGTGTGCCGAAAGGAATTGATTCATCTGCAACAACTCCCCTTTCTTTTGCGGCCGCGATGGAACGTGACCTCAGCGGCTAAAGCCGCGGTGATTTTGCGGCTTTTACGGCACGGATAAATCCGTGCCCTTAACGAAAGCTACCTTTTCAGTGCCCTCTGAAGTCGTGCCCTTAAGCGAATCGGGAGGCAAGCGGTGGACGGCGTTCACGTAATCGCGAACATGCGGGTTCTGCGAGTGCAGGACGTCGGCTGCGGCGAGGTCTGCGACGACTTCGCCCGCTTCCAGGAAGATGACGCGCTGGGCGAGGTAAAGGGCCTCGTCGAGGTCATGCGTGACCAGGAGCACGGTCTTGCCGACGCGGGCGAGCAGGTCGCGCAGCATGGTCTGCATCTCGGCGCGGGTAAGGGGGTCGAGCGCGCCGAAGGGCTCGTCCATCAGCAGGACTGCGGGGTCAGTCGCGAGCGCGCGGGCCAGGCCGACGCGCTGGCGTTGTCCGCCGGAGAGTTGCCGCGGGTAGCGGGCGCGGAACTCGGCGAAGTCGAGGCCGGTGAGGGCGAGGACTTCGGCGGTGCGGCGGGTTTTTTCGGGGGCGGGCGTGCCGGCGAGTTCGAGCGCGAGGCCGGCGTTGCGCTCGACGGTCATGTGGGGGAAGAGGCCGGTTTCCTGGATGACGTAGCCGATGCCGCGGCGCAGTTCAAACTGGTCGCGGTCGCGCGTGGATTGGCCGCCGACGAGGACGGTGCCGGAGGTGGGCTGGACCATGCCGTTGACCATGCGCAGCAGGGTGGTCTTGCCGCTGCCGCTGCGGCCGAGGATAGCGGTGGTGGTGCAGGGGGTGAGGGCGAGGGAGATGTCGCGGAGCAGGACGCGGCCGGTGGGCAGCGAGTAGCTGACATTCGCGAAGCTGATGCCGGCGCCGGGCATATTGGTTGTTCTTCAGGATAAGCGTAGCGCGGGCCTTCAGAGGGTGATGAAAAAAGGCAGCCTCGCGAACGGTGACCTCAGCGGCTGAAGCCGCGACGATTTTGCGGCTTTTCCGGCACGGATAAATCCGTGCCCTTAACGAAAAAGCGCTTTTTCAGCAGCCTCTTCAGCCCGCAGCTTTTCCGGCCTGCGAGGACTACTCGGCCGCTTCGGATGGTGTCTCCGCGGGGGCGTCTTCGCCGGCGATGGAGACGGGCATGGTGCCGGGCTGGCCTTTGACGCGGACGACGGTGATCTTCTCGAAGCCTTCCTTGAAGGTGGGCGGGCGCAGGCGTTCGGCCATCTTGTGCATCACCTCGTCGGTGACCTGGCGATCGCGCTTGGAGTTGCGCTCCAGGCAGACGGCGAGTGGCACGTCGAAGAAAACCGCCTGCACTTCGTAGCCGAAGCTCTTGGCCATCTTGATCCACTGCTTGCGCTCGTGCGGGCTGAGGTTGGTTGCGTCGACGTAGTTCCACGGCATCTTGGCGATAAGCCGGGCGCGCAGCAGGCTGCGCAGCGTGGAGAAGACCAGGCCCTGGTAGCGCTGCTCAGTAATGTCGTCGAAGAGGATGGAGCGGAGCAGGTCGCTGGAGAGCGGGGTGACGCCGCGGCGCTTGTACCAGGTGGTCTTTCCGGAGCCAGGAAGGCCAATGGTAAGAACGACATAGCCGCGAGGCTCCTTGGGCGAGACGCTGAGCTGCTCGGCGGGCGGGGTGGAGAGCGAATCGGGCTGGGTCTCGACCACCATTTGCTTTTCCGGCGGGGGAGGAGCAGCCGGAGCGGCGGCCTTTGGCGAGCGGGCGGCCAGCGTTGTCGCGGGCGGCGGCGCCAGTGGTTCAGGATAGGAAGGTCTTAAGGGGGCGGGTTGATTGGAGGGCAGTTCCTGCCCGCTCTTGCCCGTGGATTCCGATTCGTTCGGACCACGTCTGGAACGTCTTCTCATGAGGTCGCTTATCCATCCGCGCATATTGCGCATAGGTCGTTTGTAACAGAGCGCGGAGGCTGCGGCAAATGGCGCGCATCCGCCGCGACACCTTCCGCACGCGATGGTGCATTTCCGCGCGGCAATTTGCGGCGAAGAGAGGTGTGTGATTCCGGTCACATTGCACCGCTCCCACCCGGGTGCTAGCATCGAAGTGACGACTAAAACAGGAAAATCCCTCAATTAAACAGGACTGAGAGCTCGAATCCCGTCCGGGAAAAGACCTCGAAATCCCCACCGAGCAACACATACAGGAGCAGGCAAGATTATGGCAGTGAAGGTAGGCATCAACGGCTTCGGCCGCATCGGACGCAACGTGTTTCGCGCAGCACTCGGCAACCCTGACATCGACTTTGTCGCGGTCAACGACCTTACCACCCCGGCGATGCTGGCTCATCTGCTGAAGTACGACTCGATTCTGGGCAACCTGAAGAATGAGGTCACCCACGGGGCGGACTTTATCGCGGTCGACGGCAAAAAGATGAAGGTCTTTGCCGAACGCGACCCGGCCAAGCTGGACTGGGCTTCCGTCGGCGCGCAGATTGTGATCGAGTCGACCGGGTTCTTTACCGACGCGACCAAGGCCAAGGCGCACCTGGGCTCGACGGTCAAGAAGGTGATCATCTCGGCTCCGGCGACGAACGAGGACCTGACCGTCGTGCTGGGCGTGAATGACGACAAGTACGACGCAGCGAAGCACAACATCCTCTCGAACGCCTCCTGCACGACGAACTGCCTGGCGCCGGTGGTGAAGGTGCTGAACGATACGTTTGGCATTGCCAGCGGCATCATGACCACCATCCACAGCTACACCAACGACCAGGTGATTCTGGACCAACCGCACAAGGACATGCGTCGCGCGCGCGCCGCTGCGCTGAGCATGATTCCCAGCTCGACCGGCGCCGCCAAGGCGTTGAAGCTGGTGATTCCCGAGATGGCAGGCAAGCTGGACGGCTTCGCCATCCGCGTCCCGACGCCGAATGTGTCTGTGGTCGATTTGACGTTCGTCGCCGAGAAGCCGATCACGGTAGACAGCATCAACGCCGCGGTGAAGGCAGCTGCGGAAGGTCCGCTGAAGGGGATCCTCGCCTACACCGAAGAAGAGCTCGTCAGCTCCGACTTCAAGGGCGACCCGATGTCGAGCACCTTCGACTCGAAGCTGACCAAGGTCGTCGGGAATACGGGCAAAGTGATCGCGTGGTACGACAACGAGTGGGGCTACTCCAGCCGGGTGAAGGACCTGATCCTGTTCCTCGTGAAGAAGGGCCTGTAATCCAGCTCAGGCTGCCGGCTGCGCTTGTCATTCTGAACGAAGCGAAGAATCCCCGCATGTTTCCCAATGCGGTACGGTTCTTCGCTTCGTTGCGTATACCGGCAGCTCAAGTCAGGCGCGCAAAGCGGCGCGACGATTCGGGAAAATCGATTCCCGTAACAAACCAGGCGACGGCGCCGCATCCCATCGCGAGGAGAACGGAACTCAGACGCAAGTGGGTCAAGGACGGTAGGGGGGAACTCTTTACGGTGGTGATTACGGCTCCGGCGATGGCCATAAAAATCGCGATCCACTGATAGAGATGGAGGCCGGATATGGTCGCTGTCTGAGGCTCACCGCGGTACGCCTCCTCCACGAAGCGCCCGGCGCTGGACAGGAACAGGTAGATGCCGCAGATGAGAGTGCACGGAGCGTTCAACTGGAGAAGGCGCAGCAGGGCCAACTCCACGACGACGTTCCAAAGGATGGAGTACAGAGGCGTAGCGTGGACGGGAACTCCGGACAGATTCGCGAGCCTGCAGACTCGCGAATGCGGATCGGTGTAGCGGATGCCGGGGACTGATTCGGCCACTCGGCCGTGGCAACATCCCTGCACCAGACAGCGCAGCCTGCCGATGCCTTGGATCACTGGTGCTGCCACGCTAATGGCGGCGAGCACAATCCAGAGATTGACGTGCAGGAAGAGTCCGGAAATAGCCCCCAGTATTCCTCCCAGTAGTCCGCCGTAGAAGCCCATCGGACGCAAAAGGGCCGGAGACCCTTCGATCCACTGAGCCCACAGCAGCGCTCCGACGGTAGAGCAAAGGAAGAAGCTGACGGTGATTATTCCTCGTCCTGGGCCAAGCATGGTATCGATCATGCCCATGCCGAACAGGATTCCAGCAGCCGCAAATCCGCCGTGGTTGATGATGCGGACGGGGCCGAATCGCCATTCCTTCCAGGAATTGGCAATGTGTTCTGCAGTCAGCAGGAGGGCATTCCAGATGTCGTGCATTCGGATCACGACCAGATAGGCGATGACTCCGGCCAGTACGTCGGCGATCGAATGCATTCCGGTGGCGATGCAGCTAAGCGAAACAAGAACTGCCCAAGTCCACCAGAAGTACTTCCTCCATTGCCTTCCTTCGCCCAGAGTTGAAGCTGCAATCAAGGCCCAGACGACGTGGAAGGAAGGAAGTGCAGCAGTTCCTGAATAGGGCGTTCTTTCCCACAGCAGCAACTGCCCGAGGACGGTCGTGGGATGAAAGGCCCGCGGTGGAACGAAGAAGGGCAGGAAAAGGTAGAGCGGAAAAATCAGCGCCATGGCGATGAGTCCTCGCTGCGCAAATTGCTTCAGACCGCTTCCGGAGCGAGCCAGCAGGGGGACAAGGAGAACAACAACATATGTGCTGGCGTAGAGCAGTTCTGTTTGTTGGATTACCGGCCAGCGCGCTTCAAATGGCAGGTAGGTGTCCACCGAGCCGGACGCTTTTCCGAGCGCGCCCAACATCTGAAAAACCACCAACCATGGCAACAGGACCACCAGATAGATGCGGAAGCGTTCCAGAAGCGACGGGGCTTCCGGTCGATCGAGTGGAAGCCATGGAGTCGACTTCCGCGGTCCAAAGCGGCTGCGCAGATCGGGCAGTTCGTAGCCGAGCACCAACGCAGCGCAGGCCAAGGCTACAGCCGGAGTGACCAGCCACAGCCCGCTGGCCGAACCGAAGAGGATGGCGACTCCGGCGCAGGCGATCACGAATCCTTCGTAGATGGGATGAGGAACCAGGCTGTAGATGCTCTTCTCGACCAGGCGAGGGGGAGGAAATGCATTCATCGGCAATCCGCCTCCGTAGATCCAGAGGGATAACATGCCGAGCGCCATGATACCGACGCCAAGTGCCGCGAGCATCGCACCACGAAACACAGAATGCAGCGCCGGCAGATGGACCGTGTTTGCTGCACCGTGAGCCCACGCTGCAAGCGCAAGCGGGACGATGACCATGAACAGCATTCCGTAGAGCGCCTTGGCCAATCGAGAGTGGGTCAACCGTTCCAATTGACGACCTCGTGAATGACCCAGCCGCGGCTTTGATGGTCCTGTATGTCCAAAGTCCCGCGGCTTCGCCACTTTTTCTCGTCGACGTTGAACAGCGAACGGGGAAACAGATTCCGAAGCATGGGTGCGCCGGGGAGGATGGTTGAGCCTAATCGACCGGAGCGGAGAGAGAAAGGCTGGTCGATGCGCAATCTGGAATCGTCGAGCACAACTTCGGTCTCGGAGATGGAAAGCGCTTCACATTTCCGGCTATTGTGGACAGCAATCCTGGTGGAATAGGGGCCTTGCCAGTCGATCCAGGCCAGCGAGTCCTGCGCCGATACAAACCGGCCCCATCTTAGTTGGCGCAGTGGCAACTGCCATGGGGGCAACGTCAAAGTGAGGCATTCAGCGTAGCCTAAGCCGTTCAGTTCGCGATCCCCGACGGTAACGTGTGCTGACGATCCCGGCTGGACGCAATTCCAGAGCACCGATCCACGAGCATCCTCAAACACAGTGTGCTCGACAGGCGCGGCGACAGCCTTCCACGTTCCCATCACACTCAACGGCGGAAACTCGACGGAGATGCGATCGCCATCGGAACTCAAACGATGACGCTTCATCGAAGTTCGCGTCGTGATGGTGTGCTCGTCTGCCAAAAGAACACTGCTATAGGACGCGCGAATGCCTCGCCAGCGTAGTTCCGCACAGTAGAGAATCGCCGTCGTCCCGGACTCTGTGACGCAGTCCATGTACCACTTGACCAGGGAAAACGGAGCTTGAGCCACCGCGATTCGTTCCTTAGGGGCGCGCATTTGAACCGGAATCGAGAACGCCCGATTATATGCGCGGCCGGTCGCGGACGTGCCGGTTGCCTGGACGCCGCCCAAAAGCATTAGCGCGAAGCCGCAGCCGAAGGACTCCGATTCCGCTGGCTGCGCCGACACTGTCTGAAAGCCATGCAATGCAAAAGGGAACTGAGATCGACGCACTGCCAAGTTGAGCAATTAGCGGGACTTTCAGTACTCCCCGGTATAATGGAGATAGGCGATCCAATGGACAAGACCATTCGCAAGGTTACCGATCTCGCGGAGCAGCAGGCGGAGACATACCGTTACTGGCAGAGCCGTACCAGCTCGGAGCGGATGAATGCGACGTGGGAGTTCACGCTGGAGATGTATCGCATGAAGGGGCTCGCGCAAGATGCACAAGGACTTCAAAGATCTGTTGTCCGCATTCAACGCGCATAACGTTCGCTACCTGATCGTCGGCGGCTACGCTTACGCGGAGTACACCGAGCCGCGCACGACCAAAGACCTCGACCTTTTTGTCCAGCCAGATCCCAAGAACGCAATCGCCACCTACAAGGCGTTGGCGGACTACGGATCCTATCTTGCCGACGTGACCATTGCCGACTTCGCCAGTCCTGGCTTGATCTTTCAGATCGGCGTCGCCCCTTTCAGAATCGACATCATCTGTAGCATCGACGGACTGACCTTCGACGAGGCTTATGAGACCTCCAAGCCGGGGATGGTGGACGATGAGATCCCCGTGCGATACATCTCGCAGGAGAACCTGATAGTGAACAAGCTGGCTGCTGGGAGACCTCAAGATCTGGTTGACGTCGATAAGCTCCGACACGCCGCAGAGACGAAGAAGCGGGAATCAGAGCGGCAGGCGCAATCGGCCAGGCGCAAGGCGTAGATCAGGCTTTGAACTCGCTGGGCGCGATGCCGGGGACGGCGGTGTCCGGGGCCATGGGCATGTTGCGCAGGCGGGCGCCGGTGGCGGCGAAGATGGCGTTGCCGACCGCCGGGGCCAGGCAGACCAGGCCGGTTTCACCGGCGCCGGCGGAGGCGATGTCCTTGCGGTCGATGAGCACGATCTCGACTTGCGGCGTGTCGCTGAAGCGGGGAAGGCGATAGCCCTCGAAGTGCGGGTTCTGGATGTGGCCGTCGCCGAACAGGATGGCCTCAAAGAGCGCGCCGCCGATGCCCTGGACGATGGCGCCCATGTTCTGATTGCGCAAGCCGTCGGGGTTGACGACGGCCCCCGACTCCCAGGCCTGGACGACGCGAACGATTTTTACTTTCTTGGTTGCGGGATCGATCGCGACTTCGGCGCAGGTGGCGGTGTGGCCGCCTTTTTCCATTCCGCAGGCGATGCCGAATCCGCGGGTAGGTGTGGACTTCGAATTCGCCCAGCCGAACTTGTCCGCGGCGGCGTTCAGGCAGGCAAGCAGGCGCGGCTCGGTCAGGTTCTTCTGGCGGAAGGCCAGCGGGTCCATGCCGACGCTGTGCGCCAACTCATCCATAAAG
>Ga0224557_1002263_pt1 | contig 16761 bp, 20 predicted proteins | sample 714S31014metaG_FD_180677 | JGI IMG/M metagenome (GOLD analysis project Ga0224557, IMG submission 180677) | Peat soil microbial communities from Stordalen Mire, Sweden - 717 S3 10-14 | ecosystem: Environmental > Terrestrial > Soil > Wetlands > Peat | place: Sweden: Norrbotten County, Stordalen...
CACGACGGTAGTCGACCGCGTGGCGCAGTCTGAGCTGCCCATGGAAGCGTAGGAGCGCGCCCGCCGGGGAACCACACCGACCTCTTGCGGTGTGAACCGGCACTTCTAGATCTCGCAAAGCCCAACTGCTGGCGCAACCGATGCAGCAGCGTCATGCCGCTGCGGCCGCGCTGCTCGGTTACGCCTCAAGCAGCCACGGCGAAGTCGTGACCGCTTCGCTGCGAGTTGGGTAGCGCCAGCGCCGAGCGGGCCGCTCATCGTTTGCAGTTTTATGAGGACTGGTTAACGCGGGGCCGTGTTCGGGTTGGTCTGAGCCAGCGGTGTCTGGGGTTGGGTAGACGGTTCTGAGTGCCTCGGTTGGCGATAGGCGGGCTGCCCGGCTCGGGTCATCCATCCGCTGATCACACACGCGCGACGCGACCCTCCCCCTGGCTCGTTGGGTCGCCGAGGTGCCTGGCTCGAACCGTGCGCTGCACGTCGGTGATTGAGATGACCCCGATTGGTCGGCCGGCGGGGTCGATGACGGCGGCGCGACCGACGCGAGCGAACGCAGGCTCGCCAAGGAGGTGACCGACGTCCTCCTGTTCACCCACTAGCAAGGCGTTGTCTCGTTCGGCGAGCTCGCCCACCGTAGCCAGACGCCATCGCGAGCGTGGCGCTTGCTCAAGCCGTTCGATGCTCAGCATCCCGACCGCGCGCCCGGTGCGGTCGATGACGGGAAAGGCCGTGTAGCGGTAAACCGCAAACTGCGCCTGCACTTCGTCGAGCGTTGCGTCCGAGGAGATGGTGACGGCGGGATGGGACATCAGCTCCCCTGCGGGGACGCCGGTGAACGCGGTGATGACCTCCTGCTGAAGGCGCTCGGCGTTTGCTGCACCGACGACGAACATCCCGATCAGGGCGATCCATAGGCCCTCGAATGCGCCCCCAAGCGTCATTAGTACGCCAAACGCGATCATCACGAAGCCGGCCGCGCGGCCCAGACCGGCGGCGGTCTCGGTGGCCCCAGAGATGTCGCCGCTGCGGCGCCACAGCGCCGCGCGGGCGATGCGACCGCCGTCCAGCGGAAACGCCGGGATCAGGTTGAAGCCCAGGATCAGCCCGTTGACTTCAGCCTGATAAACGATCAGCGCACGTAGCGCCGCCGGCGCGGAGTGTGGCAGTACGAGCGCGACCCCGACGAAGATTGCGGCGATCACCGCGGTCACGGCGGGACCGGCCGCCGCGAAGCGCAGTTCGTCGCCCGGCCGCTCTGGCTGGCCCTTCATCCGTGACACGCCGCCCAGTAGCCAGAGGTCGATCTCCTCGATCTCGACGCCGCGCCGGCGGGCGACCAACGCGTGGCCGAACTCGTGCGCGAGGATGCTCGCGAATAGCAGCAGCACGCTTGCCAGTCCCAGTCCGTACGAGGCCAGCGGCGTGATCCCCTTCACTTCGACGGGGTAATAGCCGGCCCCAAGCGACCAGGTGATCAGCGCGACAATCGCCAGCCACCATGGACTGATCCCGACCGGGATCCCGGCAATCCGTGCGATCTTGTAGCTGCGACCCGGCATACGCCGAGCTTGGCGCCCGTCAGCGCTGTTGCCATCGGGGCTTTCCCGCGCCGAGAGCACAGGTTTCGCGTACCGTCAGGCCGGTGGATGACTGCGTAGTCCGCCACAGCCGGGAGTAGTTGCACGCGCGGATGGGGCCTCACGCGGTCCCGGGGATGCTCTTGGCTACGTCGCTACGCTTCCGCAAGACGATTCGGCGCTCTCCCCAGGCCCTGCAGAACCCCGGGCTCTCCCCTGGCCCGCGCTGTTGAGATGAACTGACTTTCGCGGAATTTGATCTGACCCTGTTTCGGCGAAGTCGGGTTTCTGGAATCAGGCGCGGTCATGGGGATCACGTTCGTGATCATCTTTCCCTCTCGCGTTCCTCAGCAACGCGTCCGTCCCCGCCACCGGCCTGCCATCCGGCCTACGCACATTCGCCGAATGGAACCCCGTCAGCGCCCTCGCGGCCGCTACTCGCACACTCTTCGGCAACCCACCCGCGATGCCCGCCCAGTCCTCGTGGCTACTACAACATCCGCTGCTCAGCGCGACGGTACCGCACCGGGCGACTGCCGGGCGGTAGCCGCCGATCGGAATCGCGGCGAAGCGCCCGCCCGGCGTCTGGGGCAGGCACGAGCGAGTCGTCGACAACTGAATGACGCGCGGCGGGGACGACAACGGCACGAGGGACGATCGCTTTGCCGGCTGTTGGGTCACGCGAAGCCGGGTTCAGCGATCCGGGCTCGGGTCTTGTCGCGATCGTGTACGAGTGACCAGAAGGTGTCGGCGATCTCCGCTGGCTCGATCGCGTTTGGAGTTGCTGTTGCCGTTCCCTTGACGGATCCGGCGATCGTCACTTCTCCCACGTAGATGTCGAATTCGCGGAGGCGCTCGGCGAGCAGCCCGACAAGTTTCGACTTCGCCGCGTTCTCGAGCGCGACCCCGTCGTTGTCGAGTAGCTTTGAGAACGCGTCGGCTTGGGACGTGTGCTCACCGAGGGCGCCGTTAGCGACCAGGATCGCGGCGCCTGGACTGGACTTGAGGTCCTCAAGTACCTCCTGTACGCAGGCGAGGAGGCCCTTGACCCCGATGTCGAACGCTCCTTCGACATCCTCGGGTTCGGTCGCGAGCACGTTTGTCACGGCGCCGCTTCTGAAGGCTGTCCAGAGAACCGCGGACACGGTCCCGAGTTCCTGCCTGATCGCTGCGATCGTCGATCGAATCATCGTCGGATCCCTCGCATCAGAGAGATACGCCGTTGCTTCGATGTCGTTGGCCTTCAAGCGGGCGACCCCGTCGGCGAGCCGGTCTGCGTTCCGGGCGACTAAAGCCAGGGAATAACCATCCCGCGCGAATCGTTCCGCGGTCGCGTGCGAGATTCCAGGGCCGTAGCCAAAAACAATGAGCACTCCCATGATTGCTACCTCCGACATGTTGCGATGGGCAAACAGCACGCCTTGGACTTGCAGCACGAATTGAAATTTCGGGCTTCCAGCGTATCTATTAAGCGGAGGCACCTCCGATTGAGTTTGGAAAACTAGCACACCGAATAGAGTTCGCGTCGATGTCGCCGACCGATCTACCCCCACCGCGCGCCCGGGTCGCGGAGGCGCGGCGTAACCGGCAGAACTTGATTGCTGTTGCCACGCAAATCTTCGCCTCGTCGGGTCAAAAGCGAGTACCGCTGGAGGAGATCGCCAAGGAGGCCGGCGTCGGGATCGGCACGCTCTACCGCCATTTCCCAACTCGTGAGGCCCTGGTCGAGGCGGTTTACCGCGATCAGGTGGACCGTCTGCGGATCGGCGCGCAGGAGCTTTTGGCCAACCGTCCGCCTGCCCGCGCTTTGCGTTTGTGGATGGACCTCTTCGCCGATTGGGCCGCCACCAAACACGGCATGATCGACACGCTGCGCGCGATCATCTCCTCCGGACGCATCGAGTCCGATCAGATGCGTGGCGAACTGGTCGCGGTCGTCGGCATGTTCCTCGACGCCGGGGAACGTGCCGGCGACATCCGTCCCGACGCCGACGCAGAAACAGTCGCCGCAACGCTCGCTGGCATCTTGAGCGTCGCAGGAGCACACGAACAACACGACCAAGCAGCCAGAATGCTCAGCCTGCTCATGGACGGCCTAAGGCCGTCCCCCGCCGGCACCGAGCGTCCTGATGCGTTAAATCGTCGAGGTAACGTTCGACGGAGTTAAGGCCGCGAAAGCGGGCTGACGTGGTCAGGTGAGCCAGGCAGGAGACGATGACGAACGATGCCCAACCAACGGACAAACTAGACGCCACCGCCCTGGCAGTGGTGAGTGGACCCGCGGGCGACCCGCGCGAACGAGTCGTAGGGCTCACGTCACCCGAGCTGCCACGGCTTGCTTGAGCCGGATGCTCGGAAACGGGCAAGTCCGGTTCTGAGGGGGTCGGGCGCAGCAATGCGCTCGTCTTCCCCGACCAAAGCAGCAGCGAGCGGCTCGGGCACCCGCCCCGAAAGCGTGTGTACAATGTGTGGACGCTCATGTCTTCCGTTACCCGTTCACGAAGGATCGATGTTCGCGTCACCGACGAGCAGGATGCGGTGATCCGAGAGGCTGCCGCTGCTGCAGGTCAGACGGTGACCGCGTTCCTGCTGGCCGCGGCAGAGGATCGTGCGCGGACGGTCCTCGATGAGCGTCGGCATCTCGTGATGAGCGACCGTGCGTTCGTGGCGTTCGCAGCGGCGCTGGACTCGCCCGCCGAGGAGGTCCCGCCAATGAGCGACCTCTTCGCCCTGCCGCGCATCAACGACGAGTGAACGGGCTGCGCCTGGTCCTTCTCGGCGCCGCCCACGAGCTGAGCGGCTTTGATTGCGGCAACAAGGAACTCAACCGCTGGTTGATCGACCACGCACTCGCCAGCCAGAAGGCGGACCTAGCTCGCACGTATCTCGCGCTCACCGACACGGCCCTCGCCGGCTACTTCAGCCTCACGACGGGCTCCGTGCGCCGCGAGTCAGCCCCCAGCCGCTACACACGCGGAATGCCGCGTCACCCGATCCCGACAATCCTGATCGCGCGGCTCGCTGTTGACCGTCGTCACCAGGGCCAGCAGCTGGGTGGCCGTTTGCTCGCCGAAGCGCTCCGGCTCGCGGTCGCCGCGAGCGACAGCGCGGCGGCGAGGCTCGTCGTGGTCGACGCGATCGATGACCAGGCCGCGGCGTTCTATCGCCGCTACGGGTTCATCGATGTCCCCGAGAACCCGCGCCGCCTTTTCCGCAAGATCAGCGATATCCGTCGCACGCTCGAAGGTCACTGACGGTTCGCAGCTGGTTCGATCGAGTTCCAACACGGTTCCTGGGCCGACGCTTGCCGAGCGTGCGGGTATTGGGACGCTACGGTTCGGCGTGACTGCGGCCCGCTGACTTGGTAATCTTTTGGTATGAGAGTTGCCATGGACTCAGTGGGGCGCCTTGTGGTGCCCAAGGCGCTTCGTGCGGAACTCGGCATCACGGGGCCAACCGAGCTGGAGGTGATCGCCCACAACGGTGTCATCGAGCTGGCGGTGGGCGATGTGCCGGCCCGGATCGAAGATCGCGGTGGTTCTCCCGTGATCGTGACGGATGAGCCGATGAAGCCGCTCACTGTCGCAGACGTGCGAGCAGTGATCGACCGCGTCAGGCGGTGATCGCCCCCGATTCGAGCGTGACGATCGCTGCGGCCGCACCGTGGCACGTCGCGCACGAAGCCGCGACCGCCGCCTTGGCCGATGAGTCTGCGCTGATTGCCCACGTCGCGTTTGAGACCACGGCCGCTCTGAGCCGAATGCCTGAAGGTCAGCGCCTCTCGCCAGACGTGGTTCTGGCGTGGCTTGAGCGTCGCTTCCCGACCGCTTGGCTCATTCTCCCAGCGCCAGCAGCACGGCGATGTTTGCGCACCGCGGTCGATTCAGGAGTCCGTGGCGGAGCGCTGTACGACGCCCTGATCGGTGCGACCGCGGCGCATCACAAGCTCACGCTGGTCAGCGCCGACCGGCGTGCCGGTCCCGTCTACGCAGCGGTTGGCGTCGAAGTCATCTATCTCGTCTCCGAATGAATCGGCCGAGCTGGCCTCTGCCCCACCTTGGTTGGCCTCGCTGCTCTGCGCTAAGAGCGACAGGCCCAAAGCCACGAGCAATGCCGACGTCGCGAGAAGGCGAGAAAATCGGCAGAGCCTCATAGCTCACCCATCGGCATATCGGCCAGGATCCCTAAACCGCGTTAGACCGCAACCTCCCGCGCTGATCAGCGCGGCGACGAAGGTCAGCGCCTCGGGGCGAGAGCAGCACTCTGACTCGAGACGACCGAGAGTGCTGGTTCGATCGAGATCCGGCAGGTGGGGTTTGGTCGGTGTCCGCTGTTGTGACGCCGAGGGCGCAGACCGGGTAGGTTGGGGTCGTGACGATGGGTGAGAAGCCGGATGTCGTGGTGCCGTCCGATCAGGCGCCGTCGTACCAGCTTGAGATCGAGGACATCCTCGTCGGAGACGGCGATGAGGCCGTCTCAGGGCGCGTCGTCGAGGTGCATTACGTCGGCGTCGCATGGAAGACCGGGCAGCAGTTCGACGCGTCTTGGGACCGTGGCAGCACCTTCAAGTTCGGTCTGGGAAAGGGCCAGGTCATCGCTGGCTGGGATCAGGGTGTAGCCGGAATGAGGGTCGGCGGTCGTCGGCGGATCACGATCCCGCCGATGCTCGCCTACGGCAAGCGCGGCGCTGGCCGGGCGATCGGACCGGACGAGACCCTCGTCTTTGTCGTGGACCTATTCAGCGTTCGCTGACGCGGCTCTCCCGGGCGAAGGTCCGCTGGGTGTCGACGCGCTCTCTACAGCCCCCGCAAATCGAGACCCAACATGCAGGATCGATGCTCTGTCGCCGCTGCCGACGGCCCCTCGCGAGAATCACTTGTCGATCATTTCAACACTCTGCTCGCATCGCTCAGTCACTCGATCCGTGACTAGACCGAGCGCGCCACCACTTTCGAACGATGTCCACGCCGCCATCCATGAGGTCCTCTGCGATGTTGTCGAGAGGAGTGGCGGCGGGACCCGACCCCTTCAAAGCCCGATGGAAGCGTTCGATTTGGTCGGCCTCGCCGGTCAGGGCATCGGGGTGTCCGCAAGACTGCTGCGCTAGCACTGATCCGAATCAGAGCGCCCGAGAGCATCGAGGCGTTGCAGACGGCGGCTGATGAGTTGGGCTTATGGAAAGGGCGGCAGGCCCGGCGCGCGCTACAGGTTAAGCAGGCGGCGCAACAGTCCTGGAGGCACAACCCAAGGATTGTCATTCCGGGACAGGCGGCCAGGCGGGGGAACCACCAGGCCGACCGGCCGAGGCACACCGCCCCGGATCACAGCCACCGAACCATTTACCCGATGGCCACATCGACAGACGGAAGCGGCGCCGAGACTTGATCGACGCCGCTCGCCGCTATGCCAGGCTCGCCCCGGCCATGCTTTCAGCATCCCGCGTTCCCATCGCTTCCTGCATCTGCGCCGTGTCTAAGTACTGCTGGAAGCTCGTGGCCTTGCCGTTATTCAGCTTCCACACATGGCAGACCTGGGCGTCGATGCTCTTGCCCGTCGACTTATAAACCCCCGTGTAGCGACACTCGACGGTGATCGTGTCGCCGGCATCATAAAACTCGTTCGGGGTGACCGTAAACCCGTCCCACTCCGTCGCCAGCCTCATGAACAGGTGCTGCACGATGGCGTCCCCGCCGATCCAAGGCTTCCCATCAGGCTTGTAGGGATTGCCCTCAGCCTCGCGCCACTCCATATTCGGATCGAAGATCCCCAGCACACTCGGAACGTCACCGCGACCGAACGCCTCATACCCGCCCTTCAGGATTTCAACATTTCCCATCGCTACCGCCTTCCCTCGAATTGCCCGGGCTGTAGCGAGCCTCCCACGCGGACTAGCACCCCGTCAAGGTGCGTGAGGTGAGCGAGCAGTGAGATGAACTGACTTTCGCGGAGGCTTTGATCTGACCCTGTTTCGGCGGAGTCAGGGCATCTCACTCAACACCCGCGTACGCGTCAGCGACCCCTCATCCACAAGAGCGTCAAGCTGACGCTCCCCGTCCACAACATCGACATCAAGCCTCCGGGCCACATGCTCCGGGACGACTACCGCGTGCGCCGCCGCCAGCTCAAGGATCACGCGCTGGTCGTCATCCATGACGGCGAACCTACCGCCCAGCTCTCTAGGCCGCGACCAACGCCTGGTCGAGCGCGCTGTGCCCGACCTTGATGTGCTGAGGCGGACGCAATCAAATGTGATGTTGCCGATGGTGATGGTCATGGGAAGTTCCTGCGGGCGAATACGGTCACGATCCAACCTCGCTCCTCCCTAAAGGCTACGACTACTTTGAGCCAACTAGTAGGGCCGACTCCCTCAAGGTAATACGGGTCGCGCTGGTCTCACGCCCCGCCAAGACTGACGCTTGGATCGATCAGAGGCAGAGGGCTCGCGAGGCTGGCACGGGTGCTTAGCCAGGTTGCCGATGAGCATCGCTGCCGTGGCGACGTAGGCGTCGGCCGGAGGACTGAGGACGCGCGCGCAGGGACCGAGGCGAGACGCCGGTATCTTCCGCTCACATGTGGTTTGCTCCTGAAAACTCGGACACCCCTGACGGCGGAGAGGTCAGCGATCTTGATGATCAGGCCTTCAATGCGATGGAGGACAACGTCGAGCGCCTGGCTGCCGAGACCGCCAAGCGGACAGATCCGGAACCGTTCGCAACAAGACACGACCCATCCGCTCCCATCCGCACTGAGAAGGACTTCAAGCAGGCCGTACGGGACGCCATCGACGAACTCCCCGATGGGGCGCAGGAAGCCCTTGAAAACGTCGTCATAACAGTGTCGGACGAAGGCCACAAGGAGCACGCCTACGGGAGATACTCCGGCCGCACCTCCAGCTACACCTACCAGTTCTCCAGACCCGATCCTGGCCCGGCGTTCAACGTGATCACGATCTACCGTGACACTCTCACACGCGACTTTGGGAACGATCCCGCGGGCTTACGCGCTCAGATCACCCGCACGGTGCGCCACGAGGTCGCTCACCACCTCGGCTTCAACGAAGACGAAGTACGCCGTTTGGGCTTGTAAAACAGCCCTCAGCACCATGACTCCGCTACCGCGCAAGCGACAGTCCGGTGCTGCCGCTGCCTCCCAGATTGATCGAACTGCACCAATCTCGCACGGTGGGCTGCTGTCCCTCGCCGGCGAGCATTCCATCGACGCCGCGGCTGTACCTGCTTCGCGCGGAACCCGCGCGGTAAGTCGACGGGTAGAGCAAAGCGCTTGCCACCGATTCATCGCAGAATTGCCCGTCACGCCGCCGCGCTTCGCGGCAACCACCCATCGCTACGGCTCCCAGATGCGATTTCATTGGCGACCGCGATCGCTAACGACGCGACCCTGCTGACATTGGACAAACGCCTTCAGCAAATCGCGCGCCGCGTTCAAACGCGCCCCGAGCCCTGAGACCCATCATGCCCGAGCTCATTCACGAGCGCAATCGGATCGCCGAGAGCGCTCGCGAGTGCCGGCCTTCGGCGTCGAGCCGCGCGAGGTAGCCGGCTGGGTAGGCGCCCGTGAGTGCTCCAAACGCTTCCTCGAAGCTTCCGGTCGAGCGGCGGATCCGCAGCTCGCGGCGACCTGCCCGGCGCTGACCCGGAGCGCTCCGACCTGGCCGTCGTCGAAGTACCGCACGCCACGCTCGTACCAGAGCGGCCCAGCAAGCCCCACCAGCCGTGATCCGTCGAGAACATCCGCCAGCTGCTCGGGCACGACCGCGGACAGTACGAGGAAATTCGGACGCAACGCCCCCGAAGCCGACTACCGCTCCGCGGCCAGGCGGCCACGATGTCTGTACAACCGTGCCCGCTTACGCTGCTGCTTCCGGACACAACCAGCCACGACGTCATAGGCCTGATGCCCGCGCGAGACGAAAGCGTTTCGTCCTTCAGCTGACGTCGAGTCGGCCGCAACCGATCGCGCGGGCGAAAGCTTGCCCGATAAAGCGACGACGCGGGCTCTTACGAACCCCACCGAGTCAGCAACACGCGGTCCGCCCGGCTCTACCAGGTTCCGGCAATGTGGGGCACGATCGCCTTCCTGGTCCTGCAGCGCCACCACGGCCAGCCGCTTGCGCAACGCCCGCCGCGCGAGAAGCGCGCGGCGAGGCTATGGGGAAGGCGTCTCGTCGCCCGAACCCGGGGTCGCCTCCTGGTTCGAAGCGGAAGCCGGAGGCGAGGTCGCCTCCCCGCCGGCGCCAAGGGCGGGCTGCGCGGCGCCGGGGGCGAGTTCCGCCCTCATCTTGGCCAGCTCCTGGTCGACCGCACCCTGCGCCCCGATTTGAGCGAGCTGCTTGTCGATGTCGTCCTGCGGCGGGCCGCCGATTGAAGTCAGGTCGTCGAAGGTCCCGGCGGCCTGAAGCTCGTCGACCGCGGCTGCCCGCGCCTGCATGTCGTCGGTCTTGTCGATTGCCCGCTGCATCGCCTCGCCGAGGTCGGCCATGTGATCGCCGATGCCAGTTGCAGCCTCTGAGATCCGCACTTGGGCCTCCGACGCGGAGTACTGCGCTTTGATCACTTCCTTCTTCGAGCGGAACTCCTCGATCTTCGTCTGCAGGTTGCGCTCGGCATCCGTCAGCTTCTGCTGCTGAGCCTCGAGGTCGGCTACCTGCTGGTCCAACGAGGTGACTTCGCCGATGATCAGCTGCTTGCGCTCAATCGCCGCGCGCGAGAGATCCTCGCGGCCCGCGGACATCGCCTGCTTGGCCTGCGAGTCGAGCTTGTCGGCCTGCTGATGAAGTTGCTCCTCTTGCAGCTGCAGGCGCTTCTTGGCGGTGACAACGTCAGCGATTCCTGACTTGACTTTCTGGAGGTCCTCGATCTGTTGGTTGTAGGCGTAGTCGAGGGTCTCGGCCGGATCCTCAGCATTGTCGAGCAGATGGGAGACCTTCGCCTTCGTCATCGTCGAGATGCGGCCGGCGAGTCCAGGCATGATGTCCTCCTAGGGTTTGTGTGGGCGGGACATTGGGTTGGTGTCATCGGGCCAGCTCATTTTGACCCATGCAGCTGCTCCTCGAGTCGGCTGCGGACCGCGAGTGGGATGCGGACATCAAACAACGGACATCCGCGCCGCTGCTCCAAGTCTGCAGCGGAACTGTAGCCCTGAGCCAGTCAACAGCCGGCGAACAGGGACGCTCCGCGTCGCGACATGTGCATCATGCGGGCTAGCGGCGGCGGCTGCAGAGATTTGTCTGTCGGCGGGCTCGGCCTTTACGCGGAGCCGATAGCCACGCGGCTTGAGCAGCGCGCGAATCGTGCCGTGCCCGGTTGAGCCGATCCCGGATGCCAGCAGCGCCTGGATTTGGGCGTTGGTGCGCCATCTCGGCAGCCAGATCGGCCTCCGCGCGCCGGTCGTCAGCGGGCGTCAGGTCGCCCAAGCGCGTGTCAGCCCTGAGGCAATGAGCGATGGGAAGCGATCGTGGGCGTCCGCGCCGGAAGCGAAGGACGTGGTATCCCAACTGCTTGCTTATCGGCCGAGTGGCAACGGCACACCAAGCTGCCGGCAGATGCCGCGCGCAGTCGGCGCCTTGATCTCACCGTGCCGGGGCACGGTGGTCCGTTGCCCAGTCGCCAGGTTCTCCCACATCTCATGGTTCGCACCCTCGCGCAGAAGAGCGCAACCGTGCTCCTTGAGATGTCGCTCGAGCTCCCGCTTCTTCAAGCGGCGATCTCTACCGGCTCCACGAGCGCCCAACCGGTCTCGGGGATCGGCTCGCCACGCGAGCCACGCTCCTCCAATACCAGCGCGATCGCGTCGCGCACCATTACGCGCGCCTGCTCAAGGGACTCGCCCTGAGTCTGAACCTCAGGCAGCTCAGGGACATGGGCGTATACCCAGCCGTCCCCAGCATCCTCAAAGACCACGTTGAAGACCCTCAGCGCCATGGCATCAGGCTAGCGCAGCGTGACCCCGCGTCACGAGCTTTGGCCCGTTGCATCGCCGGCAACGTATTGTGGGGTGGGTGCGCTCGCCGATACACCTCATCGAGTTCCCGGCTGACGATCCGGATCGCGCCCGGCGCTTCTGGACCGGGGTCTTGGGCGTTGAACTTGTCGACCGGTCAGGTGACCAGGGCGAGGGCTGGCAGACGGCAGCCGGCGCCCCGACGCTGGGCGTGCACGAGCGGGGCAAGGGACCCGGTGACACGCATTCCCTGCCGTACTTCGAGGTAGACGATCTCGAGGCGGCGTTGCGGCGGGTGCGCGAGCTCGGTGGCGAGCTGATACATCCGGGTGCTCGCTGGGTGGTCTGCCGCGATTCGGAGGGAAGTCCGTTCGGGCTCGCCGCTCGCAAGACGTAGGCATAGCCGTGGCCGGGCGGGACATCGAGCGCTGGTTCGCAGACCAGCAGACAGGTAAGGCGCGTCGGCGTGAGGTCTGCGCGAGCAAGCGCTGGTTCGCGACTGAGGCCGAGGCCCGCGCCGCGGCACTCTGGGACCGGACGCAATTCGGCGAGCAGCTGAGCTGCTACTGCTGCGAGCAGTGCAACGGCTGGCATCTCACCGGCGGCCGAGGCCGGTCGCGTGAGCGATAGGGCCGCTGACCTGTGGAAGGCGATCGTCCAGTCAACCGAAGCTCTGGGTGGAATCTCGCGCCCGGGCAGTGCACTCGCGTGAGCACCACGGCGAGCAGTAGCCGCTATCCGCTCGCCACCCTACTCGGAATGCAGTTCAACGGGAACGGTTCCGCCGCCCCCGTCGTGCCATTGCTAGGCCACTGCCTGCAGCCGAGGCGCCCGCCTCGTCTCACGATGCGGCTGGGCGAAGGTTACGGTGACGGTGGACCTATAGCGACGACCGAGGATCGCCGGGCAGCTGATCGGCTTGCAGTGTTTGGTCTCGGTGCGGGCAACCGCTGCGCTGACGAAATATTTCCGCACGTAGGTCACAGGATCGCCTCATGAGGGCCACACCTCGGCCACACACGCCGCACTTCACTCACGGATCGTCCACACGCCTGATGGTCGAGCGAGGACCGGACCTCAGTAACGGCGCAGATTCCATGACGTCCTCCTTTGGACGACGTTCGACAATGGCGTCATCCTTCATCAAGTCCCCCCGCTCGTAGGCGGTTGAACTTTGCCGCCAAGGCAACGGACCGCGGCGCTCGCGGCAACTTCTGCCGCCGACCGTCCCCGCGCGTGCCCAGCCTCGTGGTAGCTTGACGCCCGTGCCGCCTGCCAGCCGTTCCCGATCCGGAGCGCGATGGGTGCCGGTGGTGGCGCTTGCCTTCATCGTCATTGTGGTGCTGGTCATCGTGCTGAGCGGCAGCTCGTCGCCGACCACCGGTTATGACGCCTCCTATCCGCAGTGCTCGGGTTCCTACCCGTCGAATCCGCTGTTCGGGATCGTCGGCGTCAACGGCGGGCTGGCGAAGAACGCAAACCCGTGTATCAGCGGCGAGCTGCACTGGGCGCGCGACGCGCCGGGGCAGAAGCGGCCGAAGCAGCCGCCCCTGTCGCTGTACATCGACACCGGTAACCCTGGCGGTCATCACGTCGCGGACTGGCCTACCACCGGCGCCGCGCCGGCCTACGGTGCTTGTAACGGGCTGCTGACCAACGCCTGCTCGTACATTTACGGCGAGCAGCGCGCCGCCCACTCCTACCGCCTCGTCGCCGCGCTCGACCCGGTCGCGGCCAAGACCGCGCCGTGGTGGCTGGACGTCGAGCTGACGTTGAGCTGGGCCGGGACCTACCAGCTCAACATCGCCGCGCTGCAGGGCTTCACCGCCGGCCTGCGCAACGCCGGCGCGACCGGACCGATCGGGATCTACTCCACCAGCGCCCAGTGGAAGGAGATCACGGGGCTGACGGCGCAGACAACACCGACGGCCTTCAACGGCCAGCTGCCCGACTGGGTCGCCGGAACCGAGGCAACACTCACGCAGGCGCGGCAGAACTGCACGAGCGGTGGCTTCACCGGCGTGGCGCCGAAGCTCGCGCAGTACCGGATCGGCCCGCTCGACGCCGACCTGCGCTGTACTGGCACGCGCTGACCACATCCCGCGGCGTGCTTTGCGGTGGCGATCCCCTTGCTACCGATCCGACGGGGCCGGTCACCGTGGAACGTGCCCGAGCTGCTGACTGACAACCAGACGTCAGGCTGCAGCAAGCTCCTCGAGCGGTGCGGTTTGCTGGCCAGATGACCCGTCTGGGAAACGGCTCCTGAACCTGAGCGATGAGAGCGCCCCGACGGACGCCGAGGCGCACGCGAGAAGGAACGGGCCCTTGCTGCCGATGGCCCCAACCGCCACTCCGCTCAGCGCAGACCCGGCGGCGGCGCCGGCAACAAGCGCTGAAAGGATCCAGCTGAAGGCTTCGTGTTCGGTGCCCGGAAGGATGACGCGGCCGGCAACTGAGTATTGACAGGTGAAAATGGGGGCGATCGCCAGCCCGGCGATCAGACTGCAGATTCCGCACTCAAGGATGGAACCGGCGAGCAGGTACGGCAATACGAAGACCGCGTTGGCGAACATCAGCTGCACGTAACGAGTGCCGGCGCCACCCCTCGGCTTAAGCGTGCCGTACCGCAACCCGCCTACCATTGAACCGAAACTCCAGAGCGCTAGCAGCACGCCGGAAGCCGGCCTTGATCCGAGGTGCAGAGCCAGAGACGGGATTCCTACATCCAGGCAGCCCAGCCCGAACCCCATGAACCCGACTGGCAACAGCAGCCATCGCAGGTCAAGGCTGCGGAGCGCAGACTGGCGTCGGTGCTGTTGAGCGTGCTCGCTACCTGCCCCCTTGAGCAGTGGCGATCTCAGGAACGTCATAGCCCCGCCAAGTCCGATCGCAGCGAGTGCGTAAACCGAGACGTCCGGCGAAGTGAGAGTGATCAGCACGGTTATGAAGAGCGGGCCGCTAACCCAGATGACTTCCTGCAGAATCGCCTCCAGCGCGAACGCCGACTCGCGTACCGCGTGGTCGTCGAACATCGTGCGTAGCGTTGCGCGAACGACCGGTGCGACGGGTGGCTGAAGGGCGCCAACCAGCGCCGCACACGCAATCAGCAGTACCGCGCCAGCGTGCGATCCGCCCAGAACCCCTAACAGCACGTAGGCAAGCGCCTCACCAACGGCTGCCGGACCTATCACCCGAGCGATGCCAAGGCGATCCACCAGACGTCCCTGAAGTGGCATCGAGATTGCGCCCATCAGCGCACTCACGCCCACAGCGATTCCGGCCGCCGCGTACGAATGGCTGATGCCATGTACGAGCAGCAGGATGGCCAGCGACGACATGCCTTGTGGCAAACGCGCCACAAGGGCGGTACCGAGCAGGCGTGTGGCACCCGGGCGGGCCAGCACAGGACGGTACGCAGAGTTCATAGTCCTATAGAAGCAGTGGCCGTGTTGGCCTCTGCTGCCAGGGTTTGAAGGCCATCCACACCGCGCTGGACAGCCGCTCGGATCAGGCGCAGATCGGGGCCACGAACGAGCGCAGCCGCCTTATGTCGACGCAGCCGAGCCCCTCGGGGTGACGCGAAGCAGCGCGACGCCTTCAGCAGCCACCTGAGCGTTGATCGTCCCGGCGGCGGCGACCGTCTGTTGCGATCCGGTCCACAGGTCCTGGACGAGATAGCCGGCTGGATCGGCAGGCAGTCCCAAGGCGGCGGCCGTGGTCGAAAGACTCTCGGCTCTGGCGCCCGCAGCCCGGTCGGTATCAAACAGGCCCACCACCGCATCGCCGCTCGGCTCGCGCTTGGCGAAGACCTGGCTATCGGCGGTGTCAGCGATCCGCGAAGCGTCAATTGCGTCCTGGTCAACCACGATCACTGAACGGTTCTCAAGCATGCCCAGACCGGCCTTGGTCAGCCCACCGCTCGACCCGAAGGCGTTGGTGACTGAGCTGGTCAAGTTGACGCCGAGGATCAGGGAAGCGGAGCCAAGCGCCCAGAGACTCAGCTGGCTCTGCTCCGCCGCCGGCGACATCCCGCTCTTGGCGGCGCCATCGCCGACCTCGATCGAGTCGTAGTCGTTGAAGCCACCAGGCCCGCCGTACGGCTGCCAACGAGCCACGTCGTTGAAGCGGTCGCTCCAGTGGCTGTAGCTGGTGAACGGAAACACGCTCTTGCAGCCGGTGTACGGCGCCTTGTTACAGGCGGCGGGCAAGCCCTCATCCGGTCCGTTGATCTCAATGTCCGGCGCGAACTCCCATTGGTTGGAGTACTTGTCGAGCGTCGGCGCCAGCTTGGTGTTGAAGCTGCCTTCGGTGGTGTCGAGCATGATCGAGCGCCCCGACTGCTCGATCGCCCTGGACCAGGCGCGGATGTCAGGACCGTTGCTGTCGCCGATACCGTCGAGCTTGATGTAGTCGACGCCCCAGTGGGCCAGCTCATCGACAACGGAGTCGACGTAAGCCTGTGCCCCAGGTGAGCGGTAGTTGAGGTCGACCATGCCGCCGCAGTCGTAGTTCGCCTGTAAGTGGCCAGTGGCAATCTGCTTGGCGGTGTACCTGGTCCCTTTGACGGGTGTGTTTTCGGCGACAGCCTGCTTGGAGATGCCCGCGGTCTCATAGACGCCGAACTTCAGGCCGAGGTGATGGACGTAGGCGGCGACAGCGGCGATGCCGTTTTCAGTGCCGACGTTTGGCAACTCCTTGCCGTCGACAACCCAGCGTCCGTACTGATCAACTTCTGGGCCTTGAGGACTAGGGCAGACGTACCAGTTGTCGTCGATGTTGACGTAACGGTAACCGTAATTCACGAGGCCACTCGTGACCAGGGCCTTGGCTTCGCGCTCGATCCGCTGCGTATCGACGCCGAAGCGCAGGAAGCTCCAGCTGCTCCACCCCATCACCGGCTTGGGATCGGCGCTGGCCCGCGACGGGGCCTTGGCTCTGGCCCCGTGAGCGTTGGCTTGGCTTGTCGCGGCCTGCGCTCCCGTGAGTCCAGAGAGAAGGAGAGATCCCAGTACCGCAACCAGACAAACGATCATGGCTGTCACCGCCTGCGTGGCCTTAAGTCGTCCGATGCTCATGCGCTGCTCCTCTCGCCTGCATTAACTGACAAAACACACCTCGACGTTTGGCGCACCATCAGGAACGTCGGACTTCACACACGTGTCACTGCGACACCGGCCTCAGTGAACGCCGCGACCTGCTCATCGGTTGCGCCACTGTCGGTGATGAT
>Ga0224557_1002266_pt1 | contig 16746 bp, 16 predicted proteins | sample 714S31014metaG_FD_180677 | JGI IMG/M metagenome (GOLD analysis project Ga0224557, IMG submission 180677) | Peat soil microbial communities from Stordalen Mire, Sweden - 717 S3 10-14 | ecosystem: Environmental > Terrestrial > Soil > Wetlands > Peat | place: Sweden: Norrbotten County, Stordalen...
GCTGATGAAACTTCTCGCGGCGGAGACTCTCTCTCGCCTCGTCAAGTTCAGTGGTGATTGCGGACATGACGCCGCCAATATACAGGCGCTGGGGCGGTTATTGAAACACCAAACTTCACTCCCCTGGGCTGCGCCCGTCTAATCCATCTGCATTTTCAAACCGGCGTTTTCACCGCATTTTCAAACCGGCGCTAACACGGGCTGCACATACCAATACGTGTCGTGGAAATATCTGTGTCCGAGATAGCGAGAGAGCAGGACCAAGCGGTGGGCCAGGGGAACTGATTGGCGACTCCAGCGCGCAATCCACTTTGTGGCAAACCGGTGCCGCAGATCGTAAAGACGCGGATTTGGACGCGAACCATTGCTGGGGATCCCGCGCACCAGCTGGCGAAAGGTCCAATCGGCAGCGCACATCTGCAAGGGCCGACCGAAAGGCCCGACAAAGAAATGGCTGGCCAAGGGGTAATGCGAACGGCGAACGCTCTGGTAGCGCTGGAGCGCTCGCACAGTAGATGGATGCAGAGGCAGCGTGCGCTCCGGACTGCGTTTGACAGCTGGGACACGCAGGGTGCCTGTTGTGGCATTAAAATCCTCAGCCCGCAGCCGAATAGCTTCCGAGGGACGAATGCCCGAACAGGCCAGCAATGCGATGAGTGTGCGATAAACCAGCGGACGCAGTTCGTTCCGCCACGGTCGCAGCCCCTGCGTGCGGCGTAAGAGGAGCTGGAGTTGAGCGTCGGTAAAAATGTGTGGCGCACGGCGACCGTCCCGCCGGGGAAACAAGTGAGTGGAAGGTATTTGGGTTCTCGGATCCAGCGTGGCGCAAAATCGCGCAAATCCCCGGATCGTACTCAATCGAACAGCGATGGTAACCGGTTGACACTTTTTCGTTTTGAGCCATTGGAGGGCCAGCTTTGTGCCCAGGGGTTGTCCAGGAGCCGCACGATCCAGAAAGCGGGCAAAAGCGAGAAGATCGTAGCCCGCGCCTTGGAGGCGGTAGCCAAAACCCCGGCGGTGAGCCAGATAGCGTCGTGCCAGTTTTGCCATCGACGAAGGAAAGATTTTCATACTCACCTTGGCCAGGGCCGTGCCAACTGGCGCAAGGCAACCATGTCCACTTGCGTGTAGATGTTGGTGGAATCCAGTCGCCGATGGCCCAGCAAGTCAGCAATGGGTTTCATGTCAACGCCGCGCTGATGCAACCGGGAAGCAAAAGTGTGGCGCAGTCGGTGTGTCCCCGACCAAGTTGAAGGAAAAGCACAGCGCTTGTAAGCAAGACGCACCATCGATTTTAATACGCTTCGCGACAAGGGATAACCGCTTCGGCGAGGGTGCCGCAGGAACACATGATCATAAGGGCCGTTCTGGGGACGGCCGAATTTGACGTAGTCCCTGAGAGCATCCAGCACCTGAGTGGGCAAGGGAAGCTGCCGTCCTCGGCCCGTTTTGGTCAGTCGGATATTCAATCGTCGGGCCTGCCAGTCAATGTCCGGCAACCGCAGGCCCATCACCTCTCCACCACGCAGCCCAAGGTCGAGCATGCACAAGATCATGGCGTAGTTGCGTTTTCCTTCTGGGGTTGTTCGTCGGAAACAGGCCAGGAGTTTGCATCCTTGCTGCTGGGTCAGAACCTCAGGCCGGCGGGGACCTCCAGGAGCCACTTTCGGAATGGCCGCTGCAAGCTCTGGCCCACAAGCTCCTTTGAGGTGGACGAATCTCAAAAATCGTCGGACGTAGCCCAATCGAGACTTGCCTGTAACAGGCGTGGCTCCACGAACATAGTGACGCGCAAAACTCCAGATGTCCGTCGGCTTCAGCAGCGACCAATTGGCTGGCGCTGCGCCGAACTGCCACTTCATGAAGGCCTTCGCGTTGGCTTCGTTAAGGTCCAGAGTTGATTGACTCACGCCTTGATGCGTCCGGAGGAACTGAAGGTAATCCGTAAGCCATGACGCCCAAGGACGGCGGACCGGTTCAGCGTAACGGCCCTTGAATCGAAGCCAATGAAACACCACTTTTCGGTAGTTCATCCTCGTCTCGGGACTGCGACGAGGCAAAACCTGGGCCAGCAAATGAGGAATTATCCGGCGGGTGAGCTCACGCAGAGCTGGGTGACGCGGGTGTTCACGCAACCAGCATGCCACATGGACCAAGCGCCGCTGATAATGATCAACAGTTAACGGGGCGTAATGGCGAGCGCGCAGGTAGTCGGCGAAGTCGCTATGAATGACAGCCACGTCCTCTGCCAACCCTTTGCTCAGCAGCCGATCCTCGGTGCGCAGACCACTCTGATGAAAGCGTTGTATGGCCATAACCGTTTGGCGGGTACAACCCGCCCAACAGTTTGCCATGCTTCCTCATACTTCTGCGCGCCGTCAGGCTCAATCAAAAAATAATCCCAGAACAAAGCCGGTCGCTGAACCTGTCAAAATTATGGGACCATCGCCCCTCACCGGGAACACGGTTTTCCCTCGAAAAGGGCCCTTTGGCCGGAACCGGCGTCCCATAATTTCGGTGTTCTCATAACCGTCGAAATAGAGCAGCTTGATCCGGTTTTTCCTCCGATTGGCGAAGACATAGAGATGGCCGCTCAAGGGGTCTTCTTTAAATTGGTGCGACACCAAATCGCTCAACCCCTCGAAGCTCTTGCGCAAATCCGTCGCGCCAGAGGCCAGGAAAATCCGCGTGGCCGGACTCAACGGGATCATGGCTTGGGCAGCAGTTGCAACAAGGTTCCCAGTTCCTGGGAAGAAAACCCGGAGCGAACCTCCAAACTCAACCCACCCGGCCATTGGAGACGATAGGCAGGCGCGGCCGGCGCGGGGGACAACAAGTTGGGCACGGCCACGAAAACCGAACCGCCGGCCGGTGGGCTGGCGGGCGCCTTCCTGAGCCAGGCTTGCAGCGTCCAGACGCTGACGCCAGCCTGGGCGGCAAATTCCTTTTGCGTCATCTGGCTCCGCCGGTAGTCCTGGAGAATACTCTGCCGCTGCACGGCAGTCCGATGTTTGCGAACGAGTGATGAGTTTTGCATCGCCCCCTACTCTGCCACCGCCGCCGCCGTGCGCCTAGATGGGTTTGGCTATACGGATACCTTCCAGCAGCTCGCATTGCCGCCGGACGCTCATCCGCGGATCCGGGCTGATCAGTTCTGTCAAACATGTTAAAGACCCAGTTGCCTGGACTTTTTTTTAAGCCAGTCCAGGTCCACCGTCATCTGGCCAATCTTCTGATGCAGTTGGCCGATCAACTGCTCCTGGTCCTCCGTGCCGGGCTGCCCGGGCTCGAACAGTTCGGGCATGTGATCCCGAATCGTCGCCCGCCACTGCGTGACTTGCGCCGGATGCACCGCGTACTCTCGCGCCAGTTGCGCGACCGTTTTGAGCCCCACCAGGGCTTCGAATCCCACTTTGGCCTTGAAGGCCGCACTGTGTCGTTTCCGTTTTGCTTTCATAAGTCTGCTCCTTCTTATCTACAGCAAACCGGCGAAAGTCGAACTTTACCCGTGGTCTAATTTTAGGGGTCCACCTCTCCCAGCTCAAATTGCGCGGCGTATTTAATGGGGAATCCCGCCTCGCGCAAGGCGGGTAGAACACCCATCTCCTGGAAAATGATCATGTTGCAAGGCAGCAACGATTCGCCAATGTGGAAGCGCGGAAAGACTTCCTTTTCCAGGACCAGCACCCGTTTGCCGGCCCGCGCCAGAAAGGTTGCGGCACTGCTGCCCCCAGGTCCGCAGCCAATCACCAAGGCATCGTATGTATTTCCAATCACGCAACACCATTGTCCAGAAAACATGGAGTCACTGCAAGCTCAGGAGTCTGCCCTGTGGCAAGGAGGCGCTCCGCTTGTGATCAGTTTCACCATCTGCCAATAGATTACATCCCCGCACTGTCCGAGAATTCACGTACTAATAAACTACACTTCCGAAGTGCGAAATGTGGGATAAATAACAATCATTCCGCACAAAGATAATGCTCACAGACTGCCGCTTTCGCGAGACATTTGGTCAGCCGCCTTTATGGCGGTATCTACAGAGAGATCCCAAAGATGATCAATATTGGACTTGAGTGCTGGGGCGGCATTTCGCCACTCCGTGCTTTTTAGGCTGGCAATCCGATCTCCGACGGCACCCCGCCAGTCGGCCCAATTGCCGCCAGTTTTGGGCGACAACTTTTTATCGAGAGTTGCAAGCTGACTGCAATATTCAAGACACTCGCCAAAGTAATCGGCAGACTGTACCGGATTTTCCTGATTGCGAAGAGCCTGATCAAAAAGATTATCCAAAGGATACACCGCCACTATTTCCATGAGATTCGTCAGGACGGACTCCTTGGCGTAGTCAATTAGGGCTGCCTCAATGTCGCGGTCAGAGGCAAGGTCGGCCGACTTGTTGGGCGGAAGATCTGAGGTCTTGAGTTCATTGCGATCCGCGCTTGTTTTTTTGATGATCGTCCCGAGACGGTATTCAATTTCCTGGTCGGTCAACTGGATGTCCGGAAGCTTTTTATGCAGTCCGTCGAATTCCTCATCGATCTTGGAACAAACGGTGGATTTGTTGTCGTGCGCCAGGGAGATATCGGCACGAATCGCTGCTTTTTTGGTATGCAAGCTCACCCGGCGTTCGTAAATAAAAATTTCCTGCTCATAAATGTTTGGGTGGTTTTTGGCGTCTTTGTGATCAGGATTGGGTATCGAACTGGGAGACTGGCCGGCTTCGATTTTAGTTACAGTGAGTTCTTTAGGCGCAAGGGTGTCTGCAAAGCATTTTGAAACCGCGCCGCTGAGCACATAATCCAAAGCGCTTGTTTTTTCCGCGTCGCGCTTAATTTCCACCTGCCAGACCGGGACAGGCGTATCCATCGCCGTACCTGTTCCGTATCTTCCAAGCCACTCAGCATAAATGCGCGAAGCCAGTTCGGATCCGGCCTGGCCCTGAGATTGAAAGTCCTTCACCACAAGCTGCCGGGCAAGCCCTGTTTTGATTGCATTCTGGGCTTTGCCCAAGGTCAGGTGCAAGGCTCCACGCAAGCCATCCACTTGCGGCGCAAGCTGCATGTTTTGCGATTCCGCATATTCACACAATTCCTGGGCAAGGCGGCAAAGAACCAGGGACAAACCGTGGGCGCCACGCCCTTCGGAGGCAGCCGCAGCGTTTTTAATGTAAAAAGCCATCCCGTCAGGGAGCATCCGTTCGTAGGCTTTTTTCAATTCGAGGTGGATGGCGGCCAGTTCGTGTTCTTGCAATTGATGCGTGCGACGAGGGGCAATTTCGATGACGTTGGTCGCGATCGCCTTGACATAATATTGATAAGCGGCCCAGTGTTGATGACGCTGGCGCAAAAGCCAGATCTCTTGAGCCTGTAAAATACCGCGTGAATCCGCCAATTCCGTCTCTTTTTGCAGAAGTTCGGATGCTCGGTCGGCCAAGACCTTTTTGGAGCCGGGGCTTTGTTCGGCCCAAACACGGAAATCATCGACTTCAACCAGAGTTTTGTTCAGGGACGCCTCGCATTCCAGCATCATCGGCTCGGAGAGGAGATCGTTCTCATAATGCTGAGTTTGCAAGGCAACCTTGCCTTGCGTAACGTCAATGTAATCGCTAAGCTTGCTCCATATATCCAAGGCCCACGTTTGGCGAATATCGCCCAATAGAGATTGTGCTTCCTGGTTTTCAGGATCCAGAGAAATCGCGGCCTGACATTGCTGCGCAGCCTCCGCAAAGGACTTGGAAGCCATCTTGTCACGAGCCAACGTGAGATCCTCGTCAAACCTTTGCCGCAATTGCTCAAGTTGCTGGCCAACCTGGTCAATTTCCTTATGCCAGGCGGGCGAGACTTTAGCCGCGTCGAACGAGCAAGAATCTGGATGTTGTTGCAACCAACTAACAATAGTCTGGCGACGCGAAACCGAAAGACTCAACTCACGACTAAGAGCATCGGGAGAAACCTGCAAGGGAGTTTCCAGTTGATGTAAATAGTGGCGCAGGGCTGAGAGCGATTCGCCTTTCTGCATCCCTCGCAGTTTGCCTTCGGCAATAGTTTGCGCAAAAGCATTTCCCTCACCAACCGCCTTCGCATCATGTTTAGATTCGGCGCGATAGCGAGCCGTGAGAAATCCCGCCTCCGGGCTGGACGGCGGCGGCGGCGTGCAACCCGTGTGCAACCATCCGCCAGCCAAAATGAGTATTAACCAGCCCCATTCAAAGTTCAATCGGTTTCTTTTCATGATCAGGGTTCCTTTCATTGCTTTGAGTTATAGTTCATTGCATTACAAAGTTCTCCATGGGCACGGGCAGAATGACGCGGAAGCCGACCAATTTGGCGTCTTCTCTAAAATCATTCGAAGCCCAAGGCATGACAGCGCTTTCGGTCATTATATCGCAGCTTCCTCCGCAGACCACCCAGTCCAAAGAGAAACCGGACATCGTTTTCTGACACAACTCCCCCGCGTTGCCGCATAAATCCCGCATCCCTAACGGATACAACTCGGCGTTCGCGTCGTCCACAAGGCGCGGCGCGGTTTGGGTATGAGTGACGGTCGATGAAAACACCAAGCGCCGGGCCGCCTGTGCTTCGGATGTGCCAAGACTCCCAAAAGGATCCAAATTCTTCTGCGTCTGTTTCCACATGGGCGCGTTTGTTTCAGCAAAAAAATCAAAGCCGAACCGCGCGGCGTACTGCCACTCATCATCGCTGGCCAGACGAAAGCCGTTGTGCGAAGGCCCGATAGTCCAAACATTGAGATTTCGAATGTAAACCGGCTCACGACCGTGACAGAGGCTTAACCAATTGCAGACACTCATGGCTTCATCCAATGTCACTCCGGTGTACGGGGCATGCTTGTCGCCGACGAAGTTTTTGGTTGCTGAAAAGGTTGCAAACTTAGCCCACTCGGGATGGGCTTTGAGAGCTTGTTGGGCCCATTCCTGATAAAGCCGCATATCCTCGAACGTAGTTTCGGTGGCCGCCATATAGAAGGGCGCAGAGGGCTTCCATGATATGTTATTTGTGCCTGAATGCAAGGAACCCTTTGCATCAGGAACCAAGACCATCCACAGTACATTCGAGTCTCGGCCTCCGTTATCCACCGGTACTTTAAGAACCTTGGGCAAAATGCAGGCGGCCATGCTCTGATAATAGACTTCGGTAGGCCAAGTCTGCCAGAGATAGTTGGTCTTTGCCAGTTGTGACGGAACTGAATCCGCAGGTTCCAAATGGTCATCTCTTGGAAAAGGAAAATAATTAAGGATCAAATTATCGGAATCTTGCGCGTTTAAATTATCAAAAACCGTTTTTGTTGAGCTGAGTGGGGTATAGTGGTAATTCCATTCGGCGCCTATGGCGCCCAAAGCGACTTCGAGAAAGCGGCGATTTCCATCTTGTCGTCCTTCCTTCGCGGCTTTGGCGCGGTCGGCTCTATAACCCTCAATGACGGCCTGGGCCACTTTGGACCAAAACAGGGAGACGACGCTGACCACTGCAGGCTGTTTGGCGGTATCTGGATCGCTATTGAGAATCTTCTGAATTTTGCCAGCCCGGTTACGGACCATGATCGCAAACTGATCAGGGAACATCGGTCCTATATCGTAATTAAAACTGGCGTCTCCGGTGAGGCGCTTAAGATTCTCAACGACGCCTCCGATAATATCCTCCTTGGGCAGGCCTGTTTCGACGTTTACAGTCTGCAGTCTAACCCGGGCAATAGTTCTGTTGTTACCGTTGAGACCCGCCTGAGCGAAAACGTTCGTTTGATTGTATCCAGGCTTGGCGCCACGCAGTTGATAATTACCCGCAGGCACCATGAATTGTAAATTGCCTTCAGCGTCGGATGTTTTGCTGAAAGTTTCTTGGGTATCTGTTGCTACAACGTCAACGCTGACATTCCCGGGATCGGTGATGACAAGAATCTCAAAAAGATTGGGTTCATTCGGTTGAGCTGGCGGGCTGGGGCTATGTTCCAACGCATCAAGCCTCGCTTGCTCCCAACTCACATTTTGCAGAATCGCATTCGATCCCTTGACGAGAGCCCCGAGCGAATTCTTATCGGAAAGGTTGCCAAACCACTGCCAGCCATTGGCATATTTATACACTCCACTTAACGCCGCTCCCTCGTTCCAATTGCCATCGAACTGCTCATGCGAATAAGCCTTGTCTGTGGGAAGGAAAAGACCGTACCCATCAGGTTTCTGTTGTTTCTGGGCATCCACGATATATTGTCCAGAATATGTCCCCAGCCCGACTGGCCAGACTTCATAGGAAAAATCTCCCTCCAAACGCGGCTTTGCCACGCTCGCGCCTGAGGAAGAGTTGGTGGACGATTTGAAATCAATCGGTGGCCCCCAATGGGCGGCGGTCTGGCCCAAAGCAGCCAGACTCACAACCTGCCAGCCGAACCAGATGGCGATGTAACGAAGAAACGTCGCCGACCTTACTGGAAAGGGCGCCATTTTGCACAACCAGCCTGTCAGAGCAATCCCATTTCGATATTGCGCCATATTTCGTTCGGTGGGCGGAGGATGACCCGCGCTGCCTTGGCCCCCTTGGCAAGGCGGGCGCTCCATGCGCACCGTCGGGCTTAAAAGTGCATCTCATGGTGGAAAGCTTGTGATGCCAACTCGGCCATGATGGCATGGTTGCTTATTTCACACCTCGACGGACTTGAACGCGCCCGCTTCCAGATTACTTCGGGAACGTGATTTCAGAAGGAAGCATGGGCTTGGACGTGAGGTCGAAATCAGTAGGCAAAGCGGCAAACATCATCGGAACCGACTCGCCACTGCTGCTGCCGCGATAGCCGACCTTCGCAGAACCACGTATCAGCAACTGCCATTGACGGCCCTGCTCATTCATTATGTTGAACGCATTTATCATTCGGCCGGCATTTTCCAGATCTTGGGCTCCAACAACGATTTCAAAGGCAATCGGAGTTTCTTTGCTTCTTGGGCTCCCTGAGGAAGTGCCAAAGATGGTGGCAATAGGCTGCCAAGTTTCTGTTCGATTGGGGTTAGTCAAGCGGGCTTTTCCCAAATTAACGACGACCTCGGCTTTGTGAACATGGTTGGGATCATAAGTAACTTTCCCATCTTCTGAAACACCAGTTTTCACGCCGGATTCTTCCGGTTGCACTAGAGAAACATTGAGCCACGGGTCTTTGAAAAGGATGGTGGATTCCGAGTTGTTCTCAATGGCTATCTCCATTTTGATGACATAGTAGGCATTGTCCGGGGATCGAGTTGGATACTTTGACATGACACCCGCCAGCATGGCCACTCCTTGGGGGTGATCCTCCAAGTATGCTTCAGTCGTTTTGACAACATTCCATTTCCGAATCCCTATTATGTGCAGACTATCCGTCAAGTTAGGAGGCGCCTGTGCGAACAAGTGGGGTGTTATGTTCAGCACGGATAATCCAATAAGCAAGCTTCGATACATTTTTTTCATCGTTGTTTCTCCAGTTAAGTTACCATTGTTTGATTCCAGGCACAGTTTTTTACCCGGTGGGACCGATACTACTCTGAGAGAGCTTTTTGTCAACTTATTTTGTCAACTTAATCTGCGGCCAAGGCTGCGACCAAGTGCTGCGAAACAAAATAGTGGGCCAAAATGGCACATTATGCAGGTCGAAACAGTCCGCTATATGGGTCAAACTGGCGCATATTGATTCTCAAATAGATTTGGCCAAGAGGCCCTCTTTAAAAGTAAGTAAATCACTGTTGTCCAATTGGATGCGCTACAAAAATCGCATCCGTAGCGTGCCGTAACAACCAGCCAAGAATACAAACACCATCGCCAGAAGAATGATCGCTGGGCGGGTGGCTTGACAGCCTTGTCTTGGCTGTTTTTGCCTTCCGGCAGAAGGAGATGGCGAGTTGTCAGAATTATTAAACACAAGGTCAACCAGCGAATATTCCCTGGTATTGATGCCGCGCATCCATTCATCCGGCTGCAGCATCCGATCAGGATCCGCATCAGGCCATGAAAGGGTGAGAGTTAAGATGCCATTGGTCGCATATCGATCCAAAGCCAAGGCAGCTTCAAAGCCCCAACGCTGGATAGCCATCGAACGAAGGACCATGTTCATGGTTTGAAAAGTGTGTCGTGGAGGAGTGGGTGCTTTTGACCCGATTATCGGAGGTGGCGATTCCTCCAGCGTGGAGGGTCCGGGGCGAAGCAAACCACCAAATAAGAGTTGTGGCAGCATCAGCAAAGGGACAAGCGTTAGCGCCACGCGATTGCTTGGGCTGGCGGCAGAGAGTAATAAGCCAAGGCTGACCGCTGCCATCGCCGTCAGCCACAGTGTCCCCCACAACATCAAACACACTGGAATCATCAAACTCAACATCCAAGGAGCCACCAGTGCCATCAGCAAAAAAGTCTGAAGTCCGACAATCCATGTGAGCACAACAAATTTCGCCGCCAGATAAGGCAGCACGCCGAAGCAACAGCGCAATTCACGAAACAACACATGCTGCTCATTGACGATCTCCCGGGATGCAGCCATAATGCCAAACCAGATGGCAGCCGACACCATGACAAAATAAAGTCCACATCGGCGTTGGGCGTTGGCAGCGCTGATTTGAAATGCGTCTTTCTGCGTCTGTTCGTGCAATTTCCAGGCGGTTGAATTACGCAGTTCGGCGGCTCCGCCGCCGGAATTGCGCTCGACAAAATATTGATGGGCATGGGTCGCGAAGCGGACGAAGTAATCCGCCACACGCTCATCGGATTCAAACCCCCAAAACGCAATCACCATAAGGCCGGCAATCAGGGGCACTTGGAGAAACGCCCACCTACAGTTCGCACGATCGGAAACGAACACGCGGAAATTCCGGCTTATCAGCACGCAAAAATCATTCAACGACTTCATGTCCGTTGCGTTGCCGCACTCCCCGGCGCATGAGGCGCCTGATTCGCCTCTAAAGGCCAAGGTTTGTGCAGGAATTCGAACCCCGGCTGATCACGCTTCTCCTTGAAGCAACGGGCGGCTTGCGCTCCGGCATAAAGGTCGTTGGGAACACATTTTAACACGTACTCAGCGGGGTTTTCATTGAGGTAACCAACTGGCGTGGTCTCTCGAAAATAATCCACCACCTTTTCTCGCCAGCCATAATAGCCAAGAACTCCGCCCATCCCGACGACCAGGACATCGTCGAAGCAATCAAATGTATCTCGACCTGGTGCGTGGATGGTCATGACGATTGGAATAGAGCGGGTTTCGGCCAGCAATCGCATCTGCTTGATAAGATCATAAGCCTCAATAGCTGCCAATCCGGACGTAGGTTCATCCATGAACAGAACACGTGGCTGGCTTAAAACCTCGTGAGCAATATTAATGCGCCGCCGCTCTCCACCGCTGGGATACTCACCGCGCGATTCAGGAGAGCCCACGGGTTTGGCGAAAAGCTTGTCGAGGTCTCCCAGCCCGAGCATTGCGCAAGTCTTACGGATTTGTTCCCGCCGCTGCTGCGGGCCCGAGCCCGGAGAACGGAACCGCATCCGATAATCCAAGGATTCGGCCACCCGCAGCTCAGGAATCATTATTTCCGCTTGCGGGACGTAACCAAGTATATCGAGTACACGTTCACGGTCAATCCATAGGTCGTCTTTGCCGAACAAAATGTGGCATTTTTTGGTTGGCCGTTCATAACCGGTGAGAAGCCGGAGAAAAACACTCTTACCGCAGCCTGAAGGGCCCATTATCGCCGTCAACGTTCCCGGTCTGGCTCGGAGGTACAACCCGTTGCAAAGCGTCTGAAGCGCCGACCCGCTGCCGCGCGAAAGGCACAACTCGGTTGTGTTAATCTCAAGAGGATGATCGCCTCTCTTGGAACTGTCCGAAACGCTTGCCATCGGTTGAGCACGAGCATAATCGGCAAGTTGGAACACGCAAGCAGAAAACAGAAAACGGTGGATCCTTCATAATTGCCAACGGTTCGGAATCGACGAGGTGCAAGCTGTTGGGGGTGTAAAAGTCTTTCTGTAATTTGTCTTTCTTCCCTCCGCCTCCACCCCTCCGGGGTGAGGCGGAGCGAAGGCGAGCGTAGCGAGCCGAGCGCAGCCGAACCCCGGAGGGATGGAGGCGCCACGCGCGCGAAAAATTGGTCGAGGGCGGGCCAAGATGGTTTCCTGTTGGGGGTATCAGCAAACACATCCAACGCAAAATCATAATGACCCACCAAAACAAGTCTGAACTATTGAACTCAGTCCTGCAACTGCTCACTGAAGATGGCACCGACGGCGTGGCCGAAGGCATCCGCCTGCTGGTCAACGAAGCCATGCAGCAAGAGCGATCCAAAGCCCTGCAAGCCCAGCCCTACGAGCGCACCGACACCCGCCAGGGCCACGCCAACGGCTTCAAACCCAAGACCCTCGCCACTCGCGTCGGCCCGATCCAATTCAAGATCCCGCAAGTGCGCGGCGATTTGGACTTCTATCCCAGCGCCCTCGAAAAAGGCATCCGCAGCGAACAGGCCCTCAAGCCCATCTTCTACAGTCGGAAAAACCACACCTTTGATAACCAACGACTTGCAACGACGAAAAAGCCTCTTGGCACTACATTTTCGATTTTTTCACTCGATTCATTCTTTCTCTCGCAGGGTCGGCGGCAGGGCCACACCGGCGGCCAGGCACGCCTTGTGTGCCTCGCCTATGACCTGGCTGCGCAACACGAAATGCTTGCCTTGAAACACCGCTTCGACTTCCTGCAAATTATCCAGTCCGCGCAGGATTTCCGACCATTCCCAGTTCGCCCCTTTCTGCTCCAGGCGCTGTTCCAATCCGCGCTTGAGCAACAAGGCCAGAAAACTGCAAAAGACATGCCCGCGGATGGTCTCGTCCAGCTTGTGATAGACCGGGCGCGTTTCTAAAATCGACTTCATGGTGCGGAACGATTCTTCCACCATCCACAGTTGCTTGTAAGCGCCGGCGATGACTTCCGGCGGCTCAGTGCGGTTGGTGCGCAAGACCCATTGGCCGTCGTAGCGCGCTTCTTCCTTCACCTTGGCTTCATCGATGGTAAAGTGCCGGCCCCGGTCGGTTTGCAGATACTTCCGGTAGCCCTCGTTGCCGACTAACGCCTTGTCTCCCTGTGGGAGTTGCTGGCGCAAATGCGCCACGATGGCTTGACGGTCGGCGGCGTCCTTGCGCCGCTGCTCCTCGTTCAAGCAGACCACATAGCGCCGCTTTTGCACCCACACCTCCTTGACCTGCAAGGGTGAGGGGTCTTTGGCGCGCTGGCGCTCGGGATGGATTTCCCGGTAAGCAGACCGGTCGGCCAGCACCACGTCGCGCACCTCCTTGTTCGAGCGCATCCGCGCTCCCAAAATGTAATCACAGTCCAACACGCCCGCTTCCAGGGCCGCGATGGTTGGGGCGCTGATCATCCCCCGATCCGACACCAGGCAGATCCGCCGCACCCCAAAGCGCGTTTGCAACCGCGCCGCCACCGGCAAGAGCGTCTTCACGTCGGCCGTGTTGCCCGGCCACAGTTCGCAGCACAACGGCCAGCCCTCCTCATCGAGCACCAGCCCCACCACCATCTGCGGCAGGTCCGGCCGGTGATCTTTGCTCTTGCCCCGACGGCCGATCTCTTGGCCGCCCCGGCCTTCAAAGTAAATCGAGGTGGTGTCAAAGAACACCAAGTCCAGGCCGCTGAACAAATCCCGTCGCCGGGCAAAGAGCGCCTCCTCGATCCAGTCCTTGACACAACGCGGGGCGCCCAAGACCGGGCGGCTCAGTTGCTCCCCCATTGGCCCGCCCAGAAATGCCATCGCCCGATACAAGTGATGCAACTCCAGCCCATCGGTGCCGGGCAGTCGGCAGCTCTGACGCCAGCGCTCCGCCGCCCGGTCGCTGCCCGAGGCGAACAACCGATGCAACACCGTCAGGTAAATGGCCCGCTCGACCTCAAACCCGTAATGCCGGCCCTCCAAGGCCTGGTGGATCGTTGGGCCGATACCCAACTGCTCCCACAGCCGGCCAAAGACCAGGTCCGGCCCCACCCGGCTCACCGCCACCGGCTCGGTCTGGCCCGCCGCGTGCGCGTCAATCACCGTCAGTTTCTGGCAGAAGCGCAGCCCGGAACGCAGCAGCGCCTCCAACTGCCCGCTGGCCTGGAGCGCCTCCAGGCGCCCGACGGTGCTCAAGACCCGCTGATGCACCTGGCCGCCGTCGCGAAAACTCTCCACGATTTGCAGGTAGGCATATGAGCCGGTGCGTTTGACTCGGAAATACACGGGTCGCTTTCTTTTCCTCTACATAATTGCGCCATTGCTGACTATGACGCAAGCAAAACCGCACTTTTCTGGCAGAATTTGGCACTACATTCTCACTTCCGAGCGATGGCTTCCCTCGGAAGACACCCCGATTTTCGGCTTTCACTGTAGAAGATGGGCTTGGGTTCACATCGCCATCCAAAGAGAAAAGGCTGGATAAAAACTACATTTGCTTCATTCTAAACCCACTGCTAAACTGAGCATAATGCACAGGCAAAGCGGAAAAAGAACATGAGTTCATTTGTGAGCAAGACCGAAACAGACCAATGGACGGGCGCTCCCTTGGCGAAAGGTGGATCGCGAAGGTTGCCGTTGTACTTCATGCTGGATTTTTCATGCTCTGCCCGCGAGGAATTTGTCAAATGGGCGAGTCAACAAGTGGAGGGTGTCGCAAACACACTTAAACAGAAAGCCGAAAAAGCCAGGAAAATTTTCGAAGGAAGCCCTGTGTTTTATACCGTGATTGCATTCAGAAGCACGCCACTTCAGCTTCAGCCACTGGCTGCCCCTTGGAATTATCACTTTGAAAGCCTGAAATTGGGAAAAATCAGACGGCAAGGTTCTTGCGCTCTTGGGAAAGCGCTGGCTTTACTTGGCAAAAGTATTGAGCAGGAGGTCGTTCTCAAAGGCGTTGATTCCGGGGACGTGAATCCGATGGTCCTTTTATTTGTGGATGGAACGCCATCCGATGATTGGGTCCACCCCCTGGAACTTGTTGTGAATTTAGGGGCCAAAGTATTTGTCTGCGAAAGCCTGCAAATCGCTAGTAGGGCCAGTATTTTCCGCGAGAAAGCAGGGAAGTACATTGCTGGATTTCTGTCGTCGGAAATTCAGAGTGAAATATTGAATAGGATAGAAGAGGGACGGCAGGACATAATAAAACACGGTCGGGTGTTCGGCTACCCAACGATCTATTAAGGCCCAGATTAGATGCAAGATGATAAATGTATTGAGACGAATGCCAAAAAGTCAGATTTATCGTCTGAAGTTCCCTCCTCGAATGCTCATCAAGAAGTCGCTGAGGAGTTGCAATTACAATTATGTCCCGGCGCGTCCCACAGCTTTAAATACACGGCTGCGAAACCTTGCGAAGTTGATTGGGATATCAGCCAAGTGGGCACAGGCTCAGAAAAATTTGCCAGCGGCGAAACTAAAATAATTCGATTATCCGTTCCACAATGGGCGCAGCCTCATGCCCTCATACGCGGGGAAATATTGATTCTGGACGAAAATGCCACGGTTCTACGCTGCATCCCCGTAGGCGGATGGGTGCGAATGCCTCAAACAGAAACACCGCCCATTGCCGAGCCCAAGGTCGGTTTGCGGAGTGTGGCCATCTTGGTGTCCGTTTTGGGCGTTGCTGCAATCTTGTTCTATTGGCTTTATGCTCTGCGTCCTCCCACTTTGATCATTAGCCCGGCGCAACTGGATCTGGGCACCTTGTATTACAGCCCGCCAGTTGGAGGCAGCATTAATACCAACGGGGTGTTCACCGTCAAGTGGCGGGGGACATCGCCTGGAAATGTTGGATTGAACGCTCAAGAAATCATTCATTGTACCGACCAGACGGGTCATGAGGTACCTGTTTTCGCAACCAATATAACCTTCCAGATCGGCAACGATGGCGGCGAAGTGCTTATCCCCTTGCAATGCCAGGATCTTTCCAATGAAATTGACCGGGTTAGCATCACAGTAACCTTGAGCACAAGCAACTCACCCATACGCGTGACGCCGTCCCAGCTTAGCGTGGCAGCGGTAATTAAGCCTGCGCCCGACAAGTAAATCACAAAATCCAGCGCTGGCAGATTTACTTTTGGGGCTCACCAACAAGAATTGCTTTCGTTAGCCCAAGTTCGTCAGTTCGGTGGCTCAAGGAAGGGTGGTCGAGTTGATTTGCAACGGGTTGCGCATTTTCAGATGGCGGCTTTCGGCACTACATCTTCCACGATTCTTGAGATTCGCGGCAGGTCCAATCCCAAACGCCCCATGGGCCAGCGCCTTTTCCGGCAGCGCCACCCCTCGCAAACGAATCTCACCGGCAGGCCGGCTCGCCAGGATCTTGTCCATTGAGCGCATTTCGTCCAGTTCCAGCAATAGTTGGCGAGCGCAGTAAGCCTGTGGCTACCACAACCGGAACTCCCGCCTGGAACGGCTTAAGTGGTCGTCTATGTACAAACACAGTCGATGGATAGGCTGTGGCCAGGACCCTGAAGGGAACCCCTAACCTCGTTGCTTTCCCTGATCCGTGCGCAATCTCCGAGTCGTTCGCTTGAGCCTCCAGGATCCCCAGGCCGATTGGCTTGCAATCAGCGTTCCGTTCGAGCGAAACGCCATCCCATGCTGCGGATTCCGATGAAAGCGGACACCTGTTCCAATCCATATCGGACACCGTTCCAATCCTGTCGGACAGTTGTCGGAGCGAAGCGACGCTCTGAGTCACTTATAAAGGGGTGTCCGACAGCCGTCAA
>Ga0224557_1002267_pt1 | contig 16741 bp, 3 predicted proteins | sample 714S31014metaG_FD_180677 | JGI IMG/M metagenome (GOLD analysis project Ga0224557, IMG submission 180677) | Peat soil microbial communities from Stordalen Mire, Sweden - 717 S3 10-14 | ecosystem: Environmental > Terrestrial > Soil > Wetlands > Peat | place: Sweden: Norrbotten County, Stordalen...
CTGGCTGACGCATTCCACGCTGTTGGGCGCGGTGAGCTGCAGAGCGAATTGCACCGGCGATGCGCAATGGGTGGCCCAGTTCCCGATCTGGCCGGTGCCGTAATCCAAAAAGCCGCGCCAGTTGTAGGGCACATACTGTTCGCTGAAGGGGCGCGGCTCGCTGCGGCCCTGCCAGAGCTCCCAATCCACGCCCTTGGGAACCGGCGATGTTGGCGGGGGCTGCTGCAAGCCGGTGGGATGAGTACCCGGCGATGTGGAGATATGCACTTCCGTGACGTCGCCGATGGCGCCCGACCAAATCATCTCCGCCGCCACGCGAATGGATTCGTGGGAGAAACCCTGGTTGCCCATCTGGGTGGCGACCTTGTATTTCAGGGCTGCGTCGTGCAACAGGCGTGCTTCCCAGGGAGTGGTGGTGAGCGGCTTCTCCACGTAGACGTGCTTGCCGCGCTCCATGCAGGCCAAAGCCACGGTGGCGTGCATGAAGTCCGGCACGCCGATGGTGACGGCGTCGATGTTCTTGCCTTCCTTGTCCAGCATGACGCGGAAGTCTTTGTACTGCGGTGCCTTACTGAAGCGCGCCAGATTGTCGGCGGCGCGGTTATCGTCTACGTCGCAGAGGGCCACGATATTTTCGGTGCGCGACGCGGCGATCAGATCGATGCCGCCCTGGCCGCCACAGCCCACGGACGCTACGTTGAGCTTTTCATTGTAAGGTTTGTGTCCCAACGCTGGAAGTGAGGGCACGCTTCCGAAGCCTCCTGCCGGGACCGCGCCCGCAAGGAGGGCTCCGTAAAAGAAATGCCGTCTGGAGACGCCGTTTTCCGACATAAAACTGGTCCTCCCTGGGTGCGTTGGCAACGTGGCGCAACCCTTCTCGTTCCGATGGCGACTGTAACACGCGGCTGGCGAGGTCTGCAACCGCCAACGCATGGGCAGTTGGGGCTCTCCGAAAGCGCGCCGGGAAAACCACAAGAGCGCCGTTCCCGATCGGAGGGCAGGCGAGCACCGCCTTGCCCCACCCCAACAGCCGCGCGGGACGCTTGTCATCCAGGCGGCGAGGTGCAAAGATCGAATGAAGTAAAGATATGACCAGACGATCCGCGTTACAAACGATCCCTGCCGGTCTGGCAGCCGCCCAGGCCGGCCGCGCCGCACCGGCTTCCGCCGGGAGGCTGAAGCAATCGCTGGCACGGTGGTGCTATGCCAGGATTCCGCTCGACGATCTGTGCCGCCAGGCTGCGGCCATGGGCGTCAGCGGCATCGATCTTGTAGAGCCGGCGGATTGGCCGACCATCCGCAAATACGGGTTGGTTCCGACCATCACGCAAGGCGATGCGAAAATTCCCGATGGCTGGAATCGCAAGGAGAGTCATGACCGGCTGGAGCAGGAGATTCGCGGCCGCATCACGCGCGCGGCCGAAGCCAACGTGCCCAACGTCATCGCATTCTCCGGCAACCGCAAAGGCATGCCGGATGACGAAGGCAGGGAGAATTGCGTGACCGGCCTGAAGCGGATCGCGAAATTCGCGGAAGACAAGGGCGTGACGGTTTGTCTGGAGTTGCTCAACAGCAAAGTGAACCATAAGGATTACCAGTGCGATCATACGGCCTGGGGAGTGGATGTGATCCGGGGCGTGGATTCACCCCGGATCAAACTGCTCTATGACATCTACCACATGCAGATCATGGAAGGCGATATCATCCGCACCATCCGCGACAATATTGCGTACATCGCCCACTTCCACACTGGCGGAGTTCCCGGACGGCATGAACTGGACGACACCCAGGAGTTACAGTGGCGCACCATTGCCAAGGCCATCGCAGACCTGAATTTCCAGGGATTCTTGGGGCACGAATTCGAGCCGGCCAAAGACCCCATGGCCTCGTTGAAGCAGGCCGTGGAGCTTTGTACCGTCTAGTCGCTCCGCAGTTTTGGCGGGAGGCCGCAAGAGTGGCGCTCAGGCCTGCACAGTAAGACAGCTCGGAATGGCGGGAGATTGGAGTACGTGCGAAGTAGTAAGTCGCATTGCGTTGAAGCGCGTCACATCGGCAACGCGGGGTGAAGGTGGCGGCGCGACTAACTCGAGGACAGGCAGCGGACCTCCTCGACGCGCGTCTTCTTGTTCAGCGCCTCTCTTGGGGGAAGTTTCGCCGGGTTGAACGGGTCTATCGGCAGGAGTCCCTGCGCCGAAAGGTTCTTCAACTTCAGAACTCCTGATGTCGCCCTGCAATTTCAGCCCGGCGGGGAAAATGGGCTGAGCCATTCCTTTCGATGGCGAGAGCTTCGCGGGTGGGGGGCAGGCGAGCACCGCCTGCCCCACCTGCGGGCTCACTGCAAATTCCACGACATCAGGAGTTCTGAACTTCTCGATGCGATCGGGCAATACTGCCGCGGCGAGATTCCCGTTCCCACCGGGAAGACTTCTGACGGCCGGCAGGTACTTCTGCGCCACTTTCAGTGCGTCGGCGGCGTACTTCTTGACGTCGTTGAGCTTGTGCTTCGCAACGGCGTCGCCGCATTTCTCCAGCAGCGGGCCGTAGCCTCTATCGAAGCTCTTGAGCGCCTCCTTGAGCGGCTTGGCATCCGCGCCGCCTCTCGTCTTGGTATCCTCCAGCCTTCTGGCGAGGTCGGCTTTGGCGCGTTCGCACTCTGCGTGCATCTGGTTTTTCCGTAAGTCTTTCGGACGACTCGATCCGCCGGACTGGTCAGGCTGGTACCGGTAGTCTGGACGGCCGACTGCACCTTTAGATACTCTTGCCATGCGGAAAGACAAGGTGTATTGTTTTAGGGTCTTCTTATCCTTAAAACCGCAGGTCTAAGGGCAGCACGGAGGCCCGGTTGGGGGTGTCTTTTGACGACGAAATGCCGCGGGATCCAGTTTGTCTCGACACTGGCAGTCCTCTTCTTTGCTGGAGTTGCCAGCGCTCAAACCTTGACGATCACATCCGGCCCTAACTTTGGCAGTTTCCCTTTAGGTACCGTCGAAATTCCTTTGACAGCGACGGGCGGCACGGGTACGGGATATACGTGGTCGATAACCAGCGGTTCACTGCCGCCCGGGTTGAGCTTGCGGACGGACGGCGGGCCACCGTCTTTTCCGGCGGGGACCACGGCCGGAATCATCGGCGTGGCCACCAGCACGGTACACGCAGCCGGCTTCACAATCAACGTCACCGACAGCGGATCGAATCACATTTCGCTGGCCTGCACGATGAGCATCGTTTCGCTGGCAATTACCGACCCCAACCAATTGGAAGACGGTTTCGTCAACGTGGCATATTCGTACACGCCAACAGCCACGGGCGCTTCCGGTAGCGTCACCTGGTCGCTGCTTAACGGTGGCCTGCCCGCGGGCTTGTCCTTGAATTCGTCCACCGGCGAGATCTCCGGCACCCCCGCCGCGCAAGGTAACTTTAGCTTCACTGTGTCGGCCGCCGATTCCATCGGGACTGTCAACCGCTTTTTCAACTTCCAGGTTTTCGGCGTGGGCTTTACGGGATCTGGCGATTTGGGGAATTACAACCAAGGCTCTTCGGTGAACGCGACACTTTACGGCGCCGGCGGCACCGGGCCGTATACATTTTCCGCAGGAGGACTGCCGCCGGGAGTGAGTCTGAGTTCGAGCGGTCAACTCTCGGGAACCGTGACATCGGGCAACGGTACGTACCGGTTTGGCGTCATGGTGACGGACCACAACGGCAGCAGTTACAACAAGACTTTCGCGCTGAACGTCATCGGCATGCCCACGTTGCCGAATCTCAACTATCCCAACCCTGGCGCCGACAGCGCTCTGGGTGAAGCGCAAAACTACCCGTTCAACATAAGCGGCGGCAAGAGTCCCTATACATGGTCTATCTCGGTGGGTTCGCTGCCGCCGGGAATGCGGCTACTAAGCAACAATCTGCCAACCAGTTTCAATGAAGGCCCGGACGACGCCGTGGTTTTAGGCGCCCCGACGCAGTTGGGCGCGTTCAACTTCACGGTGAGCGTAACGGATAGCTCCACGCCGCCGGTCACGGTATCCCGGCCGATGACGATCAACGTCAAGGCTATGACCCTGAATTTCCCCAACAGCAACCCGACCGTGGGACTACCTTACAGTTTCTATCTGCAGCCCGTGGGCGGCAGCACTCCCTACAGTTGGAGCATTGCCAGCGGGAATCTCCCCAACGGGCTGTCCTTGAACACCAGCACCGGCGTGTTCAGCGGAACTCCTTTAGAGGATGGCAATTTCAATGTCCTGGTGACCGTTTCGGGAGGCGGTATCAGCATCAACCGGTACCTTACGTTCAATGTCAATTCAGCGACCAGCCCGCAGATTTCGATCAATACCTCGACGGCTCTGCCGGATGGAGTGGTCAACAACCAGTACAACTATTTCTTCAACGCCTGCTGTGCTCCGAACGGCGTGACTTTTTCGGTGGTGGGCTCCCTGCCGACGGGGTTGAATCTGAATTCGAATGGGCAACTGTCGGGCACCCCCACGGTCGCCAAACAGTACACGATCGAGATTCAAGCCACGGACAATAGCAATTCCTCCAACTTCGGAAGAAGATTTTTGACTCTGAATATCTCTCCGCTCCAGCCCACTACTCCGATGCCCAATGGAACGGCCAGTTCCTCTTACAGCACGACATTTACGGCGTCCGGCGGAACAGGAACCTTGACGTGGGCGCTGGGGCCGGGGAGCCAGATTCCTCCGGGACTATCGCTGTCATCTAACGGAACGCTGTCGGGCACACCCAGTTCGCCGGGCAGTTACAACCTGAACTACACGGTGACCGATGGCTCGGGGAATAGCTTCACGGGATACTTCGGCATGCAGATATATGCGGCCGGCAGTGTCTCACCGCCCAACATCACGTTCGGCAACAATCTTGGCGCCTGGTCGATTGGCCAGCTTCAGTACGCGCTGACAGCCAACGGCGGAAACGGAACCTACGTCTGGAGCTTGGCGGGCGGCGCTCTGCCGCCGGGATTGGCGATGCGCACGGACGTTCCGTCTTTCTTCCCGGCCGGGACCGCGGCCGGCCTGATCGGGCTCGCCACTACGCCGGGAAACTATAGCTTCACACTGGCGGTGACCAGCGGCGGGCAGACATCCTACCAGTACTGCACCATGCGGATCACGGCGCTGCTGCTGAAGGAGAACCAACTGCCGCAGGCCTTCATCGGCGCCGCTTATAGCTATACCTTGACGGCCTTGAATCCCGCCGGGACGGTGACCTGGACAGCCAACGGCTCCATGCCGTCGGGCCTGAACCTGAGCAGTTCCGGGGTGCTCTCCGGCACGCCCACCCAAGCTGGGAATTTCAACATCAACTTCAATTTCACCGACGGTGTCGATACCGTGAACCGGGGGCTGAACCTCAATGTCTCGGCCTTACAATTCACGAATGCCGGCCTCCTACCCAACGGACAGCAGAACAGCGCTTACAATGTCACTTTCAATGCAACGGGAGGAACTGCACCGTACACTTATTCCCTTCAGAACTCAGCCCCCTCCGGACTGAGCCTCAACAACGGAACCCTCTCGGGAACCCTCAATCAGGGAACGGGCAATTTCAGTTTTAACGTCCAGGTAACCGATAGCCGGTCCAATTCCTATGTCAAGACGTTTTCCATCGATATCGTCAACCCTTCTTCGGTTCTGCCATCCATTGCTCTAAACCAGATGGTTTACAACATCGCTTCCCTGGGCAGTTTCTTCTCGCAGAACGTGAGCGCGTACAATGGCGGCACGGCGCCGTTCACTTGGAACGTGACGGGCCTGCCGCAGGGTCTGTCGGCGCGCACCTACGAGGTCTCCGCGCGACCGAATATGGCTCCCGACGATGTGGAAGTCTGGGGCACGCCCACCGCCTTGGGGACGTATAACGTGCAGTACACGGTCACCGATGCCAACGGCGTTTCCTCGACGGTGCAGTGCCCGCTGGTAGTTTCGGCGATAACGCCGGATTACGCCTCTCAACTCCCCAACGGCACAATCGGGGTTGCGTACCCGGCGAGCAAGCTTCGTGTGCTGGGCGGCACGGGCCCCTATACCGTCAGTCAATTCAACGTTTCTTATAATCCGCTGCCGGATGGCTTGACACTCAACACCGGAACGTTCACGGTGAGCGGAACGCCACAAGAGAATGGCTATTTCTATCCCATCTTCCAATTCGCCGACTCGGCCGGCAACAGCATCCAGATGCCGCTCGGATTCTACATAGCGGGCGGGGCTTCTTCCACCATCTCTATTAATCAGAATGACAATCTGGGCTCGATCACGGTCGGCTTTAATTACTCCATGCAGTTCAACGCGTGTTGCACGAGTTCCGGGTTGTACACCTGGACGCAGCCCGGCGGGACCTTGCCTCCAGGGCTGACGCTCACCGCGGGAGGCAAACTGAGCGGGACGCCGACGGCTCCCGGAACTTACACGTTCCTGCTGCAGGCTGCCGATTCGACTAACTTGCCGAACGTGGGGCTGAGGCAGTTTGTGCTTAACGTAACGACGCTTTCCCTGCCCGCCCCGAATATGCCCTCCGGCACCGTCAACGTTCCGTACAGCACGCAACTCTCGGCATCGGGGGGCACCGGCGCGCTGACCTTCACTCTGGGACTCAACTCCACCCTGCCTCCCGGGATTACCTTGAACAGTACCACCGGCGTGCTGAGTGGAACGCCCACTTCAACCGGGATATACGGCTTCAACGTAATCTTCGCCGACACCGCCGGCCACACGATCTCCGGTAATTACGGTCTGTCGATTTTTGGCGCCAACGGCCCCCCGCTAGTAATTACAGTCAACCAGAACCTGGGCACTTTTTCGCTGGGTCCGATTCAAATTCCGTTGACCGCGACCGGCGGTACGGGCGGGTATACCTGGTCGATTACCAGCGGCTCGCTGCCGGCGGGACTGGTGCTGCGGACAGATGGCATGCCCTCGTATTTCCCGACGGGAACAACCGCCGGAATCGTCGGGGTAGGCACCGCCGCGGCGACCGGAGCCAGCTTTACGATTAAGGTTACGGACAGCAGCTCCAACACGGCGTCGCTCATCTGTAACATGAGTGTGAGTCCGCTGATTGTCACGGAACCCCTCCAACTGAATGACGGCTTCGTCAACCTGTCTTATTCGTATACGCTAACTACGTCCGGCGCTTCCGGCGGCGTCACCTGGTCCGTGAACAACGGGAATAGTCTTCCGCAGGGGCTCTCGCTGTCGTCCGCAGGCCAGATTTCGGGAACGCCTACCAGCCAGGGTAACTACAACTTTAACCTGACCGCTACCGACGCCCACGGCTCCGTGGGGCGTCAATTCAACATCCAGGTCTGGGCGGTGGGTCTCAACGGTTCAGCCGACTTGGGAAATGTTCTTCAAGGTGCGGCATTCAACACGACACTTACAGGTGCCGGTGGGACGCCTGCTTACACATTCTCGGCGGGCAACCTCCCGCCGGGACTTAGTTTGAGTCCAGCAGGCCAGCTTTCCGGAACCGTGACCGCGGGTATCGGCACGTACCGATTTAATGTCACGATTACCGACCACACCGGCGGGAGCTACAGCAAGCAATTTGCGTTGGACATCGTCAGCACGCCGACCCTGCCGAACCTCGGGTATCCCAACCCGCCGGAAGATGTCACGCTGGGAGAACCGCGCAATTATTCATTCAGTGTAAACGGCGGCAAGAGCCCCTACACGTGGTCGATCACCGGTTCACTGCCGCCGGGGATGAGGCTGGCGACCGCCAATCTGCCAAACAATCTCAATGTAGGGCCGGACGACGCCGTTATTTGGGGCAGCCCGACGCAATTGGGAACATTCAACTTCACCATTAACGTGAAGGACAGTTCGCCGACACCGGTAACGGTCTCGCAGCCGATGATCCTGAACGTCCAGGCGATGACCAACGATTTCCCGCCCGGCCCCACCCGTGGAACCCCCTACAGCTATTACGTACGGCCCATCGGCGGCGCGCCTCCGTACACTTGGACCATCCTCAGCGGAAATCTGCCGACGGGCCTGACGCTGAACTCGACGACCGGGATCGTCAGCGGGATGCCGCTGGACGACGCGAACTTCGGCATCACGGTGAAGATCGCCGGCTCCGGTTTGAGCGTGACCCGCAACCTCGGATTCAACGTCAGTTCGCCGACCAACCCTCCGATTTCCATGAACAGCCAGACGGCGCTGCCCGACGTGACCGTCAACAATCAGTACAACTTCTTCTTCAACGCCTGCTGCGGAGCGGGCGGTTTGACTTATTCCCTGGTGGGAAGCGCGCCGCCGGGGCTGACCTTGAGCGGAAACGGGCAACTGACGGGAACGGCCACCACGATCGGTAAGTACACCCTGGAAGTCCAGGCAGTGGATGGCGCCAATTCGTCCAACTACGGGATCCGGCACTTCACACTGAACGTAACTCCCCTGAACCCCAATTTACAGACGCCCAACGGTACGGCCGGGTCCACTTATTCCACGACGTTGTCGGCGACCGGTGGAACCGGGACTTTACAGTGGGTGCTGGGTCCGGGCAGCCAACTTCCTCCGGGATTGACGTTGTCATCTAACGGAACCTTGTCGGGCACACCCAGCTCGCCGGGTAGTTACAACCTGAACTACACCGTGACGGACGGCGCGGGGAACAGCTTCACGGGATCCTTCGGAATGCAGATAGAAGCAGCGGGCACCAGCGCGGCGCCGAGTTTCAATTTTGGCGGCAACTTTGGCGCCTGGCCCCTCGGAGAGGTTCAGTATGCGCTGGGCGCCAGTGGCGGCAACGGAACGTACACGTGGAGCCTGACGGGCGGCTCTCTGCCGCCGGGACTAGCGATCCGCACGGATACGCCGTCGTTCTTCCAGTCCAATGCGCAGGCTGGAATCATCGGCCTCGCCACCACGCCCGGGAATTACACCTTCACACTGGCACTAACCAGCGGCGGACAGACTTCCTATCAGTACTGCACTTGGACAATTACGGCGCTGACCGTTAAGGACAGCGGTTTGCCGCAAGCTTTCATAGGTGTCCCTTACAGTTACACGTTTACGGCCCTAAATCCGGCCGTAAACGGGACCGTGACGTGGACGCAGAACGGTGGCAGTCTCCCCGCGGGTTTGACCTTCAGCAGCAGCGGGGTACTCTCCGGAACTCCGACCCAGTCCGGGACTTTCAATTTCAACTATCTTGTCAGCGACGGCGTCGATATGATTGGCCGTGGCAGCGGCATCAATGTGTCGGCGGTCCGATTCACCACGGACGGTCTGCTGCAGAATGTGCCGCAGAATGGCACGGTCAATGTAACGTTCGCCGCGGCCGGCGGTACTGGCGGCTACACGTTCACCGGCAACGGACTGCCGGGCGGGTTGACTCTGAGTCAGTCCGGAACGCTCTCCGGCGCCATCAACAGTTCGACGGGGAAGAACGGCTTCTCGGTCACGGTGACCGATTCCAGTTCGGAATCTTATACCCAACAGTTCTCCATCGACGTGATCGGAGCGCCGCCGCTACTGCCCAGCATCAACTTGAACGGTCTGATCTACAACCCCACCGCCTCGCTTGGCCAGACCTTCTCGCAATTGGTTAGCGTGTTTTTCGGCGGTACGGCGCCGTTCACCTGGAACGTGACCGGGCTGCCGCCAGGAGTGTCGGCGCGGCCGTACAACGCCGCGGGGCGTAACGATATAGCACCCGACGACATCGAGATCTGGGGCAACCCAACGACCCTGGGAACGTACACCGTCACATACAAGGTGACCGATGCCACCGGCCTGTCAGCCACGGTGACGTCCCCCTTTACGGTTTCTGCCCTGATAGTGGATAACGGCGACAACCTGCCCAACGGCACTTTAGGGGCGACCTACTCGCGTAAGTTGCGGGTTCTGGGCGGCACGGGTCCTTACACCGTCAGCCAAGTCAACACCGTGTCTAATCCGCTGCCCGATGGTTTGACGCTGAATACCGGCGCTTTCACGGTGACCGGCACGCCCCTGGAGACCGGCAATTTCAACCCGCTACTGCAATTCAAAGATTCGGCGAATAACAGCCTTATCGCGTTCTACGGCTTTAACGTCTTCAGCGGGACTTCTGCGTCGATCAATATCAATACTTACTTCAATCTGGGCTACGTCGTTACCGGCAGCTCCTATTCCAATCAGCTTTTCGCCTGCTGCTCGAATTCCGGAACCTACACCTGGACGCTGGCTGGTGGGACTTTGCCAGCGGGACTCACTTTCTCCGCCACCGGCGCGCTGAGCGGAACGGCCACTACTTCCGGTGTTTACTACTTCCTGGCGAAGGCGGCCGACTCCGCCAACCTGAGTAATGCGGGCTACAAACAATTCGTGCTGACCGTGTCGCCGCTTGTGCTTGCCTCTAATACGAATCTGCCATACGGCACGGTGAACTCTTCGTATAGCTATCAGACAAATACCAGCGGTAGTACCGGCACAGTCACTTATACATTGGGGTTGCAGGGACCACTGCCGCCGGGAATCACCCTGAGCGGCAGCGGTCTGCTGTCCGGCACTCCTACTGCTACCGGACAGTTTCTGTTTAACGTGAACATTTTCGACACCTCGGGACACACGGACGTCGCGTATTTTAATCTGGGGATCTACACCACCAGTCCATTCCTGGCCATCAACACGGGGGCGAATCTGGGGACCTTGCCAGTGGGCGAAGTAGAGCAACCTCTAATCGTCGCGGGTGGCAATGGCATATTTACATGGAGTCTCACTAGCGGCTCGCTGCCGCCGGGATTGTCTCTCCGCACGGACCTGCCGCCTTATTTCCCGTTCAATGCGTCAGCGGGAATTGTAGGCGTGGCGACGGTGCCACAGTCCACGCCGTATCAGTTCACCTTGACGGCCTCCAGTGCCGGACAGACGGCGAGCCAGACGTTCAGCCTGAAGATCACCGGATTGACGGCCATGGAAAACACCGGGTTCCGTCTGCCCGACGCCTTCCTCGGCACGCCATTCTCGTACACTTTCACTCCGTTGAACGCCGCCGGCGCCGTCACCTTCGGCTCGCCCAACAATCTGCCTCCGGGGCTGACCTTGAGCAGCACGGGCGTTCTCTCCGGTACTCCCATCACGGCCAGTTACTACAATTTCAGCTTCACCATCAACGATACCGTCGATACCGTGACGGTGAGCGCCGCTCTAGACGTCTATACCGTTAACGTCACGAGCCCTGGAAGCATACCTAACGGAACTCAGAACGCGCTTTACAACTACACGTTTGCGGCTGGCGGCGGGACTCCGCCATATACTTTTAATGTCAACGGCCTCCCTGGTGGCCTCACAGTCAGTCAGGCGGGCGTTCTGTCGGGCACGGCCAACGGCGTAGGACGCTTCAACTTGAACGTCACGGCCACGGACAGCAATCGCACCTCTTACACGAAGGTCATATCGTTCGATGTGGTTGGGGTGCCACCAAGCCTTCCGCAGGTCCAGAGCTCTGGAAGCTTTGACGATTGTTCGTTCGGAGTGGCCTGTTCTCGGGGATTGCAGGTGAATGGCGGGGGCACGGCGCCATTCGTTTGGAACGTGAGCGGTCTCCCCGTGGGAATGAGTACGCGCCACGGGAGCGGCGTTACCAGTTCGGGCATCACCGATTCCGACGTGGAGTTGTGGGGCGCGCCACTGGTCCTCGGCACATTCAACATCGTGGCCGTGGTCACGGACGCGAACGGCGTATCGGCGGCACAAACATTCAAGCTCCACGTATCGCCTCTGTGGGTGGACGGCTCCGACACTCTGCCCAACGGCACCCAGGGCGTGGCCTATTCCAAGCTGCTGCGGGTCATCGGCGGGACCCCCGCTCTGAGTGCGCCCTTGTACCTTGCACAGGCGCCGCCGCTCGAGTTGCCGGACGGTCTCACGCTCAGCGGCATGACGGTGAGCGGCACACCGGCGGAGAACGGCAACTTCACGTCGCGATTGACCTTCACGGACCACGCCGGCTCCCCGAATACGTTGACTCTCTCGGAGTACTTCAACATCGGCAGCGCCGGGACGAACACCATCAGCGCCCAACAGCTTGCGTTCGGCAATTACGGAGCGGCGAACGACATCATCGGGTACTTCCCGGTGGGTACCAATTTGAATTACCAGTTGAATGCCTGCTGCGCGTCATCGTACACCTGGTCTAAGACGGGGGGCAGCCTGCCGGCTGGCGTTTCGCTCTCCACGGGCGGCATGCTCACCGGCACCTTGACCACGGCTGGAACTTATACGTTCGTGGTGCAGGTGGCCGATTCCGGGAACCTCCCGAACTTTGGCGTGCGGCAGTACAGCATTTTCGTGACTTCCCTCTATATCACGACTCCGCAAACGCTGCCGTACGCCAGTCTGAACACGCCGTACGATACGCAGTTATCCAGCACTCTGGCGGCGAACTTCAGCATGCTGCCGGGCTATTATCTGCCGCCTGGACTGAGTTTGAGCAGCGGCGGTGTCATCAGCGGAACACCCACCGCGACGGGGCAGGTTACGTTCTACGTACAGGCGGTGGATGTCAACACTTCCAGCGATGTGTTCGTCGCGCAGTTCAACCTGGCGGTCTACACCACCTATCCGCCGCTGTTCCTGGGAATAGGTCCGACCGTGGGACCACTGTCTCCCGGCGTGCAAGATTTCCAGTTGACCGCTAGTGGCGGCAAACCGCCTTATCACTATTCGTTGAGTCCGGGGGCCGTGGTCCCGCCGGGCTTCCGGGTACAAGACGGCGGGCAAATGCCCAACTTTTTCCCTACGAGCGTTACCGGCGGCCTTCTGGGCGTGAACACCGGAGCCGGCACATATTCCACATCTCTGCGGGTCACGGATAGCGACGGCAACACCTTCGACCGTGCGATTACACAGATTGATTCCTCGCTAACCATTCTCAGCCCGGGCAATCCGCCGGCCGCGGTATTTAACTCGGCGTACTCGTATACCTTCACAGCTTCCGGAGGTACCGGCACCTATACATGGTCTGCGGTGGGTCTGCCGGCGGGAATCAACATTGGCACTTCCACCGGCACGATTTCCGGCATTCCCTCGGCCAGCGGAAACTTCTACATCAACATCACCGTTACCGACACATCCGGTACGGCGGAGCCTTTCGGTTATAACCTGACCGTCTATCCGTTCGCTATTACCACGGGACAAGTGCTGCCCCAGGGGACTATCGGCGCGAGCTATTCGCAGACGTTGGCCGCCCCGAACTGCGGCTCCAACTGCACATGGGCGATTGTTGGCGGATCGCCGCCCAACGGCTTGAGCATGAATTCGGCGGGCGTGATTTCGGGCACGCCGAACGGATTCTCCACCAACACGTTCACAGTGCAGGCCAGCGGCTCCAACGGCGCCGCACAAAAGGTATTTGGGATCTTCGTGCCGTTTAACCCGCCGCAGCCGTTGTCTATCACTTCCAATCCAAATCTCTATTACTCCACCGTAGGCAGTGGCTATTGGACTCAACTGTTCGCCCAAGGCGGAACTCAGCCTTACACATGGAGCGTAGCCAGCGGGAGCCTTCCCCCGGGAATCTCCCTGTCGTCGCCGGGAGAGACGCTGGGCTTCAACTTCGCGCCCGGATTCACTTACCTCATCGGAAAACCGACGCGGACGGGGAACTACCCCTTCACGTTGAGAGTCACGGACGGCGCCTCGAATACCACCACTCAAACCTTCAACTGGGTGATTTCGCCGCTGAATTTCGACATGACCGTATTCCCCTTCAATGGCCCGGCGGGCACATACGGCCGCAACACGCCCACCCCGACCTATAACACGGCATACCAGCAGCAGATCCTGGTCACTGGCGGCTCCGGCAACTATATTTCGTGGACCACGCCTCTGGCGGCCAGTCCTCTGCCGCCGGGGCTGACCCTGAACGCGGCGACCGGCATGGTGAGCGGGACTCCAACCGCAACGGGCTCTTACTCAACCTTGGTCCAGGTGACCGACGATGCGGGGAACACCCATCAGCAGTTCATCACCTTTAATGTCGCTTCTCCCACCGGCGTCACCGTCAATATCGGTATCGGTCCCAACCTGGGGACTTTTGCTTCGGGCGGAACCTACGTTTTCAACTTGAACCCCGGCGGCGGCGCCGGACCATACACGTTCACCGTTCTTGACTCGCTACCGCCCGGCTGTTCTCTGGAAACCGGTAACAGCCTTCTGTCCAATTCGAACGGCAGTTACGACATGTACTGCGCGCCGCTGGGCACGGGCGCCTATAACTTCACGCTAAAGGCGACCGATTCCGGCGGGAATATCGGCGTCAGGGTTCTATCCATAACCTTTTCACCCATTCAGCTTTACACCACCACCGGGCTGGCGAACGGGTCCACGGGCACGGCCTATTCTCAACAATTGCTGGCCTGGGACTATGCCGGCACGGTGACCTGGTCGATAGCGGCGGGCTCGGCGCTTCCCCCGGGCATGACCTTGAATGGATCGACCCTGGGCGGTTCCCCGACAACGGCGGGCAGTTACAGCTTCACTCTGACCGCCGCGGACAGCGCCACATCGACATCCACCAACTATACGTTCACCATCGCGGTTTCAACCATCACTATCACCAATCCCACGATCATTCCGGTGCATGGGGCGTACGAGGTCCCCTATAATTACCAGTTCACGGCCACGGGCGGAGGCACGAACAAAACCTGGTCCGCCAGCGGACTGCCGTCCGGCTTGTCGATTTCGACGACCGGACTGGTGACCGGCAGCGCGGAAGGGACTGGCAACTATAACGTGGCTGTTACCGTAAGCGACGGCACATCGACGGTGACCAAGCACTTCCTGTTGTATGTGTACTATCCCGAGGTGCTGACTTATAACCCGGCGCTGACGAGCATGTCGGATGCGCGCCTGGGACAGAGCTACTCGATGAACCTGAGCCCGTCAGGCGGAATCGCGCCGTACACCTGGACACTGGCGCCCGGGTCCAACCTGCCTCCCGGCTTGACCCTCTACAGTGGGAGCGCACTGCCTCCCAACGCGCGGCCCGGCATCACGATTCTGGCCGGAGAGCCATCCACCGCCGGCCAGTATTCCTTCGATTTGATCGTCACCGACAGCGCCAGCCCGGCGGCCACCGTGCGTAGTACGTTTACCTTGAACGTGACGCCGATGGCCTTGGAGGCCGGCGGCCTGCCGAACGGCGTCACTGGCACCGCCTATTCCCGGCAATTGACCGCCGTGGGAGGAACTCCGCCCTACACCTTTGCTTACAGCCAGAACTCGATCAGCTTCCCGATGTTCCCGCCAGGAATGACGGCGTCCGCGTCCGGGCTGATTTCGGGTACTCCCACCAGTACCGGCAATTACAGTTTCTACGCAACAGTCACTGACAACGCGGGGCACTCTTATAAGACGAGCTATTCGCTGACGGTCAACAACTCGTCGGCGGCGTCGGGGTTCGCCATCGTCACGCCGCCGCCCTTCGGACTGTCCGTGGGGATTGGGAATGACATCGGACTGTCAACCAATGGAAGCTCGACATATACCTGGAGCCTGCAGGCGGGCTCGCTGCCGCCGGGCATGACGTTGTCCCCGGATGGGACGATCTCCGGCGCCGGCAGCGCTCCGGGAACTTTCAACTTCACGATCCGCGCTACCGACAATACCAATTCTGGGAACTTCGCGGATTGCCAATACAGCGTGGTCATCGCTCCCATGCAGCTCAACTTCCAGTCTGGGGTGCCCCCAGTGGCGACGTTGGGAGTCCCTTATAGCTACCAGTTCTCCATGGCCGGAGGAACACCGCCGTACACCTTTGCTACTACGCCCCTCGAACCCCTGCCCCCGGGGCTGACGATGAGTTCCAACGGCCTCCTATCGGGCACACCGGCGCAGAACGGAACATTTCCGGTCTATGTGAGTGTAACCGACTCTCACGGCTATACCGGCTGGGCGGCCAATGAATTCGCTGTGGTCGTGCCGGGACAGAACGTGCCTCCGTCCAGCTATCCGTTTCAGACTCACGATGGTTCCGTGGGAGTGGCATATTCGACTTCGTCAGGTTCGTATAGTTACCCTCTGGACTATTCGTTTGAGTACTACGGCGTGCAGCCGGTGACTTATGCCGTCGCTCCCGGATCCGCCCTGCCGCCCGGAATGGCGATTGTGCAGGGAGCCAACGGAGTTCCGGCCTACCTCGGGGGGATTCCAACCACCGCGGGCTCTTACTCCTATTCACTGGTCGCGACTGATTCCAACGGACAAAGCGTGACCACACAATTCACTACCAACATATCGCCAGTCGCGGTGTCGCCTAAAGTGCTGCCGAACGGCGCCGTAGGCACGGCTTATTCGGTGGCCTTGTCGGCCTCCGGCGGCACTGTGCCGTACACTTACCAGTTGGCGCCGTACTCCGACTTGCCTCCGGGACTCACGTTTACCGCCGCGGGCGTGCTTTCGGGGACTCCGACTGTAGCCGGGGATTTCAACCCCATCGTGATTGTGACGGACTCGGCCAAACCTGCTAACACGCTGACGTTCAGCTACACCGTGGTGATCGACTCCGGCGGCCAGGCGCCGGGAATCGGGATCTCACCGGCGGAAGTAATCCAACTGAGTTATGTGCGGACGGCGCCCGCTCCATCGCCCATACCGGTGAACATCACGGAAACCAGCGGGTCCCTGGCGTTCGATGCCATGGTGAGCGGGATTCCGGGAGCGTCGCTATCGGCGACATCGGGAACGGCTCCCGCTACGTTGACTTTGAGCTTGAATCCCAGCGGCCTGGT
>Ga0224557_1002268_pt1 | contig 16739 bp, 9 predicted proteins | sample 714S31014metaG_FD_180677 | JGI IMG/M metagenome (GOLD analysis project Ga0224557, IMG submission 180677) | Peat soil microbial communities from Stordalen Mire, Sweden - 717 S3 10-14 | ecosystem: Environmental > Terrestrial > Soil > Wetlands > Peat | place: Sweden: Norrbotten County, Stordalen...
TCCGTTGCATGAAAGCTCCGGATCGCCTGAACGTAGGTCGTTCGACCCGTGGAATTCACCACCTTAACTTCTATATCGCCCCACGATTGGTCTTTATAAAGCCGTAGAGTGCAGACCAGATCCGGCGCGCCCGAAAGGCCAGTGTGAGTTACGACTAGCTTCGTTCCTGAACCGAATTCATCTTTAAACTCAGATTGCACTGTATGATGTTGCGGGTATGCCGAGGAGCGCAGGACATGCGAGTCTACGTCGGCTTCTACATCGGAACGCACCACGATACCCGGGATGGCGGATGACGCAATGGAGTAAGATCCGTCGGAGTAGACAGCCACCGACAAGGATTCTCCCTGTACCGAGCTGAGAACGGGTATCTTATCGTTCGGCGCCACGGGGGCTTGCTGACTCGCGAACGCAGTGTTTCCGCAGACAGCCAATGCCGCCGTCAGCGCAGTGTACACGCTCCATAAACACAATTGCTTCATCTCAACTCCTTTGTTCCGGTGTGGCATAACTCACAATCCACATAGTTGCGGCCCGGCCAGCACTCTGAACCGGGCCGAAAGCGGTATGCGTTCTCAATAGTAGAATTTCGCGGCAAATCGAACAAGTTTGGGGGCCAGTGAACTTGTCAGGTGGCCCTTCACCATTACCTGGCGATGCCCGTACTTAGTCGGCACCGAGTAGTCGTTGATGCGATAGTGGACCAGCGAGACCGAACTGAAGGGCCTGAGCCGTCTGTCTTATCGCGTTCGAAGGTGAGAGAGAGCGCCGGAGCCCTTGAAAGCGACCTTCTGGCCTGGGTACATACAGGAGAAATGGAATGCGTTGCCTCTCAAAACGTCTACCGGTTCTCAGACGGAAGTCGTATAGCCGCGCGCTTCGAAATGGGCTTCAATTTCTTCCAGCGTTTTGCCCTTGGTCTCCGGCAAGAAGAACGCCGCAACGATGAAGTAGACCACCGTGAAACTGGCGAAGAGGAAGAAGATCGACGAGTAGCCGTGTTTGCTGACGAAGGGCAGGAAGATGCCGGCCAGCGTGGTTGAGGCTAACTGGTTGAGGACCAGCGCGATGCTCATACCGTTGGAACGAATGCGCGTGGGCATCAGCTCGGAGAGGGCCAGCCAGACGCACACGCCCGGCCCCAGCGCGAAGAATCCCATGAACAGAAACAGACCCAGAGCCACCAGCCAGCCGTGGCTCGCGTCGGGCACCTGGCCGATCAGGGCTTTCTCGATCTTCAGCGGCGCGGTCTGCGCGGCCTTCAGATTGCCCAGCGGATTTTTGAAGAAGGCCACAACCTTGTTGGCGGGCACGCAACTGGCGCGGGTGATTTCAATGGGCCGGGCGGCGGGGTCGTCGGAGCGCACAAAGCTGGTGGTGGAGGTGAAATCGCCATAGGAATAGATGATGGCCAGCGATGCGCGTCCTGCCTCGATCCGTTTGCCCGCGTCGCCCTGGGCGGCCAGCAGTTGGGCGGCCTGGTCGCGGTCGAAGTGCAGCGTCATCTCCTGGTTCGGAATTACCATGCCCTGCACCTGTGCGCGCGCGTCGAGGCTGACCTTCTCAGTGCGCAGAAACAGAATGCCCACGCCTACAAGCGAGAGAATGATGCCGCTCGTGCCGAGGATAAGCAGGAACTTGCGGCCCTTGCGATCAACCAGTGCCATGCCCACGATGGTCAGTAGAAAGTTCATCGAGGTAAAGACGACATAGCCCCAGTGGGCGTGCAGATCGGAGAGTCCGCCTTGCAGCAGGATGCTGGTGTTATAGCCAATGATCGAATTGACGCCTGTCGTCTGGGTGCAGAAGAGAACGAGGCAGGCCAGCACGAACGGCACCACATACTTGCGGCGCAAGAGCGACTCTTGAATCTTCTCGCCGGTCGAGCTGGTCGTCGAGGCATTGCGCGCCGACTCTTCCATCTCCTGTAATTCGAGTTTGGCTTGTTGCTCTGCGCGTGAGCGCAGCAGGACCGCGTATGCCTGTTCCTTCTTACCGCGCTTGAAGAGCCAGCGCGGCGATTCAGACACCATCAGGCTGCCCAGCAAAAACAGAATGCCCGGAGGCAGCGCAACCCAGAAAAGATTGCGCCATGCATGATCCTTGTAGGCGAACAGGGCCGAGGCGTCGCCGGTTTTGGCCACGGCCGCAACGTGATAACTGAAGTAGATGCCGATCAGGGCCGCGAAGACCATCGACGAGGTGGGCAGCCACTGAAATACGGCCGTGCCCTTGCCCCGCTCCGATGCCGTTAGACACTCGGCCAGATACAAGGGGATCACGACGCCGATTAATCCGGCGCTGACGCCTTCCAATAGACGGCCGAAGAATAACGGCGCATAGCCATGTGAAAGGGCGATGACCGGAATGCTGACGACAAAGGCGATGCCGCAGAGGATCATCAGCGGCTTGCGTCCCATCCACTCGGCAAGCATCCCGGCGAACAGCGTGGAGACGACGCCGCCCAGCATCATAGCCGCCACGATGACGGAGAGCTCTGCAGTATTCAGGCGCGAGGTGGCCGCCAGATAGGGCAGCGCGCCGCCGATGATGCCGATGTCCATCCCGTAGAGCAGGCCGCCCAGCCCCGCGACCACAAGGAGAAAAAGGTTGTAGCCGCGCTTGTCGGAAGAATCAACGGATACGGAATTGGCCGTTGAAGAGTTTGTGATTACCATCACGATTGGGACTCCCTTCATTTATTCTGCTTCCGTTTGTGCAGCCAGGAAGTAACCGGCCTGAGAAAAGCCGTCTCCAGGCATCCAGGAACACCCTCCGGTGTCCCACAAACGATTTTGCGCAAACCACTGCTTATGGGAAAAATCTGACGCACACATTTCCTCCGCCATACCACCCAACTCTCGCAGCCCACTGTGGCCCTTTGTTCCTCTGGCGCGCATATGCGTTTGTCACGCTTTGGGCTGTATTCTCGGAACAAATCTGACAATATTTCCTCCCCAAGGGACACGCCCCATATAAAGAGGATCGATTTACGCAGAGGTTCGCCACCTAACAGCCCGACGAGAATTTCGAGTCGGATACATATTAGCATCTCAGGCGTGTGTTTTGTTGTGTTGTGCTTCCTTTTTATATGCTATTATTTCTTTTAGCTGCAAAATAACGCAGAAAACTCTTGCTAATGCGGAAGAATACAAAACTTCGGGAGGCATTGATTTTCTCTGTCCCCCGCCCAATACTGACGCTGACTGAATGGAGCCACGATGGAACACGGAGCAACGACACTACGCGAAATCTACAGCCAGCCCGAAGTCTGGCGCAACTGTCTGCATACATTAGACAAACTCGAACTGGAGCCGCTTGTCGGCGACAAAGATCCGCGCGCTCATGAATGGATCTTCGTGGGCTGCGGTACCAGTTACTATCTGGCGCAGGCCGCCGCGGCCACATTCACGACCTTAATTGCCGGCACTGCGCGCGCTATGCCTGCCTCTGAAATACTTTTGTTTCCCAAGCTTGTATTTCCGAACGAACGGACCGCCATCTTCCCTGTTCTGATCTCCCGTTCAGGACATACCTCCGAAGTCCTTCAGGTAGCTGAACTCCTCAGACAGCGCGGCGTCGAATTCTTATCGGTTACCTGCGACGGTAACGAACTGACGCGCCTCAGTATGCGCACGCTGAAACTACCGGTGACGGAGGAGAGCACAGTGATGACCTCTTCGTTCACCTCTATGCTGATAGCGCTTCAATATATTGCGGCGCGGTTCGCCAAGCAGAATGAGTTTGTAGACGCGCTGCACTCGCTGCCCACAGCCCTGGCTGAACTACTCCCCATCTACGGTCCACAGGTGGAACAATTTGCTCAACAATCGTTTGATGACGTGGCTTTTCTCGCGCAAGGCGCGCTATACCCCATAGCGTCCGAAACTGCGCTCAAGATTATGGAGTCTTCGTCAAGCTATTCTCAGTTCTTTCACACTCTTGAGTTCCGGCATGGACCCAAGTCTATTGTGTCGGAGAAGGTTCTGGTGGGGGCGTTGCTCTCCGAGACGGGTTATACGGAAGAGAGCGCGGTTTTGCTGGAGATGAAGGATCTCGGGGGATGCACTTTGGCCATTGCAAATCAGTTATCGCCCGAGGTGCGGCGCTCTGCTGATCTGGCCATCGAACTCGCTCTACCGGTGCCCGAACTTGCCCGGCTTGTCGTCTATCTCGTATGGGGGCAGTTGCTCGGCAGTCATCTTGGCTTGCGGAAAGGACTCAATCCCGACTCCCCTCGTCATCTTAGCCGCGTTGTCACGCTAGCAGGCAGGGCGATATGAAGAAGCGCTTCGATATAACGATTGCGGGTGAGATCAATCTGGACCTCATACTCTATGGACTCCCTGAAGTGATGCCGCTGGAACGGGAATTACTGGCCAGCGACTTTCGGTTGACCTTGGGTAGTTCCTCGGCAATTCTCGCGCACAACCTCGCGGCGCTTGGTGTTTCAGTCGGCTTCATCACCCGGCTTGGGGATGACGCACTCGGCAGCATTGCCCTGGAACGGCTGGCGGAAAAAGGGGTCGACCTCACTCGCGTCAAGCGCATCTCCGGCAGCACATCCACGGGCGTCACGATCCTGCTGAACCATGATGGCAAGCGCCATATTCTTACCTATCCAGGAACCATGTTCGAGATGGCCGCCGCGGACCTCGATATGGCTTACCTGGCCTCGGGTCGGCACTTCCATCTCTCCTCGCTCTATCTCCATAAGACGCTTCAGCCCGACCTGCCCAGGATATGCAGACAACTGAAGTCCGAGGGTCTCACTCTTTCCCTCGATACCAATGACGATCCTGACGACAGGTGGGGCGGAGCGCTCGACGAACTGCTGGGCATCGTCGATATCTTCCTGCCCAATGAGGATGAGGCTTGCCGCATCAGCGGAAAAGCAAATGCCGAAAGCGCCATCGAAACTCTGGCAAAGCGCGTTCCGCTCGTTGCCGTTAAGTGTGGCAAGCGGGGTGCACTCGTACAGACGGGAAACCAGCACTGGCACGTTCCCACAGAAGTCGTCACTCCCATCGATACAATTGGCGCAGGTGATAGCTTTAATGCCGGATTCCTGGCCGCCTACCTGCGCGGCGAGGCACCTGATGCCTGCGCAGCTTTCGGCAATCGCACCGCGGCCCTCTCAACCCTGCGCCCAGGAGGTACGGAGTCTTTCCGCGATCCCAACCTGGTTCAGGGCTTATTGGCTGACGCCCGCTGAGAGGATGACCACGATCCATGCGCTTCACGGGCGATCTATCGACTTCTGGCATTACGCTCCGCAATGAGCGCCTGCGTGTGCATGTTTTGCCTGAGGAAGGTGGCCGGATCACATCGTTTTTCGATGTGAGATCGAGAATCGAGTTCCTTCTTCAACCTTCAGAACCCTATGGCCAGCCAGGACCGCTCGACCCGTGGGATTGCTTCGAGAACTCCGCCTGCGCCGGCATCGACGACTGCCTTCCCAGCGTTGGCGCCTGCGGCCCTGAAACTCCTGGCGGTCCGGTTCCCGACCATGGGGACTTCTGGCGCCTCCGCTGGAATGTTGTGAGCACATCTGAGAGCGATTCCGTATCGATGGCGGCCACCGGTTACAGCAGGCCACTGCTCTTTGAAAAGCAGCTGGTCCTTCATGACTCGTCTTTGGAAATTCGCTACCGCATCCGGAATATGGAGGATACGCCAGTCCCTTTCCTATATGCTTTGCATCCTCTTTTCGCTATTGATCCGGGAGATCGCATCGCCTTGCCTCCCGAGGTTTCCACCGTACAGGTCGAGTCTTCCCGGCTTGGCCGTGTTGGTGTTCCCCGCTCGGTGATTGACTGGCCGAAGCCCGGCGGCGCAGGTTCCTCGCTCGACCTGAGCCGCACGGAAGCAATCTCAGCGTCCACTGCGGAGATGCTTTACACTGGCCGACTTCGGACTGGATGCTGCGGTCTCTATCGCGCACAGAGTGGGCAGGGCATTGCAGTGCGGTTCGATGCCGAGCAGCTTCCCTATCTTGGCCTTTGGCTCTGTTATGGAGGCTGGCCTGAGGACGCAGCGCTGCCGCGTCAATACGCAGTGGCCTTTGAGCCTACCGTCGCTCCTCAGGGAACGCTAGCCGCTGCTTTGAAGCACGGGCAGGCACCGGTGATCGGTGCCTATGCTTCCTTCGAGTTTTCTATCGTCCTCGATCGAATTGGGATTGACCCAGTGGACTTTGATACATTCGCCGCACAGTGCTGCGAGAATGCCTGCTTCTGAAGAGTTGTTTCCTGCTTCACGCTTATTCAGAACAGTAAATGCCCACCACACGGTGGGCATTCATGTTTGGCGACCGCTTATTCTAGTAGCGGTAATGTCAATAAGCCGTGAGAATATCGAGCAACAAAATGGGGCATGTTGAAGCGGTTTTCGCTTCAACATGCCCCAATGCAACTGTCCAACAAGTTATCCGACTCCCGCGCCACGATTACTCTGCGAGGTAGCGAGAACCTGACCGCCAGCAATCGAACTCAATGATGGCTGGCGGACCTGCGTGCGGTTAGAAGACGAACTTCAGAGCAGCCTGCAAATCACGAGGTTTAGCGGCGCTTGTAATCGTACCAAACAACGCTCCTGCACCTATACTGTTATTGGGCTGGCCCAGGTTCGGGTGATTGAAAAGGTTAAATGCCTCGAAGCGGAAATCCAGCCTCTGCTTTTCGCGGAACGGCCCGAAGGGCAGCGCGAAAGACTTGATCAAGGCAGCGTCTACATTCACAAACTTCGGCCCGCGCAGCATATTCCGCGCAGAATTACCGTTCGAGTTCGTCGGTTCCGCAAAGGCCTTGGTATTGAACCATTCCGAGATGGTCGAACCCCCTGTTACGGCTGGATCACCCACCAGGTTCGCGCGGCTCAAATTATCACCGTCCCCGTTGGGAGCGCCGGAGCCCATGATCGAGAATGGGAATCCGTCATGCCGGTCAAGAATCCCACTTACCGACCAGCCTCCCAGAACCTCCCGGCCAGCAATGCCAAGCGAATTGAACTTGGGGGTCTGCCAGACACCGGCCATCTTGAACTGCTGCGCCAGGTCGGAGTCGCAGATGCCGCGGTCCAGGCTAGGATGCCGAGGATCGGTGAATTCGTTGACGGCAAAGCTCGAGATTGAGCCGCCCACGTCAATGCACTTCGCCCAGCGGTAGCCACCGAGGAAAGACACGTTGTTCGACATGCGCTTTTCAACGGAGACAACCATGGAGTTATAGCTGGATGTGAGGAGGCTCTCATTCGCGATCACTTTTCCGCTAAAGCCTGCTCCGTTCGCGTACATAGGCCGGGTCGCAGAGGTCCCATCCGTCGCCGGATTGACATCACGGGAATCGAACATGTGATCGCTTTCAGAGGCTTCATAGCCAACGCTCGCCATGATTCCGTAGCCAATCTGATGCTCGGCGGTCAGGTTCCACTGCAGAGTGGCCGGCGCTTTAAAGTCGGGCGAGAAGCCGATGGCGAAGGAAAGCGGTTTGGGAAATACCGTGCTGCTCGTCGGCAGGTCAGGCGAAGGAGGAGTTCCGTTGAACGGAGCCGCAGCGTAGGGGTTGTAGGCGCTGATCGTTGTTCCGCTACTGGAATTGTCGATATCGACGCCCGAGTTAAAGGGCTCCGTATCGGTCATTTCGTTATACATTCTGCCGAAGGGCTGATCGTGATAAATGCCGAACCCGGCGCGAATGCTGGTGCGCCCGTCACCAAAGACATCCCAGGCCAAGCCCACCCGCGGATCGAGCAGCTTCCAGTTTGAGTTTACGAGACCTGCAGGCACACCGGGATCGCCGCGCACGAGCAAGCCCGCGGGAAGATTGGGAAAGCGCTGCGAGTGAACGCCGTTGGCGAAGTCCGCCAGGTTGATCTGGCTTCCAACCTTTCCTGCGCTGGCGTCTGCCCAAGGCAGCCAAGGCTCATAGCGAACGCCGAGGTTCAAGTTTAGCCTTGGCGTGACGTGCCAGGTATCGTTCGCGTAGAAGCCGGGACCGATGCCCCGCGGAGCCACGTTGGAAGGAACGTACTGTTCAAAGAATTCATTGGAGCCGAGCATGAAGTCCAGCGGCTCGGAGCCTGAATTGGAGCTATTGAAGTTGGGACCCTGCCACCAGCCCTCGTAACCGGCCGATACATACGCCTGGTAGTTGGAACTCTGGTAGAAGGGCAACTCACCGCCGAAGTCGAAGGTGTGATGACCCTTGACATAAGTCCAGTTGTTGGTGATGTCGGTCTGGTTGCGGACTACGTCGAGCGCGCCATTCCAGTAAGCTGAGATGCCCCAATCGCCGCCGATGTAGAAGCCGACCTCGTCCAAATTGGGAGCCCAGTTGGGATAGTTTGCCGGTGGAGTGAGGCTGGACAGGCCGTTCTTGAATTGCGGCAATCCGGACTCGATGTAGACAACGCGGCTCAAGGTACCGCCCAGAGTCGACAAGAGGTTGTTGCTGAAGCGATAGGCCAGGTTCAACGCAATGTGCTGGCTGGTAAAGACCTGATTGGCCGCGCCACTCTGACCGCCGCTCAGGATATTCCCGGCAATGGCAATATCCGGATTGCTATACCTGTCCCACAGATAACTGGCGGAAATGTTCAGATTTTCCCCGACATGCTGGTCCACCCTGGCGACATACTGTGTGTCGTCCTGTTTGGTGATCGTGGGGAAATTGAACTCTCCGGTGAGCGGATCGCCGGTGGGAATCAGTTTGAGCAGCGCGAGCGAAGTTGCGCTGTAGAGGCTTGTGTTCACTTGGTTACCCGTGAACGCTGCGCCGGTAAACGGGTTGGTCAACTGGTAGCATACGGTGGGATCGCAACCGGAAGTCACTGCTGGCACTTCGGCAGACCAGTCGCCGGCAAGTTCCTTAGCTGTAGGACCGAATCCAATATTGGCAGAGGTTTGATAGCGGAAGGGCGTGCGCTGGAACGAACCAAACCAGAAGGTCTTGTTCTTAAACAGCGGGCCGCCCAGGCTGAAACCATACTGATTGCGCTTGAGAGTATCTGCCGCCCCCGTAGCAAGGCCGGGGGTGTCCTGAGACGCGTTTACGGCGCCATTTCTCAGATATTCAAAGGCGCTACCGTGAATCGAGTTCGATCCGCCCTTTGTGATGCCATTGACGATGGCGCCGCCGCGGCCACCGAATTTCGCGTTGTAGGAGTTCGTCTCAACGGTGAATTCCTCAAGCGCGTCAGGATTGGGATAGACGTTGGCGACGTCGGTATAGGCGTCTTCGTTGAGGCCGCCATCCAGGTAGTAAGCGGTTGAATTCTCGCGCGCCTCGCCGCTGGCCGTGTTGAAGCCGGCTTGGGCATTTTCGGGACGCGATGAGATCTGATTGGAGTAGTTGTTTGCGGATGGATTGTGCCCACTTGTGTCGGGAGCTAGAGCAATCAACTGAAGCGCTTGACGATCGTCGAGCGGCATCTGCTCCGTAAACTCCGGAGTAATGGCGAAGCTCACCGTTTCGTCGCTGGTATTCACTAGTGGCATCTCGCCCGTAACCGTAACCTGCTGGTTGGCCGCGCCCACCTTCAAGATCACATCGATCGTGGCGGGCTGCCCCACCTGAAGAACGATTCCGGTCCGCTCGTACCCCTCGAAACCGGCTTTCTCAACATGCAGTTTGTACGAGCCTGCGTTCAAGTTGGAAACCACAAAGTAGCCTTGCTCGTTGGCCTGCGCCGACGTGCTGACGCCCGTTGCCGTTTCGGTTACCGTGACGTGCGCCTTGGGAATGACCGCGCTGCTCTGATCCGTGACCGTCCCGGATAGACTTGCCGCAGAGCGCTGGGCCGCTACTGGAACAGACATGCATAACGCCGTTAAGCATGCCGCAATCAGAAATGTGTTGAATTCTTTCAGTGACCATCCCACCCAAAGCCTGGGTAGACAGAACAACCGCCACTGCTCAGATTTGCTTTTCATTGCGCATCTCCTCCTGTTGAAAGTTTTTGCCGGCGGAATCGCGCCGCGAGGATCGCTCCCGCTAGTCAGCGCCCGCCCACACATTTGCCCATGCGCCATCTTATTGACGAGCGCATTTTTGAAGAGCGCTCTTAGAGGGCTACTTGGTTGTCAAGAACAATAAAACATAATAAAAGAAAAGTCAATAGAAATATTAAAATATATAAATTCGGCATAATCAACAGAAAAGAATAGCTAATTTGCGGATCTGCGAGAGTGGTTCCGGACACAATTTTGAGCAATCGCGCAAACGCCAGGTGAGGCCATTGGGTTGCAAGGGACAGCTGCGGGCGCGGGCATGGAGCTTTTAATCCATCTCGCCGGAGTGCCGCTTCAAGCTGGGCCGGATCGCGACCACCCACACGGCCGCTCGATAGCGTTGAGTGAAGGCTGCCATGGGCAAGCGGCGGATGCTACCGCCATCAATCGAGCTTCTTCTTCTGATTGGAGGTCAATCTCCGCAAAGATATCGGCCACAGCCGGCGCTGCCGCCACCAACAACTGCACCAGGGCTGCCTCACCGTCGGTTCCTGTCTGTAACCTATATTTATTCAAACACTTACAGCATAAGCAACCGCCTGGGACTCTTCGCATTCGCCATCCATGCACAGAGCCGGATGCGGATACCTTCAGGGAATCCCCGGCTAACCCAGGAAAGCGATTCACTCATGTGATCGTTTTGAGCCGCAATTCCACGCTTTTCGATGGCGAATGCAGGTATGATAAGAAACGATTCATAGGGATAAGAAACATGGAACCCATTACAAGAGACGGGAGCAATATGCTCATCGATGAGCGCCGCCAGCATATGCTCGCCAAGATTCAGCGCGATGGCCGTGTCCTGGTATCGGAACTCTCCGATGCGCTTGGCATCTCTCGCATCACGATCCGCAAAGATCTCGACTATCTTCAGTCGAAGGGACTGGTGCAGCGCACACACGGAGGAGCACTCTCCGCACAGAGCAGCGCGCTGCTCGATCCTTCTCTGCGAGAGAAGGAGCAAAAGCAGTCCAAGGAAAAACAGCGAATAGCCGAAGCGGCCGCCTTGCTTGTAGAAGAGGGCCTGTGCGTACTGCTCGACTCCGGCACCACAACCACGGCCATCGCTCGCGAACTGCGCCGCTTTTCGCGCCTGACGGTCATCACCAATGCGGTAAACATCGCCACCGAGTTGGCGGGGACGGACTTTGAAGTCATCCTCACCGGTGGAACGCTGCGCAAAAACTCGTTTTCCTTAGTAGGACCTCTGGCCGAAGAGGCGCTGAGCGAGATGCATGCAGACATTCTCTTTCTCGGCGTCGATGGATTTGATACAAGAGTTGGGCTTACTACACCGAACTTCCTCGAGTCGCGTGTGAATCGCGCCATGGTCAACGCTGCCACGCGTGTGGTCGTCGTCTGCGACTCCACAAAATTCGGCCGCCGCAGTCTGGCGCTAATCGTGCCGCCGACGGCCATCCACACTGTCATTACTGACAACCAGCTCGGCGATGAGGATGTGGAAACGCTGAAATCGGCAAGTATCGAAGTGATCCGCGTCTAACGCAGTCACACCGCCTTGGCAGAAAACACTCTGGCTTATCGCAGAAGTAATAGATTCCGCAGGAGCGGTGTGATTGCTTCGACTCGCCTACGCACCACAGGCGTCCGCGTAAGCACGCAGCACCTTCCGGATGCGATGGATAACAACGGATTGCGCGTCGGGATGCAATGTTCCGGCGCGGACAGCGAGATACTGCTCGGGCAGGAAGGCGCTCAGCATGGTTTCCGGAATGGCTACTTGCCGCAGGTTCAACAGGAGCGTCGCCACCGCTTCCTTCACCAGCGGAGCGTTCCAGTAGTAGCGGACCCGGTCGCTGTAACTGTAGCGCCGCAGCAGATGCATGGTCTGTTCGTCTCCAGTGTAGTGATGCTCCCAGTTGCGCCGGTCCTCGACCATTACGCGCTCCAGAACATCCATCAGTAGCGAAGATTGCGCCGGTCCCACGAGCTCAGCCTCGATCGACGAGAGCGCGGCCAAAGCCTCGCGCATCGCAAAAGTGAGCGCCGGACCAACCTTCAAGATGGCAAACCCGTCGCGCACTAAATTGCGATAGGCCTCGGGCCGCTGGTAGTCCGTGGAGTGCGCCTCATAGACCAGCCCTTCTTCCTCTTTTAGCAGTTCGGTGAGATGCACGGCGCGCGCAGGGTCATAATCGACCACACTGTCATGGTTGAATTCAACTCCCGGCTGAACCACCAGGGCGATCACCCGAGGCCATACATGGGCAAGTCCTGCCTCTTTGAAGACTCGCCGATGTACGGCAAGAGTCTCGGCTGCAGCTTCGCGGCTGGTCACTGCAAGCTCTGTCAGGCTCTCAGTCGCGCCCCCCGGAATGGGCACTTCGGTGCCAATCACGTAGACAGGCTTTTGCTCGCCACTCACCTGCTCCGCGGCGGCACAGAGGACCGCGGCGCGTCGTGCAATTGTCTCGCCTGTGAGCGGGCCGCGATCGTCCGCACAAGCCATACTGGCATCGAGGTGTATCTTCTGAAACCCTGCCCGCACATAGGCCTGCACAGTCCGTTCGGCTTCGCGCATGGCCTCAAGCGCCGGCTGCTTCTGCCATGGATTGGGTCCCAGGTGATCTCCGCCGAGGATCAGCCGAGACTCGTCGAATCCCTTGCTAGCGGCAATGTCGGTAACGCGCCGTCGAAAGTCTTCGGGCAGCATGCCCGTATAGCCACCATGGTGATTTACTTGGTTCGAGGTGGCCTCAATCAAAAGACATGACCCATCTTCAAGTGCTTGGTCAATGGCTGCTTCAAGCACCCAGTGATGCGCAGAGCAGACTGAGTAGATTCCCTTCGGTCGGCCTTGGCGCCGTGCAACGGCTAGCTGTTCCAAAACATTCGACACTGCTTTTCTCCATTCAGCGGCCCGTAATGGGCTTGTGTGCAAGCGGGGGCCGGGTTGACCTTAATGCTCACAAATCGAAGCCAGGGTGGATTGACTTAGATTTGTTGAAAAACCATGGTTGGCAAGTTAGTTTGCAGGTATGGCCTCAAGCGTGAGCACCTGAAATGGCCGCAGCAGCATTCGTTGCTTATGTCCAGCGCGCAAGTAGAGCGAAGCCGCCGCCTGATCGCTCACCCACGGACTGTGTGCCCGGTAGCCGTGCGGTGCATGAAGCGGCAGTTCAAATGCCCTGCCTACATCGAGTGAAAACTTCTGAACCTGATCCGACGGATTGCGCAGCACCACGATACCTTTCCGCGGAGTCCACGAAGCCCAGCCATATACCTGGAGTTTCGCTGGATCCCCGCCGATCCAATGTGTGTCCTTCAGGATAGCGGCGTTGGATCGTGACCATCGCGCCGCCTCCGCCAGAACATCCCAATCCTGCGCGGAAAGCAGTGATGGAGTGATATACATCTCCTGCAGTTGCGTCCCGCTACCGAAATAGGAGTGCACCTCGTCAGGAAAGTCGTGGTTTGGATCGGTGCTGAGATGTTCCGCTTCCTTCGCGTAAATCAGACCGTGCAGCATGAGCGAACTCAACGGAAAGAGCGGCCCACCCTCAACCACATTGTGATAGGTTTGCTCATCGCGGTATGTGATCCATTTTTGGCGCCAACTTCCAACGCCGTCGAAGCTGTGATCCTCGCCACCGCGCCAGATGGAGTCCGCATATCGTAGCCAGAACGGCGAGGGCCAGGTACCCGTCGTTAGATTGATGAAGACGCTCGGGTCCTGCTGGCGCAATCGCTCGATGAGATGAATTGCCGCTGAAAAGTCACTGTCAAAAAGGCTGCCGGGGAAGACTTGATTGACATTTCCCGTACCGTCGATCTTGAACTGGTTCACGCCATACTTTGTGACCATTTCCAGCAGACTCGTCTCGAAGAGCTTGTAGTACCGCGGTCCAGAGAGCGCGAAACCGCCTTTCACCGTCTCGAAGCCAGCCTTCTCGCCCGTGGCGATTCGCTCCTCCTTCTCCTTGTCATATCCTCCCCACGGAGAGAACCAGACACCGATGCCAAAACCATATTGCGCCGCGGCATTGCGGACGTTCGTGAAGCCGTCTGGAAACCCGGAGTCGAAGGACCAGAGATCGCCCGTATTATCCCAGCCGTCGTCGAAGAGAAACGAGTCGATGGTGACGCCACGCTTGCGGACCAACTCTTCTCCGAAGGCGTGTATACGGTTGAGAGCCTGAGCTTCGCTATAGCGTCCACCCTCGCCCAAGTCATACCAGGTGTTGTAATGCAGGAATGTTCGGTACGGATGCGCCCGCTCCAGTTCCTCATACGCGAGAAAATCACGCCGCAGTTGGCCTGGAGTAGATACGCCAATCACCGAGGAATAGGTGATGGATTTCCCTGCGGCAAGAGGCAGTGTACGTGTCATGATCGCTGTCGCCCGCCCATTCTCTACCGAACTTGCCGACAGCGGAAATTCGAAGCCGAAGAAGAAGTCACCCGCCACAATCGGCGAACCTGCAACCTTCCCCGCCACACGCGCGCCGGAAGCCTTGAAGTCGAACAGCCGCACCTCGGCAACATCCAAAGGTTGCGCCAGGGCCCGCAACGTGACCTCCTGGCGTAGATAATTTGTGCCGTCTCGCACAACCGCGCACCAATGCACCGCAAACGAGTTGTCCTTTGCGCTCAGATCGGCGCAGAGCTTTCGTCCGGCAATCTGCTCCGCCTGCCGCGAAGCCAATGGGTTCGGCGACACGGCCTCCTCCTCAGGCGTTGCATCCATCTTCAGTTGGGAGGCGGCAATCACATGTCCATCGCGAAGAAGAAGAGAAAATAGCTCGCCCGGCCGCAGCTTTGCCCGACTCGTGAGATCCTCGACTTCCGTAGCCTTGATGCTGCCATTCGCCACTTGAAAGCGAGCCGTGAGGCTGTCTCCACGCAGTTCATATCTGCCCGTAACGTGCTCATCGAGCGTGTTCGGGGCAGCAACAAGAGCCCCAGAAAGTGGGAACAAAAGGACTAAAGGATACGCTGCAGATCGCAAGATCGGCAGTATTTGCCTCCCCGAAGAACTCCTCATCAGTGCCGGCCAGATGATTTCTCCCATATGATGCAGAAGCAAGAACAAGGGCTTGCACCGCCGCTCTGCTAGAGAACAGAACTCCGGGCGAACCGGCTCCCAGGGGTAGAAGGAACGGCAATTCATCATCACTCTCGCCACCTCACGAAGCTTAGGGAAGTGCTCTAATGAGCAAAGTATACATCAAAAGAAATTAAACGAAATAAAAAGTTGAATTAAGAATAACCGCGGACTATACTCGATTACGCAGAACCGGTTCGCAAAATAGCAGTGGAGGAGCAGGTATGTGTAGCGAGGATGCAAACCGCGAGGACATGTTTGTCGCCCTGGTCAACGCCAAGGCCGCAGTTGATCTCCGTCTCAGCGACTTCACGCCGCGCTCTGAGCTGAAGGTTCCGGCGCATACTATCGAGAAGCCGCTATTCCCTGTTATCGACTATCACACCCATCTGGATTCGCAGTCGCCTCAAGAAGTGCTTCGCATCATGGATGCGTGCGGCGTCGAGAAGATCGTGAACATCACCATGCAGGTGGGCCAGGCTGCCATCGAGTCCATCGAGCGGTTTCATCGCGCCGCGCCGGATCGCTTTGCCACCATCGGGTGGATGGACTGGAGCGGCGTCGAGCGCAGCGACTTTGTTGAGCTCAGCCGGGACCGGCTAGAGCGCCTTGTCGAGCACGGCGCCGTTGGCATCAAGTTCTGGAAAGATTTGGGCCTCCACATCCGCGACGCCAGCGGCCAACTGCTGCACATCGACGACGAACGACTGGCGCCTCTGTTCGACAAGGCCGCCGAACTCGGCATTCCGGTCATGTTCCACACCGCCGATCCCGACGCCTTCTTTACCCCCATCGACCAGTTCAACGAGCGCTACGAGGAACTGGCAGCGCACCCGGACTGGAGCTTTTACGGCTCGGAGATTCCCAAGCCGGAGCTGCTGGCGCAGCGCGACCGCGTGATTGCGCGCCATCCGAAGACCACCTTCGTCTGCGCGCACCTTGCGGAAAGCGGTGAGAACCTGGCCTACGTGGCCAAGCTGCTGGACAGCAACCCTAATCTGTCGATCGACATCAGCGCCCGCACCCCGGAGTTGGGCCGCCAGCCCTACACGGCGCGCGAGTTCCTGATTAAATACGCCGACCGCATCATCTTCGGCACCGACCTGCTGCCCGACGTGGAGATGTATCGCCTCTACTATCGAGTCCTCGAGACCGCCGACGAGTACTTCGACTACCCGTCGCACGCCTCGCGCCAGGGCCGTTGGATGGTCTACGGACTCTTCCTGCCTGCGGATGTGCTGCAGAAGGTATACCGCGCCAATGCGCTCAAGCTTCTTCGCGCCAACTCCCACTAGGCCTGTTCACACTGACCGTGGCGTCCGCATCGGCGCATCGGCGCAGCGAAGTGCGTGGACTCAAGTGGGCAGACATCGATTTGGACAAGTGCCGGTTCAATCTCCAGCGTGGCTGTGAGTGGGCATCGACGAACCCAATCACCGCCGTCCGTACTTCGGCCAAACGGGTTCGCACCCCAGACATTCTCTCCCCTGAGGAGTTCCAGGCACTTTTGCTTGAACTGTCTCAGCGTGAGCGTGTGATGGTCATGCTGGACGGCAGCACCGGTCTGCGCCGCGGAGAGCTGATCGCTCTTCGTTGGCGCGACATCGACTTTGAACTCATGCAGGCTAACGTTACCCATTCCATTTGGCGCAATGTCGAGGGCGA
>Ga0224557_1002270_pt1 | contig 16715 bp, 13 predicted proteins | sample 714S31014metaG_FD_180677 | JGI IMG/M metagenome (GOLD analysis project Ga0224557, IMG submission 180677) | Peat soil microbial communities from Stordalen Mire, Sweden - 717 S3 10-14 | ecosystem: Environmental > Terrestrial > Soil > Wetlands > Peat | place: Sweden: Norrbotten County, Stordalen...
TATTGACGGCCAGCAAGTCAACGATCCCCAGGACATCAGCGCCATCATGAGCAAGCACCAGGCCGGCGACACCATCAGCGTCACGTTCTACCGCGGCCGGCGCCAGATCACCCTTAAGCTGATCCTCGGCGAAGCCCGCGACTCGAACACCTGATCGAAATATCGACTCTTCTATCAAAATGCAAAACGGGCCGCTCCATTTCTGGAGCGGCCCGTTTCACATGCGTCTTGTTAAATACAACTTCAAATCGTCGGCTCAACAGCGCGCGGCCCCGACAACCCACCGTTATACTCAGCTTCCCTGTCGAGACGCGCTCGTTTAGGAACCTCAATCAGGTCCTGGTCACGCGCCGTCCGGTGAACCTCATCCTGCGCCGGCTTCAATCGCCTTTCAATCGCTTGCACTCGCCTGCCTCCCTTTCATTTGAACGCCTGTTCGTTGCGAACAAACTCCTGCGAGTCTCAGAATCCCGCCGACACCGCGTTCTTTTCCGCCAACTCCACCTGCATCCGCCCCATGGCCACAGGCTCACCATAATGAGCCGCCACAATCCCCGCGGTCCTCTCTTCATCCAGATAAGGCCTTACCTCCGCCAGCTTGATCGTCGACTGCTCAGCCATCTGCGCCACCGCCGCCTTGCTGCTGACCGACTCGACCAGCGCCAGCATCGCGCTCACCACGCTCCCCACAACCTGAATCGCCGAAAGCGCATGCTGCTGGCTCGCCGGGTCCACAATTCTACCCGCCTTCAATAGTGCTGAATTCACCTGCTGCTGCAGCGTCACCACCTGCGTCTGCAACTGCGCCAGCAAACCAGCCGAGGGATTCGCAAGATAAGCTTTCGCCTGCCCCACCAGCAGATTTGTAGCAGCGTCGAACCCCACAGTCGCCGCCGCAAACACCGGCGCATCCACTGGCGCCAACAGTGCCGCTGTTGAATCCACCGTCGCCACCGCGCTCTGCAACGCCGGCGTCCAGTTCACAATGTCCTGCGCCACCGTTGCACCCGAGCATGCCGTCATTGGCAAAGTCAGCAGCAGCGCAATCAGCATCCACACCCCCAGCTTCACCGTGTTCCCGCTCGACGACGCACTCGTATCCGGGTCCTTTGCCAGCAAACCCAGCAGCGCGGTCGCCAGTGCGCCCACCAGCGTCACCACCGTGCCCGTGCCAGCCGATCCCAGGCTGATCCCCTGTTGTGAAAGCACGCCGGCCACAGTTACAAGCGCAATCAGCACCCCGGCAATCGACGTCTTCGGATGATTCCATAAATTCGAGATTTGATTCATGCGGATAGCTCCTTTTGAAGTGCAAAGGGCGGCAGGAGCCGCCACAGTTTTTTGAATTTGCCATAGACTTCCCGTGAACACCTCCGTGAGCTCCGGCCGTGGTTGCAGCCAGAGCCCACCGAAGCGAGCATCAACACCGGGAGCAAACAGACACAGCCAGTCCCGCGCCCCGGCGCACTCCCGCTTGAGGAGCGCGTACTCATTCGCCCGGCGCAGCATCTCTTAACTTTGTCTGGTTATCTATAAGGATAGCCAATCCGCACAATACATTCGGCAAATCTGAGAGCAGAATATTCTCTATAAAACCAACAACTTATAACATCCAACGAGAATTGACCTCTTGACACTTTGTTGTCAACGAAAGTGGGGGTGGGGGGTCTGCGTTTTTTGGGGTCAGCTGGAATGGGAATGAATGAGCTGGAGAGTGGTCATAGGGGCACTTTGCGCTTTGTTGGGATAATTATCGGCAAAGGTGGATGCAGAAGATTGGCAACCTTCTCAGGAGCATTTTTTAGGGGTAACGCGAGGTGGATGCAGTACATTTCCGAGTTCATCCTCCCGTTCGTTAGTGGCGCACCCATTCAACCGACATTTCGTCCCGTTAAACCGGAATCTCCGGCGATCCGTCATCGTTGCTGAGTTGTGGCTCCCCACAAGCAAATCGAAGTTCTTGGCAGTCTGGCGTTGCTGAAATGCGAAAATTTGCACACCCTCTGCTTCCAACAGAACGCTGGGATTTGGTTTTTCGTCAATGATCCAAAATGGACAGTTGCCAACGGTTCCACACATGCACGATCCAAATCCCTGGACCACCAGGCCCGGACTGGAGGCAGGCCCCAGGGAGATTCGCCGAACACGGAGCCGAGCGAATAGGCCTGTCGCCGTTCCTGGATCCGATGGACCGGGATCTTTAACGCACTCCTCTATTACGTTCTTCGTCTCTCGCTTCAACAGAGCGGTGTCTTCGACGGAGAGGTGCGCGACCCCGTTCCTGATTGCATCCGCCTGCGTCAACTCCTGCAGCTTCGGGACGGCCCACCGGCGTTGCGAGCGACACTCGGAGATGCAGCAAAGCCCGACAACCAGGAGCCAAAGCGCCTTCTTCATCTCACCCGAAACGATAGCGCCGAAAAGTGCTCCAGTATTGAAAGCCTGTGCACGTACCGCCTGAGGCGCAGCTGCCCTCCTATAATTGACGAGGACCCATGGGCCGGTTGGAATGGCGGGGTGCAGATTCTTGATTGTTGAGGGACTTATGGCCGCACTGCTTGAAGCGATTACTGTGAAGCGCAAGATGTATTTTGAGTTTGAGAATGCTCCCTATTACTGCCTGGATGCGGAGGTGTCGACGCCGACGGCGAGGGGCGGGCAGACGCTGGTGCGGCTGAAGATGCGGAACCTGCTGACACAGGCGGTCTTCGACAAGACGTTCAAGGCACAGGAGAAGTTCAAGGAGCCGGACCTGGAGACGGTGGAGGCGAGCTATCTCTACAGTGACGGCGAGGGATCGTACTTTCTGGATCAGGAGACTTTTGATACGCTGCGTCTCACGGGCGGCATGATTGCGAACGCACTGGATTACCTGGTGGAGGGCGCGATTGTGAAGCTGAACAAGTTTAACGGGAACCCGATTGGACTGGAGCTGCCGGACAAGGTGGAGCTGGAAGTGACCTACACCGAAGCGGGCGCCCAGGGGGACACGAGCGGCAAGGTGACGAAACTGGCGAGGCTGGAGACGGGGTTGGAGATCAAGGCGCCGCTTTATATCCAGGAGGGCGAGCGGGTGAAGGTTTATACGGAGACGGGGGAGTTTGCTGGGAGGGCGTGAGGGGCGGCAGGACCTTGGGCTTTTTGAGTCAATGACAACCTAGTGGTTTGTAAGGCCGAGTTCTATGTGTGCGGCCTGAAAATCACAATCTGATTCACGGTATTGTCGTGAAACCAGATCAGGATACCGCGTGATGGCCAGATAAGCTTCATCCCACCGTCATGCCACTCCATCGTTCCGGCATCGCCGTAGATTTTGCGGATTCGGTCCGCCGACATGCCGAACTTTACGCCACTGCCAGTTACGCCTTTGAAGTTTTTCTCGAAGCGAAGTTCGGTTGCCTCGCCCTTATCGTTCAATAGGCAATTGAGACCCGCTTTGTCCCATCGCATCCAGCGGCCGTAGGAAGACTTGTCGGGAAAACCGAGGGCATCGATCAGGGAGTTCATGCTGGCGCCCACGATGAAACGGTCCCAGCCGACTCCTTCCTGAATTGTCTGCTGCGTTTTCTGGGCAGAAGCTTGGCTTGTTGGGGTCCAGACGAGCAGAACGATCATGGTGCACAAGTACACTTTGAAAAGGCGTAGCATTGGCTGACTTTCAAATCTAAAATTGCAAATATTCTAGGAGGAAGTCGCGGAAAATACAACTCCCGAAGCCCTGGCCGCGCCTTGATACGGGACGCGTCGAGATGGGCTTGAAGACTCCATGGCTCTGCGGCACCCTGCGTAAGTATCCTTTGTGTTATGGATGAGCATTTGAGAATTGACGATTTGAATCTGCGGCTCGGGATTGCGGGCGTGGCACAGGTTGTGCCGGGAAACGGTGGGCTGCCGATGATTCGCGTTGCCACGCCTGCCACTTCGGCGGAGATTTATCTGCATGGAGCGCAGGTCACTGCATGGCGGCCAGCGGGAGCCGATGAAGTGATCTTTTTGAGCGAGCGTTCGCATTGGGAAGAAGGGCGCGCGATTCGCGGAGGAATTCCAATTTGCTTTCCGTGGTTTCGAGGCAAGGCGGACGATGCAAAGGCTCCGGCTCATGGATTCGTGCGGACCAGGGAGTGGCAGCTTGAGTCGATCACTGCGGACGAGGGCACGGGGGATGAGCGCGGAAGCGTAACCGTGGTTTGCTCGATTGACAGCGATGAATTGACGCGACGGTGGTGGCCGCACGAGTTTCGCGGTGTGTACCGGGTGACGATCGGAGACGCTCTCGGCCTGGAGCTTTCTGTGACGAACACCGGGGATGCGCCGTTCTGCTTTGAAGAGGCGCTGCATACGTACTTCAGGGTGGGTGAGGCGGAGAGTGTTCGGGTGCGCGGGCTCGACGGGGTGAAATACCTCGACAACATGGATGGGAATCGCGGGAAGGTCCAGCAGGGTGACGTGGTTTTCGCTGCGCCGACGGACAATGCTTACCTGGATACAGATGCGGCGCTGGAGCTGCTGGATCCGACTTTGAAGCGGACGATTCGGACGGAGAAAGAGAACTCGGCGACGACGGTGGTGTGGAATCCGTGGCGGCAGGGAGCGGCGTCGCTTACGGACCTGGGGGACGATGAATGGCGGAGAATGACCTGCGTGGAAGCCAGCAACATTTTGGAGTGCGCTGTCTTGCTGGCGCTGGGTGAGGAGCATACGCTGCGGGCGAAGATTCGCCTGGCGAATGTGGCTGGCTAGCCTCGATTTTGCCGAACGCCTGCGACGCCAACCGAGCAAATGAATTGGCAGAATGGAAAGCTTCATGACGAATACGCCGAAACACCGTGAACCACGCTGGCCTGCAATGCTTGCTCTTTTTGCGGTGGGCGGGTTGCGCCTTGCCCTGCCAGAATCCCTATCGATAGGCCCTGATTGGCTGCTGATCACTGTCGTCGTCGTCTTGATGATTCCTACGGTATGGGCGCGGCGACGCGGATTGGATCGGCTTAACAGGATTCTGGGTTATGTGTTGACGTCCATTGTGACGGTTGACATGGTCTGGTCACTTGGCTTGCTGGTAGCGGCGCTGCCTTCCCATAAGGAATCGCCTCAGGATTTATTGCGCTCCGCAGCCGCATTGTGGATCACGAACATCCTGGTATTCGCGTCATGGTATTGGCGGCTTGATGCTGGTGGCCCCCATGCCCGTGAATTGCGCGGCGTTCATACCGATGGGGCGTTTCTGTTTCCGCAGATGACACTCAGCCCTCAGAAAAGCCGTGACATGCAGGAACAATCGTGGAGTCCAGGGTTTGTGGATTACTTGTTTCTCGCATTCAATACGAGCACTGCATTCTCGCCGACAGACTCTCCGGTTCTGTCGTCCTGGGCGAAGCTTCTGATGATGATTCAAGCGCTCATCTCGTTCGCGACGGTAGCCCTGTTGGCAGCGCGTGCCGTAAACATCCTTTAGGACGCGTTTCTTGATTTCGTGGCGAGCTATTATTACGCGCTGCCTCCGGGAGCTAAGGCCCGGGCCTGAAGGCCACGCGGATTTGATGCTTTGTTAGGAGGCTGAAGCCTCCTGCTCCCTCCGGAAACGCCCGAAAAACATCCGCAGGTCCTTCGACTCACTGCGTTCGCTCAGGATGACAGCTCCATTTTTGAAGCCAGATTCCTCGAAGTCACATCAGTCGACGGGTTCCAAGTGCGCTGTGAAGTGGCGCAGAAATGGAGCTTCGTAGGTTAGGCGCAGGCCTTTGATTTTTTCGCGGCGGGCGAATACGTCGAGGATGATCTCTACTACGTAGTCGATGTGGCTCTGTGTGTAGACGCGGCGTGGGATGGCAAGGCGCACCAGCTCCATCTTTGCCGCGGCGGCAAACATCAAACTGCCGATTTCTACTGAGCGGATGCCGCCTTCCAGATACAACTCTGCAGCGAGGGCTACGCCGGGAAATTGCTCGACGGGGACGTGGGGCAGGAATGCCTTGGCGTCGAGGTAAATGGCGTGGCCGCCCGGCGGCTGGACGATGGGTACGCCGGCTTCGGCGATGTGGTTGCCGAGGTAGGCTGTGGAAGCGATGCGATAGCGGAGGTAGTCCTCGTCGAGCGATTCCTGGAGACCGATGGCGACGGCTTCAAGGTCGCGGCCGGCGAGGCCTCCGTAGGTTGGATAGCCCTCGGTGAGAATGAGCAGGTCTTTTTCCTGTCGCGCGAGGATGTCGTCGTTGGTGCATAGGAAGCCGCCGATGTTGGCCATGCCGTCCTTCTTGGCGGACATGGTGCAGCCGTCGCCGAGGGCGAACATTTCCTGGGCGATTTGCTTGGGGGTCTTGTCGGCGTAGGCGGGCTCGCGCTGCTTGATGAACCAGGCGTTCTCAGCAAAGCGGCAGGCGTCGAAATAGAGCGGGATGTTATGACGTTTGCAGACGGCAGCTACGGCTTTGGCGTTTTCCATGGAGACGGGCTGGCCGCCGCCGCTGTTGTTGGTGACGGTGAGCATGACCAGCGGGACGCGCTCGCGCCCCACGCGCTGGATGAGCTGGTCGAGCGCTTCAACATCCATGTTGCCTTTGAAGGGCAGGATGGTCTCTGGGCTGCGCGCTTCTGGGTAGAGCAGATCGACGGCCTCGGCCCCCACGAATTCAACATTGGCGCGGGTGGTGTCGAAGTGGGTGTTGTTGGGGACGATGTCACCCTTCCTGCACATGACGTTGAAGAGGATGCGCTCGGCGGCGCGACCCTGATGTGTGGGGATCACGTGCCGGTAGCCGGTAATGTCCTGGACGGAGCGCTTGAAATGGTGGAAGCTTTTGCTTCCGGCGTAAGACTCGTCGCCCTCCATGACGCCTGCCCATTGGTGGGTGGACATGGCGCCGGTGCCGGAGTCGGTGAGCAGATCGATGAGTACGTCGTCGGCTTCAAGCAGGAAGAGGTTGTGATGCGCGGCGCGAAGGAGCTCTTCACGCTGGGCTCGTGTGGTCCAGCGAATGGGTTCGACGGACTTGATGCGGAAGGGCTCGATGATGGTTTTTGTAGGCATGGTGGAACTCTTTCCCTGGTGTGACTTGGAACGATTGATTCTCTGGAAACCGTTCACAACTCCCCTACGGGGCGCTGGATTTTCGCTTGCCACTTACCCAGCATTTCATGCTGGGCTATGATCGCGCGCTCCCTCCGGGAGCTAAGGCCCGGGACCGATGGGGTCAATTTTGCGGCTCGCGGATCGGGACTTGGCGGTCGATGGTGAACTCAACTTTGAGAGACGCGCGGGCAGAGCCAAGGCAGACGAAGAGCTTTTTGCCTGGGCCGCTGAATCCGTAGTTCACATGGGCTACGCCGCTTGAGTCGACCCCGGTGACAACGGGTGGATTTGGATTCACGTTGTGAAGATCGGCGGCGTAGATAAAAGAAGCATCCGCCTTGATAACTCTTTCGTGCATGGCGCTGTCGAGGGCGATGGGGACTTGCAGGTCGGGGTTCTCGTTGGTTTTGTCGCAGGCGGCTTCAAGGCCCGCGATGATATTGTCGCGGGTGACCACCTGCTCTTCAAGGATCGGGTTGGCGCGGTAGACGCGATAGAAGAAGTCGTAGGCTGCGGACTTTCGATCGGAAGGCTGGATCATGTGCACGTGATCGGCGTGAATCTCCTGCGGGGGCGTGGTCACATCGCATCCATAGGTCGCGCTGAAGTAGCTGACCACGCGGGCATGGGCGCGGAGATAGTAGCCAACGCCGCTGTCGGGCTTGGTGTCTTCGGATTCAAATGCGCAGAATCGATGGATTCCGTTGACGGAGTCGTGCCTTCGCCAGTTGTCTTCAAGCTGAGTGAGGAAGGCGTTGTCGCTGGTATCGCTGAGATCGTTGAGGAGCGGGTCTTTGTCGTAGAGGGAGGCTATGCGGGCAAGCGAGGAGCCCTCGTGCGGCGTTCCATAGGAAACGATGAACTTGACTCTCACGGCCTCGGCGGGATGACGCAGCAGCATCTCTTCGACAAGGATGCCGCCCAGGCTGTGCGCGATGAAGACCACCTCGCGATGGTCCCAGACATGATCCTGTTTGAGGCGGGTCCAGAGAAGGTCGGACAACTGCACGCTGGACATTTTGCCGTGTGATTCGGGGGTGGGGTACTGGGCAACGTCAACGTCGGAATAGGCGAAGCGCGGGTCGGTTCGAACCAGGTCGGGCCAATAGGCGCCGTTTGCGGCTCGCCAGGAGTCGCGGCTGCCGTGAAGGCCATGGACAAAAACGATGACTCTCGCTCGAGGGGCCGATGGTGTGCTGCCCTGTTGGACGGCGACCTGGGATGTGGCCGAGGGGGCTTGGAACAGGAGGAACAAGACGACCAATACAAGGTTGATCTTGATGCGCATATAAACGTCTTTACTCATCTATGAGTCCAGTTTATACCCGGAGGGGTGGACCAGCCTCCTTCCCCCTCCAGCCGAGACTATGATGGCTATGCGGAGTTTCCGGCACAGGATGGGCGGGTTTGCGCGGGGCACGCCAAAGGTCGGAAAGATGACGAGGATTGCAGAAATGAAAACGATTTCTACCATGAAGATTTTGATTGCTTTGATTGGATGTGTGGTTTGCGGCTTCGTGGGGCAGGCGCAGACGGCGGCGACGCGGACGAAGGAGCATCCGTTGCCTCGGATTGTGGAGAAGGATGGGCGGTATGCGCTGCTGGTCGATGGGGCGCCGTTCCTGATGCTGGGAGCCCAGTCGAACAACTCGAGCGACTGGCCGGGGACGCTCGATAAAGTGTGGCCGGCGATTGAGTATCTGCATGCGAACACGCTGGAGACGCCGATTTACTGGGAACAGTTTGAGCCGGACCCGGGTAAGTTCGACTATTCGCAAGTGGACCTGATTCTGGCGCAGGCGCGGGCGCATCATGCGCACCTGGTGCTGCTGTGGTTTGGGACTTGGAAGAACGGCAGCCAGCATTACATGCCGGAGTGGATGAAGCTGAAGCCGGAGATTTATACGCATGTGACGAACAAGAACGGAGAGCTTGTGGACTCGCCCTCACCGTTTGCGGCGGCGGCCCTGGAGGCGGACAAGCGGGCGTTTACTGCGTTTATGAAGCACCTGAAGGAGGCGGACGGGGAACGCACGGTGCTGATGGTGCAGGTGGAGAACGAGACCGGGACGTGGGGCGCGATGCGGGACTACTCGCCGGAAGCGGAGAAGCTGTTTGCTGGGCCGGTGCCCGCCGAGGTGCTGAAGGCAACGGGCAAGACGGATGCGGGGCCGAACTGGCGGAATGTGTTCGGCACCGAGGCGGATGTGAATTTTCATGCGTGGGCGGTGGCGAAGTATGTGGGGGAGATTGCCGCGGCGGGGAAGGCTGTTTACCCGCTGCCGCTGTATGTGAATGCAGCGCTGCGAGATCCGTTCAAGGGCGCGCCGGGCACGTATGAGAGCGGCGGTCCGACGGACAATGTGCTTTCGATCTGGAAGGCGGAGGCGCCGGCGATTGATGTGCTGGCTCCGGATATTTATTCGCCGGATACGGCGAGCTACCTAAAGGTGCTGCATCTGTATCACCGGGCGGATAATCCTCTGTTTGTTCCGGAGACCGCGGGATCGCCACGGACGCTGGCGCGGTTTCTTTTTTCCACACTGGGATTGCAGGCGATCGGGTATTCGCCGTTTGGGCTGGACTATACGCGCACTCCGCCGGCGCACCAGGGAGAGAACGATTCGCCGAATAGTTTTCTGGATGCCACGGCGCAGAACTACAAGCTGATTGGGCCGATGATGCGGGATGTTGCGCGGTGGAATTTTGAGGGGAAGCTGCAGGCTACGGCGGAGGTAGAGGGCGAGCCGACGCAGACGCTGCATTTCGGAGCGTGGGATGCGGTGATTTCGTACGGCGGCGGACGGGGCGGGACGGCGAAGGGCAATGCGGAGCCTGTGGGGCGGGCGTTGGTGGCGCAGTTGAAGGAGAACCAGTTCCTGGTGGCGGGATATTTTTGCCGGGTGGACTTTCGGCCTGCGGGGACTGAGGCGGAGCGGAAGGCGGGGCAGGTGGTGAACGGAAGCGGGCAGACTCCTTCAGCACAGATTGACGGGAAGTGGGTGCACCGGCAGTTTCTGAAGGTGGAAGAGGGGACCTATGAGAACGAGCAGTTCAAATTTGTGCGGATTTTGAATGGGGACCAGACGGACTGGGGACTGGGGCTGGGGGCGGAGCCGGATGTGCTGCGGGTTTCTGTGGCGACTTATTGATCAGATGAGTTCCGTTAGCGGAAGAGTCGGATCGCGCTGGAAAGGCCGGATTCGTAGGCACCGATGAGCTTGTCCCAGGCGGCGTTGGAGGGCTCGTCGATTTGCTGACGGGCGGGATCGGCGTCGAACCAGGCGAGGGTGCGGCGGATGCCCTGAGCGAAGGGGACCTGGGCAGAAAAGCCGGGGACGAAGCGCTTGATCTTGGTGTTGTCGAAGACCACGCTGGAGGACTTGTCGCCGGTGAGGCTGCCGAGTTCGTCGGGATGGCATGCGCTGAGGAAGTCAGACGCGATGTGGATGAGGTTGGGCTCGACGCCCGCAGCCTCGGCGGTGATGCGGTAGAGCTGGTCCCAGGTGAGGACTTCGTCGCTGGTGATGTGAAAGGCGTGGCCGATGGCCTGGCGGTGGCCGAGAAGGCCGACGAAGCCCTGGGCGAAGTCGCTGTTGTGGGTGACGACCCAAAGGGAGGAGCCGTCGCCTGGGACGATGACTTTTTTGCCGCGGCGCATGCGGTCAAGGGCGGTGAAGGATTTTTGCCAACTGTTGACGGCGAGAACGATCTGCGTGTCGCCGTACGTGAGCGAGGGACGGACGATGGTGATGGGAAAGCCGTCGTCGCGGTAGGCCCGCATGAGGCGGTCCTCGCAGGCGATTTTGTCGCGGGAGTATTGCCAGTAGGGGTTTGCGAGCGGGGTTGATTCAGTGATGAGATAGTGGCCGACGGGGTGCTGATAGGCACTGGCCGAGCTGATGAAGACGAACTGGGCGGTGCGGTCGCGGAAGAGGCGGATGTCACGCTCGATGTGGTCGGGGGTGAACGCGATCCAGTCGACGACGGCGTCGTAGGTCTGATTGCCGAGGGCCTGGGCAACGGCGAACTCGTCGGCGATGTCGGCGGTGAGGGTGCGGACGCCTGCGGGAAGATCGGCGGCGTGCTGTCCGCGAGTGAGGAGGGTCAGGTCGATGCCGCGTTCGGCGGCGAGGCGGGTGACGGCGGTGCTGATGATGCCGGTGCCGCCGATGAACAGGACCTTCATGATGACTCCAACAGGGTGCTATTCAACGGTGACGGATTTGGCGAGGTTTCTTGGCTGGTCTACGTCGCAGCCGCGGCGGACGGCGATGTAGTAGGCGAGCAACTGGAGGGGGACGATTTCAATGAGCGGGGAAAGCAACTCGATAGTGGGTGGGATGAAAATGACCTGCTCGACGAGGCTGCCGATGGTGGCGTCGCCCTCGGTGGCTACGGCGATGACGCGGCCGGAGCGGGCGGTGACTTCCTGAATGTTGGACAGGGTTTTTTCGTAGCGAAGTTTGGATGCGGGGTCGGATTCGTCGCGCGTGACCAGCACGACTACGGGCAGGGTTTCATCAATTAGAGCGTTAGGTCCGTGCTTCATTTCGCCGGCGGGGTAGCCTTCAGCGTGGATGTAGGAGATTTCCTTGAGCTTGAGCGCGCCTTCGAGAGCGATGGGGAAATGGATGCCGCGGCCGAGGTAGAGGAAGTCGCGCGCGGTGGAGAAGCCGGCGGCGAGCTGCTCGCACTGGGAGGAACGGGAGCGCAGGATTTCTTCAATCTTGCCGGGGATGCGGCCGAGCTGCTCGATCAACTGGACGGACTGGGCGGGGTCGATGCGGCCGCGGAGCTGGCCCAGCTTTAACGCGAGCAGGAAGAGCGCGGTGAGCTGCGCGGTGAAGGCTTTGGTGGAGGCGACGCCGATCTCCGGGCCGGCGTGGGTGTAGATGGCGCCGTGGGCTTCGCGGGCTACCATGGCGTCGACCACGTTGCAGATGGCGACGGTCTTGGAGCCGAGGGCGATCATCTCGCGCTGAGCCGCCAATGTGTCGGCGGTCTCGCCGGATTGGGTGATGAGCAGGCCGAGGGCGTTGCGGTCGGGGATGGGATTGCGGTAGCGATATTCGCTGGCGTAGTCGACATCGACGGGCAGGCGGGCGAGGCGCTCGATCATGTACTTGCCGGCGAGGGCTGCGTGCCAACTGGTGCCGCAGGCGGCGATGTTGATGCTGGAGGCAGAGGCTAGTTCATCGTCGGCGATTTTCATTTCGCCGAGGAAGACTTTGCCGGAGTCGAGCGAGACGCGGCCCAGGGTGGTATCGGTAACGGCTCTAGGCTGCTCCCAGATTTCCTTGAGCATGAAATGCTTGTAGCCGCCCTTTTCCGCCTGGATGGGGTCCCATTGAATGTGGGTGATGTTGCGGTGGATGGGGTTGCCGTCGAAGTCGGTGAGCTGGACGCCGGCGAGTGTGAGGATGGCCATGTCACCGTCGGCGAGGAAGTAGATGTTGCGGGTGTGGTGGAGGATTCCGGGGACATCGGAGGCGACGAACGACTCGCCTTCGCCGACGCCGATGACCACGGGCGGCCCGAAGCGGGCGGCGACGATCTTGTCCGGTTCGGTGGCGGAAAGAACGCCGAGGGCGAATGCGCCGGTGAGACGCTTTACGGCGCGGCGGACGGCTACTTCGAGAAGGATCGGTTCACCGGCCGCATCCGCGTCGAGCTGGACCTGCTCAATGAGGTGGGCGATGATTTCGGTGTCGGTCTCGGTGACGAACTTGTGGCCTTTTTCAATGAGCTCGCGCTTGAGGTCGAGGTAGTTTTCGACGATGCCGTTGTGGACGACGACGATGCGGCCGGTGCAGTCGCGGTGGGGGTGGGCGTTTTCTTCGGTGGGGCGTCCGTGGGTGGCCCAGCGGGTGTGGCCGATGCCGTAGGTACCGTGGAGCGGATGTTCGCGCAGGACCTCTTCGAGGTTGACGAGCTTGCCCTTGGCGCGGCGGACCTCAATTGTGGGGCTGGAGGGGCTGCCGACGGCGATGCCGGCGGAGTCATAGCCGCGATATTCGAGGCGGCGCAGGCCCTCGATGATGACTGGAACTACCTTTTTGGGTCCGACGTAGCCGACGATTCCGCACATGGAACGATTTTATGAGAGGCAGTCGTCAGTTGTCAGTTTTCAGTGATCGAGGGCGGCGGCTCGTCGGGTGGGATGGGGACGATGTCCGTTCGGGGCTCGAGATTCTGGAGGGCGATCTGGAGGACTGGGAGCCTGAGGTTCCCGTCCACTTCGATGGGCGGCGCGGCGGTGAAACGGTGAAGGCGGGTGTGGTAGTAGCAATAGTGCTTGCCGCGCAGAGCCGGTGCGTGGCACTTGGCTCCGCTGGGCATGATGGGGCGGCATAGGTTGAACATGGCGATCCTCTCCCCTGTACCCTCCCCCCCCGTCTCTGCAAGGAAGTACCTTGTTTTTCAACGGGATAGGGCATGGGCTTCGTCGTAAGCGGATGATTGCAATGGAGTTCTTTGCAGATAATAGACAGCAAAGGGGTTACGGGCGTTTGCCCGGCGGCCCTGGGTTGTGAAGTTGTCTATGAAACGATTGTGCGCCAAATGGAGTTAATTATCGGCAAAACAGAGGGAACTATTTTGGGGATTCATCACGCCGTCCCTTGCAGGACGGCGGCGTCGGTGGGGGCGGGGTTCCACGGGTTGCACCCGTGGCTATTCTCATCCGGCCCCTCCGGGGCGGGGCGGGCCACCTGCCTGAAGACCCGCTCATCGCGAAAAGCTGCGATGAACGGGCACAGCCCGTGGTACCGTGATGAACGGGGACCCCGGGTCTCCCACCCCACGGACCACCCAGAGGGTACCCGCCTGTCCGCGGGGACCCCGGGTCTGGAGACCCGCGCTACTTTCATGCGTGGTTGTGAGCCGAAGGATCATGGATGACTATTCTCATCGAGCCCCTCCGGGGCGCCTGGGGTGGAGGGGACGCTCGCGGAGGCTCGCGCTAACTTTCGACAGCGCTCAGGGCGGCCTACGGGGCACTCGTCGATGGTTGCAATACGGCCTGTATATACGAAATGTGTTACACACTGACGAATGGAAGGACCGGGTGAACCGGCGCAAGCATGGGGAATCTCGTACGAACTGGCGGCGGGGTGACAAGGCAGGTGGCCCACTCGCCGATTCAGCGGTCCGTCTGAGCTTCGCAATCAGGTGGGTCTGTGCCCAGTTCCCGATACCAGGATGGATGGGCGACCTGCCTTCCATCCCCGGTCCCCAAAATGCGAGGGACCCTTCGGCAAGCTCAGGGCAGGCTCGGGGGCACCCTCGGCGTGGACTGGATTTCTCACCGGGACCGGGGCCACCCGCCACCCGGACGAGTTTTTCACCTAGCTGTGAAAGCGGTGCTCTTTCAAGATCCGATTTAGCCGAGTACTTCTAGCCGGCGAATTCGGTGACTTCGCGGAGTGGCGGCGCTACTGGCTGCTTCAGATTCTGCGTGAGCACAAACATGATGGCGGCGGCGACAAGGGAGGGGAGGGCCAATCCCCGGAGGCCGGCCTGATAACTCCCAGTGTGATCCTTCATGAGACCCATCCAATAAGGTCCGACGAATCCGCTGAACATGGTGATCATGTTCATGGCCGCGATGCCCGCGGCGGCGGCTCGGCCGGCGAGAAACTCTGTCGGCACGGTGAGCGCGGGGCCCTGCATGGACTGGAATGAGATGTAGCTTGCGGCCAGCGCGGCCACCACGATCCACGGCGTGCGCGCATAACTTGCTGTGACAAAACACAATGCCATCACCGCGCAGGGGATGATGCAATGAAAAGCGCGCTCATTGGTGCGGTCGGAATGCGCGCCGCCGAGGAGCATGGCGGCCGCTCCCGCGAGGCCAAGGGACGCGACCAGGTAGCCAACATTGGCTACGCTCCAGCCGGTGGCAGCTTGCAGAATGGCGGGCGCGGAAAATCCATAGGCGTAGTTAGTGGTGAGCGCGAAAAAGAAGAACCCGCCGATCATCCAGACTTTGGGTGAGAGCAGCGCCTGCAGGATGCCTGCCTGGTGGCCGAGGTGCGCGCGGTCGCCTTCGGCTTTCAGTTGATTTTGCAGCCAGGCTTTTTCTTCGGGCGTCAGCCATGCGGCCTTTGCCGGGCCGTCGGGCAGCAGGCGCAGAATGACGATGCTGAAGAGGACGGTCGGGAGTCCTTCGATCAGGAAGAGCCACTGCCATCCGGCCAGGCCCAGTTTGCCGCCCAGGCCGAGCAGCCATCCAGCCACCGAACCCATGACGACCGAACTCAGGGGCATGGCGATATAAAAGCGGCTCACTGCGCGCGCCCGCGCCCGCGCAGGGAACCAGAGCGTGAGGTAGTAAATGACTCCGGGAAAGAAGCCTGCCTCGGCGATGCCGAGAAGAAGGCGCACCGCGTTGAACTCGAATGGCGTGCGGACGAACATCATGGTCGCGGCGAGCAGGCCCCAGGTGAACATGATGCGCGCGAGCCACTTTTTTGCGCCGAAGTGGAGCAGCAGCAGGTTTGAGGGCAGCTCAAACAGCGCATAACCGATGAAGAAGAGCCCGGCGCCGAGTCCATAGACAGAGGCGCTGAAGTGCAGGTCGCGATTCATCTGGAGGGAGGCAAAGCTGAGGTTGAGGCGATCAATGTACGCGAGGCCGTAGCCGATGCCGATGACCGGGAGCAAGCGCAGGCTGGCCTTTCGCTGCGCGGATTTGCCGATGGCGTCGAGATCCGCGAGTAGCTGGGTCGCGGGCGTCTCGCTCGCATCGTCCATATGCGCTCACCTCGGGAGGTTCAGACTGTAGGAAAGGCCAAGCGGAAGATACCGCACAGAGTAAGGCGAATTTATCACATCAAGCCGGGGGCCTCAGCGCTCGACTTTGAGACATGAGAAACCAGGGCCTTAGCGCCGCGTCGCCGCGTAGTATCCTGATCGCGTCAGGACCTCGGACCGCTCGACAGAACAGATCAGCTTGATTCGATGGAATGAATTATCCCGCTTGAGGTCGTACGGTTTGTAAACCAGCCTGTACTGACTGCGCTGATCGCTTTCAATCATCTGCAAATCCGTTTCCATCTGCTCGTCATTCGGCTTGAAGAAAATGCGCCCGCCGCTCTTTGTGACCAGCTCAATCAACGTTTGCTGCCCACGCGAAGCACGGGCCTTCCACTCATTGACGAAGACGTAAATCGCAGTCCGCGAGCGCTGACACCTGTCGATCACATCGGCGATGCGAGCGTGGCTCGAGTTATCCAATCCATCGGTGAAGAGCAAGATGAAGTTGCCTGTCACTTCATCTGAATTTGCCGGCCATTGGTCCCGGCAGGCCTTGTAGATGGAATCGAAGATCGCGGTACCGTCCGCGCCGAGGCCCGCTTCATTTGCGGCAGCGTGCAAGCCGTCTGCCAGAACGCCTGTGTTGTTGTTCCAGCCTTCTGCCACGTTTGTTTCCACATCGAACCGCATCACGAAGGCGCGGTCGGTTTCCTTTCGGAAAAATCGCGCAAGATACTCGGTCGCAATCTCCAGGTTGTGTTGCGCGTCGCTCTGCATGGAGACGCTTGTGTCCATCAGAAATCCAGCGCGGATTGGGAGATCGCGATAGGCCTGAAACTCCACAACCCGGCTCTGCAGCTTGCCGTTGTCGAAGAGTTTCAAGTCT
>Ga0224557_1002278_pt1 | contig 16656 bp, 12 predicted proteins | sample 714S31014metaG_FD_180677 | JGI IMG/M metagenome (GOLD analysis project Ga0224557, IMG submission 180677) | Peat soil microbial communities from Stordalen Mire, Sweden - 717 S3 10-14 | ecosystem: Environmental > Terrestrial > Soil > Wetlands > Peat | place: Sweden: Norrbotten County, Stordalen...
CGGAGCGCTTCACCGAGCCGCACTACCAGCGCGCCGGCGAGCGCTACCTGCAGACCGCACTGCAGGTCCTGCACGCCGCACGCCCAGATCAGCCCGCCACGCTGGCGGGTGTCGTCGATGCGCTCGACGTGACGATGCTGCGTTCGCTGCTGCACAAGGTCCCGAAAGAGATGATGGCCCGGGTCGGCCCCTACATCGGCCAGCTCAGCCGTGACCAGCAGAGCGCCATCCTCGGCTTGCAGAGTCGCCTCGCGCTGCTCAGCGAATCGACCGTCGGCACCTATCTGCAACCCGGTCCCGACGAGATCGATCTGCGTCACACGCTCACCGGCGGTGACGAGGTCGTGCTGTTCTCGTTGAACGCGAGCCGCTACGGCAAGCTGTCTGCGCAGGTCGCGGCGATGGTCATACAGGACCTGATCACCGTCGCCGGCCACCGCCTCACCCAAACCAGCAGACCACTCGCACTCGTCGCCATAGACGAATTCTCGGCGCTGGACTCGGAGAACCTGTTGCACCTTCTCGCGCGCGCCCGCGAGTCGGGCATCTCGGTGCTGCTCTCAACCCAGGAACTCGCCGACCTCGAGCGGCTCACTCCCGGGTTCCGGGACCAGGTGCTCGGCAACACCGGCCTGGTGATAGCGCACCGCCAGAACGTGCCCGCGTCCGCCGAGCTGATCGCCCAGATCGCCGGTACTCGCAAGGTCTGGCAACAGACCTACCAAACCGAGCAGACCATCGGGCTGCTCGGCGCCAGCAAGGTTCGCCAGACCGGGCTCGGTACCAGCAAAGAGGTCGACGAGTTCCGCATCCACCCGAACCTGATCAAAGAGCTGCGCACCGGGCAGGCCGCGGTGATCACCAAAACACCAACATCCAACGCGACCATCACCAGGATCGAGCCATGGCAACCACGCTGACCACCCTAGATCCACCCTCGGTGCTAGACGAGCTGATGACCGCCCAGCAGGTCGCCGTGATCCTCCAGCTTAGAGTCTCCACCATCGAGGACTACGCCCGCCGCGGCCTGCTGCCGAGCATCAAGGTGGGCCGGCATCGGCGCTTTCTCCGATCCCAGGTTGAGCACGCGATCGCGACGCTTGCCAGTCGCTAGGCCCAGCTCGAACAGCTAGCCGGACACTGATGGCGCTGCGGCCAGCACGGGGTCATCCCACGGGCTAACGGTCCCGTCGGGGAATGCGTCAATCCCGGCGGCGCGTGCGCGGACTCCGGCTCGCGCCAGAGTTGAAGTGACCAGGCTGACAAAGTCGTCCCCGGACTGCGACTGGGGCCATGCTACGGGCTCGGTGACGTTCATTCGCGCGTTGATCTCCGGTGCGTCTGGCAGTGGGGTGGGTGGCCGGAATGCGGCCCCTGGCGTCAGCTTCGCTCGCCTCAGCGCGACTGTGGCCGCGGCGACGTCATCCCACCGCAGATGCACTGACACGTATCGCTCGGGGTTCACATCGTGATAGGACCGGAGGCGGTCGTAAATGACCGTCGTCCAGGTTGCCTGTCGGGAAGTGCGTGTTGCCATCGCAGTTGCCGCCAGGGCAACTGCGCCGCACCCCAGGAGTCGGAGGACCTCGAGGTGGATCCCGGCTACGACGCCGGCGCCGAAGGCCGCTAGCGAGAGGAGAGGCGGCCCACATCGAAGCAGGACAGCAAACGCCACACGCCAGCAGGCCTGCCGACCGTCGTACTCAAACAGGCGACGGAGGTCGTACGCGTCTACGCCGAGGAACCGGGCCACTTCACTCCGCCTCGATGATGTCCAACGACGGAAGGTCGTCGACGATCTTCATCGTCTCGACGGAAACCGTGGTCACCCGTGCAAATAGGTCGAGGATGTAGCGCGGATCGCCAACCTCACGAGACCAATAGTTCGGGTCGTTGACGATGCCGCTGTCCTTGTCGGTCTTGACGTAGTAGCGGTCGATCAGCCACTCGATCGCGGAGCGCGAGCCGAGCATGTACCGGTAAGCGTCCTGCGGTACGCCGCTCAGCGTGACCTGGCCGTTGTACTCGATCACCGACTTGTCCTTGTTCTTGTTGCCGAATCGGATCTTCTTGTCGCCCACGGCAAAAAACTGATACGGATCAGCCCCGCCTGGGGGTTCCACGTCGAGCCCAGCGAGCGGGTAGCGGTCGACGGTCTCGTACCCGAGGTGAAGCTCGCTCAACCGCCGGCCTGCGTTAGCGAACGCCGGAAACTCTCTGACGAGCGGGACGCGCGGCAGCATCTTCTTGAGGTCGGCTGCATACATCTCGCGGTACTCCGGAGAGTGCAGCAGACCGTAGATATAGAAGAAAATATCGTCCTTGGTGACCCGCTCAGCCGGGTAGGTAGCCCGGAACTTCGCGAGCGCCCCATCGGTGATGTTGTCGCTACGTCGGCGGCCGTCGATTACTTCGGCCGCAGCCGCTGAGAACAGCGTGCCTTCGTGTTCGGCTTGCTCGTACCGCCAGCGAGGGAAGAATTGACCCGAATCCATGAAGTGGAGGTTTGGTGGGACGCTGGCCATAAGGACGGCGAGCTGACCATTCGCGGCCGGACCTGTGGTTGCGAATCCGTAGTTGGAGGCCGCAAACATTTCGAGCGACCTACCTGGTGCTTCAAGTAGTGGTCTATCGGTTGCAAGCCACTGGCGGAAGAAGGGCCTGTACAGGCTCACAGTCGGTGTCTGCGACAGCTCCGGCAGCCTCGTTCCGGTTTCGTACCGCCGTTTCAGCCCGCGAGACCAGGACACAGACGTAGGTCCGATTTCGTCCGCCGCTACATGTGTGGATACGCCCTGGTTATAGGCGCTCATGAGTTGCTCGACGAAGGCTCGCACACCGTTGCGGGAAGAGTTCACGGTCCAGGCGTCTCGGTTTGTGGAAACCCCCGGTGACGTCAGGAGAAACACCCCGCCAGCCCCTCGCAGCGGAATGAAGGCATCGAAATCGCCACTGCGCTGATTGAGCCAGTCTCCGTGCGAATTCGGCGTGATTGTGGTCGTGTCGATATCCGCAAACGAGCCGGCATCGGCGATCTGCGCCAGCTTCTCTTCTCGGCTCAAGTAGTCACCGATATCGGCATACTGCACCACGGCTGGGCCGGTCTTCGACGGGTTCTTTGCCAGGATCGTGATTGCAACTGTCGCACGGCTGCCTCCACCGAAAATCTTGCCGCCTTCTCGACGCGATTGCTCACCGCCCGCGTACTGGTTACCGCGAAGGTTGTAGACGTATATGGCGCTGAACTCCTCCGCGAGAGTCTTGCGCAGGCCGTCTGCAGACTTCGAATCAAGGAACCCGCCGTTCGTGACGTACGCGATAACTCCGCGGTCTCGGATACGGAGGGAGGACCACTTGATGGCCCGGATATAGCTGTCGTACATGTTGCGAACCAGGCCAGCGCCAGACCGCTCTACGTACGAGGTCCGGATCTCGTTGTCGAGTGCCGGGTAACTCTCGTTCTGATTCGCGTCGTTAGCGCTGTCCTGACCGACCGAATAAGGGGGGTTGCCGACGATGACGGTGATGGGGAGCTTCTTGAGCGCCTCGAGCCGCTTGTTGTTCTCCGGGAACACGTTCAGGTCGGGGCGGTCGTCCGGTTCCCATGACTGGAAGGTGTCGGTGAGGATCAGGCCGGGAAACGCCTCGACCGCGCCGGTGATCTCCAGGTATGCGTTCTCGATGTTGACGCTGGCGATGTAGTAGGCGAGCAGCAGAATCTCGTTGGCGTGGATCTCGTGCTCGTACTTTCGCGCGAGGTCTGACGGTTGGACGAGGCCTGACTGGAGCAACCGGACGATGAAGGTGCCTGTACCGGTGAATCCATCAAGGATGTGTACGCCTTCGTCGGTCAGACCCTGGCCGAACTCCTGCCGGAGCACTGCGTCGGCTGAGCGGAGGATGAAGTCCGCGACCTCTACGGGGGTGTAGACGATCCCGAGCTTCTCTTGGCTGCGCCTGAACGCGGCCTTGAAGAAGTTGTCGTAGAGGTCGATGAGGATCCTCTGCTTCCCCTCGGTGTTGTCCACGCCCTCGACGCGGCGGCGGACCGACTTGTAGAACGCATCGAGAGTCTGGTTCTCGGCATCCAGGCTGTGCTCGTCGAGCACGGCCAACATGCGCTCCATCACCTGCGCAACGGGGTTGTGCGCCGCGAAGGCGTAGCCCTCAAAGAGCGCCTCGAAGATCGGGCGGGTGATGAGATGCTGGGCCAGCATCTCAATCGCCTCGTCTTCGGTGATGTTGTCGTTCAGGTTCCCGCGCAGCCCGCCCAGAAACGCCTCGAACTCTTTGGCCTGTCTGGAGGCGGGGTCAGCGAGCAGGCCTTTGATACGGGTGATGTGCGATTCCGCGATCTGGGCGACCTCGGCGGCCCACTTCGGCCAGTAGTGGCGCTCTCCGACCTTCTGGACGATGCGGGCGTACATCGCGTCGACGACCTGGGCGTCATCGAACACGAATGCGAGCTGATGCTGATCGTCTCCCGCTCCGTTCCGGTTGTCGTAGCCGGTGTCGGTCGGATCTGTGACGGTGATGACCGAGACACGCGCAGAGCGCCGCTTGTTCAAATCGATCTTGTTGATCTCGGCGTTGAAGCGGTCGTCATGTGAGCGCAGTGCCTGTAAGACCTGCCACACGACCTTGTAGCGGGCGTTGTCTTTGAGTGCTTCCTCTGGGGCGACGCCGGCGGGGATGGCAACCGGGAGGATGATGTAACCGAGTTCCTTGCCCGGCGCCTTGCGCATCACGCGGCCGACAGCCTGGACCACGTCGACCTGGCTACTGCGTCCGCTGAGGAAGAGCACCGCGTCCAGTGACGGGACGTCGACGCCCTCGGACAGGCATTTGGCGTTGGAGAGGACGCGGCAGGTACCGTCTTCGTCGCTCGTCTTCAGCCAGTGGAGCTTGGCGTTGCGCTCGTGGATGCCCATCGTGCCGTCGACATGCTTGGCTGAGAGTGCAAGCGGCTTACGGTCGCCGTCATCGCCGAGCGCTGCGTTGACGTAGTCGCCGACCTGGGGGAACACCTCGGCGGCAGCCTTCGACGCCTTGATGTTCTGCGCGAATGCGACGGCGGTCTTCATCGGCCGCCAGTCCTTGATCGCGTCGTCACGCTCGGTGAAGTGCTTGTCCAGGCCGTTCCAGCAGCCGACGAGCTTGGCGGCCTCCGATAGAGGGATCTCGTTGTTGAGCAGGTCGAGGAAGCGCGAGTTGATGTAGCCCTCGTCAACCGCGAGGACAAGGACCTTGTAATCGGAGAGCAGGTCACGCTCGACGGCTTCGCCGAAGCCGAGGCGGTGCAGCTCCGGCCCGAAGGTTGCCTCGTCAGCCATGTCAAAGAGGACTGCCTCGGCCTCATCGGCTTTCCGCTTCACGCTCTCGTCATACACGCGCGGCGTTGCGGTCATGTAGATCCGCTTCTTGGCGTGGACACGATTGTTGTCGTGAACCTTCACGAAGTCTGAGTGCTCGCCGCCCTTGCTGGTGACCCCAGATGTGCGGTGGGCCTCGTCGCAGATGACCAGGTCGAACTCCGGGAGCCCCTGCTTCTGCGCGGCGATGATCACGTCGATCGACTGGTACGTCGAGAACACGACGGTCATACGGTCGGAGGCGTCGCTGGCGCCGAACCGCTCGACGAGTTTGGTCGCATTCGTCGTGGCCGGCTCTGGGAGGTCCACGGTCGAGAGGTCTGCGTCATCCTGGTTCCGGTCGCGGCCTACGCGCACGTCGGAGCAGACGGCAAAGGGCCGGATGCCCACTTCCGTCTCCGCCATCCACTCCCGGAGACTCTGGCTGACGAGTTGGATACTCGGCGCAAGGAACAGCACCGTTCCGCCCGCGCCGACCTCGTGCTCAGCGATCTTGAGGCTGGTGAACGTCTTGCCGGTGCCGCACGCCATGATCAGCTTGCCCCGGTCATGCTCGATCAAGCCGCCGTGCACATCCTGCAGTGCCTCGCGCTGGTGAGGACGCAGACGCTTGCGGTCCGTGTAGCGGACCTGGTCAGGGGTATCCAGCGTCCAACCAGACCAGTCAATCCCGGCCTCATCCAGCCAGGAAATGTCGATCCGCTGAACTTGCCCCTTCAGTGTCTCCTCAGCGTTACCGCTCCAGCCGTCAGCGGTGTCGAAGACGTAGCGTTGCGTGACGTTGAAGTCCGGGCGGTACGACAGGGAGAGGAAGCCGTCGATGTCGCTCTTGCTGACCCGCTTGCCAGGCTCATAGAACTTGCACTGGATCACCGACCAGCCCTCGTCATCCCGGTTCTTGGCCACGAGGTCGATGCCGATGTCCCGCACGCCGGCGCGGCCCTCCCAGTCGTTCCACATCTGGACATCCGTGAACCGTTGAGTCCAGAACGGGTCTTTCTCCAGAATCGCCTTGACGAGACGCTCGAAGAGATCGCCCTTGTTCCGCTCGTCAAGCGCGGTCGCGCGCAGTTGGTCGAGAACGTCGTAGACGGTCGTGCTCACATCTGCATCCTGTCAGTGAACACCGACGGCATGCCCCGCAAAACAGAGCGAGCCCGAAGTGAACTCCTTACTGCGGGCGATCCGTGCCCTGGACGCCAACGTGCGCCGACAGGCGGCGTGACGATCTTGGGAGTAAATCCCGGGAGGAAGCGCCACATCAAGGGGTCCGGATTGCGCCTGGGGAAAGAAAAAGCCCCGGATTTCCGGGGCTTTTTCCTAAGCGGCTGAAGAGACTCGAACTCTCGACCTTCTGCATGGCAAGCAGACGCTCTAGCCAACTGAGCTACAGCCGCGCTGGAGGCGACGAGTATAGCCACGGCCGCAGTTACAGAGCCTGCCCGGCGACCACGCAGCGCGTCGCCGGCGTCGGGGTGCAGAGTCAACGCGCAGTAGGCCACCATCAGCGAGAACAGCGCGACCATGATCCAACCGAACGTGTATGGGAAAGTCGCGTGGGCGGAGCCGGCGAGCAGATTCGCCGCTTGGCGGGATCCATCAGTCAGCCGGCTGTTGGTCAGTTCGCGCCTGCGTGCGCATAATGGCGCCCGCCGTGCTGTGCATGCGCGTTGCATCGAGCGTCGCGAGCAAAGACACGGCTGCGACGAGCAGGAACGCGATGGCGTAGTCCGCGTTGGCGCGCGATAGACCGCTGAAGAGGTGTGCCAACGGCCCACCGATCCGTAGCGCGATCGCGCCGCCGGCGACGCCAAAACCTCCGGCCAGTTGCTGCGCCGTCGCCTGCAGGGTGTTGGCGTGACGCATCTGCTTGTCAGGCACGTCGACGAACCCGATCGTCGTGTAGCCGGTCGCGCCGACCGAGCGGCAGACCCCGCTCAGCAGCAGGATCAGCGCGATCACGACGAGCGGCGTCCCGGCTGTGGTGAAGCCGATGGCGGCCATGGCGGCCGCCATCGTTGTGGTGGAGGTGATCAACACCGTCCTGAATCCGAAACGGCCGAACAGGGAGGTGGTGAACGGTTTGATCCCGACGTTGCCGGCAAAGATGAAGAGCACGAGCGCGCCCGATTTGACGGCACTCCAGCCGAACACCTCCTCGAACTTGAGCGGCGCGAGGAACGGCGCGGCCCCGATGACCGTGAAATAGAAGATGCTGCCCTTCACGGCGCTGCGCAGGGTGGGGATTCGTAGGGCCTGCAGATCTATCAGTGGATGGTCGGCGCGCAGTAGGTGCCGGGACGCCGCAACAAGCAAGAGCAGAGAGGGGATGCCGAACCCGAGATCTAGCCCCCAGGCCGGTGAGCTCTTGGAGAGCAGCGCGGCCGTCACGGTAACCAACGCAAGCCCACCGCATACAAGCGTCACGCCGGTGACATCGAGCGGCGTGGGCGGCGACTGGCTGGGGGAGGGCACGATCCGTCCTGCGACCGTGAATGCGAGTACGCCCAGCGGGACGTTGATCAGGAAGAGCCAATGCCAGGACGCGTAGGTTGTGATGAGGCCACCAACGAGCGGCGCCAGGACCGGGGCAATCAGCCCGGGCCAGACGAGGTACGCGGCGATGCGCAGCAGGTCGCGCTTCGCCGTGCGCGCCAGCACCACAAGACGCCCGACCGGGACCATCATCGCGCCCCCGGCGCCCTGCAGCACACGCATGGCAACAAGCTCGGCCAAGCTCTGGGAGAGCGCGCAGCCCAGTGAGGAGAGCGTGAAGAGAGCGATCGCGAAGAGGAAGATGTGGCGCGCCCCGAACCGAGATGAGAGCCAGCCGCCCAGCGGGATCAGCGCCGCCAGCGTCACCAGATATGCCGTGATTACGACACTGATGCTGCCGGCCGGAATATGCAGCGCCTCTGCGATCTTCGGTGCCGATGTGGTGACGATCGTCCCGTCCAGCATCTCCATGAAGAAGCACGCCGCGACGAGCAGCGCGAGGTTGCGCTGCGCCCGATCAATCGTCCGCTTGGGTATCGCTGGAAGGTCGTCTTGCATAGGCTGCCAATCCATTCTTGCGTCTGCGAGCGCTGGCCGGTCTAAACGCTGGCTTCCTGCCGGTCCAGAAGGTAGGCTTCGCCGGACAACTACCCCGACCGGGAGACTTATAGATGAAAACGTCGGACTTCAAGCGCGACGACTGGCTCGTGATCGGGCTTGCCTTGGTGTTGGTGATCGATCTCCTATTCCTGCCATGGTTCTCGTATGGTCTGTTCTCGTTGTCCGCGACGAGCGCGCCGGATGGTTGGGCCGGGATCTTGGCGTTCCTACTGGTTCTGGTGGTGGGCGCTGATCTTGCGATCGAGCGTCTCTCGCCACAGACCACGCTTCCGAACATTGGCGGCAGCCGCACGATGACCCGCTTCTGGCTCTCAGTCGCTGCCGCAGTGTTTGTAGCGCTCAAGTTCGTGACCAACATCCACTATTTCGGCTTCGGCTTCTATCTCGCCGTCGTCCTCACCGCGGGGCTGCTGTACTCGACCTGGAAGCTCAGTAAGGACCAAGCGGTACTGCCTTCACAAGGCGGCGCCACCAACGTTTGATCAGAGGCTCCTCTGAGGCCGTGGTTCGGCGTCAGAGGAGCTTGACGTTCCGCTACTGGTCTACCACCGCCTCGGCGCGAAGCTTCGCCGGCCGGGCGAGCGCGCGCTCGACGTACGCGCGCAAGGGGGCGAAATCCGGGCCGAGGTCGTAGTCAGCGATCTTGGCCAGGATGCTCGCGCACATCACGTCGGCGACGGTGAACGTCTCTCCGGCAATCCACTCGGCACGGGTCACGGCATCCCGGATCGCGACGGCGACTGGCTCGAACGCCGCGCGCGCCGTCCCCTCATCCTTGCCGCGACGCTCGGCGAAGCGCCAGTCGAAGAACTTCGGCTCGAGCTCGGACATCGCAAAGACGGTCCACTGATAGACGAGCCCGCGTTCGGTCGTCGCTAGCGCCGGAATGAGTTGTGCCTCAGGGTGCAAGTCCGCGAGGTACAGGCAGATGGCGCCCGACTCAAACAGATGCCGCCCGTCATCGAGCTCGATGACGGGGACACGTCCGAGCGGGTGCCGCTGGCGGTGGGGATCCGAATCCGCGAGACGCTCCCTGCCGAGAACCGTCAGCTCGTAGGGCTGGCCGATCTCTTCAAGGGTCCACAGCACCCGCGTGGATCGCGAGCCAGGCACGTGATAGAGGCGCATCAGAGGTCTTTCTCCTATGTAGGGGTTATCAGAGCCGCCAGGAGCAACGAAACCGGGCGGTGTGCGGCCTGTCGTACCCTACGGGGATGCCCCGTATCGTCCGTCAGACCGCCGTCGCCGAGCACAGCCCGGAGAACGCGATGGACGATCCGGATGAGATCGCCCGGTTCTATGACCGCTGCAGCGATCTGATGCGTGAACTGCTCGACGCGCTCGCCTTAGCGCCCGACGAGCCGCGGACGTTCCCCGATGTCGAGGATGTGCTTGCATGGCCGCGGCGGCGGATCGCGAGCGTGCTGGGCGGGGTCTGGCATCTGCGAACCATCGAGTTCGGCGGCCGACGTCCCTGCCGGCTCTTGGACGATCACCAATCGGCCTCCGGCCGCTGGGAGATCTGGTGCGACGCCATCCAGGCGGATGCAATCCGCGTAGCCCAAGGGCCTCGGTAGCGATAGCGACGTAGGAGCTACGCGCGGCCTCTAGGTGAGCCCGCCGCGGAGGCGCGTGTGAGCGGTGTCACCGGTTGGCGCGGGCCTCTGCGACGATGGCGCGGGGGCCCGCCGTGGACGGGTCTCCGTGGCCGAAGTACATCGTGCCGGCGGCGAGTTCCTCGATTTTGGCGAGGGATTCATAGGCTTGGTCGGTGGAGGTGTTCGCGGCTGTGGGCGCGACGTGGGCGCCGGGCTGTCCGGTGACGATGTGGATGTTGTTGACGGCGTCGCCGACGAACAGGGCGTATTTCAGTCGGCGTTGAAGTGACTGACGCGCCGACGCTGTTAGACGGACGGAGCGCGAACCTCGGGACGGAGCGGCGTCTTGGCGAGCAGCTGTCTGACTTTTTTGGAACTCAAGCCAGAAGGAACTCAAGCCAGAACAGTGCAAGAGGCGACGACCGGATTTGAACCGGTGTACACGGCTTTGCAGGCCGCTGCGTAGCCACTCCGCCACGTCGCCAGGGTGAGCTAGGTTAGCGCCGCTGGCCCTGGAGCCTGTCTCAAAACGATGGCTGCCCGGATGCGGCCGTGGACACGGCGCCGGATCACCACGCCTGTCCCTGGCCGATACCTCCAGTATCGGCTCTGGACCGTCGCGTCCGCCCAGCTTGGTCCACGACCACCCCGGCCGACGCCCTAGGTTTGAGACAGGCACTTGGAGGCTCGGGCGGCCCGCAGGCCGCCCGAGGTTTCACGCGAGAGTTCGTGGTCCGCTCAGCTAGCGACCAGTGAGCCGTGGTGGGCCACGATCGCGGCGATGATCTGCTCAAGCTGATCGATCGTCTCCTGATCGATCAGCTTGCCGGTCTCGTCGAACTTCTCGTGCGCGTTGCCGACAGGTAGCTCGACCTCGGTGACGCGGGCACCGGCGAGGCCGAGAGCCTTGCGCAGGTGATCCTGTGCCCAGAGGGCGCCGTAGTCGGTCTTGCTGGCGCCGATCACGGCCGCCGGCTTGCCGTAGAGCGCAGCCTCAGGACCATAGGGGCGCGAGCCCCAGTCGACCAGGTGCTTGAGCTGGCCGGGCATCGTCGTGTTGTACTCGGGAGTCGAGAACAGCAGCGCGTCTGCCTCACGGATGCGGCGGCGCATCTCCTCGACGACAGGCCCTGGGTCGCTCTCACGATCCTCGTTGAACGGCGGCAGCGCCTCGAGATCCTCATAGAGCTCGATCGCGATGCCCTCGGGGGCCTGCTCGGCGGCAGCCCGCAGCAGGCCCGTGTTATGGGAGAGCTTGCGCAGGCTGCCGGAGATCGCGAGGATGCGCGTCACTTACGCAGCCTTGACTGCGGAAACGCTGACGACCAGCTTGACGTCGTTGGCGACGAGCAGGTTGCCGTTGGGGAGCGTCTGGTTCCACTTGAGGTCAAACTCGCGGCGGTCGATCGTGCCCTCGACCTCAAAGCCGACACGCTGGTTGCCCCACGGATCCTCACCGTTCTCACCGATCTCGCCGGTCAGCTCGATCGACTTCGTGGTGCCCTTGATCGTGATCTCACCATTGAGGGTCAGCTTGCCGTCGCTGCCTGCGTGAGCGCCGGTTGACTTGAATGTGATCTGCGGGAACTGTGCGACGTCGAAGAACTCCGGACTCTGCAGGTGGCCGTCGCGGTTCTCATCGCCAGTGTCAACGCTGGCGACCTCGACGCTGCCCTGGAGGGTCAGCTCGGAGCCGGCCTCGACGGTGCCCTCGAACTTCTTGAAGGCGCCGCGGACTGTCGCGATGCCCATGTGCTTGACGGCGAAGCCGACGTTTGAGTGCGACCCGTCAATGTTGTAAGTGCCGGCGGGAATGGCGTCGGGTGTGATGGTGCTCATGGTTTTGTTCTCCTAGTGATTGAGCTAACAACTACTACTAGCTTACACACAAAATGATTGATGCGTCAACTTAAATCTTTGAGCGCGGGCGGAGAGTGCCCGAACGGGGGAGGCGGCAGCGATTTGCGCCGGTCAGCTGACGGTGCAAGCGCCTTCAAGGCGCGCGCCCGGGAGCCGGCTGAGCAGACTTGAGAGCTGCTCAACCTCTTCTGGCGTGAAGTGCGCCAGGAACAGGCGCTCGATGCTCTTCACGTGCGTGCAGCCGGCTTGCCGGAGCTTCTCGTAACCGGCCGGTGTGAGTCGCGCGTAGGACACGCGGGCATCGCTCTCGCAGGAAACCCGCTCGATCATCCGACTGTCTACGAGTCCGTCAACCAGTCTGGTGATCCCTGAACGTGTGAGCATCGTGCGCTCTGAGAGTGCTGACATCGGCAGCTTCATGTCATCGGACTGCGCGAGGTACAGCAACACCTCGTAGTCACGGGTCGTCATCCCGTGAGCGGCAACGAGTTCCGCATCAAGTTCGCGAACAATCGCGGCGTGGCTCTGCAGGTAGCTGCGCCACGCGTCGAGCGGTACACCTTCGAGGCGGGAGGTCTCAATTGCGACTGACATGTAAACCAGTCTAGTTGATGGGTCAACAGACCTTGCAAGCGGTGAGCTGATGGTGTCCCTCCATCTCCTGCGGGCGGCGGAGAGGAGAGCAACGCCGCCCGCAGGATCCGGTTCGTGGGCCGGCGATTATTGAACCTGCCGGCTCAAGATGGAGAAGCTCTTCGCCACCAGCGTGGGGCGTTGATCAGCTCGCTCACGTCGAAAGATTACATCATCTCCAGAAAATAGGTTGACTTTGTAGGAATTAGGGGAGGATCGTGAGCGGGACAGGCGTGCCGAAGCGGTGGGCGCAGACGCTGAGCGCCTGCTCGTGCAGGAACGGCAGCAGCTCGAGCCGGCCGCTTTCGGTCACCGGCTGGGCATAGATCACGATGTCGGGTCGTCCGCCGGCTGCCTGTAAGGCTTCACTTGCTGTAGCTCCGATCAACCTGATGCGTCCGGCTGCGCGCGCCTGCAGGTTGCCCAGCCAACCGGTCTGAGCTTCGACCGTCACCGGGACTCGCCAGCTCGCGAGTAGCCGGCCGACCGCAGGTGGGAGTGGGTGGGTGGCCGAGACGCTGATCGGCGCGCCCGCGAGCGCGCCGGCGACAGTTACCCGCAGCAGAGCGGCGGCGTCACCATCGGCGCTGCGGATCTCAACGGCCACCGGCAGGTAGCGCAGTAGGTTGCGCTCTGTCTGCAGGCCGGTCGCGTCGCGCGCCAGGCCGAACTCGGTGGCCATCGCCTCAGCGTCGCTGCGCAGTGCCCGCTCCAGTGACTCGTCGTTGAGCCCGGATTGCCGCGCCGCTTCCAGCGCCCGCTCGGCAAGCGGGCCGAGCGGGGCAGACGTCACGCTGGGGCGAGTTCGCCAATCGCTCAGGCCGATCAGGTAGTTCGGGCCGCCTGCCTTGGCGCCGGCGCCCACCGCCGAGCGCTTCCAACCCCCGAACGGCTGTCGGCGCACGATCGCCCCGGTGATGCCGCGGTTGACGTAGAGGTTCCCGGCCTGGACGCGGTCGAGCCACGAGGCCATCTCCTCGCCGTCGAGCGAGTGCAGGCCGGCTGTGAGTCCGTACGGGACCTCGTTCTGGATCGTGATCGCCTCATCAAGGTCGCGCGCGGCGACCAGTCCGAGCACCGGCCCGAAGTACTCGACCATGTGGAACTCGGAGCCACGCGCGACACCCTCCTTGACGCCAGGGGACCAGAGCCGGCCGCTGGCGTCGAGTTGCCGGGGCTCCACCAGCCACCGCTCCCCGGGCGCGAGCCTGGTCAGCGCACGCAGGAGCTTGCCGGAGGCCGGTTCGATCAGCGCCCCGACCTGGGCGCGCGGATCAGACGGGTAGGCGACCGTGAGTGAGGTGACGGCGTCTATCAGTTGGCGACGGAACCTTGGTGACTTGGCGACCGATCCGACCAGAATCGCCAGCGATGCCGCCGAGCACTTCTGGCCGGCGTGGCCGAAGGCGGAGCTGACCAGGTCGCGTACGGCGAGGTCCGGGTCGGCGCTGGCGGTCACGACGATCGCGTTCTTGCCACTGGTCTCCGCGAGCAGCGGTAGGTCCGCGCGCCAGGAACGGAAGCGCGCGGCCGTGTCGTAGGCGCCGGTCAGCACGAGCCGGCCGATCCGCGGATCGCTGATCAACACGCGGCCGAGCTCACCCTCGTCGATGTTGACCAGTTCCAAGACCTCGCGCGGCACCCCAGCTGCCCAGAGCGCCTCGACCATGACTGCGGCGCAGCGTGGAGCTTGGGGAGCCGGCTTGAGCAGGACCGCCGAGCCGGCGGCCAGCGGCCCGAGCGTCGTTCCGGCCGGGATCGCGACCGGGAAGTTCCAGGGTGAGGCGACGAGCGTGAGCGGTACCGGCACGTGAGTCGCACCGTCGATCGTGTCGAGGTCCTCGGCCAGGGTCGCGTAGTAGTTGGCGAAGTCGATCGCCTCTGAGACCTCGGGGTCGGCCTGGTCGAGGGTCTTGCCGCACTCGGCTCCCATCACCTCGATCAACGCGCCGCGGCGGCGCTCGAGCTCGATCGCGACCTGCCTGAGGATCGCGGCGCGCTCGCTCGCCGGCAGAGCTCCCCAAGCGGGTGCAGTCGCGACCGCGCCGGCGATCACGGCCTCGAGTTGCGCAGGCGTGGTGACAGTCGCGGCCTCGACCAGCACCCAGCCGAGCGTCGAGTCCGGGATCCGTCTGATGATCTGGCGGGCCCAGGCACGGTTGCCGGGGGTCGATGGGTCGCTGTCGGCCGCGTTGCTGAAGCGCGCTGCCGCGGATTCGCCAGCGTCAGGCGAGGCCGACCCCAGCATCGAGGGCGGCTCGGGCACCGAACGCCGATCCTGGGTTCGGTGAGGTTCGGGGATCGTGGCATCGGGGTGCTTGAGTGCTTCAGGTCCGTCGAATGTCTCCAGTGCCTCCGATGAGGCCAGAAAGCGGTCCGTTTCGCGTTCGAGCAGCGAGCCGTCATCCGCGAGCGCGAACGCCGCCGAGAGGTAGTTGTCGTCGCTGGCCAACTCCTCCAGGCGACGGATGAGATACGCGATCGCGACGTCGAACTCGGCCGGATGCACGATCGGGGTGTAGAGGCGCAGCGGTCCGACCGACTCACTCACGGCCCGCGCCTGGGCGCTGGCCATGCCGAGCAGCATCTCGAATTCGATCGCATCTGTGATCTGGCGTTGCTGGGCCAGCAGCCATGCAAACGCCACGTCGAAGAGGTTGTGGCTGGCGACGCCGAGGCGCACGTTCTGGGTGCGCTCGGGCGTCATCGAGTAGGCGAGTACGCGCTTGTAGTTGGTGTCGGTCTCGCGTTTGCTCGACCAGGTGGCGAGCGGCCAGTCGTGCAGTTCGGCGTCGACTCGCTCCATCAGCAGGTTCGCGCCCTTGACCAGCCGCACCTTGACGCTCACGCCGCCTCGGGCTCTACGGGCGGCCGACCACTCCTGGATAGTCATCATCGCCCGCAGTGCATCCGGCAGGTAGGCCTGCAGAACGATCCCGGCCTCCAGGTTGAGCAGCTCGTCACGGTCGAGCAGGTGCATGAAAACCGCGAGTGTGAGGTCGAGGTCGCGGTACTCCTCCATGTCGAGGTTGACGAAGGTGTCGCGGCGGGCCGCGAGATTGAGCAGCGGCAAAAGCCGCTGCTCAATCTCGCTCACGGCCTCCTCAAACCCCCAGGCCGCGTGCGGCGCAACGGCTGCCGAAACCTTGATCGAGACGTAATCCACATCGTCGCGCTCGATCAGCTCGCGTGTGCGCGCAAAGCGACGGTCGGCCTCGCTCTGCCCGAGCACCGCCTCGCCGAGCAGGTTGAGGTTGAGCTTGGTGCCGTCCGCCCGCAGGCGGGCGATGGCGGCAGCAAGGCGCTCGTCACTCGCGTCGATCACGAGGTGATCGACCAGCCCTCGCAGCACCCTGCGCGTCAGGGGGATCGTCGCCTGCGGCAGCACCGTTGCGGCAAGCGCGCCGCCGCGCATGGCGGCGCGCAGATGGGCCGGTAGGAAGGACGGCGGCCGCCGAGCCAGGCGCCGCAGGTTCGCGGCCGCGACGTGCTGGTCCTCCGGACGGATCACGCCGTCGATGAAGGCCACGGTGAACGGCAAACCCTCGGGGTCGGCGAGCATCGCCGCGAGCCGCTCCGCGCCAGCATCACTCGGATACGTCTGCGCGCGCACCAGCCAGCCACGGACCTGCTCTATCACCGCCTCTGTCTGAGGTAACTCGGGCACCTGCGGCTTTAGGTTACGGGCGCCTATGCGGAAAGCGGGACGGCTGACTCGTCCTCTTGGTCTGGCGTGTTGACCACCTCGGGGGGCGGCAACCGCTCTTGTCGGTGTCGCAGCAGCGCAAAGCCGGCCAAGATCACGGCGGCGAGCCCAAGGATCACGTAGCTGTCCGCGCCGAGCGAATCCCAAAGTCCGCGGGGCGCGCCGGGGCGCCTGCTTTCCAGCAGTTCCGGCAGGTAGGAGTAACCGACGGCGGCCATGACGGCCGCCGCGAGCCAGCGCCACCTGGAGCGCTGGCCATAGGCACTCAGTACAAGCAAGAGCAGGGCTGGCACCGCCAGCGCCCAGTGGTGGGTCCAGGAGATCGGCGATACCAGCAATGACGCCACCGCGCACAGCCAGAAGCCCGTGG
>Ga0224557_1002282_pt1 | contig 16622 bp, 16 predicted proteins | sample 714S31014metaG_FD_180677 | JGI IMG/M metagenome (GOLD analysis project Ga0224557, IMG submission 180677) | Peat soil microbial communities from Stordalen Mire, Sweden - 717 S3 10-14 | ecosystem: Environmental > Terrestrial > Soil > Wetlands > Peat | place: Sweden: Norrbotten County, Stordalen...
AGTCGGGGATGCGGATTCTTGACGTGGCCACCGGCACCGGGATGGTCGCCTTCGCGCTCGCCGCGCGGGGTGCGGAGGTCGTTGGACTGGACCAGAGCGAGGCGATGCTCGGCGGCGCCCGGGCGCGGCTGCAGCGCACCCCGGAGCTGGCGAGCCGGCTCTCCTTCGTGCTCGGAGAGGCGGAGGCACTGCCGTTCGCCGACAGTGAGTTCGACGCGCTGTCGTTCACCTACCTGCTGCGCTACGTCGACGATCCGGCGGCGACGATGCGCGAGCTGGCCCGCGTGGTCAAGCCGGGCGGACGGATCGGGATGGTCGAGTTCGGGGTGCCCAGCGATCGGGCGCTGCGCGAACTGTGGCGCATCCACACCGGGGTGGGGCTGCCGCTGCTCGGCCGCGCGGTGTCACGGGAGTGGTATGAGGTGGGCCGGTTCCTGGGGCCCAACATCGAGCAGTTCCACGCCGCGCAGCCGGATCTGCCGGCGCTGTGGCGCGGCGCCGGGATCGCCGAGGCCACTCAACGCGACCTGAGCTTCGGCGCCGGCATCGTCGTCACGGGACTTCGAGGCGACGCTGAAAGTCGATAAGTCTGCCGCGCCGCGCCCCGCGTTCTACGCGCTGTCGCCCGGCGGCTGGCGTGACCTGGTGACGATCCTGCACTCGCCCTATACCGCGTGGCATCTCAGCTACGTGGCGATCGGGGCGGCGCTGGCGCCGACGTTCGTGCTGTGGCGACTTGGTGCCGCGCTGGGCGCATTCCTGCTCGCGCTCGGCGTCGCCTGCCATGCCCTGGACGAGCTCGCCGGCCGGCCCCTGGGGACCCAGCTCCCGCGGAGAACACTCATAGGCCTGGCGGTAACGGGGCTTGGAGGCGCGGTCGCGATCGGCATCGCGGGCGCGGTGATCGTGTCAGCGTGGCTGATCCCGCTCGTGGTGGCCGGCGCGTTCCTGGCGCTGGCCTACAACCTCGAGCTCTTCGGTGGCCGTTTCCACACCGATCTCTGGTTCGCTCTGGCGTGGGGCGGCTTTCCCGCGTTCACCGGCTGGTTCGTGGAAACGCTGGACGTCCGGGTTGAAGGCGTGCTGGTGGCGCTCGCGTGCCTGCTGATCAGCGTCGCCCAGCGGCGGCTTTCAACCCCGGCTCGGGAGCTACGCCGGCGCACGATCTCGGTGACGGGCCAGCAGACCCTGCGCGACGGCCAGGTGCGAGAGCTCGACGAGAACCACCTACTCGCCCCGCTGGAGGGCGCGCTCTCAGCACTGTGGATGGCAATGGTCGTGCTTGCCGTGGCGCTCGTTGTGCGGCGGCTATAGGCGACTGTCAGGCGATCAGCGCGCGTCCCACTGGAACCAGCGGATGCCGATGGCGGCAAATGTGATGACGTAACCGGCGCACGCGAGCAGCGTCAGCGAGTCGTTGGCGTCCCAAGCGGATAGGTTGAACACCGCGGCGAAGAGCGTCATCACCACGCCCACCGGTGACCAGCGCGCGATTGTCTCCCAGGTGGCTCCGAGCGCCCCGCTCTGACCCAGCGATGAGAGCAGGATCAGGCCGATCATGACCAGCCGCCCGGCGGCGTTGATGCTGTCGGAGGATTTCACGAGGCCGACGAGCGCCTGCCCGATGCTGAGGAAGACAGCGCTACCGAGGATCGAGACCACGAGCACCAATCCGTACGTGCCGACCGGCAACGAGATGTGGTGAATTCGACTTCCGACGATCAGGACGACCAGCGTGATCAAGAGGTTGGAGAGCGCCTGCATCGCCAGGCGGCTGGCCATGATCGTCCATGCTGGGGCGGGCGTCACCCGGAGCCGTTGGAAGACCCCCTGTTCACGGTCCCGAGCCACAGCCAGGGCGTAGCCCATGATCGAGTTGGCTACGAGGCCATAGCTGATAGCCAGTCCGATGATGAACAGCGATCCCCCAAAGCTCTTCGTAGCCTGGCTCGAGTTGGTCGCGAAGAGGATCAGGACCGGCAGCACGATGCTGATCAGCAGCGCCCGCCGATTCTTCATGATCACGGCAAAGTCCGCGCGCAGCAGCGAGCTGATGATCAGCTGAAGTGAGGGTCCCGTCGCGGGGTTAGAGCTAGTCACGGATTTCGCTCCCGGTGAGTCCGATGAAGACATCTTCGAGTGTTACGTCGCCGTGGGCGAGCTTGCGGACTTCGGGGTTGTCCCGGTGCTTGGCGATCAGGTTCTGCGGTGTCTCACAGGTCAGCAGCGCGCCGTGGTCGATGATCGCGACGCGATCACAGACGGCCTCGGCCTCTTCCATCGAATGGGTGGTCAGAAGAATGCTGCCGCCCTTCTGCCGGATCTTCTCGATCCGGGTCCAGAGCTGACGCCGGGATTGAGGGTCGAGACCGGCCGTCGGCTCGTCCAGCAGCAGCAGCGCAGGATCGTGGACGACGGCGACGTATAGCGAAAGACGCTGCTGCTGCCCACCCGACATCTGCTTGAAGGGCTTGGACGCCTCTCCGCCAAGCCCAATCTCCTGCAGGCCCTTCATGATCTCGGCGTCTGACAGCGCAACGCCGTAGAGCCCCGCGTACAACCGCGCGATCTGCTTGATCGTAAGCCGCGACTGGAAGCTGGTCGCCTGTAGTTGCACGCCCAACTTGGCTTTTGCCTGAGCCGGATGGCGTCGGGCATCGACGCCATCCACGAAGACCGCGCCCGCCTGCGGCTTGACCAGGCCCTCGATCACGCTCAAGGTGCTGGTCTTGCCGGCTCCGTTGGGGCCCAGCAGCCCGAAAATCTCACCCTGCGTGATCCGGAAGCTGACGTTATCCACGGCCTTCTTCGCGCCATAGGCGACGGACAGATCACGGACATCCAAGATCACGCTTGCGCCGGCTGCGTCCGCCGGAGCTACCTGACGCTCGACGCGCGCCGCAGGACGCGGCCTGACAACGAACCGATCGAGAAGCGCGTCGGTGATGGTGGCCGCAAGTTCGCGAGCGTCCTCGACATCACCCAAGTGCTCGCGGCCAGAGGTTTGCGCAAGTTCCTGGGCGATGACCTCCGCGACCGGCTCGAAGAGCTCGTCCGACCTGCGATCCTCTCTGACCTGGCCAGGGTGATCGCTCACGGCCTAGCTATCCCGATTGTGGTTGCGGTAGGCAAGGTTGCGATACGCAAGGTAGAAGTGCAACGCTGCTGCCGGTAGCAACAGCACTGCCCACCAGCCGCTCAGGCCGCGGACGAACACCATGGCGGTGGCGATGAGCAACCAGACACCGACAGCTATCCGCACGCGGGCAACGAGCAGCGGGTGTCTGTGTCCGTATGGAGTCATTGCTGTTGTTCGCCAACCACCGCTCATGATGCCCTCCTCGGGGATGCCTTCAACAAGTGCTATCTAATTGATGGTGACCTACCTGATCGGTGAGAACGGGAGCGGCAAGTCGACGCTGGTCGAGGCTATCGCGCTTGCGGCCGGGATGAACGCTGAAGGTGGCAGCTCGAGTACGAAGACGCGGCCCCGGTCAGACTGACCAGAGGGTTCCTCGACGCCCGCGAGCGATACCTCGACCAACTTCTGAACGACTAGAACTCAGTCGTCGTCCGACTGGATCAACCCCCGGCGGGCGGCCCAGTGTGCGACCTCGTGCCTGGAGGTCAGCTGCAACTTGCGCAGCACGGCGCCGACGTGCGATTCGACGGTGCGGGCGCTGATCCCGAGCCGTGCTGCGATCTGCTTGTACGCATAGCCGCGCGCGAGGTGATGCAGCACCTCGCGCTCACGGGGCGTCAGGTCGTCGAGCCCGGGCGTGTCGCTGTCGCGATGGGGCGTCCGGTCGCTGAACGCCTGCAGCACAAACGCGGCGAGCTTTGGGCTGAAGTAGGCGTCGCCCGCGGCGACGGTGCGCAAGGCGTGTATGAGCTCTGAGGTCTCGATCGTCTTGGTGACGTAGCCCAGAGCGCCGGCGCGGATCATGGGGACGACGTCCTGCGCGGAGTCCGAGACGGACAGCGCCAGCACCGGTGGCGAGATGTCCGCCGCGCACAGGCCTTCGAGCACGGTCACCCCGCCTCCGTCGGGCATGTGAACGTCCAACAGGACCACGTCGGGCTGACTCTCGATGATCGCCATGATCGCGGCGACCGGCTCACCGGCCTCGGCGACCACCTCGCACGCCTCGGCCAGTTCGACGCGGACGCCGGCGCGGAACAGCTGATGGTCGTCGACCACGACCACCCGCAGCCGCATGGGCGACGCGGGTGAGTCAGTGGTGTCGCTGGCCGGCTCGGAGGTAATCGGTGTGTCACTCATCGGCCACGACCGTTCTGTCGCAGTGGGAGCTTGAGTGCCACCTCGGTGCCCTCACCCGGGGTGGACTCGACCGTGGCGGCGCCACCGGCGAAGCTCATCCTGCCGATCACGGCGTCGCGCAGGCCGCGCCGCTCTGCGGGGACGCTCTCGAACTCAAAGCCGGGACCACTGTCGCGGATGAACATCTCCGCTCCGGTCGCGCCGATGTCGAGGAAGACGTTGACCGGCGCGCCGGGTGCATGTCGGGCGGCGTTGCGCAGTGCCTCACGCGCGGCCGAGATCATCTCCTCGCTGCGGGAATCCAGCCGTGCGTCGCCGATCGCCGTGAGCTCGACCTTCAGCCCATGCTCGTCCTCAACCTCGCCGATCATGTCCCTGACCGCGGTCGCGACGGTCGCGCTGCTGAGGTCGGCCTCGCCCGCCATCCATGCACGCAGCGCGTGCTCCTGGCGTCGGGCGAGCTTGGTGACGGCATCAGAGTCGGATGCCTGTCGCTGGATCAGCGCCAGCGTCTGCAGCACGGAGTCGTGCAGGTGCGCGGCGAACCGCCGCCGCTCCTCCTCACGAGCGCGACCCTCCTTGTCAAAGTCGAGTCGCATGCTCATGCCGATCGCGACCGGGCTGACCATCAGCAGCGCAGCGCAGGCTGCGATCGAGACCAACTCGAGCATCTCCTCGATCGGGTGGTACTCGGTGTAGCTGCTGACGAGGCTGATGCCGAGGAAGGTGGCCACGGCGATCAGCGTGACTCCGGGGATCGCACGTGCGGCGACCCGGCCACCGCGTGTCGGCGTCGAGGTGAGCGAGCGCCAGACCGACCGTGGCGGTCGCGCAAGTCCGATCTGGACCCGAACGGCGTCGGCGATGAGCACGAAGCCACCGCCCGCACAGAGGACCGCGAGCACCAGCGGCAGCAGCGGCAGCCTGCCGACGCGCCACGGCCATGACCTCGGCCCCCCCAAGTAGAAGAAGCTGTTGTCGAACCAGGAGGGAAGCAGCTCGCCGTTATGGAGATGCAGCACGTACCACCAAGTCCAGGCTCGGCTCGCGGTGATGAACCCGGCGACGATCCAGGCGACGATCAGCCCAGCCGCTATGAGCAGCAGGAACATGCTGCGGCGCCGACGCAACGTGCGTACGGCGCTCGGTGCGGTACACGCGAGCATGCCGACAGCGCCGATGGCAGCGAGAGCGACCGCCACCGCGGTTGGGTGCCCAGGCAGCAGCGCGAATGCGAGCGCAGCCAGCATGGCTGCGCTCACCACGCCGGGCCAGACCTGTGAGCGTGTGAGCTTCAGTTCGCGCATGGACCTGGCATCAGCTGGTTGATGCTGCGTTGGCTGGCGATGTCGGCGCGCCGGCGCGCACGCCATGCCCGCAGCGTCTGCCCCGCAAGCTTCTTGGAAATGCTTTTCAGGTAGAGGCGGTCCGGGCGGGCTTCCAGCGTTACTGGGAAGCCGGGCCAGCTCGGATTGGCGTCTGGCGAGGCATTCGAGTAATTACGCACATACAAACTGCCACCGAGCGAGCTGAAGTCGATGATGAGCAGCGGTCCAGCCTCATTGCCCCGGCTGACCGCGACCCCGCGAGGGGCGACGCCGCCCATTGGGCCAAAGAGGCGCCCGAACAGCACGATGTAGTGGAAGGGCGCCGTCGACCGGCCCGAGAGCAGGGTCGCGAGCTGGCTGACGAAGGTGTGGACGTCGTAATTGACCCGCACGTGGACGCACTGATCTGACGGCAGCGCGACGATCGTACGACGCAGGCCTGCGTCGATCCGCAGCGTCAGCGTGCCCGAGGTCGCGAGCTTCGTGTGGCGTAGGTCGATCAGCGTTGTGCCGAAGCCGCTCCTGAACACCGTGTCCTGGATCTGGGCAACATCTGTCGGCCGGCGCACCGGAGGCCCGGCTCGCAGCGGAATCCGCACCGGTGAGAGTCCAACGGCGACTGCCGGCAGCGTAATCGCTCCAACGACGAGCAGCGCGGCCAGCGACGGGATCCGGGTGCGGCCACTGAGCGCGACGACGACGATCACCGCCGCGACGGCGAACACGACCCAGCCCAGGCCAAACGCCGTCGCCACGGCGCCGGCCGCAGCCAGCAGCACCAGCCCAACCAGGCCGCCCGTGGCCCAGGCCAGCAGCACCACGCTGCGCACGGCGTCGTCGTCGACGTCGTGGTCGGTCTGGGGGATGACGAGCCAACAGGCAAGGTAGATGACGATGCCGATGCCGCCGCAGAGCGCCGCGACCACGAACAGCAATCGCAGGCCGTTGGTGCCAAGCCCCCAGAATCTGGGCAGCCCGGCGCAGACGCCGGCCAGCAGCCGTCCCTCACGTGCCCGAGCGACTCGTAAAGGGGCCGGCTCGTTTTCGATTCCAGTGCTCATGGCTGGGTCGATTGTCGATCAACGCTGGCCGAGTTGCCAGAAGGTATTGCCCGTAGCGCGACTACGGGATGACCCTGACGCGGGAACCGCACGGCTGGGGCGAAGTGCAGGGTCCCGGCGAGGCGTCTGGCCGGGGCTGCTCGACACAGGTCGATCAGCCCCGCGACGGCGATTGTCGAGAGTCCGGCAATTACGTAGAGGTCGCCCAGCAGCAAGCCACCGACGCCCAGGCCGGCGCCTCCCTGGCGCTTGAGGATCTCGATCCAGATCGCCGCCGCGCCGAGCGCGAACACGACGGCCGCTGCTTGTAGGGCACGTCCGCGGCGCGAATGCCGTGGCGAGATGATCAACAGCAGCAAGCCCGGGACCGCGATCGTCCAGTGATGCGTCCACGACACGGGGCAGATCAGCAGGCCGGTGACCGCCGTCAGCACGAACCCCCAGGCCTGGTCGCCACGCCGTGCGGCGCGTACGGCCAACAGCAGGCCGAGTCCGGTGGTCAGGACGCAGGCCAGCAGCCACACCTCGGTCCGATGCGGCAGCCCCGGTGCGATTCGCAGCAGCGCGCCGCGCAGCGACTGGTTGGATGGGTCGCGGCCGGCGAGCGGGCGTTGCCCGGTGACCCGTCCGATGTCCGCGAACGCGCCGCCCCAGTAGGCGATCGCGTCGCGCGGCAGGACCACGAATGCGCAGGCGATCGACAGCACGAACGTGGCCAGTGCTCGGGCTGCCATGCGGCCGCGACCCGTGAAGGCGAGGTAGGGGATGAAGATCAGCGGCGTCAGCTTCAGTGCCGCTGCCAGCCCAACACCGACACCGATTGCGGATGAGCGGGAGTCGTTGCTGCGGGTCAGGTCGAAAATCACCAGCGCCGCCACCAGCAGGTCGATCTGTCCAAAGCCGATCGCGGAGGTGATCGGCTCGATCCACAGCGCCAAGGCCGCGAGCAGCCAGGCTGTGGCTGGGCCCGTGCTGCGCCAGTGGCTGTCCACTGTCGTGGGGCGCAGCCGTAGCGTGCAGCGGACGATCACCACGACCAGGGCGATGTTCAACAGCGCCACGGCCGCGTCGTCTACGTGCAGCGGAAGTCCGGCGAGCGGCAGGAACAGCAGCGCCGCGAACGGGGGGTACGTGAACCCGAAGCCGTCCTGAAATTTGGCGGCATAGAGCGGACGCCCGGCGAGCACCGTCTGAGCTGATTCTCTGTAGATCCGCAGGTCGAAGAAGCCGAACGATCGCACCGGATGGAAGGGCTGCAGCTTCACTCCCGCCAATACGCTCGCGAGCATCATCGCCGCCGACGCCAGAAACACCAGGGTCGGACCCGCCGCTCTCAATTTCGTCATGGCGGCAAGCCTCTGCGCCGGCGCGCTCGCTGCATAGACGGAATTGCACTGTGTCGCCCCCAGTAATCACCCGGACTCGGCTCAGCTTCCGGACGCCCGACGAACCCTGAGGAGCCGGTCGTGCCGCTACAGTGCGAGCGCGCCGTGGTTTCACAAACAGTTCACATTCGGTGACGGGATGAGCACCGACATCGTGCTGGTGGTCGTCGTCTTGACGGCGCTGGCGTTCGATTTCACCAATGGCTTCCACGACACCGCCAACGTCGTGGCGACCTCAATCTCGACGCGGGCGATGGGACCGCGACAGGCTATAGCGCTCGCTTCGGTGCTCAACTTCGTCGGAGCCTTCATCTCCCTGAAGGTTGCGGACACGGTCGGGCAGGGGTTTGTTGATGTGCACGTGGTGACGACGACAGTCGTCTTTGCGGCACTGGTGGGGGCGATCGCCTGGAACCTCGTGACCTGGTACGTCGGGTTGCCGTCCAGCTCATCCCACGCGATGATCGGTGGCCTCGTGGGCGCGGTGATCGCAGCGACGGGCTGGGCAGCGGTCAACGGTGGCGGACTGGTCACGAAGCTGATCGTGCCGGCGATCGTCGCGCCGCTCGTCGCCTTCCTGGCGGCGTCGATATCAGTCGTACTCGTCTACCGGATCCTGGCGCACTCCCGCCCCGGGGCGGTCGGGCGCAGGTTCAGGGCGGGTCAGATCGCGTCCAGCTCGCTATTGGCACTGTCGCACGGGACCAACGACGCACAGAAGACGATGGGCATCATCACGCTCGCGTTGGTAGCGTCAGGCAAGATCAGCTCGCATCACTTCCATGTCCCACTCTGGGTCGTTTTCGCCGCTGCCACTGCGATCTCGCTTGGAACGTTCAGCGGGGGTTGGCGCATCATCAAGACACTCGGCTCACGGCTAGTTGCCATCGACCCAGCCCAGGGGTTCATAGCTCAGACCGCTGGTGCGGCAGTGATCCTCGCGGCGTCGCACGGTGGGTACCCGCTCTCAACCACGCATGTGATCTCTGGCGGGATCACCGGAGCGGGGGCCGGTAAGCGCCTCTCTGCGGTGCGCTGGGGCGTGGCTCGTGAGATCGTCACTGCGTGGGTGCTGACGCTTCCGTGCGCCGCGGCGATGGCGGCCGTGGTCTATGGAATCGTGAGCGTGTTTGGTCGCGGAGACGCCGGCCCGCTGATACTCAGCGCCGCGATGCTGCTGGCACTCGCAGCAGCGCTCTCACGCAGTTGGGCCGCGGGCCGCAAAAACCAACCGTCGATCGAGGCGCAATGAGCTTGCAGATCGCGACTGCGGCCGGAGAGATCCTGAAGGTCGCCTATTCGTCGGTGCTCGCGACCGTAGCTGTATCCGTCGTGTTCGCGGCGGCGGTGGTCGGACTCAGTCGCAGTGGCGAGCTGCGGCGAGCCGGCCGTCAGGCGGCCGCCGGTGCGTATACGGCAATGGCCGTCTGCTCGTTCGCGCTCTGCGCGGGCGCAGCCGTCTACGGGTTGATCCTGGTAGGACAGAAGAGCTGATGCTGACCGACCATCTGGTGAACGGGCAGATCACCCCCGGACCGGTGCTCGCAACCGTCGCCGCCGTCGGATATGCAGCACACGGACTGCTTGGGGCCTGCTCGCGGTCCTCGGCGCACCAGTCCCGTGACACTCAGCGTGAGCGACGGGAGGCCTGGAGCTCAAGCTTGAGCGCAAACACTGGGCAGGCAGCGACTGCGCGCCGCGCGTGGGCGATCAGATCTTCGCTCAGTGGCGTGCCGTCGACGATTGGGTAGCCCCAGTCGTCTAGCGTTACGCGCTCCGGAACGAGTTCAGCGCACATGCCGTGAGCGGTGCACTGGATCGGGTTTACCCGTAATCGCTGACTCACGGCAGTACCCCTTGAGCCGTGCCGGCCGCCTCGCGAGTCAGGTGACGTGATGCCCGTATAAGGGGCTGGTCACGGTGGCGCCGGGGGGTCGGAAGTGCTGAGCTGACCGCGCAGCGCTCGCAGGCACCGTGGCTCGCGTGATCATCGAATTCGGCGGCGAAGACGTCCAGGGCCGTGGTTACAAAACGGGCGACGCCGTCTGGGTGAGCGCAGGCCCCGCGTCCCCGAACGAGCTCACTCCACCTGCGGATCTGGCCGTAGGTAGCGAATCGATCGCCTCTCGACGTGAGCTCCTGAAGCGCAGTGGCTATGGCGCTGAGCCCGTGGATGCAAGGACCGCACTGGCCGGCGCTCTCTGCCGCCATCCACTTGGCGACACGCGCGACCTCCGCGACCGGGCAGGCCGATTCGCCGAGTAGGAAGACAATGCCGGCGCCGAGTGTGAGCTGACGTTCACGGAGCACGTGTTCATCGAGCTGCAGCGGGAGCACGTCGGCAATCCTCGCCCAGGTCCCGGCGTATCCACCGAGCAGAACACCGCTGACGGTCTCAGTGAGCCCGCCAACGCTGTTCAGCAGAGCGGTCATGGTCGTGTCCGCGGTGATCTCAATCAGCCCCGGCTCGCTGACAGCCCCTGCCACCGTGACCAGCCGGCTGCCGTCGTAGCTGCCCCTCGCGACCCGGCCGATATGCGAGTAGGTCTCGGTGTTCGAGACCAGCGTCGGACGTCCGCGCAGGCCCCGTTCGAACGGGTACGGCGGTGTCAGCGTCGGCTTCGCCTCGCCGCCTGCGAGCGATGCAATGAGGGCGGTCTCCTGGCCGGTTACGTAGCCGGACGGGATCGTCTGAACAGTCGTTCTCAGGCCCCTGCGGTTGAGCTCCCGGCGCGTCTGGGTCTCCCGGGATAACGCGTCAGCGGCAACACTGAGTCCCTGGTCGACCGCGATGATGATCTCATCGGCACCCAGGGCATCTGCCGCAGCACGGGCGCCGTCGAGCACGGTGTCGGCGCGGCTGGTGAGTAGGTATTGATCCTTCTGGCTGAGAGGCTCGCCCTCGGCGGCATTGACGACGATGATCGGGCGTCCTCGTTGGGCGGCGACGGCGCGCAGCTTGGTCGCGGTCGGAAAGCCCCCGCCGCCTCGTCCGTGCACGTCTGCACGGACGAGTGCGTCGGCCAGCTGCCCGAGCCGGTCGTGCGTGTGTCTCCTGGTCACCATGCCTGTCCTGCGAGGCGAGCCGGCGCCGTCAAGCGCAACGCGAGGGCTGCGAGCACCGAGCCGATGCAGATCGCCTCAATCGCCAGCATCCAGACTTGGCCGCCATCGGTGCCGATGCCAAGTCCATGGGCGACCGCGACCGGCCAAGCAAGGTAGGCGAGCCAGTGGACGCCGCGCCAGGCTCTGACGCCCAGGCGGACGCGCACAAGACTTGTGACGATCACGGCCACGAGCAGATCGACCGCAACCGCGCCGAGGCCCACCCAGAACGGCCGGTAGGAGCTGTGAAACGGGATCACTGCGTCTACCAGACCGACCGCGACGAACCTGTCGGTAACCGAGGTCAGGATGTGGATGCACAGGAACACGACGGCCAGCAGCGAGGCGTTGCGATGCAGACGATCGATCACGAAACGTGGCCAGCGATCACTCGCGATGCGCGAACGGTTCAGCAGGCCGAGCACGACCGTAACGCTGAGCAACGCGAGCGCCACGACGCCGGTGGCGCGCATCACGTACCACTGGATCATCGCTCGTCCTGCGATTCAGCTGGCCAGCCGCCGACCGTAGTGACCGTGCCCAGGTTGTCCACCAGCCGTGCCGCCAGCCCGCGTTCGGCCAGCCAACGAGGAGCCTGTGTGCCGAGCACGATCGAGGCGGTCGAGGCGGTATTCGCGTCGACGCACGTGGCCGCTGTCACGCTCACCGTCCGCCATGGGGTTTCCGCGGACGAGCCGGTACGCGGGTCGATGATGTGGTGTCCATTCGGTCCGCGTCTAACCGTCGTCCCGGAGGTCGCCAGCGCGCCGTCGTGGATCACGACCGTCTGCCCGAACGCTGTGTGGTCGGAGCGGTGGTCGTCGGTGACGTGGATAAGCCAGCCGCCCGCTGGCGGCTGGCCTGCCGTGGCGATGTCGCCTCCAAGCGAGACCAAGACCCCGGCGCCGCCTGTCGCGGAGCTGATGGCAGCAGCAGCGCGGTCGGCGGCCAGTGCTTTGCCGGTTGCTCCCAAATCCAGCGGGGCTCCGGTCGGCACCCGGATCATCAAGTCGGTGAGCTCAACTCCGCGCCAGCCGGGGTGATGCCCAAGTGTCGGGTCCACAAGACCATCGGTCAGGCTCGCCGCGGTCAGCGCGGCAAGCACTGCTCGATGGAGCGCGTCGCTGACGAGTACCGGCCTTCCATCTGACTTCAACACGCTCGAGAGTTCAGAGTCGCTGCGGAAGCTGCTCGCCGCCTGGTCAATCTCGGCGAGCTCCTCCTGCAGGATGCGTCTCGCAAGCTCAAGGTGACGCTGATCAGCGACGCGGACGAGCGCGGTGGTGCCGATTGCCTCCCAGCTCGCTGTGGCGATCGCTGTTGCGGTCACGACACCCCCGAGGTGACCGGTGCCGCGGGTGCGGGAGCCTGAATGACCGTGGGCGCGGCACTGGCCGCCGATGGGGCTGATTGCGGAGTGGGCGCGGCACTAGCCGACGATGGGGCTGATTGCGCGGTGGGCGCGGCAGCCGTTGTCGACGGCTGCGAGGTAGTTACGGCTGTTGGGGCCGCAGCGGGTCTGATTTTGTGTTTGACGTCCGTACGATGGAGCGTCGCCGGGCGGATGGCGGAGTCAGACTTGGCAACTGTGCGTGTGATGACCTCGGCGGTGACATGGGCCTTGCCCACCGGCGTGGCCTGGTGCGCAAGTCCCATCACCACGACCGCCCCAGCAACTGAAGCGGCGACACCTCCTCGATTCGCAAGCCGGAGCCGTCGAAGTGCCGAGTCGCGTCTGCGCTGTGCGTTTGTCATGCCTTCAGTCTCCGCCCAGACCGTAAAAACCACGTGATAGTCATGTGAGACAACTCTTAGATTTGCAGGCGGTATGTGCTGGCGACCCTATGCTTCGCCAATGATCCTCGTGGTTGAAGACGAGCCCGGGATCCTCGATTTCATCGAGCGGGGGCTACAGAGGGCAGGCTTTGAGGTCTGTACCAGAACGGACGGAACCGACGGATTGGCACAGGCGCGCGAGCCGGGGGTTGATCTCGTGATCCTCGATCTGATGCTCCCCGGTTTGAGTGGCGACGAGATCCTTGTCCACCTAAGCGCCGAGCGCCCGGATCTGCCGGTGATCGTGCTCACGGCGCGCACTGGGGTCGAGGACCGGGTCCACGGGCTCAACGCCGGCGCAGTCGACTACCTGGTCAAGCCGTTCTCTCTGGACGAGCTCGTCGCGCGAGTACGGGCACAGCTTCGCTCTGCCAGGCGCGGTGAGACGACGCTCCGGGGCGGCGGGATCATCGTGGATCTGCCCTCACGACAGGTGAAGGTCGGGGAGCAGAACGTTCGGTTGTCCACGACTGAGTTCGAACTGCTTGCCTATCTGTTGCGTAACCAGGGGACCGTGCTCTCAAGGGACCAGATCTTGCGTGCAGTCTGGGGGTACGAGCACGATCCCGGGACGAATGTGCTTGACGTATACGTTGGATACGTCCGACGCAAGCTGAGAGCGTCGGGTGCCGACGGTCGGATCGTGACGATCCGTTCCCTCGGTTACCGCTTCGACGGTGATCGCTCTTGAGCGGCCTGCGTCTACGTATGGTCGTGACGATCGGCACCACCATGCTCGTGACGCTTGCAGTCGCATTCGTGATCGTCTACCGCCAGACAGGGAGCGAGCTGCACAATCAGCTGAAGGTGACGCTACGCAGCAGCGCCGGCCAGCTGGCCGGCGCCGTCCGGCAACAGCGACACGCGACTGCGGACAGTGCCCTGGCAGTCGCACGCGACTTCGCGCGCGCCCAGGCCTACAGCAACGCATCGGTGCTGCTGTTCGCGATCGTTCCAGGTCATGGGACCGCGTCCAACTATCCCGAGCTGTTCGGGGCCTACAAGCCGGATGGCTACGAAACCTTGGCGGAGCAGCAAGTGGAGAACGCGCAAGCGCGACGCCTGGCAATCCCTCGGCCCGGCTTTGCTTACCAGCCGGCACCCGACACAGGGCTGCTGCTGACCTATGAGGAGACGATCAGGCTCGACGACGGAGTGCTCGTCTACGCGGGCGCAGCCGAACCGGTTTCCGGGATCGCGAAGGCCCAGCACGGGGTCCGCCGCTCGTATCTGCTCGCGGGCGCTGTTGCGCTCGCGCTGGCGCTGATTGGCGCGTTCATCGCCGGCAGCCGCATGGCGGCACCGTTGCGTCGCGTTGCAACCACGGCCGAGGAGATTGACGCTGGTGACCTCTCCCCGCGCATGTCGGTGCCGGCCTCAGCCAGTCGTGAGGTGCGTGTGTTGGCGCAGGCTTTCAACCACATGTTGGATCGGTTACGGGACGCGTTTGACGCGCAGCAGGAGTTCGTCGCGGACGCTTCACATGAGCTACGTACGCCGCTCACGGTGATTCGCGGTCAACTCGACCTGCTCGCCGGCACGGAAACCGTGAACAGCGACGATCTCGACCGAACAGCGCGGATCATCAACTCGGAAGTCGCGCGCATGTCACGACTCACAGACGACCTGCTGCTGCTGACTCAATCAGGCGAATCTGACTTCCTCCGCCTTGAGACGATCGCGCTCCAGCCGTTCGTCTCAGAGCTCTGGGACGGCCTCAGCCTCACGGCCGACCGCAGGTTTGAGATCGGGTCGCTGCCCAACGCCGACCTTCGGGCGGACCCTGATCGCCTTGCGCAAGCACTGCGAAACCTCGGGCGCAATGCTGTTGAGCACACGCGTGAGCACGATGGCCTGGTACGGATCGACGTTTCGATGCATCCGCCGGCGCATGACCATCCGGCGTTCGTGCGGTTCACCGTCTCCGACGACGGTCCCGGTATCAGGCCTGAGCAACGTAGCCGGGTGTTCGAGCGCTTCTACCGCACCGATACAGCCCGCACGCGCACCGCCGGGGGCGCCGGACTGGGGCTCGCGATCGTCAAAGCGATCGCGGTGGCGCACGGCGGGACGGTATCGGCTGGGCCGAGCTCAGCGGGAGGCGCGGCGATGCAGCTCGATCTCCCGCGCAAGCCGGCTCTCTAAGGAAGCTCTCACACACCGCTAAGCGGAGGAATAGCTTTGCGCACATAAACTCGTGCCGATGACAACCGAGAGCACGACCACACGCGGAACCGCCAGAGTTGACTGGCGGCGGGCGGAGTTCTTGCTCACGGTCTTTGGGTTCCTCGGCTTTATCACGGCGGCGATAAGGATCACGACGGTTTACGGCGGGCTTCCCGCCCATCCACTGTTCATCCACGTGCCAGTCGTGTTGATCCCGCTGAGCATCCTGGGAGCGCTGGCCTGTGTCTATCGCCCGGCTTGGTTCGGGCGCTACGGGATCTTGCTGTGCGCCATGGCGATCGTCGCGATGTCATCGATCTTCCTGGCGATGCAGGCAGGCGCCGCGCTGCGCCGCCTGCTGGACGTCCAAGGCCGGGCTGCACAACTGATCAGCCAGCACTCACAGGCAGCGAATGTCCTCGCAATCGTGTTCATCGCATTCACGGCGATCCTGATCCTCACCTTCGCGGCGACGCGCATCTCGGGTGAGATGGGACCGACCGGCTTGACGATCGTCGATCGGACGCTGTCTGCTCGCTCCACGCTTCTGACCTTGCGCGTACTGCTGGTCGTGCTCGCACTCGCGGCCGCGTTCTGGGTCTTCCGGGTTGGAGACCTCGGCGCCAAGGCCGTCTGGCAAGGCCGGATCCAGGCTGCCCAGGCCCAACGCGGCCCGGCTGGCTACTGACCGCCGAGAGTAGCGCCAGGCGCAGCAGGGTCGCAAACCACCCCACTTTCCGCGGTGGCAAGATAATCGAGATTGTCCACTTCCCAAACCCTGACGAGGCACTCGCAGCCACTGGCGTCAGAACCCGACGACCGCTGGTCTTCGCTCGACCGCGAGGGTAGGAGCTATCAGCAATGAGCGGGACCGAGGTAGGGCTTGTCGTAGCGGTCTTCATCGCCTGCACGGTCGAGGCTGTCGAGGCGCTGACGATCGTGCTGGCAGTGGGAGCCACGCGCAGCTGGCGCTCGGCGATGATCGGCGTTGGCGTTGCCCTGGTTGCCCTTGCCGTGGTGACCGCCGCGCTCGGGCCGGCACTCACCGCGCTCCCGATCAACGTTCTGCGAGCGGTCGTTGGTGGGCTGTTGCTGACCTTTGGGATGCAGTGGCTGCGCAAAGCGATTCTGCGCGCCAGCGGCCTCAAGGCCCTTCACGACGAGCAGGCCGCCTTTGCGCAAGAGACCGAGCTGGCGCGCACGGCCGGCGTCGTGGAGACGGGCTTCGACGGCTACTCGTTCCTGGTGTCGTTCAAGGGGTCGTTTCTTGAGGGGCTGGAGGTCGTGTTCATCGCGCTGACGTTCGGCTCGAACCAGAAGGACGTGCCGCTGGCCGCGGCAGCGGCAGCGGCAGCGGTCCTGGTGGTCGCCTGCGCAGGTTTCGCACTGCGGTCGCCGCTTGCCCGTGTGCCGGAGAACACACTCAAGTTCGTGGTCGGCGTGATGCTCACCTCGTTCG
>Ga0224557_1002284_pt1 | contig 16619 bp, 14 predicted proteins | sample 714S31014metaG_FD_180677 | JGI IMG/M metagenome (GOLD analysis project Ga0224557, IMG submission 180677) | Peat soil microbial communities from Stordalen Mire, Sweden - 717 S3 10-14 | ecosystem: Environmental > Terrestrial > Soil > Wetlands > Peat | place: Sweden: Norrbotten County, Stordalen...
GCGAGTGGGGCACTCCGGGCGCCTACGCCTGGCTGGCCGGCCTGCTGCAGCAGGAGATATCGCGGCGCGGGTTCCGCCCGGCCCGCGCCGACCGGGGGGCGGTGATCGAGTTCACCCTCGGCCGCTGCCCGTTCGCCGAGGTGGCCGCAGCGGACCCGGACACGATCTGCCGGCTGCACCTCGGCCTGGCCGAGGGACTCACCGAGGGACTTGGCGGCCTGACCACACAGCGCCTCACGGTCAGGCCTGCCCACCGCGCAGGCTGCCGCCTGACGGTGCGCAGAGCCGCGGCCGAGCCGAGGATCTCGGCGTAGGCACGGCTGAGCGGATTCAGGGAGGAGAAGAAGACGATGACCAGCGATCAGCCGCCACGGGGAAGGAGCGAACCCGCCAGTGATCCCCTGCGGGCGGTAACCGAGGCGGCCGAATCCGGAGAGGCCGGAGACGGCGGGGATCCAGCCTGCTGGGCATGCCTGGTCTGTGAGGAGTGCGGGGCCGTGGTCAGCGAGGGCCACCGCGCCGGCTGCTCACGTTCCGCACGCCCGGCCGGTCCATTGCGGGCCGGTGCGTGATCACTCGGCGTCTGAGGCGGCAAGCGGCCACCCAGCCGACGGCCGCCAGGGCGGCAAGCGGGCCGCCAGGAACACCGCGATCAGGCCTGACATGACGGTGGCGGCCTCGGCCCGGTCGGCGGTGCGCCGCCGAGGGTTGCGGTCCGGTCGCAACCGACGCGTCATGCCGCGCACTGATTGCCTGCCAGTCCGGGCTCTCGGGCGAGCAAGGCGGCGAGGTCGGCGCCGGAACGCTCCAGCGCGGGCAGCAACAGGGAGTCCTCCTTGGCCGCGTGGCTGGCGAACAATGCGCTGATCGCCGCGGCCTGCGCGGCGATGGCAGCTGGCTGTGCCGGCTCACCCAGCGTAGCGGCCCTGGATGCTAGGTCACGGTGCTCGCTGATCAGCGCCTGCACAAGCAGGCTGGCGCCCGGGTCACGGCGCGCTGCCCGGTAGAGCGTGCGTTCCTCGGCGCGGGCATGCGGCAGCACCTCGTCGGCGAGGAAGGCGCGCAGCAGGTTCCGCGCCGGCCGGTCCGGGCCGCTGCTGACCGCCGTGGCGGCCAGCACGCCCGCCCAGTGCTCCAGCACTCCTTGCAGCTCAGCGTGGCGGGCCAGGAGCGCCTCCACGGCCCGTGCTGCTCTGGCGGTCTTGTCCGGCGTAACGGTCACCTCACCCGCTCCTCTCCAGCCGCCGACCTGGCCATAGGCCATCACTTATATACTAGCCAACTTGGCAAAACTCAGCGGCCCCCGGCGCGGTCACGTTGCGGTGGCCCGGCGCCTCAGGCCCGGCGCTCCGCCAGGCACCGGAACGCCATCGCAACGCATGCTCTGCTCAGGCAGTAAGCCTACTTCTCAGCAGGGGCGGCCCGCACACCGAGATCATCGCCACGTTGACTGCCGCACGGGCGGCGGGCTGCCCGGCTCAGCGGAACGGCCCGTTGACAGACACTCCTTTTATTTTTACTATAGATTTAGTGAAAATGTTTAGGAGGATGTCATGACCGAGGTGGACCTGGTGGCTAGGAGCGGGCAGCCGACGGAGTCTGCAGGCCTGACCGCACGGCCGCCGCTGACTCTGGCCGAGGAGCACGTGCTCTTGCTGTGGCAGGTCACGGCGAGCGCTGAGAAGCTGCTGACCGCGACCGAGCATGGCCGGTGGCCCGGCGCGGAACTGGCGGCGCTGGCTGGCTACGCCCAGGCCGAGGTGCTGCGCCAGGTGTCTGACGAGGAGGCGCTGCTGTTCCCCGCTGTCCCCGCCCAGACGGTGGCCGGGCTGGCCAGGGATCACGTGCGGCTGCGCGCTGCCGCCGAGTTGCTGGCCCGGGCGGCCGCCGGGGAACAGCCCATGTCCCCCGCCCAGCTCGCCGCCGCCGTCCGCGACTTCGTCGTCCAACTTGAGCGGCACCTGCGCAACGAGGACGATCTGCTCGCGTCGGGCCGCGCGCCGCGCGACGTGCCGGGCACCGTGCGCCTCGGCGGCCACCCGCATGAGTGGTACTCGCTCACCGAGGGCCCCGTGGCCGACCTCGACGCGCTCCCCCCGGACCAGGCGGTCGCCGCGGCCGTAGACCGGCTGCTGCGGATGCGCCGCGGCGAGCAGGTCGAACTGCAGTCCGGCACCAGCCTGGGCCCGGTGTGGCGGGAGCTCAGCGAGCTCAGCCCGGGCGGCTACCGGTTCACCGTCCTGCAGGACGGGCCGGCCCGGTGGCGGATGCAGGTCACCCGCCGCCAGGCAGCCATCTGACCGGCCGCGCGGCGCGTATTCCGCGCTTGCGCCGTCACGGGCGGCGCGAGCGACCGGGCGTGCGCGGAAAGCAGAGATAAGACATTCGCACGAGGAGGCATCCATGGCAATCGCGGTACGAATGGCTCAGACCACGTGGGAAGGCCCGCTGGCCAGCGGCACCGGGACGGTACGGATGGGCAGCGGCGCGACGGGCGAGCTGCCCGTGACCTGGGCGGCCCGGACCGAGCGGGCCGATGGGAAGACCAGCCCGGAGGAACTGGCCGCCGCGGCGCACTCCGGCTGCTACGCGATGGCGCTGGCACTGCGGCTCGGCGAGCACAAGGCCGTCCCGGAGCGGCTGGCCATCACTGCCACCGTCACCCTCGACCAAGCCGGCGGCGGCCCCACCATCGTCTCCTCGCACCCCGACGTGACCGCCCGGGTCCCCGGCCTGGGCAAAACCGCCTTCGACACGGTGGTCGGCGAGGCCAGCGACCTGTGCCCGGTCTCCCGGCTGTTCGCCGGGGCGAAGGTCACCGCCGGCGCCACGCTGGAGTCCGCACCGTGACCACCGGCACGGCCATAGCGCTTGCGCTACCGCGGCCTGCCGAAACCTCGCTCACCGCCGTGCTCCTGCTCGCGACGGCCGTCTGGATCGGCGGCCTGGTCGCCATCTTCATGGTGGCCAGGGTCGCCCGCGCCACCTTGGGGCCTGCGGAGCGGGTGGCGTTCTTCCGCGGCCTGGGCCGTGCGTACGGGCTGGCCGGCGGGGTGGCGCTGACAGTGGCGCTGGCCAGCGGGGCCGTCCTGGCCTCCACCTACCGCTGGGACGGGCAGCTGACAGCCAGCGCGGTGGTCGCGGCGGGCCTGGTGGCCGTAACTGTGGCCGGGGTCGCGCAGGCCCGGCGGATGACCCGGCTGCGGCAGGACGCGCTGCGCGGCCCCGGCAGCGCAGAGTTCACGGCGAAGGTCCGGCGGGGCGCGCGGAGCGCCGCTGCCCTGCGCGCCGCGATCGCCGCGCTCAGCCTGGCGCTCCTCGTGCTCGGGGCCGTGATCGCAACGTGACATCTTCTTTCCCGCCACGGGGCGGGCGGGACCTTGGTCCCTGACATGAGCGCCTGGAGGAGCCTAACGCCTGGGGCGATGAGAGCCAGCCGCTATACCGGCCGCGCCCGGTATAGCGTGGTGTCCGGGGGCAGCGTCACGCTGGCCGGATCGCATCCAGCACAACCTGACCGCCGCCCCGGCACGCAAAGGAAGCGTGCGTTGCAAGGTGAGGGCAGCCCGGGGCGTTCACCCGCGGCTCGCATGGCGGTGAACCGGCCATGACGGTCATCACCGGACGGCAGCCGGGTGCGGCGAGTCCCCGGCCAGCCAGCGTTCCCGGGCTGCACGGATCAGCCGCGCGGCATGCTCCCGGCGGACGGCCGTCAGGCGGTGCCGCGGTGACCAGGATCAGGCTGCTCGGCCGTTTCGCGGTGGACCGTGACGGCCAGGAGATCGCACTGCGGGAGTTCGGCGGCAGGCTGGCCCGGCGGCTGCTGCGCCTGCTCGCACTGCGGCGCGGGACCCTGGTCTCCAAGGACCTGATCGCCGACGCGCTGTGGCCGGATGATCCCCCGTCAGACGCCCCGGGGAACATCGAGGTCCTGGTCAGCCGGCTCCGCCGGGCGCTGGGCGACCGGACGCTGATCCGGACCGGACCGGGCGGGTACGTCCTGGCCGACGGCCGTCGGTGCTGGGTCGATGCCGAGGCGTTCCTGGCGGCGGTGCAGGCCGGCCGGGCCACGCTGGCCGCGCGCCCGGCTGGGGCCCTCGCCTCGTTCCGCGCGGCGCTCAGTATCTGGCGCGGCGAGCCGCTCCCCGAAGACACCTACGCCGACTGGGCGCAAGCCGACCGGCGGCATCTGTGGCTGGCTTACCTGGAGGCGCTGGACGGAGCCGCGGCCGCCGCCCTGGACAGCGCGGGCACGGCCGCCCGGGCGGAGGCTGTCTTGTGGGCCGGGCAGGCGGTGACGGCCGAGCCGCTGCGCGAGTCCTCGGTGCTGCTGCTGGCCCGGGCTCTCGCCGCCGCCGGTGACCAGGCCGGGGCGCTGGCCGCCTTCGGCGAGTACCGGGATCGCCTGGCCGCCGAGACTGGCCTGGAACCCACGCCGCAGGCCCGCGAGATCCACCAGCGCATCCTGGCCGGCCAGCCACCCGGCGGGCGGCCGGATCACCGCCATGCGGCGCGGCCCGCCAGGCCGCAAGGCTCGCCCTCCGGCCGAAGCGACCCGTTCACCGGCCGGGAGGAGGAATCCGCGGTGATCGCGGCGGCGGCGGCCGGCCGCGGTCCCCGGGTCGTGCTGGTCACCGGGCCGAACGGCATCGGCAAGTCCGTGCTGCTAGAAGAGGCGGCGCGGCGGGCCGGCGTGCCCGTGCTGAGCGCGCAGGCGTTCGCCCCGGATCAGGATGAGGTGTGGTCGCTGGCGGCCCGCCTGCTCAGCCAGGCGGCCAGGCGGCTGCCGGTCCCGGTAGCGGCTGTCCTGGCGGAGCCGGAGGCCAGCGCGCTGGCCGGGGTCGTGCCCGGCCTCGCCGGGCCGCCCGGTGCCGTTTCCGGCGGCCTGGATGAGCAGGACCGCCAGGCGTTCGCCGTGCAGGGCGCGGTCCGCCTCATCGCGGCCATGGCCCGGCCGCGCTGCCTGATCGTGGTCGATGACCTGCAGTGGGCCGACCCGGCCAGCCTGACGCTGCTAGGGCTGCTGCTGCGCCGCCTGGACGGCGTCAGCCTCGCGGCCGCCTACCGGGCAGACGGCACTGCTGGCGTCGATCCTGCCGAGGCACTCGGCGTGCCAGCCGCTCAGATGACCCGCATCACGCTCGGGCCGCTGCCGGCCGGGGCCATCAGGAACCTGTTCGGCGACCAGCTGCTGGCCAGGGCCATCCTCAGGCAGGCCGGCCGCACCCCGTTCACCGTCACCGAAGTCATCGCCGCCCTGGCCCGGCAGGGGGCGATCACCCGCGATGGTGACAGCAAGTGGCGGCTGCGGCCGGGCCGCGACGCCGCCGGGGCCGCGAGCATCGTCGCCGCAGGAATCGGGCAGGCCGCCGGGAACCGGCTGGCCGGACTGCCCTCCCGGTACCGGGACATGCTGGGCCTGCTCGCGCTGCTAGACCGCCCGGCGTCGGCGCCGCTGCTCGCCGCCGCGAGCGGCACCGGCTTGCACTCCGCGCTGGACACCCTGGGAGGGCTGGGCAGCGCCGGGCTGGCCAGCCCAGGCCCGCGGGGCTGGGCACCCGGCCACGAGCTGGTCCGCCAGGCGGTCACCGCCACGATGCGCCCCGCCGAAACCGCCCGGTGCCACGCGCTACTCGGCCAGGCGCTGGCGCAATCCGGCGCTGACCCGGCCGAGGCCGGCAGCCACCTGGCCGCCAGCGGCGACCACGACGGCGCCGCCATGGCGTACGCGGCCGCCGCACGCCGCCAGCTGGACCGGATCTGCGACCGCGCGGCCATGCGGCTGGCCGGGACCGGCCTGTCGCTTGACCCGGCCGGCCGCACCCGGGCGGCGCTGCTGGAGGCGCGCGGGGAGGCCCGCCGCCGCGCCGGCCAGCTGGCCGCGGCCCGCGCTGACTTCACCGCCGCGCTGGACAGCCTCGACGATCCCGCCTCCCGCTCGCGGGTGCTGGCCCAGCTGGCCATCCTGGACGCCAGGACCGCCGACGCGGCCTGCGGCGGCGAGCTGGCCGAACTGGCGATCGCCGAAGCCGGCGACCAGCCCGCCGCCCTGGGCCAGGCCCTCGCGGCGGGCGCTATCATCGACCTGACCGGGGGCAACCTGGCCCGCGCCCGGCACCGGGTGCAGCGGGCCGCCCGGCTGCTGGACCAGGCCGGCGACAGAGGCGGCAGCGCCCGCCTGCTGTACTGGCGGGCCATGGAATGCTTCATCGAAGGCAGGCTGCCCGACGCGGTCACCCAGCTCGGCCGGCTCGCCCACCTGCCGGTCACCCCGGGCGAGGTGCTGCGGCTGTGGAGCCCGCGCGCCACCCGCGGCCACGCCCTCGCCTTCCTCGGCCGCGCCGCCGACGGCCTCGCCGAGATCGACGAGACCCTCGCGTCGGCCCGCGCCGCCCGCCACCCGGCCGTCGAGGCCGAATGCCTGTGGCACCGCGCCGAAGCCCTGGCCGCCCTCGGCCAGGGCGCCGACGCGATGGAAGCAGCGGAGCAGGCAGCCGGCATCGCCGCCCGCATCGGGCATGCCGAGTGGGCCGCCGCCGCGCACCGCGGCCTGGGGATCGCCTGTGAGGCGGCAGGGCTGCCCAGCCGCGCCGAATCCGCCTACCGCCGCTCGCTGGAGGCCGCCGGGGGCATCCCGTTCTTCCGCGCCTGGGCAGCGGCCCGGCTCGGCGCCCTCCTGGCCCGCCAGGGCCGGCCGGGCGAGGCCGCGCCGCACGTCCGGGCCGCCTTGGAGGGAGGAACGCCGTTGACCCGCCACGAGGCCCGGTGGGCGCAGGCCGAGCTTCTCGCCAGCCAGGGCGACGACGCAGCGTGCCGCGCAACCACCGCCACCGCCCTGAACCAGGCCCAGGACAGCGGCTACCTGATCCTGGTCCCGCGGCTCCGCGAACTCGCCGGCTGCTGACCCCGGGCACGCGCCGTCCCGCCAGCAAACCGCGAGGAGCACCGGGTATCACGAAAACCGTGAGCACGCGCTATGCGGGCGGCCCTGACCGTGCCTGAGCTACCCGAGGTGGAGACGCTGCGCCGCGGCCTGGCCGCCCGCATCACCGGCATGCGCATCACGGCGCTCGAGGTCGGCGACCGCAAGATCTCCGGCGGGCCCGGCGACGCGATCAAGCGTGATACCGGCGGCCACGAGATCAGCCGCGTGGCACGCCGGGGCAAGGTCCTGATCTTGTTCCTCCGCGAGCCCGGCAGCGGCGCCGGGGAATCCGGCAGCCTGCCATCCATCCCAAGATGACCGGCCAGCTCGTCCTGACCTCCGATACTGCCACCGTGTTCGCGGGCGGCCATCCCACCCCGAGCATGCTACGGCCGATGCCGAACGCGACTACCCGGGCCGTCTTCCGGCTCGGCCCCGCGTGCTGCCTGTACTACAACGACGCGCGGCGGTTCGGCTGGATCCGCCCGGCCGGGCCGGACCCGGGCCGGACCGATCCGTTCCTCCGCCGGCTCGGCCCGGACCCGCTCGGCGGGAACTTCACACCCGCTGCGCTGCAGCAGGCGCTGGCCCGGCATCCCCGCGCCCCGGTCAAGGCGGTCCTGCTCGGCCAGACCGCCATCGCGGGCATCGGCAACATCTACGCCGACGAGGTTCTGCACCGCGCCCGCATCCACCCGTCCCGCCCGGCGGGCGGCCTCAGCCAGGCCGAGGCATTCCGCCTGCACGCCGCGATCCGGACCATCCTCCGCGCCGCGGTCGATAGCGGCGGCACCAGCTTCGCCGGCTACGTCAACCAGGCCCGCGGCCGCCCCGGCTACCTCGGCCAAGCGCACGTGTTCCGCAGGCAGGGCCTGCCCTGCGACGTATGCGGCACGCCGATCATCCGCACCACGGTCGCTGGCCGCGCGACCAACTTCTGCACGCACTGCCAGCAACGCTAAGGCTGAGTAGGCGGCCCGGAGGTTGCAGGGAAGCTGCAAGCCGGCCCGGCTACGGTGGCCGCGCAACACCTGCAGCGGCGGAAGGAGATGCCGTGCACAGCAAGATCAAGATCGCGGACCACCGGGCGCACCCGATGCTGGTCGCGTTCCCGGCACGCCGCCTGACTCCGGCGGGCCTGCGGTTCTCCCCGGGACCTTGCATGCCGGCGGGGCGGCCGTGATAGGGGTAAGCGTAAGCGGCGCAACCCCAGGCGCGAAACTAACGAGGGGGTCAGGTGACCGAGCCGATCACACGGCACGAAGACGCACGCGACGGGCAGGCACTGACCACCGGCGACGGGCAGGCCCGCGGCCAGCTCGCGCCGTTGCTGCCGGCCGGGGAGCCCGTCGAGCAACTGCTGCGCAAGGCGCAGTTCTTTGTTCCCGGCGGCCAGCCGAGCCCCGATTTCCGGGAGGTGCACCGGAAGGGCGGGCGGGGCGCGGAGGAGTTCTACCGGGAGCGGTGGCGGCACGACAAAGAGGTCCGCTCGACGCACGGGGTGAACTGCACCGGGTCGTGCTCGTGGAAGGTGTATGTCAAGGACGGAATCATCACCTGGGAGACCCAGCAGACCGACTACCCGTCCACCGGCCCGGACTCGCCGGAATATGAGCCGCGCGGCTGTCCGCGCGGCGCGTCGTTCTCCTGGTACACCTATTCGCCATCTCGGGTGCGCTACCCCTATGTACGCGGCCCGCTGCTGGAGATCTGGCGCGAGGCACGGACGCGACTGGACGACCCGGTCCAGGCCTGGGCCGAGATCACCGACGACCCGCAGCGCAGCGCACGCTACAAGGGTGCCCGCGGGATGGGCGGGTTCGTCCGGGCCACCTGGGCGGAGGTCAGCGAACTGATCGCCGCGGCGCACGTGCACACGATCAAGGAGTACGGCCCGGACCGGGTGGTCGGGTTCTCCCCCATTCCGGCGATGTCACAGGTGTCGTACGCGGCGGGCACCCGGTTCCTGTCGATGATCGGCGGCACCATCCTGTCCTTCTACGACTGGTACGCCGACATGCCGATCGCGTCGCCGCAGGTGTTCGGCGACCAGACCGACGTGCCCGAGTCCGGCGACTGGTGGAACTCCAGCTACCTGATCATCTGGGGCACCAACCTGCCGATCACCCGGACCCCGGACGCGCACTTCATGACCGAGGCCCGCTACCGGGGACAGAAGGTGGTCGTGGTCTCTCCGGACTATTCCGACCACACCAAGTTCGCCGACGACTGGCTGCCGTGCAACCCCGGCACCGACGGGGCACTGGCGATGGCGATGGGCCACGTCGTGCTCACCGAGTTCTTCCGGGATCGGCAGGTGCCCTACTTCACCGACTACGTCAAGGCCTACACCGATCTGCCGTTCCTGGTGACCCTGCGCAAACACGGCAACGGGGACGCGCATGTGCCGGACCGATTCCTGACCGCAGCGGACCTGGAGGATGGCGGTTCGGCGCACCAGACCGTCCTGCTTGATTCGGCCACCGGTGAGCCCTTCTTTCCCAACGGCACTCTCGCGACGCACTTCGGCGAGGCCGGCAAGGGCAAGTGGAACCTGGAGTTGGGAGACGTCGACCCTGTCCTGAGCTTCTATGACACGCGCGAGGACGCCATCGCCGTCGACCTGCCTCGCTTCGACGTCGGAGACACCGAGGGCGGCGGCGTGATCCGCCGCGGCGTGCCGGTCCGGCGGATCGGTGCCCGGCTGGTCACGACGGTGTTCGACCTGCTGATGGCGCAGTACGCGGTGGGTCGTGACGGGCTGCCCGGCGACTGGCCGTCCGGCTACGACGACCCCGTGCAGCCCTATACGCCGGCATGGCAGCAGGTGATCACCTCTGTGCCGGCGCAAGCGGTGACCCGGGTGGCGCGGGAGTTCGCGCGCAACGCCGAGCTGTCCAAGGGCCGGTCGATGATCGCGATGGGGGCCGGGACCAACCACTGGTTCCACTCCGACCAGATCTACCGCACGTTCTTCACTCTGACGATGCTGTGCGGCTGCCAGGGCGTGAACGGCGGCGGCTGGGCGCACTACGTGGGTCAGGAGAAGGTGCGTCCGCTGACCGGGTTCATGCAGATGGCGTTCGGTCTGGACTGGCAGCGTCCCACCCGGCACATGACCGGCACCTCGTTCTTCTACCTGCACACCGACCAGTGGCGCTACGAGAGCTTCGGCGCGGACGAACTGGCCAGCCCGCTCGGCCGGGGCCTGTTCCGCGGGCAGGCGTTCGCCGACACCCTGGCGCAAGCCTCGCGGATGGGCTGGACGCCGTCGCATCCGGCCTTTGACCGCAACCCCCTCGACCTCGCCGACCAGGCGGCGGCGGTCGGCAAGAGCGTGAACGACTACGTCGTCGACGAACTGAAGGCCGGCCGGCTGGGCTTCGCCGGCGAGGACCCGGACAACCCGGTCAACTTCCCCCGGGTGATGACGGTGTGGCGGGCCAACCTGCTCGGCTCCTCGGGCAAGGGCATGGAGTACTTCATGCGGCACCTGCTCGGCGTCGAGGACGCGGTGCGCGCCGGCGAGTCACCGGAGCGGCTGCGGCCGGGCGAAGTGCGCTGGCGGGAGGACGCGCCGCGGGCCAAGCTGGACCTGGTCACCACCGTCGACTTCCGGATGACCAGCACCTGTACGTACTCCGACATCGTGCTGCCGGCCGCGACCTGGTACGAGAAGCACGACATCTCCACCACCGACATGCACCCGTTCGTGCACTCGTTCAACCCCGCCATCGCCCCGCCGTGGGAAACCCGCACCGACTTCGACGTTTTCAAGACCATCGGCGAGGCCTTCTCGCGGCTCGCGGCCGAGCATCTGGGCACTCGCACCGACGTGATCGCCGCGCCGCTGCTGCACGACACCGCCGACGAACTGGCCCAACCCGCCGGCATCGTCCGCGACTGGAAGCACGGCGAGTGCGACCCGATCCCGGGCGTGACGATGCCGCAGCTGGTTACCGTCGAGCGCGACTACGGCGCGGTCGCAGCGAAGATGGCGGCCCTCGGGCCACTTGTCGACACGCTGGGCACCGGGGTCAAGGGCGTCAGCTGGAAGCCCGCCGCGGCGGTCGACCTGCTCGGGCGCACCAACGGGCGGGTCCGCGGCGGCGTTGCCGACGGGCGGCCCAGGCTGACCCGCGACATCCACCTGGCCGAGGCGATCCTCGCCTTGTCGGGCACTACCAACGGCCAGGTCGCCGTGCAGGCATGGAAGGACCTCGAAGAGCGCACGGGCGTGCGGCTGGCCGATCTGGCCGAGGAACGCGCCGGTGAGCGGATCAGCTTCGCCGACACGCAGGTGCAGCCCCGTGCGGTGATCACCTCCCCGGAGTGGTCGGGCAGCGAGACCGGCGGCCGACGCTACTCGCCGTTCGTGGTCAACGTCGAGCGCAAGAAGCCATGGCACACCCTGACCGGCCGGATGCACTTCTTCCTCGATCACGACTGGATCGCCGAGTACGGCGAGGCGCTGCCGACCTACCGGCCGCCGCTGGACTACGTCCGGCACTTCGGCGAGCAGGGGCTGCGCGAGGGCGGCTGGCCGGAGATCACGGTGCGCTACCTGACCCCGCACTCAAAGTGGTCGATCCACTCGGAGTACCAGGACAACCTGCACATGCTGCGGCTGTTCCGCGGCGGGCCGGTGATCTGGATGAGCCCTGCCGACGCCGCGAAGATCAGCGTGGCCGACAACGACTGGATCGAGGCCTACAACCGCAACGGCGTGGTGGCCTGCCGGGCGGTGGTGACGCACCGGATGCCGGAGGGGACGGTGTTCATGTATCACGCGAAGGACCGGCATCTGATGACCCCGAAGTCGGAGGTGTCCGGCTGGCACGGCGGTGGCGACAACTCCCTCACCCGGCTGGTCGTCAAGCCGACACACATGATCGGCGGGTACGCGCAGTTGTCCTACGGGTTCAACTACTACGGGCCCACGGGCAACCAGCGCGACGAGATCACCGTCATCCGCCGCCGCGCCCAGGAGGTCGAGTACTCATGAGGGTCATGGCGCAGATGTCGATGGTGATGAACCTCGACAAGTGCATCGGCTGCCACACCTGCACGGTGACCTGCAAGCAAGTGTGGACCAACCGGCCGGGGACCGAGTACGTGTACTTCAACAACGTGGAGACTAAGCCGGGCGTCGGCTATCCGAAGCGGTACGAGGACCAGGAGCAGTGGCACGGCGGCTGGGCGCTCGACAAGAAAGGCCGGCTACGGCTCAAGGCGGGCGGGCGGCTGCGCAAGCTGCTGACGATCTTCTACAACCCGGACCTGCCGACGATCGACGACTACGGCGACCCGTGGACCTACGACTACCAGACCCTCATCCAGGCTCCGCTCGGCACCCGCAACCCCAGCGTCCATTCGATTTCCGCGCTGACCGGCAAGGACATGAAGGTCAACTGGGGCAGCAACTTCGAGGACGACCTGGCCGGCGCACCGGAGCGGGCGATGACCGACCCGAACCTGGCCGGGCTGCAGGACAAGGTCAAGATGGAGTTCGAGCAGGTGTTCATGTTCTACCTGCCGCGCATCTGCGAGCACTGCCTCAACCCGTCCTGCGTCGCGTCCTGCCCCTCGGGGGCGATGTACAAGCGCGAGGAGGACGGCATCGTCCTGGTGGACCAGGACAAGTGCCGGGGCTGGCGGATGTGTGTCTCGGGGTGCCCGTACAAGAAGGTGTACTTCAACCACCGCACCGGCAAAGCCGAGAAGTGCACCTTCTGCTTCCCGCGCATCGAGGCCGGCCAGCCGACGATCTGCTCGGAAACGTGCGTCGGGCGGCTGCGCTACCTGGGCCTGATCCTCTACGACGCCGACAAGGTCCTCGACGCCGCCGCCACCCCGGACGAGCAGGATCTCTACGAGGCGCAGATGTCGGTGTTCCTCGACCCCGAGGACCCGCAGGTGCAGGCCGCGGCGGCCGAGCAGGGCATCCCCGAGGACTGGATGCAAGCAGCGCGTCGCTCGCCGATCTACCAGCTCGCGGTGCGGCACCGGGTGGCGCTGCCACTGCACCCGGAGTACCGCACCCTGCCGATGGTCTGGTACATCCCGCCGCTGTCGCCGGTGTCGGACATCGTGCACGCCGAAGGCTACGACGATGCTGATCCCGATCAGGTGTTCGCGACCATCGACGCGCTCCGGATCCCGATCGAGTACCTGGCCAGCCTGTTCACTGCCGGCAAGGCCGAAACCGTGCAGCTGGTGCTACGCAAGCTGGCGGTGGTCCGCGCCATCCAACGCGCCGGACAGCTCGGTCTCGTCCCCAACGAGAAGCTGACCGCAACGGTGAACGCCAGCCTGGACGATTTGGACGACCTGTACCGGCTGCTCGCGATCGCCAAGTACGACGACCGCTACGTGATCCCGAAGGCCCACGCCGAAGACGCCGGCGCCCTGATGGGTCAGCACGAACAGCTGTTCTGCAGCCTGGACACCGACGGCGGGCCCGGGATGGGCGGCAACGGTCCCCCTGGCCCGCACGGCGTTCAGAGCTGGCGGCCGGACGGGCGCACCCAACTGCCGGTGCTCGGCCAGGACGACTGATGACCGCTACATGCAAACTCGCCTCGGTGCTGCTGCAGTACCCGACGAGCGCCCTGTTCGATGGCCTGGACGAACTCGACGCGTACGCCGCGCAGACGGCGCCCAAGCCGGCCCGCGCGGCGTTCGGGCAGTTCCTGACCTGGCTGCGCGCCACACCGCCGACCGAGGTCGCCCAGCACTACGTCGAGACGTTCGACCTGCGAAGGCGGTGCGCGCTGTACCTGACCTACTACCGCTACGGCGACACCCGCAAACGCGGCATGGCGATGATCGCGTTCAAGACTGCCTACCGCGACGCCGGGTTCGTCCCGTCCGGGCAGGAGCTGCCGGACTATCTGCCGATGGTGCTGGACTTCGCCGACCTGTGCCCGCGCGGGGAGCGGCTGCTGCACGCGCACCGGGCCGATCTGGAGCTGCTGCGCCGCGCCCTGGACGAAGCCGCGACGCCGTACGCCTCGATCGTGGCCGCCGTCTGCGGGCAGCTGCCCAAGCTCGGCCGCCGCGAGATCGGGCAGGTGCTGAAAGCGTGGGAGTCCGGACCGCCCCAGGAAGACGTAGGGCTGGAACCGTTCGCGCCCCCGGAGTACCTGGCCGGCTACAACGCGGGCACACCCGGGCGGCCGCGATGAGCAGCACCAGCGCCTGGCAGATCTTCGTGTGGGTGGCGCTTCCGTACCTGGCGCTCGGCATCTTCGCCGTCGGGCACATCTGGCGATGGCGGTACGACCAGTTCGGCTGGACCAGCCGCTCCACCCAGCTGCAGGAACGGCGGCTGCTCAAATGGGGCGCCCCCGCGTTCCACTACGGCACCTTCGCCGCCATCGGCGGGCATGTGATCGGCGTGCTGATCCCCGAACGCTGGACCCGCGCCATCGGCATCCCCGAGAACGTCTACCGGTGGTTCTCCGCCGGCGCCGGGACCCTGGCCGCGGTGCTGATCATCGCCGGGGTGATCATCCTGGCCGGCCGGCGGCTGCTGGTGCCCCGGGTCCGGGCGACTACCAGCCCGGTCGACTACCTCGCGCTGATCCTGCTGCTGATCATCATCATCACCGGGGTCGTACCCACCATCTTCATCAACTTGCTCGGCCACGGCTACGACTACCGCACCACGGTCGCGCCCTGGTTCCGCGGCCTGTTCAGCGGCTCCCCCGACGTCACAGCGATCGCGAACGCGCCGGTCGTCTACCAGGTGCACGCCGCCTCCGCGTGGCTGATCTGGGCGGTGTGGCCGTTCAGCCGGCTCGTGCACGCCTGGAGCGCCCCGCTGTGGTACCTGTGGCGGCCCTACATCGTCTACCGCAGCCGCAAAGCCGTCCCTCCCGCCGAACCAGGCACCAGCGGCCGCCGCTGGCGCAAGATCGGCGTCCCCTACTAGGCCGCCAGCGAAACCGGGAACAATCACTGCTGTGAGCACCGATACGGGCGGGCAGGCACGATCCCTTGGCCGGACGGCGACGGCTGTCCGGGATCTGCACCCGGGCTACTTCGCGTTCGTGATGGCCACCGGCATCATCTCCACCGGAACGTTCCTGCTCGAGCCGTCGTGGCTGTCCCGTGCGCTGCTGGCCGCCGCCTCAGCCGGGCTGGTCGTGCTGGGCGCGGCGCTGGCCGCCCGGCTCGTGTTCTTCCGCTCCAGCGTGGCCGCCGACATCCAGGCGCCGGACCGGGTGTTCGGGTTCTTCACCATCACCGCCGGGCTGGACGTGCTCGGCGTCCGGCTCGCACTGGCCGGCCATCCGCTGGCCACCGCCATCCTGGCCGCGCTCGCCGCCGCCGTGTGGCTGGTGCTCACCTACGGCGTGCCCGCCAGCCTGCTGCTCACCCGGGCACACGACTCGGTCCTCGGGGGCGTCAACGGCAGCTGGCTGCTGTGGATCGTCGCCACCCAGTCCCTGTCGATCGCGGCAGCGGTCCTGGTCCCGGCCTGGCCCTCGCAGTCAGCCCTGCTGGCCCCGGTCGCCGCCGGGCTGTGGTGCGTCGGGCTGCTGCTCTACCTGATGGTCGTCGCGCTGATCCTGCTGCGCTGGCTGACCGTCCCCATGACGCCCGCCACCCTCGGCCCGCCCTACTGGATCCTGATGGGCGCCACCGCGATCTCCGTGCTGGCCGGCGCCCTGGACCTCGCCCTTCCCGCAGGTATCCCGGTCGTGCGCGCGACCGCCGGCTTCGTCGAGGGGTTCACCTTCGCCCTGTGGGCGTTCGGCACCTGGTGGATCCCGCTGCTGGTCATCCTGGGCCTGTGGCGGCACGTCCGGCGGCACTGGCCGCTCACCTACGAGCCCACCCTGTGGAGCGTCGTGTTCCCCCTCGGCATGTACAGCGTTGCCACCCTGACCTTCGGCAAAGCCGCCCACCTGGCATTCATGGAACCCCTCGCCCGGTTCATGCTCTGGGTCGCCGTCGCGGCATGGGTGCTGGTCGCCGCCGCGTTCCTCGACCGGCTCGTCCGCCATTCGCACGAACCCTCATCCGGATCGCCAGCGCCGTCCTCCGGCACGGCGCCGACCTACGACATGACTACGGAGAAGAAGCTGCCGTGACCGTGGCGCTGATCACCGAGGCCGACGCGAACTGCATGGCAACCGTCGCTGACGTGATGGTGCGCCACCCGAAACTCTGTCATGAGTACAGTACCGTCGGCGACGTTCGTCAGCTCTTCGCCGACGATCACGTGCACGCCGTCCTGATTATGTCCGGTACCCGGTTGCTCACCGTCATTGACCGTGCCGACCTCGGCCCGGAGGCGACCGACTCAGCGCCGGCTGCGCGGCTTGGCCGGCTGAGCGGGCGGGTGACCGCGCCGGCGGCGCCGGCGGAGACCGCACTGCAGCAGATGATCGCGGCCAGCCGGCGCCGGCTTGCCGTTGCCGGGCCGGATGGCACGCTGCTCGGCCTGCTATGTCTCAAGCGCAGCGGCACCGGTTTCTGCTCGGACGAAAACGTTCACCAGCGGCAACGTGAACACCTCAAGCAACCGGTCACCGGAGCCCCGGTGACCGGCCAGTACTAGGGCGTGTCCCGTGGATCTTCGAAGCGGGATCGTGTAGACCAGTGCGATGCTTGACCGACTGAATCGTCATGACCTGTCCGATGAGGAATGGGAGCGCCTGCGGGTGCTCCTGCCTGGCGGTCC
>Ga0224557_1002285_pt1 | contig 16616 bp, 21 predicted proteins | sample 714S31014metaG_FD_180677 | JGI IMG/M metagenome (GOLD analysis project Ga0224557, IMG submission 180677) | Peat soil microbial communities from Stordalen Mire, Sweden - 717 S3 10-14 | ecosystem: Environmental > Terrestrial > Soil > Wetlands > Peat | place: Sweden: Norrbotten County, Stordalen...
TGATTAGGCTGCCGGGGTCAGATCGAGCATGTCCTGCAGGCGGGCGAAGACCGGCGTGTCCCCGTCCGGGAGCGCGCGCCAATGTCGCGGCGATCCGCAGACGGGCAGGCGCGTGGATCACCGGATCGAGCGAATCCGTTCCCATTGATGGCTCCTCTAGAAGCGGACGAGCCGCTTGCCGGTCGCGGCCGTGTAGCCGGTTGCCCTGGCGAAGACACCGGCGACCAGCCACGCTCCGATCGGGCCGACGAGACCGTCGATGACGACCACGAACGTGGCCCGAGCTGCGGCCGTCGAGCTGGTCGTTCGTCTCGCTCGGGCGGCGTTCATCAGCCGCATTGACCTTGCGCTCGAGACCAGAGCGATCGTGGCGTGCGTCGGGGCGCTGGTCGCGCGGCTGGCGCTTCTTGAGACCGGCATCGGTCGCTGCTCCCGACGCGCGCGAGCAGCGACAGGATGTCCCTAGTCGGCGCGCGGTGACCACTGGAACGTGCGGGCCGCGATCAGCAGCGCAGCGATTCCCCACACGGCGACGATCAGTAGGTCGGTTGCAGCGATGCCGCTGCCGTGTGTGTGGGTGATCGGCGTCAGCAGAGCCTCTTCGAGGTGATGGATCGGGAACAGCGTCGCGACGTCACGCAGGAACTTGGGAATCAAGCTCTCGCTGATGAACACGCCCGAGATGAAGTACAGCGGCAGCACCGTGAGGTTGGTGACCGGCGCGGCGGCATCTGCGCTGGCGATCAGCGGCGCGATCGCGAACGCGATGCACGAGAACGCCGCCGCGCCCAGGACGACCGCGAGCACCAGGCCAGGCATTGTCGATTGGGGTATCCGCACGCCGTATGCGAGCTTGCCGATGGCCAGCAGCAGCGCCGACATCACGATCGCGACGACGACGCTCACTGCGGCGCGGCTGGAGACGACAAATCCGGCGGGCAGCGGCGTGCCGCGCAGACGCTTGAACTCGCCGTTCTCGCGTTGCGTGACGATCACCTGGGTGAGGTTGACGAACGTCGCCGAGATGATCCCAAGCGCCATGATCCCCGGCACGTAGAACGTGTCGATGTTGATCCGCTGGCCGTCGACGACAGTCGTGCCCTTGAAGATTCCCGCGAAGATCACGAGAAACACGATCGGCAGCAGGACCGTGAAGTAACGCGACTGAGGGTTGCGCCAGAACCGCGCGAGGTCCGAGTGGAACTGATGGGCGAACAGGCGCCAGCCTTTCATTGCGCTTGCTCCTGTACATCCGAGAGCCTGAGATAGATGTCCTCGAGCGTCGGGCGCCCTATGGTCAGGTCGCTGAGGTGGTCGCCGTGCTCCAGCGCCCATCCGGCGAGCGCGTACAGCGCTCGGGCGGGTTCGAGCGCGCTGAAGTGGACGCGGCCGTCGTCGCCCAGCCGCGCGGCCGATGCCAGTTCGCCGGGCAGCTCGGAAAGACCGGCTCCCGCCGGCAGCGAGAACGAGATGTCGCTCAGCTCCCGGTCGCGGCCGCCGAGCGTCTGGGGCGTGCCCTCGGCGACGATCTCTCCGGCGCTGATCACGGCCAAGCGGTCCGCCAGTGCCTGCGCCTCGTCCATGTAGTGCGTCGTCAGGAAGATCGTCTTGCCTAGGTCGCGGAGGTCGGCGATCACGTGCCAGGCGTGGTGGCGTGCGGATGGATCGAAGCCGGTCGTCGGCTCGTCAAGGAACACAAGCTCGGGGTCGCCGATCAGCGCCAGCGCGACGTCGAGGCGGCGCAGCTGGCCGCCGGAGAGCTGCTTGGTGCGGGCATCGGCCTTGTCGGTCAGGCCGACCAACTCGATCGTGTCCGCCACCCCCCGGGGGTGTGGGTAGTAACCAGCGTAGAGCGCGACCAGCTCGCGAACGCTCAACTCGGTGGGCATCGTGCACGACTGCAGCACCAGACCCAGCCGCGAGCGCCAACCCCGCTCGGCGGCGGCCGGATCCTCGCCGAGCACGCTCACCTCGCCGCCGTTGCGCGACCGGTAGCCCTCGAGGATCTCGACCGTCGTCGTCTTCCCGGCGCCGTTAGGCCCGAGGAACGCGAACACCTCGCCGCCGTGGACCTCGAGGTCGATCCCGCGCACCACCTCGTGCTCGCCGTAGGACTTCCGCAGCCCGCGAACGGTGATCACTGGCGCGCTCATCCTCGGTCTCCGGCCGTTCCCCAGCCGCCGACGAGCGAGCCGATCTGACGACGTGCCGACATCAAGGCCTCCTGTCGAATCGAAACCATGACCATATAGCCAGGTCGCCGGCTCGCTATCCGCAGTTTCCCGTCTTACTGGCCAAGAAGCCAACGGTTCATCCCCAAGCTGATCGCAATCACCGCGGGCTGGCACCTGGCCGCGGTGACAGCCCGGCCACCTGCGCAGCACCCCGTCGGCTACTCCAACCACCGGCGCCATCCGGGGTAGGCCGGGGGTCCCCTTGCGCGAAACTCGCGCACCACTGATGACATGGCTCCCGCCAGATCGCGGCCGGATCCGGCGACCAAAAACGGGCGAGCGTTGGCCCCGCTCCGCCTCGTTGCCAGCACCCCGGAGATCACCGGACCCGTGACGACGTTCTCGTCCGCGACCGGAAGTAGTCACGATCACCCCGTCAGGGCCACGGCCAACGGGCTACCGGTTGCGGACACGTTGGGTCCCGTCCGGGCCGGTGCGCGGCGTCAAAGCCTTCGTACGCCGTCGCTCGCTACCGGCCCACGCCTCAAGCGGCCACGCCCACGCCGTGACCGCATTGCGCTGCCACCAGCAACGCCAGCGACTGCGAGCGCGGCAATCGAGATCGCGGTATAGCACTCGCACGACGACGGCGACCAGAATCGCAGAGGGAGTCGTCCGCTCAGCCGTGCTTTCCGCGCAAAGCGCAACCGCCTGGCCAGGATGTCGGCAGTAGTGTCGCGACACCGGAGCGGGTCTGGCGCACAACTTCTCGCCTGGAAGCGGTCGCTGGGGTTCGCTCTGGAGCGCGACTCCTTTCGGGAAGTTCACGGGGCCGATATTCAGGCAGGAAGATCGCCGCTCTTGGCGAGGAACACCTTCTGCTCGTCGTGCATCTCATCGGGAAACGCGAGGAACCAGCGGCAGCTCGGTGGCTCCTGCTGCTGGTCGAGCATGGTCGTGGCGAAGGCAAGGCCAACGGGTGAGTCGAGGCCGTTGGTGTAGTGGCTGGGGTACTCGATGTAGCCGAGCAGCGATCCGACACTCACGGTGACGCCGAGCTCATCGCGCGCCACCCGCTGCACCGCCTGCACCGCCGGCTCGCCGAAGCGAACCGTCCCACCCGGGAGGCTCCAGGTTCCTTTGCACGGCTCCGAATCACGTAACTGGAGCAGGACGCCCCGTTCAGGCGATGCGATCACGAGCTCGACCGTCAGCCTTGGGACACGGCTGAAGATTGAGTCGAACTCCTCCTTGGGGAGCGGCCCGCGTGTCACGTCATAGCCGCGCGGCCTGCGCGGTAGGCACGAAGCACAAAGTGATAGGGGAGCCGGTCCGACAGCGGCTGATGAACCTGGAATCCGGCCTTCTCGCACTCCGCGATCGCCTCCTGCAGCTTGTAGCGAAGATGCGTCGGCGGCCCTGGTTCGCTCGGCCCCTCCCGATCCCAGTCGATAACCAGCAAGAAGCCGTCAGGCCTTAGCAGCCGGTGCATTTCCTCGAGCGCCCGTTCGCTTCGGACCTCATGCAGGAGGTTGACCGCCAAGACCCTGTCGACGCTGCCGTCATCAAGCGGCACCGCATTCCCGGTGATCTCGATGACCTCGGCGTTGCTCACCGACGCAAGCCGCTCCGACAGGTGGACGATCATCTCCGGGCTCTCGTCGACAGCGACAACTCGCCCCTTAGGAAGACGCTCGGCGAGCACCAGTGAGATCCGCCCCGTCCCGGCGCCGTAATCCAGCACCGTCTCTGCACCGGTCAGCTCAAGCAGATCAGTGACCGCGCCGTCCGGCAGGTACACATCCCGCTCGGCCGCGTCAAGCGTTGAGGCCATGGCCGGATCGAACTTGCGGGAGTCACGCTCACCCATCATGACGCCACGTTATATCCCAGCCATTCACGGCGCTCACTGTCATCGTGACGTGAGTGCTCAAATTGCGCGCTCCCGGCGTCCTACTCATGCGGACGTACCGGCTGGTGTCTGTTCGTCGATGTCAGGTTCGTCGAGCATCGCCATCACCTTGACCACGATCAGGACAATCATGGAGAACTCGACCAAAGCGGATACTCCAAGCAACCAGTAGGACGACGATAGGAAGGTCCAGATGACGAGCCCGAAGACGACTGCCATCGGCACGACCATGCCGTACAGGAGGCGGAGATCAGCGTCGATCACGGACCTAATTGCCTGATCCACGCCGTGCAGCGGGTCCAGACGCGTCCTCCGCTTCCGTCCCCGTGGCAGTAAGGAGCCGAAGTGGTGTTTGCGGGCGAAGGCGTGAATGGGTGCGGTCGCTTGCATGGCTTGCCGCCTTTGTTGATGTGCCTCAAACCTACGGCTACATCACGTGCTATTCATCCGCACCTACTCCTGCACCTGAATGAGTACTTTGCGGCAAGCCCGCGGGGATTGACCGAAAGCATCGCCCGCGCCGGGGTGCTCTACGCGACCTGTGACGCGCGACGGACCGTGCACGGCGGCTACAAGCTACTGCTCAGCTACCGCCACAGCCTGACTTCCGGCTGGTACACCCTCACACTCGACACCCGCAACGGTCACCGCTAGCACGCAAAGAGACGCTCGGTCACGCTGTACTGACGACTCGTGAGACGGCAGCGGAGCCCGCGCCAACACGAAGGCGGGTCTTGACAGCTGAATCCACAAGAGACGTGCCATTCGCCAGAAGCAGTTATCTCGAATTCGGGATAAAAGCGGGGCTGACGGGAGGACGTACCGCACCGGTGCAGTACCTCTGCAGCGTCGCCGCGTGGCCTGCGGCAGCTGTCCCGTCTCCGGCAGCCGCCGCGCTCGGAATTGGGCGAAGTCGCAAGGTCCGGGTCGGCAGACGTGCGACTCGATCAGGACGATCGCATCGTTGCGTGGAGGTACGATAGGTAGCCCGTCCCGGCGCTGCATCCTGTGGATCGGAAGACCCGACCAGGAGGTGGATGTCTGTGGCGATACTCGATCTGGACCGTTCTGCGGCCCACGATGACGATGTCGGTGAGCAGAAGCTCTCCGTCCGCTCCCCGATGTCGATGTGGCGCAGGCGGCTCGCTCCGTACGCGCAGTCGCAGAGAGTCCGGAGTTCTATGCAGTTCCTCACGTCGGTGGTCGCCTATCTGGCGCTTGCGGTCCTGACTTATGAGTCGATTTCGGTCTCGCCGCTCCTGGCGCTGGGGCTGGCGCCTCTGGCAGGCGGCTTTCTGGTCCGGACCTTCATCGTCTTTCACGACTGCACGCACGGTTCGTTCTGGCCGTCCAAGCGCGGCAATGAGTGGGTCGGCAGGGTTTGCGGGCTGTTGACGCTCAGTGCCTTCGCTCGCTGGCGCTACGAGCACGCGGTCCACCATGCGACCGTCGGCGACCTTGACCGTCGCGGCACGGGTGACATCCGGACTCTCGCCGTTGCCGAGTACAACGCGCGATCACCGGTGCGTCAGCGCGCATACCGTGTGTTCCGCAACCCCTTGGTGATGTTCGGAGTCGGGCCGGTGTTCGTGATGATGATCGGGCCGCGCATCTGGAGCTCCAAGCAGCGGCCGCGTCTGCGTCACAGCGTGATGCTCACCGATCTCGCGCTGCTTGTGGTGGGCGGCACTCTGATGGTCCTACTCGGCCCGGTCGATTTTCTGCTCACCTGGCTGCCGGCAGTGCTGATCGCGGGCTCCGCCGGGATCTTCCTGTTCTATGTTCAGCACCAGTATGAGGACGTCTACTGGGAGCGGCACTCCGAATGGAGCTTCCCCGCGGCGGCGCTGCAGGGTAGCTCGTACTTGCGGCTCCCCCGGGTGCTGCAGTACTTCACGGGCAACATTGGACTGCACCACGTTCATCACATGAGCTCGCAGATCCCGAACTACAACCTCCAGCGCGCCCACGACGAGGTCCCAGCATTTCACGCCGCGCCGGTGTTCTCGCTACGAGAGGCCGTGAAGCTGACGCGGCTCAAGCTGTGGGACGAGGACGCGGGGCGGATGGTGACCTTCGAGGACGCCCGGACGTCACGCAGTACGGCCTGAGCGGTGCCGTCGCACTTCCCCGACATGACAGAGAGCCGAGACCGGGCTGTCCTGTGGGCGTGTCGGCGGCGCGTCAGTCGTCTTGGTTCAGTTCTCGAAGCGACAGGCTGAGCGTGACGGCGGAGCTGGCTTTGACTCGCGTTCGGGCGAGCATCACGATTGAGCTGGCGGGTGGCGGCGGTCTAGCGGTCCAGACCGCCACCCGGCCCGTTAGGGCCACGGAAGCGCTCGTAGTAGGAGCCCTCACCGGAGAGCGGTGACGCTGGAGGCGAAGCTGCGTCCGGGGCGGAGGCATGCTGCGTGTAATGCTCGCGGGCGGTCGCGAGTTGAGCGCGTAGCTCGGGTAGCTCCTGGTCGCGATGAAGCGCGGGCAGGCGCTCGTCATCGAGTACGGCTTGCGCGACGTCGAGATTGTGCTCGAAGTAGAGGCGCATGGCGCGCTTGTTGTGTTGGTTGGCGAGACCGAAGACCGTGTTGTTCATGTTCACGACGTCGCGAGGGAGGCCACCCAAGTCGAGAAGGTGTCGCCCGTAGGCCGGCACGAGCGCGATCGCGGCCGCGATCTGATTGCGGGCGCGCTGAGTCTGCTTCTCGGGGAGGTCAGAGTTCGCGACGCGGCTGTAAAGAACGTCGAGCGGATGCATGACGTAGAGACGCGTCGGCGGCCCGGCCGGCGAACGTATCTCGATCTCCTGAGCGTTGCGGGCCACGTTGGCCCCGCGCATACCGTGAGGCTTCGGCAGGAAATCGACCTCACGCTCGTAACCATCACTGTCAGCGAACGTCACGACGCCGCTTAAGGGGCCCTTCGAGTCGTGGCCGGGCATCCGCCAGGTGCCGTTCAGAAGGTCTGCGATCGCGCCTACAGCGCGATCTGTGCCTTGGAAGTCGACGTCGCGAGAGGCGACGGTGTGCTCCCCGGCAGGGAGATACGCGTCGAGCTGTGATCGCCATAGGGCAACGGCTTGGCCGCCGATCAGTACGAGGCGGTGTTCGTTGATAGCCGGCGCGATGCGACTGATGATCCGCTCGGTCTCCTCGACGCTGAGCGGCGGCAGCTCCGGGCTAGGGTTACTGGTAGAGCTGGTACTCATCAAAGCGTGGCTGCGGAGAGCTGAGCACGTGCCTGGCGCGCTCGGGCCCGAACGCGAAGGACTCACTCTCACGCTTGACCTGGGCGGAACTCTTGCGCCCCTCCGCGACCGCGAGGTCGTCCGCCCGGCGGGCGGCTTCCTTCTCGGCGGCGCGCTGCGCGAAGCTGATGTGGGAGATCCTGACCATGTCTAAATGGTATCGGCGCGAGCCGCGGGCGCCAAAAGGGGTGGCGTGTCTCACGAGACTGTCCGTGCGTGTTCGATGCGGTAGCGCATGTCCCAGGTGGCGATCGCCTCCGGGATCTGCTCGAGCGCGATCGTCGCGAGCCTGCGGCCACTCAGCGACTTGGCGGCCGTGAAGCTCACATGGTGCTCGACGGGCGATGCGTCGCCTCGGCTCCTGAGAACGGCCGCGACTTCGCGGCCGGATGGAGGATGGAGGAGCCGCGTCACCGCGCGGCCTCTCTAGAGTCTCGCGGGATGCTGATCGCGACCCACGACGGTTCGTTTCACGCCGACGAGGTCTTCGCCATCGCCGTGCTCAGTCTGCTTGGCGATCCCGTTGAGGTGGTGCGCACGCGCGACGGCGACGCTCTAGCGCAGGCCGACCTACGCGTCGATGTCGGCTTTCGCGACGACGCCACCATGGGGGACTTCGACCACCACCAGCGAGACTTCGTCAGCGCGCGGCCCAACGGTGTCAGCTACGCCTCGTTCGGTCTCGTATGGCGCGAGTTCGGAGCGAAGGTCTGCGACGCCGACCAAGAGGTCGCCGACGCCATCGACGTAACGCTCGTGCAACCCGTGGACGCGAACGACACCGGCCAGCAGCTCACCCAGTCGCTGATCGAGGGTGTGGATCCGATGACCGTCAACGCAATCATCGGCGGCTTCAACGCACGCTGGGATGAAGCGCTGACGCCCGAACAGGAGCGCGAGCGCTTTGACCAGGCCGTCGCCCTGGCCCGGGACATCCTCGCCCGCGAGGTGGCCTCCGCCGCCGCCGGCCGCCGCGCCCAGCGCATCGTGCGCGAGGCGATCGCCGGGGCGCCCGACCCGCGCGTCGTCGAGCTGCCGATCAATGCGCCGTGGAAGCAAGTGCTCGTGCCCGAGACGGCCGAGGCCCTGTTCGTGATCTACCCCAAACGCCAGGGGTTCGGGCTCGAAGCGGTACCGCGCGCACTCGGCTCGTTCGAAAACCGGCGCGACCTGCCGGCCAAGTGGGGCGGGCTCCAAGGCGCCGACCTCGTTGCGGCCACAGGCGTCGAGGAAGCGCTTTTTTGCCACGCCAAGCGGTTCCTCGCAGTCGCCCGGACCCGCGCCGGCATCAAGCGGCTCGCCGAACTCGCTCTGACCGATAGCTGACCCGTCAGAACCAGCAGCGCTCGTTCCGCACGTCTGGTCGTCTATTTCTTCCCCCACCCTTCGGCCTTGTCCGCGGCAGTGAGTAACAGCGTCCGTGTACACGCAGGTCGGCTCGGCAGCGGCGGCGTAGCACCGGCATCAATCTCCGGGACATCCTTGCCCGGGAGAGCGAACCACGGGTAGCCATTTTGCTCCCGCATCAGCACCAAAGAGCGCACCACGGGCAACTGCTGGCGGCGGGAGACGTTGGATGGACGCTGCCCGCAGCGTTCACGTTTCGTAGGTCGGGATGATGACGGCGCGGGCCAAGGTGTGGCTGAACAGGTTGAAGCCCAGGAGGGCTGGAGTGGCGTCCGCGCCAACGCCGAGGGTTTCGACATCCACGGCGTGGACGGCGCTCCCGATCGGACGCCTCCTATTGGTGCGAAGGAGCCACGATTTCGGCTCCGACCCCTGGCGGCGAGCGCCTCCGCAACCGGACAAAAGGAGCCACGCGAGCATGCCGGTCTGGCATGACTGGTCCGTCGGGTAGGACCTCAACCAGAATCACCCTGAGTAGATATGGTTTCTGGCGTCTGATCGCCCCGAACTGGTCGGTTTTCTGCACGGTTTGGACACCCTGGACAGCTTGGATGTTGCCACGAGTGTTGCCACGGATCTGGAACGGGTGGTCGCTTCATCTCCGGTCCAGGGGGGGCGTCGCGACGCCCTTTTTATCAAGAGTTATCAAGGTTCATCAACTTTTCTTGATAACTCATGAGAAGTCCTGATACGTGCCGGTCGTGGATCCGCTCGCGAACCCTTATGCGATGGGTGCCGGCAATCCTCCGCCGGCGCTGACCGGCCGGGAGCCGCAGAAGGAAAGGATGGACAGCGCCGGATCCAATCGAGATTCGCTCAGACACAGATTTCCGAGCTGAACTTGCCGACGCGGCCTACCAGGCGCTGCTGCGTCTTGATCGCCGCAAGGCGCTGGGGGAGAGGCTGAAATCGTTCACCGCGATCCTCACAGGCTTCAAGGTTGGCGCGTCCACGGATGGAACGGTCGAGTTCTCGTTCGACCAGGAGCGGGTGACTGCTTCTACCGGGAACCTTGAACGCGATCTCACGCAGCTACTCGTCGAACTCGGAGCAGCAGCCAAGGACCATGAGACCGGTGTCGTATTTCTCGTAGACGAAATGCAGTTTCTGAAGCGTGAGGAGATGGAGGCCGTTGCGGCGGCGATGCATCGCATCTCCCAGCTCAAGCTGCCAGTCGCTCTGGTCGGAACCGGTCTACCGCAGTTCCCGGGCCTCATGGTGGACGCAAAGTCCTACGCCGAGCGGTTGTTCGCGTATCCCGAGATCGGGCGCCTAAGCGAGACGGCCGCACGCGACGCGCTAGTTCAGCCGGCAGCGGCCGAGGGCGTCGAATATGAGCCAGCAGCGCTTGAGCGAGTCGTTGAGCTGTCGGGGTGCTACCCCGCGTTCATTCAGGCCTACGGCAAAGAGGTCTGGAACATGGCGCCGAGCTCGCCAATCACAATCGCTGATGTCGAGGCCGCCGAACCACTCGTGATGCGCAAGCTGGACGATGAGTTCTTCCACGTGCGCTTCGAAAAGGCGACGCCTGCCGAACGCCGCTACATGGCGGCGATGGCTGACGTTGGCAATGGCCCGCATCGTGCCCGGGATGTCGTCAAGCGGCTCGGTAGCAGCTCCGGTACGTCGGTCTACCGCGACTCGCTGATCAAGAAGGGCCTGATTTTCAGTCCTGCCTTTGGGCTCGTTGACTTCACGGTGCCTCATTTCGCACCGTTCATGCGTCGTCGCTATCCATTCGAGCCACGCGTGGTCTCTTAGGCACGGCTCGCCAGCGGAGCTCACGCGGGTGCTTGCACCGCCCTTGTGTCGTCGCCGAGGGGTGGGACTGTTGCCAAAACTGTTGCCACGTGCTCCCAGGCCGGCAACGAGAGTTGAATACAATAGGACGCAGCAACAGAGAAGCCCCGCAGAACGGGGCTTCTCACAATGCGCCCGAGTGGACTCGAACCACCACGGACTATTAGTCCACAAGGCCCTCAACCCGAATCACCTCGCGTAGATACGGTTTCTGGCGTCTGAGGGTCGCAAAATGGCAGGTTTTCTGCACGGATTGGACACCCTGGACAGGGTGGATGTTGCCACGAGTGTTGCCACGGGTTCGCGCTGGGGGTCGTCCGCCGCGGTCACGTTGTCGCGCCATTGCGATCGTTAGCTCTGGCGATCGCCGGATGATGAAAGGAGTCGCGCGCGTGCGCGGCGGTGCGGGCCGGAAGACGCCTGGAGCGGGGATCTCTGGAGTCGATGCCGATGACCTGGGCGATCTGCTTGAGCGGCTCGAGGCGCGGATCGGCGCGCGCTGAGGATCAGGCCGGGCCCGTGGGCACGCGGCCCGAGGCGGCACCGTCTGCCGCGCGCATCGCCGCGCGTGACGGAGGCTTGACGGTCGCTAGATCTGCGAACACTCCGATGCTCCCGGCGTCGGTGCGTAGCGAGCCGGACTGGGTGTTCGGGACCGCGCGGCCGTCCCAGCCGCGCAGGTAGACGTTCGGGGAGGTCTGTGCGTGCTTGGTAATCAGGCCAGCGAGTTTGACCGCGAAGTCATACAGCCGCGCGTCGTGGTTCTCGGAGTAGAGCGCCAGCAGCCCGCGGATCAGTACCGAGTCGTATTGCGGTCCGTCGGCGAATGGCGCGAGCCACTTGATGTCGTCGCGGGCACGTTGATCGGCTTTCCTGCACCACGACTGCTTGCCGGTCCCCTCGCACAGGGCGGTCATGGCGGCGACGATCGCGCCCTCGCCGTCATGTGGCATCGCGACGCGCTTGGGGCCGGCGCTGGCCTTCTTGTCGGCCGCGGCGGTAGGGCTGGCCGTAGCCGCGCCGTGGCCAGGCTCGGTCGTGTTGAAGCTCGCACCGCCACGCATCAGCTGGCTCGGCTTGCAGCTCTTGGAGCCGGTCTTGCACGGCGTAACTTCGGTCGAGTCGGCCTTACAGGTACCGCTGCCTTCCACACACATCTGTGGCCCGCCCGTTCGACTGCGATTGACATATGAGTCCGGCTCGATCAGGTAGGGAAATGGTGTGCTCGCCACCGGGAGATAGACGCCCTGCGGCGTGAGCAGGTTCTTGTTGGCCCAGCCGATGTACGTCTCAGCGTGGGTTAGGTATTCGGCCTGGTTGGTGGTTTGGTAGAGCCGCGCGGCCAGGTCTGACGCGGCCGCAAGCGCCTCGCCGGAGAGCCACTGGTGCTCGGTGCTCCACCACATCCCGCCACCCTGTTTGGCGTCCCAGCCGCCTGCGGCGATGAACGCGAACGCGTGCTCGGCGTCAGTGACGTAGGTGTGATTGCCGGTGGCGCGGTACGCGTCCAGGAACGCGATGCCGATCCAGGCGTTGTCGTCATACCAGGTCGGCTGTGAGGAGCTCTGCTGACCGACCTGCGGTGAGTAGCCGGGGACTGGCTTCAGGTTCGGGTTCCAGTAACGCTGCTCGCCTCGGGCGAATGTCGCAACCGCCGCCTTGGTCTTGGCTGTCGGGTCGGCGATCGCGATCTCATCAAGCGCTTCGAACATCCCGTTGCTGCCCCACAACGTCACTTGCGCGCGGTTAGGGTTCGACCCGAGCTGGTCATAGAACCAGTCGGTCGAACCGTGCCACCACTCCGAAGTCTTCTCGATCCCGACCTCGGCCAGCTCGAGGTACGACTGCGATACGACGGTTCCCTCACCGGAAGTTCCGGAGGAGTCGGCGGTGACGGGGGCTGTGGACGTCCCAGAGATCCCTGGACCGCCGAGCGACGCAAACGGGAACTTCGTAGTGGGACCACCCGCGGTCACGACCAATACGACCACAGCGACAACAACCACCGCGACGAGCGCGACGGCTCCGGCGTAGACGCGGTTCGGTATCTGGCGTTTGGAGCTGTGCAAGCACGGCCTCGGGTGGCGCCACTGTACGTGCGGCGCGGTTACGCCCGGGTTACGGGCGCTGACAGGTGCAACTGACCGCGCATCGTGACGGGCTCGGTTACGGGACGCACAATCAAAAAAGGGGCCCGGCCGCAGGCCCCCACGTCACGCCGCGGAGCCCCTGCCCGCCCTGGAACTCGCGCGCAAGGACGCCGAACCGCTCGCGGGGCAGGCGGCGCTTCGGGTGCGTAAGCGATCGTCCGACGCGTGCCTGCTCACCAGGTGGCAGAAGGTGGCCGGAGTTGGGGCTCAGTCAGGTCTGTTCCAGCCGTCTTCTCCGTGTGACCATGGGACGGCAGCGTCGCGCAGGAAGATGAGACCGTTCTCATCGAACTCTCCCGGCCACACTCCGACCTTATTGCTGTCCGGATAGACCGACACGGCAGGCCCATGGTCGATCGACAGCAGCATGGTGCGTGCGGGAGAGTCGGTCCGATTCATGATCTTGTGGGCCCCTTCAGGCCCCGCCGGGAAACGCACTAATGCACCGGCCTCGAGCGTGCGCTCCCCGTCAGGCGTTCGAACCGCGACCGAACCCGACACAACCAGCAACCACTCATCGACGTACTCGTAGTGATAGGGACAGGAGCTCGTGCCCGGATCGACGTTATAGATGTACATGCGGGTTCCGATGCCACCAGCGGCGCCGGCTACGTCGATCCGCCCCTGTGTGACGACCGCTTCAAAGATGTTGATCGCTTCAATCATGCGCAACCCCCGCCTGAGCGTTACCTCGTGCTCGCATGGTGACCTCCTTGCGTTATCGGCTCGTACACGCAGATCCTCCCATGGGCGCGCTCGCCGCGGGCGCGCCTCAAACGATCGGCGCTGAAGTTCAATCGTCGCCGTTGCGATCGTGACCCGTTTCGAGCGGCAGGCGTGCAAGCGGTCGCGAGAGGGTTGGCTGGTGCCAGGTCCTAGCGCGAGATGCAGGTCGTGTACGCAATCCGGTACACTCGGCCTATGGCGAAGACAGTGCCCGTCCGAGAGTTCAGAACGAACCTCAGCGAACTACTCAGCGATGTCGCCGACCGCCGAGATCATGTGCTCGTCACTCGCAACGGCAAGCTGGCCGCTGCCCTCGTCCCGATCGACGAGTACGAGGCGTTGGAGGAGACCGCTGAGATCCTGTCAGACTCCGTCACACTCGCCCAGATCGAGGCTGGCATCGCCGAACTAACTCGAGGCGAGAGCGTCACGCTCGATGAGCTTCGCGCCGATTTGGCCGAGCGTCGTGCGAGCCGTTGAGGCGTGGCCAAGGTTGTTCTTGCGCGGAGCGCCAGGCACCAACTGCTTGAGCTGAACTGGCAGTTGATCGACGCAGTCGAGGATGCGCTCGGATTGCTTGAGCGCGATCCGCAGGCCGGACACGCGCTCCGCGGACGGCTGCATGGCCTCCGCTGTTTGCGTGTCGGCACCTATCGAATCATCTATCAACTCGCAGATGACGAGCGCACCGTCCGGGTGGCAGCGATCCGACATCGGTCAATCGCTTACCTCTCCGACCCGCGCTGACTGGTCCCTGGGGACGGACTGCTCCGCTTCGCAACCATTCACCTCGCGATGTCGCCGGTGTCGACCCAGTGTCGGTCAGCAGCGATCACCTCGATTTCAGGATGTGACCACACAAACCGCTCGACTTGCTCGAGAAGGCGCTGCGCGTGTGCCGCAGACGGCGCGACGACACTGAAGCCCAGCTCCGCACGCTGCCAACGGTCGTGGTGGGCGACCTCGGATGCCGACACGCCGAATCGGTGTCGCGAAGCCTCAACGAGATGGCGCACCACCGAACGCTTGGCCTTCAGCGATCTCACCGCAGGGAGATGAATCTCCATCTCCAACGCAGCTACATACACCCAGCGATTATTACCGACCCGAGCTGCTTGTGGTTCGCGACTGCTTTTGCACCCGACGCTTCTCGGAGCGCGCGATCGCCTGGGCGACGATGCGGTAGCTGAAGACTCCTAGATACTCGGGCCGGCTGGCCGACCTGCGGGTAAGGGGCCACTCGAGTTGCCTAGCAGGAGCGAGACCTCGGTGGCCCGCCAGTCGCTCACCGGGATGCAGTCCGGGCGGCTCACCCCGCAAGGATCGCCATTAGACCCCTGGTGAACGGTGTGGGATCGAGGTCGCCGCGGACGGCGAGTTGTTGGTTGTATGCGCTGCCGAGGGCCACGAATGCCTCCGCGATGGATTCGGCTTGGTCGCTCCGAGCGTCAGGAACCAGCTCAGCGACGGCGGTCCGCATAGCCGCGAGTTGCTGTCCGACGATTTTTGCCAGTGTCGGTGATACGGCAGCTTCGGCGTAGATCTGGGCGATCAGCCGGGCGTGGCCCTTGTCACGTGCCAACACGCGCACGTGTTCCAAGAACCGGCCTATGGACTCAATAGTGAGCGCGTTTGGAAAAGCGTCGCTCGCCTGTTCGCAGACGGCGATGATGATCTCCTCCTTGCTGCCGAAATACCGGTAGATGGCTCCGGTGGAAAGACCGGATTCGGTGACGATGTCTGCCATCGAGGTATGGGCGAAGCCATGGGTGGCAAACCGGTTGCGGGCGGCGTCGACGATCTGCTGACGGCGAGCATCGAGATGTTGCTGATCAACCTTTGGCAAGCGAACGAACCTTCGTTTTAGTTGCTAGGGTCGGTAATCGTACCTCGCCAGCAACCATCAGGGAGTCGCCTTGCGTTACGAGACCTTTGGACGAAACACCGGATTGCGGGTCTCGCAGTACGCGCTCGGGACCGCGAACTTCGGCACGGCTGACACCAGCGCTGGTCCGGCGGCGTCGCGGGAGATCTTCGAAGCGTTCGTTGATGCTGGCGGCACCACTTTTGACACGTCGAACATCTACCAGGACGGGCAGGCCGAAACCATGCTCGGCGAGCTGCTCCACGGCCACCGGGACGACTTCGTGGTGATCACCAAGTACGGCGGGACCAGAGAGAAACAGCCGCGCCCTGCGACCACCGGCAACAGCCGCAAGAACATGGTCCGTTCCTTGGAGGCCAGCCTGCGCCGGCTCAAGACCGACTACGTGGACGTGTTCATGCCGCACTTCCCCGACGGCCTCACCCCGATTGAAGAGATTCTGGCTGGGTTTGATGACCTCATTCGCTCCGGCAAGATCCTGCACGCAGGGCTGTCCAACTTCCCAGCGTGGCGGGTTGCCGGCGCTGCAGTCCACGCCCAGCTACAAGGCCTGGCACCCTTGGTCGGGATTGAGACTGAGTACAGCCTGGCCGAACGCTCCGGCGAGCGGGAACTGCTACCCATGGCGGAAGCCCATGGTGTCGGCGTCCTGTTGTACTCCCCGCTGGCTGGTGGCTTGCTCACCGGGAAATACCGGCAGGGAGAGAAGGGCCGATTGAGCGCTCGTGGCGGCGCTGTTGAAGACACCGCGCAACGCACCGCCGTGGTTGACGCCGTGCTGGAGATTGCAGACGAGATCGGTACCAACGCGGTGCAGGTTTCTCTGGCCTGGCTGCGCCGCCGGGCTGCACTGGCGAAGACCGCTTTGATCCCGATCGTCGGCCCACGATCGCGAACCCATCTGGAAGAGTACCTGCAGGCACTTGACCTGGAACTGAGCGAGGAGCACTACCAACACCTGGACAAAGTCAGTGAGCCCCGGCTCGGCACACCACACGAAGACGTCACGACCGCGCTGACTCACGGCTTCGACGGCGACCGCGGACTGATCGAGACTCCCCATGTGCCTGTGACCTGATCACGCGACACGAGACGCACACTTAAACCGTGAGATCAGTTTTGGGTCAGTTTCGTCCAGACCCTGGAGAGACTGCCGCCGCGGTTTACGACCAGCACTCTGACGAGCGCTTTCAGCCTTCGACCCGATCCCAACTCACGATCGCACTGGCGACAAGGCAGGACTTGTCTAGCACCACGATTCGGGGAGCCTTTACTGTTAGAGTAAAGGCATGGCGCGAATCTCCACAAAGAACCAGAT
>Ga0224557_1002286_pt1 | contig 16613 bp, 16 predicted proteins | sample 714S31014metaG_FD_180677 | JGI IMG/M metagenome (GOLD analysis project Ga0224557, IMG submission 180677) | Peat soil microbial communities from Stordalen Mire, Sweden - 717 S3 10-14 | ecosystem: Environmental > Terrestrial > Soil > Wetlands > Peat | place: Sweden: Norrbotten County, Stordalen...
ATGCGGGACGCGGGCGCGCTCGGCCAGGGTGGGCTTGGCTGTGCCGATCTCCATTCCGCGATAGACGGCGACCGAGTCGCAGGAGACGATTTCGCCGGAGAATTCTTCGGCGAGGGCGAGGGCGAGGGCGGTCTTGCCGCTGGCGGTGGGGCCGGCGACGACGACGAGCGGCGCGAGCTGCCCGGATTCAGCGAGGTCTACCAAAGCCGCCACCAGCCTGTGGTGAAGACGCGATGCACGCCGGCGCGGAGAATGGCGAAGATAATGGCGGCGAGGGCGAGGAGGAGCAGCCCGCGGAGTTGGCGGCGGCGAACGAGGTGTTCGGCTGCGTCGGGCGACTTTGCTTGGCGCGGGTTGGAGCTGTGGGGTGGGTGCATGTGCTCCTCAAGTATCCCACTCATCGCGCGGAGAAGCTGCGCGATGAATGGGGCACCCATCACAGATTGGCTACTCCGGGAGCGGGATGTTGTAGAAGAAGCCTACGCGCAGCTCGAGCTGCGGGCCGTGGAACTGCCTGGGCAGCGGCGGGAACTGGCCTTCGCTGGTGATGGCGTTCCAGGCGGCGTGGTCGAGGGCGACATCGCCGGAGCGGGTCTCCAGCGTCATGGCGCCGATCTTGCCGTCGGGCAGGATGGTGAAACGGATGCCGACGATCCCCTTCTTCATCAGCGGGGGCTGGACCTCTTCGGGGATGAGAGGGTCCCAGTTGCGCTGGATGTCGTCGTGCAGGCGGCGCATGTAGGAGCTGAAGTCGACGCCCATGGTGTCTGAGAGGATCTCGGCGCCAGCCTGCAAGGGGCCATGCGATCCGGAGGAGGGGCCGTAGTCTCCGCCGCCGCGGCCGCCGAACGCTCCACGAAGTGCGTCCTGGATTGCGCCACGGGCGCTCTGGTTGTTCTGGGCGAAGTTGGGCTTCGGCGCGGCGGGCAGAGGCGATTCGACCGATGGCTGGGCGGGCTTTGGCGCGGCGGGCAGAGGCGCGGCGGGCTGCGGGACGGGCGGCGCGGCGGTGCTGGCCTCTTGCTGCGGAGGCTGCGGCGTGGGCGCGGCCAGGCGGGCCTGCTGCTGTAGCTGTTCCATGGTCTTGCGGTCGATCTGCGGATGTGGCGGCGAGGGCTTCAGCACGGGCGCGCTGTGCTGCTGGAGAAAGGTCAGATCCTGGTCGTGCTGCTTCATCAGGGCGATGGGGTCGATGTAGCGCGGCTGATGCCAGAGGACGCGGGGGCCGTAAAAGAGGAACCAGGCGAGGGCGAGGTAGATGATGATGGAGATGTAGATGGACTCGCGGAAGCGGGCGCGGGAACGCTCGTCGTCGAGCGAATCGAGCAGGTGGATGATCTCATGCTCCTCCAGTTCGCCGTAGCGGCGGGTGCGCAGCTTGAGGGGCTGGCTTGCCCGTCCCGCTGCCTGGTCTGCGGCCGGGTCTCCCGTCGTCTCCTGGGTCTGATCTGGGTCGCGAGACGGTTTGGGGAAGAGCTCAATGATCGGCATTGGTTAGGATTGGCGGGACGTTTTTCGGCCCTGTTGTTGGGCGGCTCTCGGTTGTTAGACGGCGCAAAGATGCGTCCAGCGGCGGCTATCGGTATAGACCCCGCAAAACGGCGGGAGCTTCGCTCGTTCCTTATTTTCTCACCTTTGCCGGTCTGCCTGGAGCCGAGAGGGCCGAATCCCGAGCGCCGTCGCGGGGTTGCCGTCGCGGGGTTGAGGAGCAGATGGAGCGTGCCCGGACCAAGCTGGACGTAAACTAACAGAGGATGAAAGAGCCGATTGGGTTGGCGAAGACAGAGTTCGTCGATTGTGAACCTGCCGGGTTCAGTGGCTGGCGCCGCTACATCGCTTGCGGCGATTCTGCCGCTGCTTCCCCGCGCGCTCGATCTGGTGACGGGACGGACGGCGCATGAGTAGACAGATAGAATCGAGTTGGCCGTGAAGATTGGACCGATCTTACTCCTGCATAAAGTCAGCGCCGTCGTCAGCGCGGCCCTGCTGCCGTTTGGCATCTGGGGCCTGGGCGGCCTGGCATTCATCGATGCCGGTATCTTTCCGATTCCGTCAACGATGGACGGGGCCGTGATCGGGTATGTGGCCAGCGACCACAGGAAGTTCCTGCTGTACTGCCTGATGGCGGCGGTTGCCTCGGCCGTGGGCAGCCTGATTCCGTACTATGTTGGCCGCGCGGGCGGCGAAATCTTCCTGCTGAAGCGCATCAACCGGGCGCGCTACGAGCGGATGCGCGACCGCTTCGAGGACCAGGAATTTCTGGCCATCATGATTCCGGCGATGATGCCTCCGCCGATGCCGATCAAGCTCTTCGAGTTCGGCGCGGGCGTCTTCGAGATGAAACCACTGCTGTTTGCCACCGCGGTCTTCAGCGGAAAGTTCATCCAGTTCCTGGTGTGTGCGCTGATTACGGTCTTCTATGGGCCGGAGATCGCGCACACGTTCCGCAGAGCGGTCCACGCACATTTTGACATCGTGCTGGCGGTCTCCCTGGCGATTGGGCTGGCGTTTGTGGTCTATGTGCTGCGCAAGTTGTTCGACCGGCGACGCGGTTCGCAGTTTCCCATTGAAGAGGCCGCAGAGACGGACGAGGCGGCGAGCGATGACGACTCTACGCTGATTACCTAAGTACAAGGGAACAGGGAGAACACAAAAAGAGCGCTCATTTCGGCATCCATTCGACTGCGCTCAGGACAGGCCCTGAAGCCGTGCCCTTCCGTTGATTCCGTGAACCACAACCCGCTATTTCCGGCCCTTGACGGCTTCGTGGGCGGCGACGGCGGCGCCGGCTGGGACGGGAGGGATTTCGGCGGCGACGGTTGCCGCGCCGATGCCGAGCTTCTTGCGCAGTTCGCTGTCAACGCGGGCGAAGACTTCCTTGTTTTCTTTCAGGAAGGCGCGCACGTTCTCGCGGCCCTGGCCGATGCGCTCTCCCTGGAAGCTGTACCACGCGCCGCTCTTGTCGACGATGTTGTGGACGACGGCGAGGTCGAGGGCATCGCCCTCCTTGGAGATTCCCTCGCCGTAGAGGATGTCGAACTCGGCGTCGCGGAAGGGGGCGGCGACCTTGTTCTTGACGATCTTGACCTTGGTGCGCGAGCCGACGACGACGTCGCCCTCTTTGACCGCGCCGATGCGGCGAATGTCGATGCGCATGGAGGAGTAGAACTTGAGGGCCTTGCCGCCGGTGGTGGTTTCAGGGTTGCCGAACATGACGCCGATCTTCTCGCGGATTTGATTGATAAAGATGAGGCAGGTGCGCGACTTGGAGACGGTGCCGGTGAGCTTGCGCAGGGCCTGCGACATGAGGCGGGCTTGCAGGCCCATGTGGGAGTCGCCCATCTCGCCGTCCAGCTCGGCCTTGGGGACTAGCGCGGCGACGGAGTCGACCACCAGCACATCGATGGCTTCGGAGCGGACGAGTGCCTCGACGATTTCGAGCGCCTGCTCGCCGTAGTCTGGCTGGGAGATGAGGAGGTTGTCGATGTCCACGCCGAGCTTCTTGGCGTAGGCGGGATCGAGCGCGTGCTCGGCGTCGACGAAGGCAGCGAGGCCGCCGGCCTTCTGCGCCTCGGCGATGATCTGGAGCGAGATGGTGGTCTTGCCGGAGGACTCTGGGCCGAAGACCTCGATGACGCGGCCGCGCGGCACGCCGCCTACTCCGGTGGCTGCGTCGAAGGAGATGGAACCGGTGGAGATGACCGCGATGGGGCCGATGGCCTCCTTGGAGCCCAGCCGCATGACGGAGCCCTTGCCAAACTGCTTGTCCAGTGCTGCGAGTGCGGATTCTATTGCTCGGTTGCGATCATCGGCCACGGCGTTATTCTCCTCGGTGGAAGGTCAAGAGGGATTCTAACACCCGAAAAGGGCGTGGCGAAGAGAAAACGAAATAATTTAGGAATTTAGCGCATTATGACGCGGATTCGGTTCGCTTAGAGAAAGTCTGAACAAGTGTTCAACATTCCCTCGGCGGCTAAAGCCGCGTTGAAATTATTGCGCAACCGGCGGGACTGAAGTCCCGCCCCTTCAAGACGTGGACTTATTCAGAGATTGATTCGAGATATGGTTGAGATGCGGCTCAGGACTGCGCGGGGGTTGCGTCGCTTGCTGGCGGAGCTGCCGTCGCAACCTCGGTGGACTTCGCGGCGTCTGCTGGCTTTGTGTCAGTCGGCTTGGCATCCGGTGGGGCGGCGGGCTTCTTGGGCGGGGCTTCGGCCTTGCGCGCGGGGGCGATGATGGCGTGCAGCGTGGTGCCTTCCATGCGCGGCATGAACTCGACCAATGCGGCGTCGCCGAGGTCGGCGATGAGGCGATTGACGATCTTGTATCCGAGGTCGCGGTGGGCCATCTGGCGGCCCTTGAAGCGCAGCGATGCCTTGACCTTGTCTCCGTCGGCGAGGAAGCGGAGGGCCATGTTCTTCTTGGTCTGGTAGTCGTGCTCGTCTACGGTGACGGAGAACTTGACTTCCTTGATGGTGATGACTTTCTGCTTCTTGCGCGCGGCGCGTTCGCTCTTGTCTTTCTCGTAGAGGAACTTGCCGTAGTCCTGAATGCGGCAGACGGGCGGGACGGCGTTGGGGGAGATCTCGACCAGGTCGAGGGAGCGCTCGCGGGCCATCTTGAGGGCCTCGAAGGGAGGCATGATGCCGAGCTGCTCGCCGTTCTCGTCGATGACGCGAATCTCGCGGGCGCGGATCCGTTCGTTGGTGCGGATGAAGGACTTTGCGGAACGCTTATCGATCGGGGGAATAAGGTACCTCCACAGCGTGCCTGCCGGGCCGCCATGTTTCTGAAGGGTTGGATTGCAAGCCTCGTCTGAAGGTTGCGTATAGGCAGAAGTATAGCATCAGGGGGTTTGCGGGCTTATTTCGCGGAGGAGGGTAGTGGGTCAGTTTGAAGTCCGGGGCAAGCGAAGTTGGAGAAAACACCGTTTTGCATGCACTACATTCCCGAAAGCGGCTCGCCTGCGGTAACGTGGACTATAATTCATCGGCCAGCTCGACTGCATCTGCAAGCGCCTTGCTGTAGCATCTTTATCTGTCGCACCGAGGAGATTTGTGTCCATTCATCCGATTGCACGCCGCCGGTTTATGTCGTTGTTTCTTGCAGCTCCCTTCCTGGGGTCTGCGTGGATAGCCGATGCAGAGGCTTCCGAGGAAGCCATGATTACGAAATTCGGCGCACGGGCTGACGGTGCCACGTTAAACACCAAGGCCATCCAGTCGGCTATCGATCATCTTGCATCGCGCCGCGGAGGAACGGTCGTGATCCCGCAGGGCACGTTCGTCAGCGGCGCCCTGTTCTTCAAGCCGAAGGTGAATCTTCACCTCCTGGCAGGCGCGGTGCTACAGTGCTCGACAGACTTGGCGAATTTTCCCGCCCAGCGCACCCGGATCGAAGGCCACTTTGAGGAGAAATTCAATCCGGCGCTGATCAACGCGAAGAACTGCGATGGCTTCCAGCTGACCGGCGAGGGGACGCTGGATGGAGCGGGCCAGCCGGTATGGGACTTGTACTGGAAGATGCGCAACTCGTCGCCGGAGGGCAGGAACTTTCCGAATGTAGGTATCCCGCGTGCTCGCCTGGCTGTGATTGAAAGTTCGCGCAACGTAAAGGTCGATGGCATTACGTTCAAGGATTCGCAGTTCTGGAATCTCCATCTCTACAACTGCGACGGGGTAACCGTAAGCAAGACACGTTTCCAGGTGCCGGACGACTACAGGCAGGCGCCCAGCACCGATGGAATCGACGTGGACAGTTCCCGGAACGTCACGATCGACGGCTGCTATTTCTCCGTAACTGACGATTGCATTGCCTGCAAAGGCTCCAAGGGCCCCCAGGCAATGCAGGACAAGGACAGTCCGCCGGTGGAGCACATCCGCATCCGCAATTGCGTCTACAAGCGCGGCAACGGCGTTCTGACGCTGGGCAGCGAGGCCACGATCGTTCGCGATGTGGTGGTGGAGAATTGCAGGATCACCGGCAATGTCGAGATCGCGACCGTGAAGCTGCGGCCGGACACGCCGCAGCTTTACGAGGACATCACATTCCGCAACATCACCACGGAAGGCACGGCCCTCGCGATCGTCGCGATGCAGCCATGGTCGCAGTTTGTGAATCTACAGGGCGCAACGCCACCGCAGTCCGTGGTGCGCAACCTGAACTTCATCGGCATCAAGGGTAGTTACACAGCGTTCGGCACCATCAGGCCAAACCCCGGTCAAACGGAGATCAGCGAAATTCTCTTCAAGGACCTCGACGTAGTGTTGAAACGGGACAAGCTCGCGGCGACCGGCGTCAAAGATCTCAAGTTCGAGAATGTGATTGTGAACGGGCAGCCGCAGATCGCTTGAAGTATCGAGAGATTCGCTGAATCACGCACGGGCTTCGGGCAGCTGCATAACTGCCTAAAAAGTCACGTTATCGAATACTTCAATCATTCACTTCAAACTGACACACTACTTCGCGGCGGCCATCTGGAGCTGGTATTCGGCATAGGGGCCTTTGAAGTCGTGGATGCGGAAGGCGGATGGGCCGCCCTCGAAGTGCCAGATGCGGGTGGCGACCTCGTCGATGAGGTCGAGGTCGTGGGTGACGAGCAGGACGGTGCCCTCGTACTTTTGCAGGGCGAGGTTGAGCGCGTTGCTGGCTTCGAGGTCGAGGTGGTTGGAGGGCTCGTCGAGGACGAGGACGTTGGGCTTTTGCAGCATGAGCTTGCAGAAGAGGAGGCGGGCGGATTCGCCGCCGGAGAGCGCATCCGTCATCTTCATGCCCTCCTCGCCGCGGAAGAGCATGCGGCCGAGGATGCCGCGAATATCCTCCTTGGTGGCGTCCTCGTCGAACTGGTGCAGCCAGTCGTTGACGGTCATTCCCATCTGGATGGAGGACATGAAGTCCTGCGCGAAGTAGCCGATCTGCGCCTCGTGGCCCCACTTGACGGCGCCTGAGTCGATGGAGAGATCGGCCTCGTCGACGCCGGGCGCGTTGGCTAGCAGGGCCTTGAGCAGGGTCGATTTGCCCTGGCCGTTGCGGCCCACGAGTGCGATCTTGTCGCCGCGCATGAGTGAGGCGGAGAAGCTGCGGATGACTTCGAGCGGCGGGCCGTCCTGCTGCGGATAGGCTTTGCAGACATCTTCAAACTCGAGGACGTGCTTGCCGGAGGGACGCGCCTGCTCGAAGCGGATGTAGGGACGCTGGATGTTGGAGCGGGCGAGTTCGGTGACGGCGAGGCGATCGACCTCTTTCTTGCGCGAGGTGACCTGGCTGGAGCGCGTGCCGCCGGAGAAGCGGGCGATGAACTCGTTGAGCTGGGCGATTTTTTTCTCGCGCTGCTGGTTCTGGCTCTCGATGCGCGAGCGGATGGCGGTCTTCTGCTCGACCATGTCGTCGTATCCGCCGTTGTAGAGGATGATGGTCTCGTAGTCGATGTCGGCGATGTGGGTGCAGACGGAGTTGAGGAAGTGGCGGTCGTGGGAGATGGTGATGAGGGTGCCGTTGTAGCGGACGAGGAAGTCCTGTAGCCAGAGGATGGAGTCGAGGTCGAGGTAGTTGGTCGGCTCGTCGAGGAGCAGCGCCTGGGGCTCGCCGAAGAGGGCCTGGGCGAGCAGGACGCGGACCTTCTGGCCGCCCTGCAGCTCGGACATCTTGCGGTCGTGCATCGCGTCTGAGATGTCGAGACCTTGCAGGAGGATTGCGGCGTTGGCCTCGGCCTCGTAGCCGTCCTCTTCGCCGACGATGCCCTCGAGCTCGCCGAGACGGCTGCCGTCGGCGTCGGTCATCTCGTGCTTGTTGTAGATTTGCTCGCGCTCCTCGAGAGCGGCCCAGAGCGGCTTGTTGCCCATGATGACGGTGTCGATGACGCGGTAGGCGTCGAAGGCGAACTGGTCCTGCGAGAGGACGCCGAGCTTGCGCGGACGGACGACGTCGCCTTTCTGCGGGTCGAGCTCGCCGGAGAGGACCTTCATGAAGGTGGTTTTGCCCGAGCCGTTGGGGCCGGTGAGGCCGTAGCGGCGGCCAGTGGTGAAGGTGACCGAGACATCCTCGAAGAGGACCTTCGCGCCGTAGCGCATGGTGACATTGGAGACTGAGATCATGGGGTTAATTTAAGTTTACAGGTTTGCAGCGAACGCTGTGATGCGAGGACCAACGCGATGGGGCTGCTCGACACGCAGCAGATATGCAACAGGATGCACTACAAGGCGAGGGACTCGCGGATGCGGTGTCCTTAATTCAATCGGCGAGGATACTCAAATCCGCCCAGTGCGCGAGATCCTTCACATAGGCGCGGTCCATCTCGTACGCGCACTGCATGCTATCCGCGGCGGATAACTCGGAGCCATTATCCCAGCTAGAGGCGAGCCGACAGAAGTTATCGCGATAGGAGCGCCAAGAGGCGTCTGTCTTGTTGAAGGAATCAAGGACGCTGGGATACGAGCCGCGAGCCTCCGGCGGCTCTTCAGAATCGGTGGCCATGCCGCGCATGGCTTTTACGAAGGCTTCGAGATGGGGTGCGAGGAAGTCGAGTTCCTTGTCCATACAACTTTCGAAGTCAAAGGTGGAATCGGCGTCCTTTCCTGAGCATGGTTTATCGGGATGCGAAAACACCGCCGCGTACTCCCGCTTTGCGTCGGCAATATTTGAGTGCGTGCCCGGTGCCTGAGCTGCCACTGTGCCGAACATAACGAATACTCCGCAGATGCCAAGAATTCTCAGTCGCTTCATCAGACTCTCCTGTTAAACTGCAAATCCCCACAAATTATATGGGGATTCACAGGTGTGCATCGTAGCGGATTCAGGCCGGATTATTGGCCGCGGCGGGCTGGGCCGGAACGGCTTGCCCCCGGTCGCGAGCTGCTGATGCGTCCTCGGCCGCCGGAACTGCGTCCAGCGGAGAGACCGGAGCCAGAACGGCTGCGGAAGCCGTTTCTGCTGCTGCTTTTGTAGGGGCTGCTGCCAAGGTTCCTGGCCTGGGTCTGAGCAGATGCATCGCCCGACTTCCAGGCCCGGGTCTCCAGCGCGAGCAAGCTGCCTGCGCTGGTGGAGAGATCGAGGGGCTTGTTGCGCTCCTCCTTCTCAAGTCCCTTATCGGCCTCGCGCCACAGGAACGTTACTTTGAGCTCGCGCTCCATGCGGCGCGCGTCGGAGCGCTCCTGTGGCATGACGAAGGTGGTGGCCACTCCGGTTGCTCCGGCGCGACCGGTGCGGCCTACGCGGTGGACGAAGTCGTCGGAGCCGTTGGGCAGGTCGTAGTTGATGACGTGCGCGATGTCCTGCACGTCGATGCCGCGGGCGGCGACATCGGTGGCGACCAGGATGCGGTGCTTGCCGTTGGAGAAGCCCTTGAGCGCGGCGGTGCGCTGTGACTGCGAGCGGTCGCCGTGGATGACGTCCACATCGTGGCCGAGCCGCTCCAGTTTTTTGGAGATGCGGTCTGCGCCGTGCTTGGTGCGGGAGAAGACGAGGAATGTTCCGGTCTCTTCGCGCAGCATCTGGTCGAGCAAACCGAGCTTCTGGTCCTGCATAACGGTGCAGGCGCGCAGCTCGACCTGTTCGCAGGGGTGCGAGTTGGGGCCGATCTCCACATGCACCGGATTGCGGACGTAGTCGCGGACGATCTGGCGCACGTTGGCGTCCAGCGTGGCGGAGTAGCACATGGTTTGGCGGGAGCGGGGAAGCGCTCCGACGATGCGGCGGATGGAGGGCAGAAAGCCCATGTCCAACATGCGGTCGACTTCGTCGAGCACCAGCATCTCGACCGCGCCGATGGAGATGGCGCGGCGGCGGAGGAAGTCTTCGAGCCGGCCGGGGGTTGCGACGACGAGGCGCGGGCCGCGGGCAAGCTGGTCGAGCTGGGTGTTCTCGCTGAGGCCGCCGACGACGAGTACGGCGTCGTTCTTCGCGCTGGGGACGAGCTTCGAGTAATGCTCCAGCACCTGCATGGCAAGCTCGCGCGTGGGCAGCAGGATGAGCGAGCGGATGGGGCCGCGCTTGCCCTTGACCGCCGGGATGGGGTTGGCGTCCATGTGCTCGATCATGGGGACCAGAAAGCTCAGCGTCTTGCCGGTGCCCGTGGCGGCCGTGGCCAGAATGTCCGCGCCCTCGAGCGCGGGCGGAATCGCCTTGGCCTGCACCGGGGTCGGGGTCATGAAGCCGGCCGCGCTGAGACAGCGCTTCAGCGCGTCGGAGATTCTGAAGTCGTTGAAGTGGACGTTCTTCAGGAAGGGGAGGTGGGTGGCCGGATCGATCTCGATCTCGGAGGAATCGACGATGGCGTCGATGGTCGCGGAGTTGGTTGGCGATGCGGAGTTGGCTTCGTTGTACGCAGGCGTTGCACGGTACGCAGGAGTTGCGCGGCTCGGGGTTGTTGCCTGGTTCATAGTGTGAATCGATGTTTCGGAGATAGCCTCAGGCTCAAGAGTTGCGGTCGTCAAAATAGTCCTTTTTCAATGTTTCCATGTGTGTCGATGGTGCGGCAAAGTAATGCAGTGGCGCAGAAGCGCCTTGGGAATCTTTTTAGTCAGCATTGCTGTCGCGATCGAAGCGTTGCTGCTGCACGGCGAGACGCGTCCCATGACGCATCCTCAGCCAGAGCATCCAGCGCATTTTTTCGTCTTCCAATCCGGCCCAGGCGCACCATGACGAATGCCGTTATGGCAAGTCACTCAACGCCCCCATGGCCCAGGATGCAGAAGAACAGCGGTGGGAGAGGCAAATCGCAGTCTCTGGCCAGACTCCGTGGGCAACTGGTAAGTTGCAGAAATTGGATGTCTTTGCCTGCGATGCCTGCACTCGTTCCAATCGAGCGCAAGACCAGTGTAACACAGTCGAGCGGTGAAGAGGGAGAGGAACCAGATGAGGCACGGGGCGAAGCAGCGCGGGCCGTTGCATGTGCGAACTACGGCGATGCCGGACCCGTCCCGCGGGAGCTCCGCCATCTGCGGTGCCAGGAGTATGCCAGCCGGGCCAACACCCCGGAGATCAGGTAGCCGAAGGCAATGATCATCAACGCCCACTCGGAGTTCCAGAAGATCAGGGCGAAGATCACCGCCATCAGAGTGAAGAAACGGGCGGGATGGCGGTCGCCGGAGGTGACCTCCTTGGCGCTCCAGAAGCGCCAACTGCTGACCATGAGGTAGCCGGTAAAGAGCAGCAGCAGGAGCCAGACCAGCGCGATCCAGGGGTTGACGATGGGCGCTCCGTTGAAGCAGTGGACGGTGGCGGCGACGATACCCGCGCCGGCCGGGATGGGCATGCCGACGAAGAACTTGTGTCCCGGCTTACCGGGGTTGCGCGGCTGCGGATTGGTGCCGATATTGAAGCGCGCCAGACGGCTGGCCCCGCAGATGAGGAAGAGAAAACAGACGAAGACGCCGGCGTGCAGCACGTTGGCGCGCAGGCCGGGATGGACCGTGAGCGGCAACATGCGGAAGCCCCAGATGTAGGCCAGCAGGCTGGGCGCGACGCCAAAGGTAATCACGTCCGCAAGCGAGTCCAGTTCCTTGCCAAAGTCGCTGGTGGTGTGCGTCAGGCGCGCGATGTAACCGTCCACGCCGTCCAGAAGGGCCGCGGCCCCGATGGCCAGCGCAGCATGGTCGAAGTACACCGGCTCGGCCGCCGAACCCTGAACGCTCTGCGTCATGGCGTAGTAGCCGAGGGCAATGTTGCCTGCGGTGAAGAGCGAGGGCAGGATGAACATGCCTCGGCTGGGATGGCGCTGCGGCCTGATCTCGTCGCCGGTGTGATCGCGCAGGCCCATCTGCTCGGCGGCCATCAGGAGGCCACCTCAGCTGTGGCGTTCGCTGCATTGCCGGCGGGCCGGGGCATCACCGCCAGGATGGTGGACCCGCCGCGCACGCGCGATCCTGTGTCCACCCTGGGCAGGGCGTCGGCGGGCAGCAGAACATCGACCCGCGAGCCGAATTTGATCATGCCCACGCGTTGGCCGCGCTCGACGCGGTCGCCAACCTTCACGGTGCAGACGATGCGCCGGGCAAGCAGGCCCGCGATCTGTTTGTAGCTGACCTCGTAGCCGCCCGCGTCGAGCACCACCAGGGTCTGCTCGTTGGCCACGGCCGACAAGCTGTTCATCGCGTTCAGGAAGCGGCCCTCGCGGTACTCCACCGCCTTGACGGTGCCGGAGACGGGCGCGCGGTTGACATGCACATCGAAGACGCTGAGAAAGATGCTGAAGCGCAGGCGGCTTCCGCCCGAGGTCTCGATCCACTCGGCCTGGGTGACCACGCCGTCGCCCGGCGAGACGATCTCTCCCGGCCCCATAGGGACCTTGCGCTCGGGATCGCGGAAGAACCAGAGAAAGAACAGCGCCAGCAGCACAGGCAGCGAGGTCTGCGGCACGGACTGAGTCAGCAGCCACAGAAGCGCGGCGACCACACACATCCCCAACGCATAGAAGTAGCCATCACGCACCATAGGCTTTCCAGTATAAGGCCTGCGCATTGCAGCTTGGCGTAGCGGCGCCTCGATCTCCATAAGGATAGAACCGCGGAGCATGAATACGCTATGGTGAGATCATTCTGTAGTCTTCACCGGCGCATGTCGCGGCGTCCTGCGATCCATTACGATTGAGGCCCAATGAGAATAAAGAACCTCGCAATCATCTTCTTGTCTTTGTGCTTTTTGGGTGCGTTCGGTGTGTCAGTTCTCGCTCAAGAACTTTCCGGACGCCAGAGCTGCGGTATCTCCTCGACTTTTGCACCGGATTCGAGCCATATCCTGATCGGCGACGCGGAGCAGCGCCGCGTTTGGACGGCGGGGCTGGAATACAGCCGGAGGCTATGGGGAAACGGGTCGCTTCGACTGGATTACGAGGGCTCTGTCGCCCCGTTCTTCCAGGAACGCGATCCGACGCTTGTGGCCGAATACTCAATAATTGCAGGCTATCGCGGAACACTTCCTTCCAGTGGCGAGCGGGTCATCTATGTGAACAACGATCCGGTCGGAATGGCCGGTGGGGGCGGCGGAGCGCCGGTTCCCGTGTATCCGATCTACGGATCGACGAAGACGTATGCCTTTGCGATGTCACCGATCGGCGCGCGGATCAGCGGGTTCAGCTCCCATCGGCTTCAACCGACCTTTTCAACCGATCTTGGCATGGTATTTTCCTCGCGGGACCTCCCCGTTGACGACTCGGCGAGCGTCAACTTCCTGTTTTCCTTTGGCCCCGGCGTGGAGATTCTCCGAGGCAACGGAGCGATCCGGCTGGAGTATCTATACCGCCATATGTCGAATGCAAATTCGGGATACAACAATCCCGGAGTGGATTCAGGCGTGTTCCGGCTAACCCTCAGCCGGTTGCGTCGATAGATGTGCGCCAGATCGACAATCGCTAACCTAGCGGCGATCAGCGGACGCTGGTTGATGGGCGGGTTGGACGCTCGGCGGACTGGAAGAGATAGACGGCGAGGATGCAGATGAGAGGCTCGAGCGGGTGGCGAAAGCGGGCGTGGACGGTGATCAGATAGTAGGGGATGGGCAGCAGGAGGAAGGCCCACGCGAAGAGGCCAGCGGCGGGGATGCGGCGGCGAAGGGCGAGAGCGAGGCCGAGGAGTCCGGCGATGGAGAGGAAGGCGAAGTTGAGGGTGCGGCCGGCTTCGTTGTACCAGGCCTCGTCGGAGGGATGGGGGACTCCGGCCCAGAAGAAGTAGATGCGGCGGGCGACATCGGCACAGAAGTGGGCGGGGTGGGCGGCGATGAAGGCCTTGGCGAGCGCGCCGCGCTGGGCGACGTAGCGGACCTCGCCGAGGGATGCGTAGAGGCGAAGCTGCTCCGGCGACTGGAAGGGGTGGTCGAACTCCATGAGCAGACCGTTGGAGCCGGGGCCGTTGCCCATGTAGAGTTCCGCGCCGAGATTGCCGCGCAGGGGGATGAAGGCGTGGAAGGCCTGCCAGTTGCGCAGGGTCCAGGGAGCGATGCAGGCGAGGAAGAGAAGCGCGGCGAGGGTCGCATCGCGCACGGCGTGCGGTCGGTGGAGGGTCGGGAGGAGAATCCAGAGGGCGCAGACGGGGAGAAAGATGAGGAGGGTGGAGTTGGAGAGCGCGATGAGTGCCCATAGGAGGCCGAAGAGGAGCCAGTTTCTGAGTTGGGCGGAGATCCGGGGTGAAGCAGATCCCTCCCCCTTCGACTCGCTTCGCTCGCTCAGGGTGCGGGATGACAACAAGGGGGGGCGAGACTCGTTGCCGATGCCGCGCAGGCGGAGGGCGAGGACGAGGGTGAAGGTGAAGATGGCGGTGGTGATGGTCATCTCCCAGGGCCAGCGGACAGCGTACTGCATGGCGGCGGGGTAGAGCGCCCATATCCACGCTGACCAGAGGGCGACGCGGCGCGAGAAGCAGCGGGCGGCGATCTCCCAGGTGGCCAGCGCGGTGGCGGCGGAGAAGGCCGACTGGATGGTGAAGAGGACCCACGCGGAGGCGGGAGTGAAGACGCCGAAGACGCGGAAGATGGCGGCCAGCAGGAGCGGGTAGAGCGGCGGGAGCCAAGCGGTGGGGCCGGTGTGGGCGATGAAGGCGTTGGCGAAGGGGTCTGCGTAGCCATAGCCGGTGAGCAGCGCGCGGGCGATGCGTCCCGCCTCCCAACCGAACTGGAAGTGGTCTTCGGAGACGCGAATGCGATAGGTATGGGCCAGCGTCATGTAGAGAATGCGGACGAGGAAGGCGACCCAGAAGATGCGAGCGGGGGCGCGGAGAGGGTTGGGCGTGGCCGGGTTGAAGAAGGCGCGGAGACGGGCGAGCATTGGTTTCGATTCTAGACGGAAGACGGGGTTGGGTTCGCCTAGAATTGTGGGATGGTTGCGATCAAAGTGAAGAAGTTGGTGGAGTCGGCGCAGATGCCGCGGTATGCCCACGCGGGCGAGTATGGCGACTTGGCGGCGGATTTATATGCGTCGGCGGATGCGCGGCTGGCGGCGGCGGGCGACGCGGGATCGACGGCAGCGGTGCCGACGGGTATTGCGATGGAGTTTCCGCCGACGCACGGGGCTCTGGTGGAGGACCGGTCGGGGCTGGCGATGAGGGGTGTGACGACGCTGGCGGGAGTGATCGATCCGGGATACAGGGGGGAGATTCGGGTGGTGATGACGAACCTGAACGGCGCGCCGGTGGAGATCAAGGCGGGCGAGCGGATTGCGCAGTTGCGGATTGTGGCGCGGATCGAGGCGAGCTTCGAGGAGGTTGCGGAGCTGGGCGAGGCGGCGCGCGGCGCGGGGGGATTTGGCTCGACGGGAAAGTGAGGGCTAGTCCACATCTCAAAGTCGAGATGTGGTGCACCCGGCCGGGTATCATTGGCAGCTATGAACTCTATCAGGCGGTTTGTAATCTTTACGGGTCTTCTATCCGCTTCCCTCTGGTGTGCGCCCTCCGGCGTCGGTGCCCAGACAGTTGCGGAACCTTCCTTTGACGTTGTGTCCATCCGTCCGAGCGGCCCCGGCGAGCATCGATGGAGCTTCAAATATTCTCTGGACCGAATGACACTGACCGGAGTCAATGCCAGGACACTCGTTGCTGATGCATATGGCATGGACCTCCCGAACATTGTTGGCGGTCCTGCTTGGATCGACGCGGAACAATATGACGTGATCGCCACATTCGGGGATGTGCTTATGGCAAAACTAGCCACTGTATCGCCCCAAGATCGTAGTAACCAGATCTTCGTTATGCTGCGTTCTGTGATGGAGCAACGCTTTGGACTCGCTCTTCACCACGAGGCAAGAGAAGTTCCGGTGTATGCCCTTGTGCTCGCGAAGGGGGGAGCGAAGTTTGGGCCCGCTCCACCGCCTACGAACGAAGCGGAGGCTTATGAAGTCGGAGCCAAATACAACGGACATCTGTGGACGGTTAACCGAGAGCCTATGACCTTCTTGGCTATTCAACTTTCGCGTTTCCCAGAAGTTGGCCGCAACGTCATCGACCAGACTGGACTCAAGGGGAACTACAGATTCAACTTCGATGAACCATCCAAGACTAACCCCGACTTGAGTGTCTTCACCGCACTCACGGAACAGCTTGGGCTTACGCTCAAACCAACCAAGGCTCCCGTCGATTTTATCGTCATCGACCACATCGAGCGGCCCTCCGCAAACTAGCGACTAGCGAGCTTCCATAAAAACGGTTTTCGGCAACTTCATTCGGTCTCACAAAGGGTAAGTTTTGACCAACGACTGCTGCCCCTTGTTTCCAAGGGCTTCCATGGGTCAAATGTCACGGTCATAATTAACCCATGAAATACGGCTATGCCCGCGCATAGGTCGGGCCTTCAGCCCTCGGTCCTTATTGGGCGCGAGCACCTGGGGCGATGCCCCAGGCTGGTATGGGTCGCGCCGTTGGCGCTGGGCGTGCGGCGGGTGGGCGGAACATGCGACAATCGTGTTAACGAGCCATGCCAAATCAGCCAACCGAACCAGCCCTCGAAGTTGCAGTTCCAGCCGTTCCCACTCCTGCCGGGATTACGCCCGAGCTGCTGAAGACGCACAGCATTACGGCGGAGGAGTACGCGAGCATCGAGAAGAAGATGGGGCGCGTGCCGAGCCTGACCGAGTTGGGAATCTTCAGCGTGATGTGGAGCGAGCATTGTTCGTACAAGAGCAGCCGCGTCCACCT
>Ga0224557_1002287_pt1 | contig 16612 bp, 16 predicted proteins | sample 714S31014metaG_FD_180677 | JGI IMG/M metagenome (GOLD analysis project Ga0224557, IMG submission 180677) | Peat soil microbial communities from Stordalen Mire, Sweden - 717 S3 10-14 | ecosystem: Environmental > Terrestrial > Soil > Wetlands > Peat | place: Sweden: Norrbotten County, Stordalen...
CTTCATGCTTTGCTGTGGTCTCGGTCTAGGAAGCGGGTGACTGCGTCGACGTCGAGTGGGCGTGCGAAGAGGAAGCCTTGTCCGCTGTCGCATTCTTCGTGTTTGAGTTGTTCGAGTTGGGCGTGTTCTTCGATGCCCTCGCCGAGTGTTTCCAGGCCTAGTGCTTTGCCGAGTTGGATGAGTGTGTGCATGAGCGCGCTGGCTTCGCGGGAGGAGGAGATTCCGGTGATGAACGAGCGGTCGATCTTCAGCGCGTCGACGGGAAATTGGCGTAGGTACGCGAGGGAGCTGTAGCCGGTTCCGAAGTCATCGATCGCGATCCTGACTCCGAGCGCTTTGAGAGCTCGCAGGCGTATGGCGGCGGCGGTGGCGTCGCGCATGAGGACCGTTTCGGTGATCTCGAGCGTGAGCGCGTGGGGCGGGAGGCCATTGTCGGCGAGTGCGTCACGGACCTCTGCGACGAACTCGTCGTGCTCGAGTTGGCGGGCGGACACGTTCACCGACATCCCGATCGTGTGACCCGTGGCGTGCCAGGCAGCTGCCTGCTGACAGGCCTGTTCGAGGACCCAACGCCCGATCGGGATGATCATCGCGTTCTCCTCAGCCAACGGAATGAAGACGTCCGGTGCGACCACCCCGCGGTCGGGATGAGCCCAACGGATCAGCGCCTCAACCCCCGTCACAGCCTGGGTCTGGAGGTCAAACGTCGGCTGGTAGAGGAGGTAGAGCTGGTCGTTGGCGAGCGCGTCGCGAAGGTCGGTGTCTAGCTCAATGCGATCAGCCGAGTCGGTTTGCATGCTCTCATCGAAGAGGACGTAGCGGTCTTTGCCCGCCTGCTTTGCCTGGTACATGGCGAGGTCGGCGTCGCGCAGCAGCTCATCAGCGGTTGAGCGTTGCCCGACGGCAACCCCGATGCTGACCGAGCATGATTGGGGTCGTCCCAGCGCCCCGTCGAACTCGACTGGCTGGCGCAGCACCGTCAGGAGCCGTTCGGCGACGAGCTCGGCCCCTGCGGACATTGTCTCGCCCTCGACAAGCACTACGAACTCGTCCCCGCCGAGGCGCCCGACGGTGTCGGTCTCACGCACGACACTTGACAGTCGCGCCGCGATGATCTGCAGGAACTGATCGCCCGCCGCATGCCCGAACGTGTCGTTGACATGCTTGAACCCGTCAACGTCGATGAACATCGTGGCGATCGGGGTGTCCTGGCGTCTGGCTCTGGCGAGCATCTGCTCAGCGCGGTCGAGCACCAGCGCCCGATTCGGAAGCCCTGTAAGCGTGTCGTGCATCGCCTGGAAGCTCAACTGCTCGGTCTTCTCAGAAACCAGCCGCAGCGCCCGCCAGCGTCCGGTCAGCAGAACCAAAGCGAGTAGGAACATGACGGCGCTGAGCAGTATTCCGCCGACCAGCAGGGCGCGCGAGTTGCCGTTAGCGAACACGCCGGCGCTCCCGATAACGGCGTACGTCTCCGCGGTCGAGCCGTTCTGCAGGTTGATCGACATCCGCACGGCGCCGTGGGAAGCGCGCCCTGCCGTGAACGCGAGGACCTTTGACCCGCTCGTGTCATGTAGCGCGACAGCGACCCCAGGATGACCCTGGAGTGCTGTATCCAACAGGACCTGCGGTAACACAACTATCCCGGTCCAACCAAGGAACGCGGCGCGGCGCCTGGCGATCGTCGCGGGGATACCTCCACCACGGTACACAGGAGTCTCGATGTTAAGTAGCGATGTCTTGCTGTGCGGGACCGTCGCCGCGTAGGCGTACCCTTGCCCGGAGTCCCGACTGTCGATCAACTGTGGCGCGGAGGCGCAGAGGTCACCACCTGCAATTGACCGATTCGGAGCCTCTCCCCGTAGGGCTGCCTGCGTGGCGAAGCAGTAGTAAGGCCGAACACCAGCCGGAACAATCGCGAATAGGCCATGAGGACCGAGCGGACCGACTGGATTGGCCTCCGCCCTAAGCTCAAACGCGTGTAACCGCGACCGGGGCACAAACGCGATGGTGGCTACCCCCTCCAGCTCCGGATATTGCCTAAACGCACCCTCCTCATCGACCCACCGCCCGAAGGCGATGCTCGACGCATTCGGATTCTCAAGCTCGAACACCCCGGCGCTAACAACGAGATCCTTCTCACGCGCGATCGCGAGCCGTAACGTCGACGCGACCTGACTAGACGCCTGCCCGAACGCCTGACGGGACTTCTCAGCGTCGGAACGCGATACCGAACGCGCGGCGAACACCGTGCCGGCCACACCCCCAACGGCCAGCAGCGAAGCGATCACGCCCCACACACCAAGACGCCTCGCGCGGCCGGTCCACCAGGCCCGTATAGCTGAAGCCACCGTCTCAAACGGGTTCACACCGCGCCAGCGCATAAGCACCCCCAACCTGAACCTACGAAAAGCAGTCCGAACGAACCGCCACTCACCTCTTCGACACCCAGAGCCGAGAACATGAATGAAACGAACCAGCGTAGGCGAACACGGTGGTCGGGATCCCGACGCTAAGAGGCAACAAGCCTCTGCGCTCTCGGGAGCACGGCCGCCCAGACCTGGTTTCGAGACGCCGCAACCATGTAACCGCTGCTTGGTGGCCACCTGCCTTGCGCGGGCTGCCGCGAGCGCGAGCGACGAGCCGTTCTGTAGGCCGAGCACCGGCAGCGTGCTGACGATCGTTTCGCCTGCCGGGCACGCTCGAAGCCGAGCGAGTGCAACGCCGGCGCGACCGTGTGCAGTGTTCCCCGCACACCCTGGAGAGCACTGGCGGCGGCGAAGTTCGAGACCGCCAGACCCCCGAGGCTGGTCGTCGCCAGGACTACCACCATGGTCCAGACGGTGGCGGTCGAAGCTACGCGCTGGACCAGTCCGTCGACCGCCAGGCGGATAACCAGCCCGGTGCGCGAGCGTCCCTCATGCGCGATGAGGTCGTCGATCAGCGCCACGATCTCCGGGCCGTGACCCTCGCGGACCCGGCGCTGGTAGAGCAGCAGGATCGCGCCAGTGAGGCGGTGTCTCATGGGCCACCCAGAGCGATCCGCTCAAGCCCGAGGCTCGCGATCCGGGCGGATTCGGCCAAACGCTCGGTCAGCGCCGTCCGGCCCGCCGGGGTCAGCCTGTAGGGGTAGCGCCGGTCGTCGGCCGGCAGGCGCTGCACGAACCCGTCGGTCTCAAGCTTGGCCAGTGCCCCGTATAACGTCCCCGGTGACAGGGCGACACCCGAGAAGCTCTCGATGTCCTTGATCAGCGCATAGCCGTGGCGGTCACCGCCGGCAAGGCTGGTCAGCACCAGGACACTGCGGTCGGCCAACCACGTGCGACTCAAAGTGTGCCGATCCGGTCCAGCGGCCAGTAGGTTAAGAACGCCACGCCGATGATGTAGCGCTTCGGAACTGGACCCCAGTAGCGGCTGTCATCGGAGTCGCCACGGTTGTCACCCATCATGTAGTAGTCGCCGGCTGGGACCTCGATCGACCGGGAGAACGTGCATTCAGCCGCGTCGCCACAGCGGGTGATGTAGGCGTCCGGCTCCCGCTTGCCGTTACGGATCACGTGCCCGTCCACGATCCTCAGCACATCACCGGGTAGGCCGACGACGCGCTTGACAAAGGTCTGTGTTGACTCAGTGGCCAGCGGCCGGTCACACGGTTGAGCGAGCGCCCCAGCCGCGCCGAACCCCTGTTGGGGTTTGCCACACTGGCCAGACCCGAGATCTGCGCCGTGTGGTGGATGGAAGACAACCACGTCCCCGATCCCGGGGTTCGTGTCCAAGCGGTTGACCAGGATCCGCTGCTGGAGGGCCAGCGTCGGCAGCATCGATCCGCTTGGGATCCGATACGGCTTGACCACGAACGCCTGGATCAGTAGCGCGAGGCCGAGCGCAACAGCGACGGTGAGCACCATCTCTATCAGCGACCGCACGCCGTGTGAAAATGACTCGGACTTCGGTATAACGCTTTCCGAGTATACCCACCCTCGGCCACCAACCGTCGGTCACCAGGGGACTACCTTCTTGGGACTTACAGCCGGTGCGGTGAGCCTACGACCGGCTCGCGCGCATCAAACGCCCGTTCGACTGGCATCGCGCCATCAGCGATCGTCGGGCAGCCGGACGTTGAGCCCGAAGGCTCTACGTAGCTCCAGTGCGCCGACGTCGGTGACCCGCTGCTCGCCGGCCTGCGTGAGCTGGTAGGCGTCGTCGGTGCTTTGGAGCATTCCCCGGTGCTGGAGGCTGTCGTTGATCGCGACTCCAACCCCGCCGGCGAGATGGTCGTAACAGGTGCGCGCACGACGCAGTGCCTGACCACGAGTTGACTCTCGCAACCCGCTCGCGCTGCGCGCCGGCACTGAGCGTAGACCCGCCGAGCAGGGCCAGCAGTATTCCGGCGCGGTGACCGCTGATCAGCTCCGCAACCACCGAGGCTTGCACTGCTCGTCGCCAGCCGCCCCACGCCGGGCTAGAAGCCGTTAAATAACCTCATCGAACTTCGTACTGAGCGGCTGCTCCTCAGGCAGTGGCGAGACGACGACCTCGCGCCGTTCGCAAGGCTGAATCGTGACGCCGAAGTCATGAGATACTTCCCGGCGCCATTGAGCCGAGACGAGAGTGATGCGCTGGTCGCCCGTGAGCGAGCGAAGATCGCTTCGCGTGGCTGGGGCCTTTGGGCTGTGGAGGCAGTCGACGGAGGCGCCTTCATCGGCTTCATCGGCCTTGCAGAGCCGAGCTTCGAGGCTCACTTCACGCCGGCGGTCGAGGTTGGCTGGCGCCTGGCGTCTGAGTTCTGGGGCAAGGGCTATGCGACCGAGGCCGCTCGTACCGCTCTCACCTATGCCTTTACCGACCTCGATCTGGCAGAGGTCGTCTCATTCACCGCCAGGACGAACGTTCGCTCGCAGCGAGTGATGGAGAGACTCGGGATGGTCCGCAACCCGGCCGATGATTTCGAGCGCACAACGGTCTCCGATCCCGAGCTTCGGCAGCACGTCTTGTTCCGGCTCTCACGAAACCTGTGGGAGTCGGCTGTCCTTCCGGGCCGCCGCCGTTCGTCGTAAGGGTAGAAGGCGAGGACCACGGCGAAAGCGAGGCACCATGAAGTACCTGCTTTTCATCTGCGCGGACGGCATCGAGGGCACGGCGGAAGACGAGGCGACTATTCGTGACGGCACGCCCGGGTGGCTCGACGAGATGGATCATCGTGGGATCCGTGTGTACGGGCACGCTCTGAAGCCCGTGGAGACAGCGACAACGGTGCGCGTCCGTGACGGCGAGACCGTGCTGAGCGACGGACCGTCCACCGAGACCAAGGAGTTCATCGGCGGCTTCACGATCATCGACTGCGAGGGCCAGGACGAGGCGGTGAGGCTTGCTGCCTAGCATCCACTCGCGCACCATCACATGATCGAGGTGCGCCAGTTCGCCGGTCACGAGCTTGGAGCTCCGACTGGCGCTCCCGCATCTTGCACCCGTCCGCGAGGGCGGTGGCCGCAGCGATGACACGGACCTCACGGGAGGGGCTATTCGCGATCCCACCAAGCACGCCGCGAGTCGTCGCTCAGGCGGAAACCGGCACCTCTTCAACCGCCGCAGTTCCGGTACCGGCATCAGCCAGGGCGTTGATGAAGGCCTCCACGACCACTGGGTCGAACTGGCTGCCGCTAGAGCGCAGCAGCTCATCGCAGGCCGCTTCCGTTGAGGTGCCGGCTCGGTAGGGCCGGTCAGCGGTCATGGCTTCGTAGGCGTCGGCGACGGCAAGGATCCGCGCTTCGAGCGGGATCCGCTCGCTGTCGAGCTGATCCGGATAGCCGCGTCCATCCATCCGTTCATGATGCAGGCGGACCCAGCGGGCGATCGGGGCGAGACCTACATGCTCAAGGATCCGAGCGCCGATCTCCGGATGACGCTGAATCTCGCGCCACTCATGATCGTCGAGCGGTCCGGCCTTGTAAAGGATCGCGTCGGCGATGCCGAGTTTGCCGAGGTCGTGCAGAACGCCGGCCGCGTGAATCTGCTCCACCCGATCAGGTGAGAGATCGAGGGCTTCGGCGGTCTGACGCGCGAGTACGCCGACCGTACGCGAGTGCCGGGCGGTGCCCGAGTCACGCAGGTCGAGCGTCTCGGCCAAGAGCATCACGGCGGCCAACCTGAGCTCGGTCGACTGCTCCTGCACCGCTACAGAGTGCTCCGTGACCCGCTGGCTCTGCTCAAGCGCGAGCCCGGCGTGGTCGGCGACCGCCATCAGCAGCGCGATCTGTCCATCATCTGGACGCCTGCCACTCACCGGCTGGTCCACTGACACGGTCCCCAGCAGCGCACCGTCGTGGGCACGCAGCGGCAGCAGCAGGAAGTCGTTCGGGTCCCAGCCGTCGGCGCCCGGGACGGCGGCCGTATGCGGCGTCCAGAGCCACTCCTCACCCTCCCATTGATAGGCCCCAGCGGGCACCCAGGTAGCGCCGAGACGCTGGAATTCGGGGTTCGCGATCACCGACTCAATCTCCTGCGACGGGGCGACCACCCCGTACAGCTTGGCGCGAGCATCGTCATCGCCGAGCAGGACCTTGCAGGTCAGCTCCCGCCGCACACGATCGAGCAGGTTGATCGAGACCACCTGAAAGGAGAGCTCGGACCGGATCGTCGCTGCCAGTGCCTCCAGCACCGACTGCTCGCCGTGACCAGAGGCGGCCTCGCGTGAAACCGCAAGCATGCTCAGCAGGTGGCGCGGGACCACCTCTTCCACAACGCGGTGCCGGCGTCCGGCGGCGTACGACGGCGCGTCAGACGAGGCGGCAACGACCCGGTTGCGGCCCGCATGCTTGCCGTCGTAGAGCGCAGCGTCCGCGCGCGAGAGCATCTCGCTTGAGTCTCCGGCACCGCCCGCGACACCGATCGTTATCGAGACGCGGCCGTCAATGCCGTCGGGATGAGGTATCGCCGCGTTGAGCACCGCCAGCCGGATGCGCTCAGCTGCCGCGGGCGCCTCAGCTCCGTCGACGTCACGTAGGACGAGCAGCATCTCCTCTCCGCCGAAGCGGTAGGCGAGGTCTCCGGGTCGCATCGCGCCACGGATAGTGGCGGCAATCACCCGCAACGCCTGGTCTCCTGCGAGGTGTCCCAGGCGGTCGTTGTAAGCCTTGAAGTGATCGATATCGCAGAGCGCCAGGATGAATCGGCGGCCGTCCTCCTTGAAGCCGGCTTCCAGCCCCGTGAGGTCGTCTGAAAGCGCGCGGCGGTTCCGCATCCCGGTGAGCGGATCGCGGCGCGAATCTTCGGCGAGTTGCGCGTTCAAACGTGCCATCTCCACCTCGCGCTCACCGAGCACGGCGAGCGCCTCGCGCTCGCGGCCGAGCATCTCCCGCAGGCGACGCTCGAGCAGGGTCCCACGCAAGATCAGAGCGGCACCAGAACAGAGCAGCCCGATCCGCAGCGCATCGGCAGGACCGGTCGCCGCCTGGTCGATCTGCGCCTCAACGTTCGCCACCAAGAGCAACACGAACATCGTCGCCGGCAGCGTGCCACCGTGCTTGGCCGGCTCGTTCAGTTCGGCAGCGTCCTCCGGGGCCCGTGCCGCAAGCACGCCACCCGCCGCAATGGACAACAGGCCCACCACGAACAGCGGGTCGAGCAGCGTAGCTCCCGGCACGTAGGTGTTTGCCAACAGCTGAGTGCTCCAGAGTGAGAAGGCCACTGCCTCTGCCGCCATTCCCGCCAGGACGAACCGTGCCGGTGCCGTGCGTTGCGTGCGTAGCGAGCCACTGACCATGGCTTGCAGCATCACCACAGCGGCGGCGACGTACACAGCCGGGTAGATCAACGCGGAGAGTTTGGGTGCGAGTGCCAGTGTTGACACGTCCGCGTCGTGCCACAACGCAGCCAGGCTGACCGAGATCGCGGCGGCAACCACCGGCACGACCTCAACGAGGGTGACAAGCCGGACGGTACGGGACTCAGCACGGCTGCGAATCAGGCTCACGATCACGAGTACGGCGAAAGCCCACCAGGACACATCGGCGACGTTGGGTGAGGTCGGGAACCCTATGACGCCGAAGACGTTCCAGCCGATTTGGCCTAACAACCAGAATGCAGACGCCGCAGTCCAGAGTTTCCAACGCAGGCGGTTTGCGGGCAGCGCGACCTTCGCGGCGGCGCCGGTGCCGACGGTCGCCGCGAACGCGGCGACCGTCCAGGCGACATCCCACCAACCACCGTTCCACGCGTGATCGAGCTGGCTCATCGCCATCGCCAGAAGGCTCGAGGGAACGGCCACAGCCAGACATAGGCTCGCCGTCCTGTGGCTGAGTCGAGTCACGGTCATCTTCACCTAATCGGCAGAAATCGAACACGAGTCAAGTGGCTGCACGAAGCACTGCTGTTTGCCGTCTGGGAGCCGTCCTGGCTCGACTCTGGGCATACTCAACTCGATGCGTTTCGCCACCCCCGTCGTCGCACTGATCGCCGCCGCGCTGCTCGCCGGGTGCGGAAGCGTTGCCGCCCCCAAGCCGGACCCCGCGGGTGACGCGGCATTCGTCACTGCGCTCAAGCTGCTTTGCTCAAAGACGCCGGCCCTGGCTCCGATCGATGCCTCAGCGAGCATGGCCACGATCACCAGCGCAGCTGACGCCAACAACACGACGGTGACGAACTTTTACGACGGAAAAGGCGGACTTCTTACGCTGACCCCGTCAATATCGAGTGCGTCGCCGCTGGCGCCGCCAGTCACGGACGCGGCAGAGATGCTCGTGGACGTCAGCAAGTGGTACGTGAACATCGTGAACGCAGCGAAGCTCGGCGAGACCGGAAAACTCAGCTCGGACGCGGAGGTCGCGGTTACGCGCGGGAACCAGGCTCGCAGCGATCTGGCCAAAATCGGCGTCACCAACTGTCTCACCTAAAGGCCCGATAACATGGATCGTCGCGCTGGCACGCAGCAGGCACGCGGCTGCACGCCTCGGCCGAGGCAAATGCCGACGGAAGCGCGGAACGTTGATGCTTGTTCACGAGCGCCGGTTTGACTGGTCGGCAAGCGGTCAGCGTCGTGCCGCTTCGGCCAATCAGCAAAGGAGACCTAGATGCGTCAAAAACAGACGGCAGCAGTATCGGAGCGTGAGCTGTGACGGCCACCACGCCTGGCGCGACCACGCTTGAGGAGGAGATCCTCGCCCGCCCGCTGGTTGAGCAGGGAGCCGTGCGCGAGTTCTTCACCGCCAACCCTCCCGGTGAGGGCGCGCCGATCGCCGTTGTGATCCCGGCCTACAACGAGGAGCCTACGGTTGGCGCCGTCGTTCGCGGCATCCCGCGCGAGATCGGCGGCAAGGCCGTCGAAGTGATCGTCGTGGTTGACGGTTCTGATGACCGCACCGCCGATGAAGCCCGCAGCGCCGGCGCGCTCGTCTGCGACGTGCCACACAACCGCGGCCAGGGCCTGATCTTCATGCTCGGCTATTGGCTGGCGTTCAAGCGTGGGGCGGAGTTCATTGCCACCACCGACGCCGACGGTCAGTATGACGAGACCGAGTTTGACCGCGTGCTCGAGCCACTCCTGTCCGGACACGCGGACTTCGTCAACGGCTCCCGGCGCCTGGGCACCGAGCTGACGACCGACCCGATGCGTCACGCCGGCGTGATCTTCTTCGGCGCCGTGATGAGCGCGCTGATCCGCCAGCGGATCACCGACCCGGCCTCAGGTATGCGTGCTTTCCGCACGATCGTGACCCGTACGGTCAAGCTCGAGCAGATCCAGTATCAGACCTCGGAGCTGCTGATCTCCACGGCGATGAACGGCTTCAAGATCGCCGAGGTCGCAACGACGATGCGCGACCGGCCCGAGGGCGCGACCCTCACAAAGAAGGGCCCGAACCTGCTCTACGGGATGCGGTTCGCCCGCGCGATCCTGCTGACGTTCCAGAGAGAGCGGAAGGCTGCCCGGACGCGACTGCGCTCCGAGAAGACCCAGAACTCGTAAACCGCGAACTTCGCGAAGAACAGCACTACGGTCACCGCCACGTATGCGCCACTGACGATGATCACGCGGAGGCCGTGGTGTTTTGGAATGTTCCAAACGTGCGCCACCTCGTGGTTGGTCCACTTGGTTGCCAATGAGGTCGTGATGAGCACGACAGCTGAAACCAACGCGTAGGCGACGAGCTGCTTGGCCGGCGGGCGACCGGTCTGCTGCCAGGCCCAGCGACGGTTGAGGATCCAGTTGGGGACCGCCCCGCCGATGAACCCCGCGACGGAGGCCTCGACCGGTTTATCGGTCGGCCAATAGACCAAGGCAAAGAGGATGTTCCCCGTGACGAACGCGATCACTGAACCGACCGCGTACTTGGTCATCTTAGCCGAGAAGGGTGTCTTCGTCAGGTGCAGCCACCAAGGATGGCGACGCACGAACGCAGCGCAGGCGCTTAGATAACGCTGTTGACGGTCACGTAGCAAGAGATCACGGGGTTAGCTGCTTCCGCTCCTCGCGGCCGGGCGTTTCGTCGCCTTACAGCAAGAAGTAATTATAGCTGGAGTAAATAGTTCGTCAGCCTAACCAGGGGCTGCCCTCTAGAACTGTATTTACGTGTCCGTTGGTTTCGTGTAAGGACGCGGACCGGGGAGCGGTGACCCACCGCTGGGAAGCGCGGCCTCGGCGCCGACCGGCGATCATCACAACCCAAGTTTGCGATGATCGGGACATGACCAACGTGAGCACTCGACCGCTGGGACACAGCGGCATTCAGGTTTCTGCAATCGGCCTCGGCTGCAACCAATTCGGCGGCCCGCTGGACAAGGCCCAGACAAAAATGGTGCTAGACGCCGCGATCGATGCCGGCATCACCTTCCTCGACACCGCCGACCGCTACGGCAACACCCACAGCGAAGAGTTCATGGGCGAGGCGCTCAAGGGCCGCCGTGACCAGGTGGTCTTGGCCACCAAGTTCGGGATGGACCTAGGTGACGACTGGTCCGGTCCACGCGGCGCCGGCGACTACATCCGTCACGCCGTGGAGGGCTCGCTACGTCGTCTGCAAACCGACAGGATCGACCTCTACTGGTACCACCGCCCAGATGGGATCACGCCGATCGGCGACACGCTCGAGGCGCTGGACACACTCGTCAAGGCCGGCACGGTCGGAGCGATTGGGGCTTCTAACTTCTCCGCGGAGCAGATTGAGGAAGCGGACTCGATCGCGAAGCAGCGCGGACTGACCCCGTTCGCCGCTATCCAAAACGAGTACAGCCTGCTGTCCCGCGAAGCGGAAGCCGACGTGCTGCCGCTCTGCGAGCGCCTCAACATCGCCTTCATCCCCTACTACCCGTTGGCTTCCGGGCTCCTGACCGGCAAGTACAAGCGCGGTGTGGCGGCCCCCGAGGGAGCACGGCTCTCCAAGCGCGACGAGATCGCCACAGCGGAGCAGTGGGAAATCGTCGAGGCGCTGACGGCGTACGCGGATGAGCGCGGCGTCGCACTCAGCGAGGTCGCGATCGGCGCGCTGCTCACCCATCCCGCGGTGGCGAGCGTGATCGCCGGGGCAACCAAGCCTGAGCAGATTGCGGCCAACGCGGCCGCGGCAGCCTGGAAGCCCAGCGCCGCCGACCTGGCGGCGCTGTCGCTGCTGTTGCCGACGACGAAGCTGAACTCGGGCGGCCGACACTAAGACAGGGCTCACCGGGGTTGACCTGCGATGCAGGTCAACCCCGGTTCGCTAAGCGACCTGAAGTTCCGCCGGAAGCGCCGGACCACAGGCACGCAGGTCGGCAATCAACCGATCCGCGGTGACCCGCTCCCAGCGACCGCTCTCCACGAGAACCTCGCAGAGCAGCTCCGTATCTTCGAGCGAGTCCCGCGTGGAGTCCTCCTCGAGGATGTCCGCGCAGAAGATGAGACTGTCAGCTGCATAGCGGATGCGCTCCTGCTCCGCGGGCTGCAGCTTGCTCGGCCCGAGCTCGTCAAGGGTATTCAGAACACGACTGTAGGCTTGGGTACGTTCTGGAGTCATCCCGTCTCCTCATACACGCGACGCACTGTGGTTGTCATCTTCTCGACACCGCCCCGGATTGGCTTTAGCCATCTGGACAGAGTTCATGGACTCAGCTTGTACTCCAAGCGTAGCTGGCCTTCACCACAGACCTTCGCTTGTGTTGGCGAAGTGTGAAGTCGGCGCGCAGAGGTAACGGGAAAGCACGCAATACGCCGATATATGTAAAACCGTGAGCATCAGCCCCCCAGCCGTCCGCGGCCGAGAAGACAGCCCGGACGCAGGGGACTTCGATCCGTTGACGCGCGCGTCCTCGCGCTGATCGGCGACACCGCGCTCGACCCTGACTACGTGGGCAGCCATGCCCACGAGGCGGGGCCAGGCGTGATCCCGGATCGGAGCTCTCGGTGCCGATCCACGTCAACGGACGCGTCTGGGGAGTCCTCAACCTTGAGCAGGAAGAGACCCACAGCTTCGACGCTTACGACGTGATGCTGGCCGAGGCGATCGTCGCCCAGACCGCCCCTACCGCAAGGCGATGACTCAGGCCGACGCGCGCGCCGAGCTGACCCGCTGCTCAGGGTCTCAGTTCGACCCCGATGTCTTGCTCGCGTTCCTCAGCAGCATCGACGCGTAGACCTCGCCGCCCTCCGGCTCCGTGAGCCAGCGGTAAGGCCCGTCTCGCAACAGCCGCACGCGTCCGGGCTGAGCCGGGGTTCGGAACTCGAGCTCCGCATCGACCTCTGACGGCTCGGAGTCGCTCGCGAGCAACTCCTCCTCGAGCGGCTCCCAATAGGCGGCATTATTGATGTGGTCCGCGAGGTCCGTGTCGGTGCGGCGGAAGACCCACTCGCTCCCGTCACCCTCTGCCTGCGGACGCGGATGCGTCAGGCGATGTGGGCAACGCCCGTCGCCGGCAGCCTCCGCGTAGATATCGAGCTCGCCTTGCGTGATCACGCTTGGGACCAGACGGACAGGGTCGAGATGGATCCAGAGCGAGACCAGCTCGACGACGGGCGCCGTGGCGACGGGGGTGGCCCGCTGGCCACCCCCTACATGCACCGGTGTGACGATCGTGCTGCGCTGCGCCCACATGCGACCGAGGCCGCTGGCGAACGTCTGAACCTCGAAGTGCTGCCCGAAACGCGGAAAGCGCAACACCTTGATGCGGGTGCGTCGCACCACCCAGATCGCGACCTGCTCGAGCCCGGCGTCCTCGATGTCCGAGTAAGCCACGTCCTGGGCCCAACGAGCGAGCGCGTCAAGACGCATCCGGCCGGACGGGGCGCAGTCCCCGAGCAGCGGGCGCATCGGCAGGCTGAAGGTCCGGCCACTCGCAGGCGGGCGGCTGATCTCGTGCTGGTGAGCTCGAGGTGTCGTCACGCGCGGAAATCTACGCGGCCGCGACGACAGTGTCCTCCGTGGTTGCAAGCGGCGCGGGCAGCGGTTCGGCCAGCATCGCCGGATAGGTGTCTGTGGAAGGCGGCGCGGTCCCGTCCGCCCAGCCAAGCTCCCGCCTGTAGCTGCCGAGCAGATCGCGGCGGACACCATGAGTTTCAGAAGTCCTCAACGCCACGTGTACCCCGGCCGGGCTCACGCGACATCGAACATGGGGGCCTGCCGCCGCCTCGCGTCCTGCCGGTAGGGCGGTGCCGATCCGCCTAGGACTGGACGACTGTTGCGGCATCGGGGACGTTGCTGAACTGGCTGTCGTATAGGGCGCGATAGGCGCCGCCCAGCGCCAGCAGGTCGGCATGACGTCCCTGTTCCACGATCTGTCCGGCCTCCATCACGATGATCGTGTCGGCGTCGCGGATCGTTGAGAGCCGATGGGCGATTACGAAGCTGGTCCGGCCCCGGCGCAGCCTGAACATTGCTTCCTGGATCAGCACTTCGGTGCGGGTATCGACGTTGCTCGTCGCCTCGTCGAGAATCAGGATGCGGGGGTCGGCGACGAACGCCCGAGCGATCGTCAGCAGCTGTCGCTGGCCGGCCGAGAGGTTGGAGGCGTCCTGATCCAGCACGGTGTCGTAGCCGTCCGGCAGTGCACGCACGAACGGATCGGCGTGGGCGGCCTGCGCGGCGGCCACGATCTCCGCTTCGGTCGCGTCCGGGCGGCCGTAGGCGAGGTTCGCGCGGATCGTGCCGGCGAACAGCCAGGTCTCCTGCAGAACCATGCCGTAGCTGCTGCGCACTTGGTCGCGCGTGAGGTCGCGGTAGTCGGTGCCGTCGAGCAGCATCCGGCCACCATCGATCTCATAGAAGCGCACGAGCAGGTTCACAATCGTCGTCTTGCCCGCTCCCGTAGGTCCGACGATCGCCACCGTCTGTCCCGGCGATACGTCCAGGCTGAAGTCCGCGATGAGCGGCTCATCCGGGTCATACCGGAACGAGACGTGCTCCAGGGTGATTCGGCCGGCGACCCCAGGCGACGCCGCCGGTGCCGTCGTCGGGACATGATCTGAAATTTCCTCGTCTGCATCGAGGAACTCGAAGACGCGCTCTGCCGACGCGAGGCCTGACTGCAGCATCGTCATCTGGCTGGCGATCTGGGTCAACGGCATTGTGAACTGTCGGGAGTACTGGATGAACGCCTGTACGTCGCCCAATGACAGGTGGCCGGAGACGACCATGTAGCCGCCGAGCACGGCGACCGCCACGTAGTTGACGTTCGTGAGGAACTGCATCGCCGGCTGGATCACGCTGGACAGGAATTGCGCCCGGAAGCTGGCCTCGTACAGGTGCCCGTTGCGGGCGTCGAACTCATCGATCGTGGCTGCGCGCCTGCCGAACAACTGGACCAGGGCATGACCGGTGTGTGTCTCCTCGACCAGGCCGTTGAGCTTGCCGGTCTCATCCCACTGGGCGGCGAACTGGACCTGCGAGCGCTTTGCGATGACGACGGTGATCGCGATCGCCACGGGCACCGTGATCGCGGACGCCGCAGCCAGCAGCGGTGAGATCCAGAGCATCATTCCCAGCACGCCGGCGATCGTCAGCACCGACGTGAGCAGCTGACTCAACCCCTGCTGCAGCGTCGTCGACAGGTTGTCGATGTCGTTGGTGACGCGACTGAGGATGTCGCCATGAGCGTGGCTGTCGAAGTAACGCAACGGCAGCCGGCTGAGCTTCTCCTCCACCTCGCGGCGCAGCCCGAACATCGTCCGCTGCGTGAGCCCGGCCATGATGTAGCCCTGCCCGTAGTTGAATGCGGCACCGGCCAGGTAGACGAGCGCGGCGACGCCGAGGACACGACCCAGCTGCGTGATGTCGACGCCATGGCCGGGGACCACGTTCATGCCGCCGACCATGCTCGCGATCTGACGGTGCCCGTGCGCGCGCAGCATCGCGATCGCCTGTGCCTTGCTGAGCCCTGCCGGGAGGAGCTTCCCCACGACACCGTTGAACAGAACGTTGGTCGCGTTGCCGATGATCTTCGGGCCGCTGACCAGGAAGCCGACGGACGTCAGCCCCAGCAGTACGGCGCTGGCGAGTTTGAGCCGCTCCGGTCGCAGCCGGGTGAGCAGCCTGCGGAGCGTGCCGCGGAGGTCCTTGGCGCGCTCCGGTGGTCCGCCCTGCGCGCGGCCGACTCCGCCTCGTGACGCGCCGAAGCTCATGCGGCTGCTTCCTCGCCGAGCTGCGACACGACGATCTGATGGTAGGGCTCGCAACCGGCCAGCAACTCGTCGTGCTTACCGATCCCGACGACGTGTCCACCGTCGAGCACGATGATCCTGTCCGCCTGCATGATCGTGCTCACGCGCTGGGCGACGATCACGAGTGCGGCATCTCGCACGGCCATCCGCAGGGCGGCACGCAGCCGCGCGTCGGTCGTCGCGTCGAGAGCTGAGAAGCAGTCATCGAACAGCAGCAGGCTGGGGCGCTTCACCAACGCCCGCGCGATCGACAGCCGCTGTCGCTGCCCACCGGAGACGTTGGTGCCGCCCTGGTCGATCGGCGCGTCGAGGCCGTTCGGCATGGCGGCGACGAAGTCGCGTGCCTGGGCTATCTCGAGCGCTCGCCACAGCTCGGCGTCCGTTGCGCCGGGCCGGCCGAAGCGGAGGTTGCTTGCGACCGTGCCGCGGAACAGGTAGGCGGTCTGGGGAACCAGCCCGATCGTGCTCCACAGGTCCTCAAGCCGTTGCTGGCGAACGTCGGTGCCATTGACGAACACACCCCCGCGGCTCGGGTCCAGGAACCGTGGGATCAGGTTGAGCAGAGTTGTCTTGCCGCTACCGGTGCCGCCGATGACCGCGCTCACCTGGCCGGGCTCGAGCGTGAACGAGAGCCCCTCGAGCACCTGTCGCTCACTTCCCGGGTAGCCGAACGAGACGTCCTCGAACCGGACCATCCCGGTGATGGCCTTGGGGCTGACCGGATGCGGCGGATCGACGATCGCAGGGGTGGTATCCAAGACCTGCTCGACGCGCTCAGCGCTAGCGATCGCGCGCGGCAGCAACACCACCATCATCACCGCCATCATCACCGCGATCAGGATCTGCATGATGTAGGTCAGGAACGCGGTGAGGTTGCCGATCGGCATCGACCCGTCGCTGACCAGGTGTCCGCCGAACCACAGCACCGCGACGCTCGACAGATTCAGGATCACCATCATCGCCGGCAACGTGAGCGCGAAGACGCGGTTGACCCGG